>ERZ780141.61-NODE-61-length-76841-cov-6.416443_pt1 | contig 76841 bp, 49 predicted proteins | sample MGYA00433080_ERZ780141 | MGnify/ENA primary metagenome ERZ780141 (study PRJEB29588, sample SAMEA2154047) | human gut metagenome | biome: human gut; feature: human-associated habitat; material: faeces | place: Denmark | collected 2008/2010 ... | reverse complement strand
AGACGCTGGACAGAAGGTTCGTATATCGTGAAGCACAAAAATCTTTACTATATGCTGTACTCTGCAAACTTTTTCGGAGGGAAAAATTATGCGGTGGGTTATGCTACCTCCCAGAACCCCTTAGGACCATTCACAAAAGCTGCCAACAATCCGGTGCTGCAAAAGAACACAGAGCAAGGCGGCATCGTGACCGGAACCGGGCATTGTATGCTCATCGACATTCACAATCGGCTCTACTGTGTCTACCATGGACGCACCGAAACCACCGGTGACGAACGAATGGTATTCATCGACCTCATAGACATCCAACCAGACGGGAAACTGGTAGTCCACGGACCGAATACGGATTTACAGAAAATCACATATTAAAGCTATCAGGCGCAGACTGTACAGCATTTCACGGTTCATTATTCCCCGTGGCTCTCCTATACATTCCGCGCCTGATGAAAATTAAAAAGGACATATCCATACACAACAATCCGCTCCATATTTGTTCCTGACTTCAATTCTATTTTCACCGGTATCCAATACAATGCCTTTCCATTCCAGTACATTTACGGAATCAGGTTTTGCAGTCCCATATGCTTTGCCATTGATATACAATTTGGCAGCTCCGCTATTGCTGAATACTTGCACATCAACGGTTTTGCGGGTTCTGTTTACCAATCGTTTTCCTGCGATATATACAAACTTATCTTCTTGATTCCAGTTTGCCTTATAAAAGTAAAAGGCATCTTTCTTTATTTTCCGGTCGTAAGTCACCAGCCCCTTATCGTTGCGTCCCATAATGGATCCCTCCCTACGGCCTGCCGCCGAAAAGTCGAACATGCACCAGATGAAGTTGCACCACAAGAATTCGCGTTCCTGAAGCTGTTTCCAATTCTCCACATGATAATAAGTCTGCCAGTTTTCGGGATGCCATTGCCCCCACGGTTCCGGATGCCTCAGCGAGTCCTCCTGCTGGAATACGCATGCCCCGGCACCATACTCGCTGATGCCCATCTTCCGCTCCGGATGTGCTGCATGCTCGCGGTCTATCCAGCGCCCCATGTCATCCATGTTGTCGCCATACCAGCCGAAATACTTGTTGAAAGCAATCAGGTCGGTGAATCCGTTGAAGTCGTCATCCTGATTACTGGCTCCCATAGTGGGACGGCTCGGGTCCAACTGACGGGCCAAAGCATGAAGCTCTGCCGCCATACGCGAAGGACGGTCCAGCCAACCGGAATTTATCTCATTGAACAGCCCCCAGAACAAAATGCAGGGGTGATTGTAGTTCTGTAAAATCAGTTCCTTCAATTGCAGGCGCAAGTTTTCATCATAAGCAGGATTATTCACATAAACATTGACAAAAGGAATCTCAGCCCATGCCACCAGTCCCCGCTTGTCCATCTGTTGATGCATGTATTTGGCTTGCGGATAGTGACAAAGACGCACGGCATTGCATCCCATTTCCTGCATCAAGTCCAAATCTTCATCATGGTCTTGCGGATAAAATGCCGAAGCGCGTTCCGCCCTGTCCTGATGCCGGTTCACGCCATTCAAGCGATAAGGCTTTCCATTCAGGAAGAAACCTTTCTCCGCATCGGCATGAAAGTAGCGGAAACCTATCTCTTCTTCGCGGCGGTCTATCTCTTTTCCATCCTTACGCAATATCACCACTCCTTTATATAAATAGGGATTCTTCACTCCATCCCACAAATGAGGCCTTTCAAGCACTATGTCCATCATCACCTTTTTATCCTCACCCACCTCTGCACTGGCAACACGGCAAAGCAACTTTTCCTTGTCATATAGTCGAAACTCCACCTCGCAACCGGTCACAGTAGTTTCCCTTGCCGAAAGCAGTGCTTCAATTTTCAAATGGGCCTTTTTCTCCGATACATCGGACTGAGTGAAGAATACACCTGAAGAGGCATAATAAGCAGGTTCTATGCAGACATCCTCCGTCACCAGCAGTTCCACCCCCCGATACAACCCACCAAACATATTGAAGTCGCCGCAAATGGGAGCGACATCCATAGTCTGAGCATTGCTGACACGAATTTCCAATACACTTTCTGTTCCCGGGACCAGGAAATCAGTCAATTCTGCCACAAATGCCGTATAACCACCCTTATGTTGCATCACAAAATGATGGTCGATAAAAATGTCGGCAACCGTCTGTGCAGCCATCACTTTCAAGAAAAAACGTTTGCCCCGATAATGGGCAGGAACAGACAACTTACGACTGTAATTGCATAATCCCCTATAATAATCGGCATTGCCAAACATGCCATCGCCCGCATTCCAAGTGTGAGGCAAAGTAACCTTCACTATTTCCGAAGCAGGTGCCTGAAAACCCCGGTGGAAATTCCATCCTTCATTCAGTGGAATCACCTCTACGGCAAATACACATGTTGACAATATTCCCAAAGAGAATAAAAATAAAATGATGAATCTGTTCATTTTCGATAAAGTATTAGAAGGTTAATCATATTGGCAGGAACCAGTCCTTCCCTGCAAAGGTATGAAATAAATGTTGAATAATAAATGAGAAAAACACTTCAAGACACGCAAGACAACAAACGGATGGCATGTTTAAGACTTATACGACCGCGATGCAACATTACAGACCTATTAATGCAACATATTTACGTTTATTTAAATAAGATATTGCTATCTTTGAGAATTCAATTTCAGATTATATAGTATGTCTTTTACAAACTATTTACACAAATTAGTGTTCCCCCTCATTATTCTGTTACTGGCTTATCTGCCGTTAGCAGGACAAACTCCGTATGTATTTCGCCATCTGAAAGTAGAAAACGGGCTTTCAAACAATAACGTAAAAACCATATTGAAAGACTGTGAAGGCTTTTTATGGATAGGGACCGCCAATGGATTGAACCGATACGACGGATATAGCTTTAAAGTGTATCAACCCAAAGAAAAAGACATCCATTCTTTATTGTCTAACGACATCTGGAACTTACAGGAAGACGGTTTGGGCAATTTGTGGATTGGAAGCGAGGCAAGATATTGTATATACGACCGAGACAAAGACAACTTCATTACCGATATTCCCTCATACCTCCTTAAAATAGGCATCCAGATAAATGGTACCTACAAAGTACATGTTGACAAAAGACACAATTTATGGGTACTGCAAGGCCAAAATGCTTTTTACTTCAATTTTTCTCATAAAACCCTTAAAACATTCAAAATAGAAAACTTTCCAGAAGAAACTCCGGAACTGAGTATCAGCGATGATGGTGAAAACCTATATCTTCTTTGGAATTCGACCTTATTGAAACTAGAGAACAACGCAAAGAAATGTAAACGGGTAGATAACATCAGCTTACCCTCCAACTCTATTATCGAAAAGCACATATACACTGATTATCATGGAGGCATCTGGCTATATTCATATACCGATGAACAAATATTCTATAAGAAAAACATAAAATCGGAATGGAACCAAATCAAGCTCCATTCTAAAATAGAGACAAAAAGTAATGCGGTAAGGAGCATACTGGATGACTCGAACGGACATGTCTGGATAGGAACGGACCATAAAGGAGTATTCATTTATGACTACGTAAATGATAACCTTGTCAACCTCCTGAATACCCCTATGTCTTCCACATCCCTTGCTTCCAACAGAATAAATACAATCTACCGTGATGATTCAGGCGTCATTTGGTTAGGAAATTTCAAAAAAGGAGTTTCTTATTATCACGAAAGCTTCCATGAATTTATTGATACCCAGCATAAAGAATGCGGTGATATAGCCTCCATTTTAGAGGATAAGGCCGGAAACATTTGGCTGGGAACAGACGGGAACGGACTTTATGTAAAAGAAAAGCAAAAAGGATTTGCCATTCGCAAACTATCCATCCCCGACATAGCCATCATCAGTCTTCTCGAAGACCATAAAGGACGGATTTGGGCAGGAAGTTATCAAGACGGATTGTTCTGCTATGAGAACAACAGTATTCGCCATTTTACTCCAGAGAACAGCCAACTGCCATACAGTGGCGTATGGAGTATGAAGGAAGACCGATATGGAAACTTATGGATAGGTTATGTACTGGGAACTTTGGTTTGTTTTAATCCGGACGCAAATACTGCGACAAGTTATCTGCTGCCTGATGGGAATAATATCAATGTACTCAATATCTGTTATGACTATGGAGACAAAATGTATATCGGGACTACATACGGACTCTGTGTAATGGACATCGTGACGAGAAAACCCGAAATGATTTATGCCAATCGAAAAGAGACACAGCCATTCAAGCAACTCTTCATTTCCACTGTATTCAAGGACGACAGAGATATATTGTGGTTAGCCCATAAACAAGGATTGACTGCCTGGGACTTAAAAAATGATTCACTACACTGGTTCGACGTAAACAACGGATTGTGTGACAATCTCATTAACAGTATAACCCAAGACAATCATGGTAACATGTGGCTTGCAACAAGTAATGGATTGTCTATATTGGAAGTAACCCCGGACACCCAGGAAGGACTAGACTTTTCTTTCAAGAATCTTTCTACCAGAGACGGATTGCCAGAAAATCATTTCAACTCCCATTCCGCTTGTAAATTGTCCAGCGGAGATTTACTGCTGGGAGGCACCAGTGGCTATACATCTATAAATCCGAACAAGCTGACCGAAAAGAGCCGACCGCTGGCAAAGGTGTATTTTACAAATCTGACCATTGGCAATCAACATATAGAAGTAGACTCAATATATGAAGGGCGCAAACTATTAACAACTGTACTTGGCAGAGCCCCATCATTGTCTGTCAGATATGACGATTATTTAATCTCCATCGAATTTGCCGCAGGCGATTTGCTGAATGCTGATAAAATAAGATATGCCTATAAACTGAAAGGATTAAATACCCAATGGTACTATACAAACGAAAACAAAGTGGCTTTCACCACCCTTCCTCCTGGCAATTACAAACTATTGATTAAAGCTTGTAACAGTGACGGTATATGGAATGACGAAGCTAGTGAGTTGAATATAACCGTTTCATCTCCAATATATTTAAGTAATGTTGCTATCATCTTATACATATTGTTTGCCATTGGTATGATATCCTATGTAATATACCGATTCAAAAAGCATCACTACATAAGACTGGAGCAACAACGAGCAAAACTGGAGCAAGAACAAAAGTTGCTCCTGAATGAGATGAAGCTAAAGTTCTTTACAAATATAAGTCATGACTTACGTACACCACTGACGCTTATCATTAGCCCGTTACAAATGTTATTATCAGAAACCCTGGATGACGGAATACGCAAAAAACTAAATACAATCAATAAAAATGCACAGCTATTACTTACATCAATAAATTCTCTGCTTGATTTCCGGAAACTGGATGTAGGAGCCGAGACAGCCCATTACAAATCGGGAGATATTGTCAACTTTATCCGCGAGATTTGCAGTACTTTTCAAGAGTATGCTCTTGACCATACCATCAACTTCTGTTTCATGTGCGAAGTAGAAAACCTGAACATGTCCTTCGATCCGGTTAAAATAAAAAAAGTAATGAACAACTTGTTGTCCAATGCCTTCAAATACACTCCTGATAAAGGAGAAATCAATGTACATCTTTATCGCGAAGATGACAATGTATGTATCTGTGTGGCAGACAACGGACAAGGTATCATAGACAAAGACAAGAAACATATCTTCGAACGTTTTTATCAAGTGCAACAAACTTCGGAAAAAACCGGCAGTGGAATCGGCCTGCATATTGCAAACGAGTATGTACATCTACACAAAGGAACAATCTCCGTTACAGACAATTTTCCTAAAGGTTCCGTATTTACCGTTAAATTGCCTATCGTCACATATGCCAGTGAAAAGGAGGAATTACTTCCGGAACTGCTAAACAATGACAAAGCTCCGAATGAGCTTCCCGTTCCAAATGCGGAAGAATTGCGGTATACCATCTTGTTGGTGGACGACAACAAGGATTTCTGTAGTTTCATGTCTGAATACCTGTCCGATGAATACGCCATACAGGTTGCCTACAATGGAGCAGAGGCATTGAAGATATTAGAAAAAAACAGTGTCAATATTGTAATAAGCGACATCATGATGCCAGTGATGAATGGAACAGAGCTATGTCGGCAAATCAAAACAAACATGCAATGGTCCCACATTCCCGTTATATTGCTTACAGCCCGTATGGCAGAAGAATACAAAAGTGAAGGATTTGAGCAAGGAGCCGATGACTATATCGTAAAGCCTTTTGACTTCAAATTACTAAAGCTGCGCATCAGGAAATTTATTGAATGGACAGAAAAAAGCCATCGTAAATTCAGTCAGAAAATAGAAGTGACACCTAATGAAATAACAATCACTCCACTAGACGAACAATTTATTGAAAAAGCTATCAAAATAGTAGAAGAGCGCATGAGTGATTCCGACTTCTCTGTGGAAATGTTAGGAGCAGAATTGGGGTTGAGTCGTAGCCATCTCTACAAAAAGCTGATGTGTATCACCGGTAAAGGTCCGGCAGAATTCATCCGGATTATCCGTTTGAAGCGCAGTAAGCAACTTCTAAAGGAAAGCCAGAAACAAATTGCAGAAATTGCCTATGAGGTGGGATTCAGTTCTCCAAAAAGGTTCACTGTAAACTTCAAGAATGAATTTGGAATATCACCATCTGATTACATCCGCAGTCTAAAATGATAACTTGAAACATAAAGGTATGTTATTTGAGACATGATAGACCTATGCTATTATGATAACTTTCCATATTTGCAGTAGCTTTTAATAACAGTTATTTTTAAATCTTAAATTAAAGTATTATGAAGTTACACGCAAATGTATGCTCTCAATGGGAATGGACAAAATTGAGACAATTGCTTGTTATCGTGTTACTAGGTTTGGGTATTGTTTCCACGTATGGACAAACCAAAACAGTATCCGGTATCGTTAAATCAGAATCGGGCGGTGAGCCACTTGTAGGAGCCACCGTCAAAGTGAAAGAAACCAATACGGGCGGCATTACCGACATCGACGGCCGTTACACCATCCAGGCAAATCTGGGACAAACATTGATAGTCTCTTACATCGGCTACCGCACCAAAGAGGTGAAAGTAGAGCGCACCACCCGCATCGACATACTGCTGCAAGAAGACAATGAGATGCTGGACGAAGTAGTAGTAGTGGGATACGGTACGATGAAACGCAGTGACCTGACCGGTTCCGTAGTCAGCGTGACGGGTGACGAACTGAAAAAGTCCGTAGTCACCTCGCTCGACCAAGCTTTGCAAGGACGTGCCGCCGGTGTGCAGGTGACCCAGAATTCCGGAACTCCGGGTGGCGGTATCTCGGGCAGCATCCGTGGTATCAACTCCTTGAACGGCAACGAACCGCTCTACGTTATCGACGGTATACCGATGAACAACTCTACGTTTGATTCGGGTACTGGCTTCGCTATCGACGACGTGGTGTCGGTGCGCGACGGCGACTTCTCTTCTCGCGGTAATGACATCAACTCTGAGGATATCGAGAGCATGACAGTGCTTAAGGGCGCTGCTGCCGCTGCCCTCTATGGTTCCGACGCTTCAAATGGTGCTATCATCATCACCACCAAGAAGGGTCGCAAGGGCAAAGCCCGCATCTCCTACAGCAACCAATTCTCGTGGTCGAAGGCTTATGGTTGGCCAGAAATCCAAAACAAGTATGCCAACGGTGCTTACGGCACCACCAACTGGTATTACACCAGCCACTACGGCGGTCAATATCCTGCCGACGCCACCTATTACGACAATGTGAAGGCCATCTTGCACACTGGCTTCCTGCAACGCCACAACGTGTCGGTTGAAGCAGGTAATGAGACCATGAGCGTGCGTGCATCGGCTTCGCTTATCGACCAAGAAGGCGTGATCAAGACCACCGACCTTACCCGTAAGAATTTCTCTGTGGCAGGTAAGGCAAAAATCGGCAGTTGGGCCGACTTTGAGGGTAGCATACAATATGCTCACTCTACCAACAACAAGGTGCTCCGTGGCACAAGCGGTCCTCTCTACCGCACCTACATCTGGCCTAACCTCGACAATATGGCAAACTATATGGACGAGGACGGCCGCCACATGCGCTATCCTGAGTATTACACCGACACCGACCTCCTCAACCCTTTGTTCGCAATGTATAAGAACAAAAACGAGGATAAGACCGATCGTGTGATCACCACCATGACATTGAATATTCGTCCATTCAAGAACACTTTCATCCGCGGCAGCTTCGGTTGGGACTATTCAGCATCATCTTATGTGAATGCCACTCACCCTTACTACCGCTCAAAGAATAAGTCATCAGACGATGCCAACAACACCGGTAGCTACAACATCTCTAAGTATAACACAAGCGACCCATCTCTCAACATCCTCGCTGGCTACAACAACACCTTCAACGAGAAGCACACCCTGGGCGTGCAAGTGGGTTATCACCAACAAGAGCGCGGCGTGGAATCGCTCGCTTCTTCTGGTAGCAACTTTATGCTTATCGACTTCTATTCTATCAACAACTGTGCAAGCTCTACCATCACATCGCGCAAGAAGGAATACAAGCGCCGCATCCAAGCCATTTCTGCCCAAGTGGAATATGGCTTCAACAATATGGCGTTCCTCACCCTTCGTGCTCGTAACGACTGGTCGTCGACTCTGCCTGTTGACAACCGCAGCTACTTCTATCCAGCAGCCGAGCTTTCTTATATCCCTACCGAACACAAGGTGGTGAAGGATGCTCTTCCTTGGCTCGACTACCTGAAGGTGCGTGGCTCAATCGCTCAAGTTGGTAAAGACGCTGCAGCTCTATCTATCGATCCTCAACTCGAGGTGGCAGAAGTGTGGGGTGGCGGCTACAAATATGGCTACACAGGCCCTAACAAAAACCTCAAGCCTGAGATGACCACTTCATGGGAAGTAGGTTTCGAAGCACGCGCTTGGAAAGACCGCATCGCTGCCGACTTCACATACTTCCGCACACACTGCGCCGACCAGATTGTAAACGGTTTCCGTATGTCATACGCCACCGGCTTCGTGCTCAACAACCTCAACGTGGGCACATTCAACACTTGGGGATGGGAAGGTCACATCGACGTTGACGTGCTCAAAGCTCGCGACTTCACTTGGAACGTAGGCCTCAACCTATCTCACACAAGCAGTGAAGTGACTAAGCTTCCAGTGGCAGAATACTACAACGCCTACACTTGGATTGTTAACAACCTGCGCAACGGTATCTCAGTGGGCCAACCTATCACCGCCATGACTGGTCTTGCTTATCAACGCAACAAAAACGGCCAAATCCTCATCAACCCAGCATCTGGTATTCCATACGTTGATTCGGTATGGAAAGTGCTCGGCGACCGCGAACCAGACCTGCGCTACGGTATCACCACAAGCTTGCGCTACAAGGGCTTCCGCCTCAGCGCCAACTTCCAAGGCCGCATTGGCTGTACAATAGCAAACGGCACCGCTCGCGACATGATGACTCGCGGCTTGAGCTGGGAGTCTGTTGACCAACGCGAACTCGGCTCTGTAGTATTCAACGGCGTCCTCAAAGACGGCAACCAAGATAGCGACAACCCAACACCTAACACCATCGCTGTTAACCTCAACTCTTATGGTTCGTCAGGTTGGGTGGGCTACGACGAAGACTGGCTGCAAAGCGGCATCTACTACCTGCGCTGTCAAGACCTCCGTCTCACCTACAACGTAGACAAGAAATGGCTCAGCAAGACATTTAACAATGTGATTTCCAACGCCAGCATCTACGTTTCGGGCAACGACTTGTTCACTATCACCAACTACACAGGCTACGACGTTGTGGGCAACGCCACTTCGGCAGCTGCCGGCGGTACTGGTGGTGAAGGTATCGACTACTGGTCGCTTCCTAACCCTCGCACCTACACTTTGGGCCTAAGTTTAACATTCTAATCACTAAAAGGAAGACAACAATGAAAAAACATTCAATATTAGCACTTATCTCTGCCATGGTGCTGTCGGTAGCTGCCACAAGCTGCGACGACTACCTCGACGTCAACAAAAACGTTGACGCACCTGACAATGTGCCTGCTTACCTCTACCTGCCAAGCATTCAGCAAAACATGCAAGGCTTCTATTGGGACATCCGCGCACTCGGCCCATTGACTCAAATGATGGGCACTACAGGCTATACCAGCTATGCCTCACAATGGTTCTCTGCTGCAAGCGATGCCGCTGGAGAAGTGTGGCGTGTGGTATATTGGAATCAAGGTATGAATCTTGAAAACCTCATCAAGCAATCTGAAGAAGCCGAAAACTGGACAATGGCTGGCATCGGCTACATCATCAAAGCCTATGGTTGGGACAAACTCACCAAATTCCACGGCGACGTGGTGCTCAAAGAGGCTTTCAAAAATGGTCAGACATCATTCCCTTACGACTATCAGGAAGATGTGTATGCCGCTGTTCAAGAATGGGCTAAGAAAGGCATCGAACTCCTTCAAAAGGAAGACAATAGCAACTACGGCACCGCTGTGTCGGGCAACGACTACATCTTCCACGGCGACAAAGACAAGTGGATTAAGTTTGGCTACTCTATCATGGTGAGCCAATTGACTTCACTCACCCGCAAAAACGACTTTAAGGAAAAATATTATCCTGATCTCGTGAAATATGCCGCTTTGGCTATGCAATCAAATGCCGACAATGCCACACTCGAAATCGGTGGCGGCGGCGCAGATGCCCAATACGGCTCTTACAACAATTTCTGGAGCCCTATTCGTGGCAACCTCGGCTACACCTACTTCCCTCACGACTATGCAGTGTCGCTTATGACAGGCACCGTGCGCAAGTATAACGAGGCCAATGGCGACATGATTTCTGTGCCAGATAATATCAACTTCCCTTACGAACTCGCCGACGAGCAAATCGTATGCGACACACTGGCTCTACCAGGTCACCTCGACCCTCGCAACATCATCAAGCTTCCTTGCACTAAGTTCAACGAGTATTCGCGTATGCTCACCGACTGGAATGCCGATGGCACACCAAAGCTCAACGATGACGGCACTTTGGCTATGAAGGAAGTTGTGGGCAACCCAGTTCTTAAGGACGACACCACCACAGTGTGGCAAAAGGTTCGCAGCGTGATATTCCGCGGTGGCTCGTTCACAGGCGCTGCAGGCCCTATCGGCACCGCCCCAAGCTACTATGGATACACCGTCACCAACAACAACAATCAGGTGGGCATGGGACGCTGGATCTACTACGAAGACGCTCCTTACATCCTTATGACTTATCCAGAAATGCTCTTCGATCTCGCAGAAGCTCACTTCGTGGCAGGCAACAAGACAGAAGCACTCGAAGTGTGGAAGAAGGCTATCGCTGCCGATATGGAGTTCACCAAGACTTACATCAGAGAAGGCAAATGGGCTGAAGTATCAGGCACCACATATCACCAAGGCGACTGGATCACCAAGGCTGACTTCCAGACTATCGCCGACGAATATCTTGCAGGTCCTTATGTAGCTGGCATCACTGCCGACAAATTCACCCTTTCTCACATCATGATGCAGAAGTTCGACGCTCTATATCCTTGGGGCGCAGCCGAAGTATGGGTTGACCAACGCAAATATTTCTACGACATTGAGTATACCGGCGAATATCCTTACCGTGGCAACGGCTACGACGTCACCACCCTCAACCAGAAGAAGGATAGCGACCCTACCAAGGTGTATAAGGGCTTCTATTTGGCTCCAGCACAAGTGCAAGGCCGCAAGGGCACCTACAACGTGAAGGCTCAAGGCTCACCTTGCTTCCGCGTTCGCCCTCGCTACAACTCAGAATATGTATGGAATAAGCGAAGCCTCAACGAGCTCAAGCCTATCCCAGGCACCGCTATCTGCTACCAGACATCTATTCCTTGGTTTGCTTATCCAGGCGAACGCCCAGATGTAATGCCAGGATTGGATTATAGCATCCTCGAAATTGATACTAACTATTAACCCCAAGACTGACGATTATGAAAAATCTGAAATATTTAGCACTTGGCTTGATTGCAATGCTTTTTGCATCGTGCGACGATAAGAATGTGGAGTATAACTACGTTCCCCAAGACGAAAGCAAAATCGCGAAGTACCAACTCTACTATGTTGTTCCTTGCGTGAGCGGCTCTGCAAGCAATATCTATGAGAGCGTCATCAATGGTGTTTCGTATGTCAACAACGGCGCTGCACTATTGGCTCGATACAATGCCATCCCAAGCGGCTTGGCCAACATCTTCTACACCACCACCCCTGGCACAAACACAATCCAACTTTATCAGAGCTCAAAACTGACTAAGGTTTACGACAATTCTTGCGAATTGTCTACCGGAGAAAACACCGTTTGGGTCTACGACTTTACCAAAGCACCTGCTGTGTTTAAGGAAACTACGCCTCCTGCAAATCTGCAGACCGAAGACCCCGAAGTGACTGGTGCAGTATTTAAGTTCTACAACTTCATGTATGCCTCACAATCTGCCGACGGCACTCTCACACCTATCGACTACAAACTGCAGGTGATGCTTATGAAAGAAGGTGGCAAATCAACCAACGACGATGATTATGAGCCTTATGGCGAACCAATCGCATTCGGCGAATGCACCGACTGGTTTGTTAAGAACGTGAAGAAAACCGTACACAATTCCAGCGGATACTCTACACAGCGTTTCGGCTTCCGCAAGATTGTGAATGGCGTTGACGAAGGTTGGGCTACTTACACCAATGCCAACGGCAAAGAGACCATCATGCGCAACATCACCATCACAGGCTATTTCGGCCGCGCTTATCGCCGATTTATCTATGGTATTGCCGACAACAAGACCCTCACAGTGGGCGTTGCCGGATTGGTGGCAAGATAACGTATTACTTACCCAGACCGCGAATATAGGATAACACTGCGCTTCATCGCGTTGGTCCTACGGCGCGGATTTGGACAACGAACTTCATAGGGTGGGGAGCCTGATGGCTACCCCGCCCTTTTGCGTATTGGTCAGCAATTTAGAAATATTAATAGAATTTATTGTCACTATTAGCCCGTTATGCACTATTTTTGTCGCCAAATTAAGGCTAATGACGCATCGTTTGATAATATTGTTCTCGGTGATGAGCATCGCTATAAGCAGTGCTTTGGCTTCGCCTACGGCAAAAAAGGAGGAGCTCGACAATCCTATGAACAATCTGCCTGCTATGACCGAGATTCCTTCGGCGCGACAGAAGGTGTTTGCCGGCTACTATCATTTCCGCGACCAAGAGAGTGGCGACACGCTGATGATGCTCGTGTTTAACCCGATCACCATTTTCCCGCCCGAACGGTTTAAGAACAAGAAGGAAGAAGAATTCTATTGGCGCACCGTGCGCGACGTGAAGCGCACGCTGCCTTACGCAAAGCTCATATGCAGCACGCTGCTTGAGACCTACGAATATCTTGAGACTTTCCCCACAAAGAAGGAGAAAGAGGCTTATCTGAAAAGCTTCGAAAAGGAGATTTTCCGCCAATACAAACCAGTGATGAAGAAGATGACCCGCAGCCAAGGCAAGATGCTGTGCAAACTCATCAACCGCGAAACCAATCAAACGTCCTACAACATCGTGAAGGCATTTCTCGGCTCGTTTCGCGCCGGATTCTGGCAGACTTTTGGGCGCTTCTTCGGCGTGAACATGAAGAACCCCTACAATCCTGAGAAGGACAAAAACGATGCCATGGTGGAACGCATCTGCGTAGCCATCGAGCAAGGCTCGTTATAACCGCTCCATCACATCAAAACTTCTGCATATCCACCAATCGCTTGTAGTAGCCGTCTTGAGCGATGAGCGCATCGTGTGTGCCACGCTCCACTATGCGGCCCTCGTGCATCACGCATATCAAGTCGGCATTCTTTATCGTAGACAGGCGGTGGGCAATCACCAGCGTGGTGCGTCCGTGCATAAGATTGTCGAGGGCTTCCTGCACCAATCGTTCGCTCTCGGTGTCGAGCGCCGATGTGGCCTCATCGAGAATCAATATCGAAGGGTTTTTCAATATGGCTCGCGCTATGCTTATGCGCTGGCGCTGGCCGCCAGAAAGGCGACATCCACGGTCGCCGATATTGGTGTCGAATCCCTGCTCCGACGCCATGATAAACTCATAGGCGTTAGCCACCTTGGCGGCATGTATCACATCGTCCATCGATGCCTGCTCCACTCCGAAAGTGATATTGTTGTAGAATGTGTCGTTAAACAAGATTGCCTCCTGATTGACATTGCCCATCAATGCGCGCAAATCGGTGGTGCGCACATGGCGTATGTCGATGCCGTCGATGGTTATCGAGCCCTCATTCACATCGTAGAAGCGTGGCAAAAGGTCGGCAAGGGTGCTCTTTCCCGAACCCGATTGACCCACAAGAGCCACTGTGGCGCCAGCAGGAATGTCGAGGCTTACATTGTCCACCACCCACTCGCTGCCATAACGGAAGCGCACGTTGCTATACGAAATCATCTGCTTGAGCGCAAGCAATGGCTTAGCATCGGTTGGTTCGGCTATCGGATTCTCGGCTTTCAAAATCTTGTCGATACGCTCCATCGATGCCAATCCGCGCTGTATGCTATATGATGCCTTAGAGAGATCTTTGGCAGGATTGATGATGCTATAGAATATCACCATATAATAGATAAACGATGCCGCACTGATGCTGCTATTGCCCATCAAGATGAGCGTGCCGCCAAACCACAGCACGATGGCAATGGTGGATGTGCCCAAAAATTCGCTCATCGGGTGAGCCAACTCATGGCGACGCATCATGCGTGTGGTGATCTGCGCAAATTTGCCATTCTCGCCACGAAAACGCGCCTCTGCCTTATGCTGAGCATTAAACGCCTTGATGATGCGCAGCCCGCCGAGCGTCTCCTCGATATTTGAGAGTATCACGCCCCATTGTGTCTGACCCTCAAGCGACACGCGCTTGAGGCGCTTGCCCACCTTGCCCATCACATATCCTGCCACAGGCAGCAGCACAAGCACAAACACGGTGAGCTGCCAACTCACCATTATCATTGTGGTGAGGCAAACGATAATCATGATAGGATTCTTAAACATCATGTCGAGCGATGCCATAATACTATTTTCCACCTCAGTGACATCGCCACTCATACGAGCCATCACGTCGCCCTTGCGCTCATTGGTGAAGAAGCCCAACGGCAATTCCATAATCTTGTGATAGATGGTGTTGCGTATGTCGCGCACCACTCCGGCGCGTATGGGCACCATGAAGAAAGCACTCAGATAGGCACTACCCGTCTTCAGGGCTGTCATCACCACAAGCATCACGGCGAGCACCGCAAGCGCCATGCTCTGTCCCCACTGCTCTATCACCATTTGCGTGTAGTAGTAGAAATCGTTTACCACCACTTCCTTAAGCGAACCGCTGCCGAGCGGCATATAACTATATGTGGCTGGATTAATCTTAAACAGCATCTCCAGGATAGGAATGATAAGCGCAAACGAGAACAGCGTGAGAAACGCCGCAAGCAAATTAAACGACACATTTAGCACCAAGTATTTCTTGTAACGAGGCACAAATCGGTATAGTATTTTCAGAAATTCTTTCATTCTTAAATATGCATATTCTATTAATTCTCTGCAAAATTAGCAATAATAATTGAATACGAGCAATATTGCCGCCAGCCATCAGCTCCATCGCCCATTCCGCCGCCCATCAGGCGGCGAACAGCACCACAGCCACCGGTGCATGCCGCATGCCGATGGAGCATTAGATTTTTCTCTCACCTATTTCTGAAAAATTCCCTATTTTATCCACTAAATTGCTTCGTAATGGATAAAATCCGACTTTTTTATCCACTACAACGTGTTTTATTGAATAAAAAGCTATATATTTGCCCTTACAAACCAGCAACTAAAATTACAAGCGCATTATGAATACGATCATACAAAACCAGCGCAAGGAACGCGATGAACTATTAGCGCGACCTTACCTCATGCGCAAGTCGAGCACCGACACGTCTGTTCTTCTCGCCAACCCAATGATAAAACTCATCACCGGCCCTCGACGTGTAGGCAAATCCACATATGCCCTGCTTATGTTGCAAGGCAAAAACTTTGCATATCTCAATTTCGATGACAACCTTCTGCTATCAAATTGGGATGAAGATCTTGTGATGCGCACTCTCGACGAAGTATACCCTGGCTATGAATACTTATTGCTCGACGAAGTACAGAACCTGAAAGACTGGGACGTTTGGGTGTCAAAATTATACCGCCGCGGCAAGAACCTTGTTATCACTGGCAGCAATGCCAAGATGTTGAGCAGCGAAATGGCAACTGTGCTCACAGGTCGATATCTGCAAGTGGAAATGCTGCCATTCAGCCTTTCTGAAACATTGCAATGGAAAGGCATTAACGCTCTTGGCAACAACGACACACAAAATGCCAAGATTACCGTGATTGCCGACGACTATCTGCGCAATGGTGGTTATCCCGAAACCATCAATATGCGCAGCATCACACGCAGTTATCTCTCCACACTATTCGACTCTATAATATGGAAAGATGTGGCAAAACGCCACAATATACGCAACATCACCGACCTGAACAATCTTGCCCTATACCTGCTATCAAACTTCTGCAACCCTCTTTCTGCCAACGATATATCAACCGAGCTATCGATGTCGAGTGTTACCACAACACGCAAGTTCATGGACTATCTGCACGAACCATACTTGTTCTATTACTTGCCACGCTTCAACAACAAACTGAAGCTAATGAAAAAGGCAGCTACCAAGGTATATGTTATCGACAATGGTTTTGTTACATCAAAAGCCTTCAATATTAGTGAGAATTTGGGACGATTGCTGGAGAATGAGGTGTTTGTGGAACTGCTACGCCAAGGATTTCAAGTAGAGACTTCTTTGTTTTATTATCGTTCGCGCAACGACCGCGAAGTGGACTTCGTGACACGCAAGGGCGCACACATACACCAACTGATTCAGGTGTGCTACGACATGACCTCCCCCAAAACCGAAAAACGCGAGGTTGCAAGTCTTATAGAATGTGCCGAAGAACTAAAGTGCAACAACCTGATAATCATCACCAACAACGATGAGAGAGAAATAATCAAAGACGGATATAGCATCAAGGTTGTTCCTTTCACCAAATTCGCATCCGCCTTTTGATAGCGACATTACACGAAATTGATACGCACAAATTAGTAAACAGGAGCCTTTTTAATAATTTTTTTCGCATCAAATCTTAACTTTAAGCCAAACTTTGCATCTAAAAACCGTAAAATCACCCAAAGACAGTCGGCTAACCACAGAAATGCAGCGGTTTTCACCATGCCTATAACGTCTGAAATGGGCTTAACAGAAGAACAGGTATAATTTTAAGTAACAAACGCAATCAGCGAACGATGAAAAGGTTCATCTATCATTTACTCACTACTCTTTCGGCTATAGCAGTGACATTGTGCGCCAACGCAAAAATCACAGGCAGCCTGATAGGTGCCGACGATAAGTCGCCACTTATGGAGGCAAGCATCCGGCTGGTGAAAGCCAACCGCGACAGCACCTTCGTGAACGGTGCCACCAGCGACGCAAACGGCAAATTCTCTATAGCATCACCAGCCCAAGGAAAATATGTGCTGAAGATTTCTTATCTGGGCTACAACACCGTCAATCGCGCCATCACCGTGCCGGCAAGTGGCAACGTAGCCCTCGGCGAGATTGCCCTCTCACCAAGCAGCATTATGCTCAAGGAAGCCACTGTAGTGGGCGTAAAGACCGAAATCACAGTGAAAGAAGACACCGTGGAATATAATGCGGGCAGCTATAAAACCCAAGTGAACGCCGTAGTAGAAGACCTGCTCAAGCGCTTGCCTGGCGTGGAAGTGAACAGCGACGGCTCTATCACAGCCAACGGCAAAACGGTGACTAAGTTTCTTGTCGACGGCAAAGAATTCTTCTCTGACGACGCCACCGTGGCAAGCAAAAACTTGCCCGCCAACATCGTGGACAAACTGCAAGTGATTGACCGCAAAAGCGACCTTGCCCGACTCACGGGCGTGGACGACGGCGAGGAAGAAACCGTAATCAACCTCACTGTGAAGAAGGGTATGAACCAAGGCTGGATGGGCAATATCACCGGCGGATATGGCACTGACAACCGCTATATGGCGCGCGGCATGGCCAACTACTTCCGCGACGGCAACCAATTCACACTCATCGGCGGTGCCAACAACACCAATAATATGGGCTTCACCGACGGCGGCGCAGCACGCTTTTCGCGTGGCGGCGGCAATAGCGGCATCAACAGCAGCCAAAACCTCGGTTTTAACTTCAACGTGGGTTCGGAAGAGAAATTCCGCATCGGTGGCCACGTGATGTATTCGCACTCCAACCGCGACTACCAAAGCCAAAAGTCCACCACTACCACTTTTTCTGATTACACCAATCTCACTGAGTCGAAATCGCTCAGCAACAACAATCGCCACAACCTCAACGCTTTCTTCAGAATGCGCTGGCAGATTGACTCTTGCAACACATTTGAGTTCCGCCCTGGCATGCAGCTCAACTTCAACAAGAGCTGGGACAACTCAGTATCGCAAACAAGCACCGGTGCCAACATCTCGTCGCTCCGACCTATCAACAAGAGCGTGGAGCAAGACGTTGACAACGGCAAAAGCTACAACTTCAACGGCGAACTGATCTACAACCACAACTTCAAGGTGCACAAGGGTCGTAGCTTCAGCGCACAATTGCGCTATCAGCTCTCAAACACACACGAGAACAACATCACTCACACCGTAAACCAATATGAGAGCGACGACACCCAAGACGACGACATCACCCAACTCATACGCAACCACACTTGGAGCAACACCGTGAGTGGACGTATCACTTGGACCGAACCGCTCGGCGACGTATCAAAAGCCAACTTCCTGCAAATTGCCTATCGCGGCAGCTACAAATTCAACAACAGCGACAAGAACGTTTTCGACCGCTACGCCACTCTCTCTGATGTGCCTACCACATCAACAGCCCTCAACAGCCAGTACTTTATGTACAGCCTGCTCAACGACGAGAACTTCAAGCGTTCGGTGAAGCGCACATTCGGATTCTCAACCCTCGAAAACGAAGAGATGCTATATGACATCCTCGCCCGAGACTACGACGTGCACGATGCTCTCGACGTGTTCAACGCCAACCAGAGCAGCCAATTCCGCAACCAATTCTTCACGCAAAACATACAAGTGGGCTACAAGAAGGTGAACAAAGCCTACAACCTTGATGCCGGTGTGCAATTGATGGGTGCAATGCAGAAGAGCGACGACCTGCTCAACCCTGCTCGCAACATCACCACCAGCTGGCTATGGAGCCCAGCACCTTACGCCCGATTCAGATATAAGTTCACCAAGACTCGCAGCCTCTCGCTCGACTATCGCGCCAGCGCCGACCAACCATCGGTGAGCCAATTGCAAGCCGTGCCCGACGTGAGCAACCCAATGCGCATCTCGGTTGGTAACCCTAATCTGAAGGCAACTTTCAGCCACCGCCTCAACTTCCGCTTCAACGACTTCAATAGCGAGGCACAACGCAGCTGGATGATCAACGCCCGATTCAAATACACCAAGAACAACGTTTCGGCAGTGACAATCTCCGACCAAAACACCGGTAAGAGCGCATCTACCTATACCAACCTCGACGGCAGTTGGAACGCAAGCGTGATGAACATGCTGAGCATGCCACTTCCGGGCAAGCGCTTCTTCTTCCGCAGCTTTATGCGCCTATCTTATAGCCGCAGCGAAAGCTACAACGTGGGTCGTAGCGACATCTCCACCAGCGACCTCTCATCGGCCGAAAGCATCTTGAAGCACATCTCCGACGATATGCTCAACAAGGCTGGTTCGCTCAACTTAAACATCTCGCCGGGTATGAGTTTCCGCACTTCAATTCTTGAATTGGAGTTGCGCCCAACCTACGGCTATCAACAAGCGCGCAACAGCCTCACCACTACCAACAACCGCGACATCCACTCTTACGGAGGAGCATTCAACGGCACATTATATTTCTCAAACTTCGTGCTCAACACCGACTTAAACTACACCGCCACATCGGGTTATTCATCGGGCTACGACACCAAGCAATGGATATGGAATGCCTCGCTTGAATATCAATTCTTGAAGGGCAAAAATGCCACCGTGGGCGTTAAGGCATACGATATGCTCGGACAACGCAAGAGCATCAGTTTCAGCAACTCTGGTCAAAACGAAGTGCAAAGCTGGAGCAACAACATTGGCCGCTATGTGCTTGCCACAGTTTCCTATCGATTCCAGACATTTGCCAAGAAGAGCAAATCTGGCATGGATTACGACGGATTTGGCCCGGGCGGTCCTGATGGTCGTCCTGTTGGACCACCTCCTGGCGGTAGAGGCTTTGGCGGTCCTGGCAGATTCTAAGCAACCCATTTCAAATACAATATATCCCTCCAAGGAGCAGCGTGGCAAAAGCGTCACGTTGCTCCTTTTTCTCTATCACACTGCCCTACCACACAAGCCTGAGCCCGAATCGGTCAATTAGGAATCGGGCTAAACGTGCAGATTTCAGATTATATGGCACCGTGCATTTCATCATTCGCAGAGAATTTTGTAATTTTGGGGTGAAATATTTCACACAACACATTGAATATGGCAAAAACTATCACAAATAAGAGTTGGCACTCTATAATCACCCTAATAATTTCAATCGTTGCATTCGCAGCAATCTCATGGATTTATTTCTACCCCGATGACGTTACAGGCAACGTGCTCCGCCAGCACGACGTGACCCAAGGCATTGCCAACGGTCAAGAAGTGAAGGCATTCGAGGCCACCTCTGGCGAAGTGTCGCGTTGGACCAACTCGCTATTCTCTGGTATGCCTACATTTCAAATCACCCCGTCATACGAGAGCAGTTCGCTGCTATCGTGGGTCAACAAGGTGATGGGCTTAGGCTTCCCTTCTCCTGTCAATCTGGTGTTTATCATGATGGTGGGATTTTTCATCCTGATGCTCTCATTTGATGTGAAATGGTATATCGCCGTGATGGGCGCAATAGCCTATGCCTTCTCAAGCTACTTCTTCATCCTCATCGGCGCAGGCCATATCTGGAAATACGTCACCCTGGCCTACATTCCACCTACAATAGCCGGCATCGTGTGGGCTTATCGCGGACGCATACTCACCGGTAGTGCCGTAGCTGCACTCTTTGCCGCCATACAATTGGCATCAAACCACGTGCAGATGACCTATTACTTCGCATTCGTGATAGTGGCTATGGCGCTTGCCTACCTTGCCACAGCCATCCGCAATAAGACCGTGAAGCAATGGCTCACCGCCACTGGCGCTCTCGCCGTGGCTGCCCTGCTTGCCGTGGCTGCCAATGCACCTAACCTCTATAGCACACTCAAGTATTCTAAGGAAACCATGCGTGGCGGACACAGCGAGATAGCATCAGGCAATCCAAGCAACGCCTCAGCAAGCGGACTCGACAAAGACTATATCACCGCTTGGAGCTATGGCAAAGCCGAGACAATGACTCTGCTCGTGCCTAACGTGAACGGTGGCGCCACTATCAAACCTGAGAAAGGCAGCAATCGCTTCTTGCCTCTTACCGACACCGACATGGCTAAACAGATGCTCAACAGCGGCGAAATATCAATGCAAGAGTATCAATTCATGTCGCAATTTCCACAATACTTCGGCAATCAGCCTATGACCAACGGCCCTGTGTATGTGGGGGCCCTGATTTTTGCACTATTCGTGCTCGGCTGCGTCACCATCAAAGGCCATATGAAATGGGCATTGCTGGCTGTGACAATATTCTCGATACTTCTGGCTTGGGGCCGCAACATGATGTGGCTCACCGACCTGATGATCGACTACTTCCCAATGTACAACAAGTTCCGCACTGTGGCAAGCATATTGGTGATAGCCGAATTCACCATGCCGCTACTGGCTATGCTCACGCTGCAGCAGATGTTCACCACACCACGCTGGTGGCAAGAGCATCGCCGCGCCTTCTTCGGCACAATGGGAGCATGCCTCGCCATCTGCCTATTCATCTACTTCGTGCCAACAGTGTTTAGCATCTATAGCGACAGCGAATACGACCAACTCGTTTCGGCTGGTCTGCTGCAACAATATCCAAGCCTATTCATGGCAATCGAATCAATCCGCAAGTCGATGATTTCAGCCGACGCTCTGCGTTCGCTCATCTTCCTCGTGCTGGGTGGCGTAGTGCTTTGGGCATATCTTATGGACAAGGTACAAGCCCGCTATGCAGCGCTTGCCACTGCCATTATCCTCTTTGCCGACCTATTCACCGTGAACAAGCGCTACCTCAACACCGACTCGTTTACCGCACCAATGGGCACCGTAGAGAGCTTCGAGCCTCGTGCCGTTGACCGCCAGATACTTGCCGACACTGCACAAAACTATCGCGTATTTGACATCGCCAACTTCAGCGAGGCTATGCCATCATACTTCCACAAGTGCATCGGTGGCTACCACGCTGCTAAGCTCACCCGCTACCAAGACCTTATCGACCACCAGATCAATAAGGGCAATCCAGAAGTGATAAATATGCTCAACACCAAGTATATCATCCAAAGCGACAGCGTGGTGATGATCAACCCCGACGCGCTGGGCAATGCTTGGTTTGTTGATACCCTAAGCTACGTTGACGGTGCCGCTGCCGAAATGGGCGCACTCAATAATCTGCACACAGCCACACAAGCCGTGGCCGACAGTAAATTCTCATCGGTGCTTGGCAATGCCAAACCAAAAGCCGCCGGCGACACTATCTACGAGACCACTTACGCTCCTAATGCCCTCACATATAGCGCCACATCGCAAAATGGTGGTGTGGCTGTATTCTCTGAGATTTACTTCCCATGGGGATGGAAAGCCACTATCGATGGCAAGGAAGTGGAAATCGGTCGTGTCAACTATGTGCTTCGCGCTCTCAATATCCCTGCTGGTCATCACACCATCTCGTTTGTGTTCGACCCACAGACCGTGCGCACAGCCGACACAGTGGCAACAATCGCCATCGTGCTTATATATTTGTCGCTGCTCGTTGCCCTCAACGTCAACATCTATCGCCGTATGCGCAAGTCAGAAAGCGAAAACGAATAACACTCTCCGCACTATGAACAACCTCTCTAAACACCTCACTATGTGGCAACGTTTCTGGCGAAGCAAGGGCTTCGGCGTTCACTCGCCGTTTGCCTTCTACTTCATCACCAACGTGATGCGCCAAAAATATCACTACTATGCCTACGAAAGCATAGAGTATCTGCACACCGCCATCAAGCAGGCGATAAAGCACACCGGCAAACGCAAGCGACCCATGTCGCTGCACAATGCCAAGTTGCTTTTCCGCATTGTCAACTATTTCAATCCGCTCAACGTGCTGCAGATTGGCTCAAACTACGGACTCTCGGCTGCTACCACGCTAATGGTGAACAGCAAAAGCCACCTGTGGCTCTTCGACCCGGCAAGCCTCACCTGCGATGCCACCAGTGGCATCTTCACCCAGTTTGAGAGCCGCATCACCCATCTGAACAGCATAGTGAATGCCGTCACCGACTATCCCGCAGCACTTGCCGACGACGATCATCCGTTTATAGTCATCAACAGCATCTCGCACGTCGACAACTACAGCCAACTGCAATACTTCGTCAATTCAATCCTCGATAGCGAGGGTGTGGTGATTTTCCGCAACATCGCCAACGACCGCCTTATGCGACAGATGTGGGAAGACAGCCGCCAATATGCACAGCACGGCATGTCGTTTAGCAACGATAGGCTTGCGGTGTTTGTTGCCCGACAATCGCTTCCTCGACAAGACTTCTCAATTTGGATATAATCAATGAAAATCATTAAGATATTTGGCTCTCTCTGCGAGCAGATGTTTCAATATGCGCTATATCTTCGCCTAAAAAACCAAGGCGACAATGTGGCTCTTCTCACCCCAAAGCAATGGATTGCCTCACAATTCGCACTCACTGGCTACACCGAGGCTACCGCCAACGATGTGGCTCCCTTTCGCACCTCGCTTAGCGACCGCCTGAAAGGAATTTTCGGCAAAACGGCCGACAAGGGCAACGTTATCACCGACACATTTGGCGTGTTTGCGCGCGACGTGATTGATGCTACCGAAGGCCTCTGCATAGGCTCGTGGGCATCGCCACGCTATTTCGAGGCTGCCAACGAGGATGTGAGCCGCGCATTTATCGTGCCCGAATGTCAATTGAGCGATGCCGCGAAGGGCATACTTGCACACAAGGGCAGACGCGAAACTGTGGCTCTGCACATACATCAACCCACAAGCCCAAGCAACACCTGCACCACCGACTACTACAACTGGGCGATAGCCAACATTCGCACCTATATCACCGATGCGCAATTTCTGGTGTTTACCAGCGATGCCGAACTCGTGAAGCAGCAATTGTTGCTGCCCGACGACAGCATATTTGTCTCCACAGCCAATCTCTCTGATTTCGATCTTATGCAGGCTATGCTGCACAGCAACCACATCATCTGCGCCAACACACTCACCTCGTGGTGGGCGGCTTGGCTCAACCCCGACCCCGACAAGATTGTGATTGTGCCACAGCGATGGTCGGCCGATGCTGACAACAAACCCACCGACCTGATTCCTATCTATTGGACAGCAATTCCCGTAACCTAAGCGCACGATATATCGCTTCGAACATATTTTGTGACATTTCAGTTACATTTACGCTATTTTTTCACGGCATTTATTTCACTTATGTCCACAACTTTATCTACTTTTGCCGCCAAAACCATATTAAGTAGATTCACTGTCAGTCTGACCAAATTTAACCCAATTCGGTTATTAGGACTTGAATGTATTTCTAATTTTAGAAGTGCGGATTTTGTTTGCTTTTTAACGAGTTATAGCAAGCTATTGCGAATTAAAAACACGCAAAAGATGCCTTATAAAAAACGAAAGACTTCAAGTAGTCTTAAATAACATATACGACCTAATAACCAATTTGGGTTTAAGTTGAAACAAACACTTCGCCACACGCTCTGTAGGCAATAGCATTTGCTCCGACCAACAAGACTGCGGAAAAGGTGCAGCCCTACTTACGGCATAAGTCCTCGCGCCTTTTATGATTAAAAAAATATCCGCTTTGGAGGACTTTGCGGACGACAAAATACAATAGAGTGCTATGGCTAAAAATTTAAAAGTATTGTTTGTATTTACTCTCTCTTTATTTGCATGTTTTACAGCTAATGCGGCTACTTCGGGCAAACTTCTGGGCAGCGGCATTTCCTTGGACTCTCGACGACAACGGTGTGCTCACCATCACCGGCACTGGCGATATGCCTAATGCCACAGAATCCAAATTGCCATTCCCAAGTCTTAGAAAACAAATAACATCCATCGTGATTTCTGGCGACATCACATCTATCGGCGACTACGTGTTCTATGAGTTAGGGGAAGTGACAGAACTAACCATCACAGCACCAATAGAGCACACAGGCAACTACTCTTTCGCACAATGTAGCAAACTTTCCACCATCAATTTTACCAATAGCGACTCTTTGCATACTATCGGCGAAGCATCGTTTGCCGCAACCAATCTGTCTAAAATCATCATCCCCGAGAACGTTACCACAATCGGCGACCACGCATTTATGGGTTGCATGAGCGCAACCCAACTCACTATCGGCGAGAAAGTTACCACAATCGGCGACTACGCATTTGCGTATTGCATGAGCGCAACCCAACTCACTATCGGCGAGAAAGTGAAAACCATCGGCAAATCATCATTCGAAGGTTGCTTTAGTTTGCCAAACGCATTGTTCCCCGACGCTGTCACCACCATTGGCGAATCGGCTTTCGCTGGTTGCAGTTCTTTGGAGTGGATATCATTAGGCACCAGCGTGAATAGCATTGGCGACAAGGCATTCGCTGGCTGCACAGGACTAAAGCGAGTGAATTCATTCAATCCTGTTCCTCCGACAATGAATTGCGACTACGACAGCACCTGCGACAAAAACGTGGGCGGACTCAACGTGTTCGACAAAAACACCTACGACACCGCTCGACTTCGCGTGACAGGAGGCTACGTTAACACCTACAAAGCGGCTGAGGGTTGGAAACACTTCAAGAAATCAGAAATCTTCACAAGCGTAGATGCAATCACCAGCAATGCGTTGAAGGTGTATGCCAACAACGGCGAAATCATCGTGGAAGGCGCTGAAGCTGCCGACGTGGTAGAGCTCTACGGCATCAACGGCCAACTGCTCTATCGCGGCACCAAGAAGAGCATCACAGCACCATCCACAGGCGTCTTCATCGTGAAAGCAGCTGGCAAGTCGTTCAAGACCCTCGTCAACTAATCCCCACAGAAATACGATATCAATTCTGCCCCCGCCAGCAGCCCAATTCGTTGCCGGCGGGGGTGGTTTTTTCTTGCACGATAGTGGGAATTTTGCTAACTTTGTTGTTCATCGGTCATTACCGACTTGGATACAAGCAAAAACGAAAACAACGTGGCAAAAGAAATAGTTGAAACACCGCTGATGAAACAATACATCGAGATGAAAGGCAAACATCCCGATGCCGTATTGCTGTTTCGTGTAGGCGACTTCTACGAGACATTCAGCGATGATGCCATCACCGCATCTGAAATTCTTGGACTTACCCTCACCCGACGTGCCAACGGCTCGGCGCAAAGTGTGGAACTGGCTGGTTTCCCTCACCATGCCCTCGACACTTACCTGCCAAAACTGGTGCGTGCCGGCAAGCGCGTGGCTATCTGTGAGCAACTTGAGGACCCTAAACTCACCAAGAAACTCGTGAAACGCGGCATCACCGAACTGGTGACGCCGGGCGTGTCGATCAACGACAATGTGCTCAACCTGCGCGAAAACAACTTCCTCGCTGCCGTATATTTCGGCAAAAAGGCGTTGGGCGTGGCGTTTCTCGACATCAGTACGGGCGAATTTCTCACTGCCGAGGGTACTGAAGACTATGTGGAAAAACTCCTTGGCAACTTCTCGCCTAAGGAAGTGCTGGTGGAGCGAGGCAAACGCGACTTGTTTAACAAAACCTTCAACGCCAACTATCTATCTTTTGAACTCGACGACTGGATTTTCACCGAAGAAACGGCTACCGACCGCCTGCTAAAGCACTTCGAGACCAAAAACCTCAAGGGCTTCGGCATTCACACTATGCACAATGCCATAGTGGCTTCGGGTGCTATACTTTGCTATCTCGACATCACTCAGCACACTCACATCAGCCACATCACCACTCTCTCGCGCATCGAGGCTGAGCGATATGTGCGCCTTGATAAATTCACCATCCGCAACCTCGAACTCATCGACGCCATGAGCGAAGACGGCAAGAGCCTGCTATCGGTAATCGACCGCACTCTCTCGCCTATGGGCGCCCGATTGCTGCGTCGCTGGATATTGTTCCCTCTCAAAGACGTGGAGCAAATCAACCGCCGGCTGAGCGTGGTGGAATATTTCTTCAAATACGTGGAAGGACGCGAATTGCTCACGCAGCAACTCGAAACCATTGGCGACCTTGAGCGCCTTATCTCAAAAGTGGCTGTGGGTCGCATCACTCCGCGCGAACTGGTGCAACTGCGCATGGCTCTCACGGCTATCGAGCCTATCAAAGCCCTCTGCTCGGCAAGCAACCACGATGTGCTGCAAGGCATCGGCGAGCAAATGAACACTTGCCAACTCATTCGCGACCGAATAGCTCGCGAAATCAATCCCGATGCCCCAAATCTGCTGGCTCGTGGCAACTTCATCAATCCTGGCGTGAATGCCGAGCTCGACGAATTGCGCCACATCAGCCATTCAAGCAAAGACTTCTTGCTGCGCATGCAGCAGTCGGAAAGCGAACGCACTGGCATCCCAAGCCTGAAAATAGACTTCAACAACGTGTTTGGCTACTACATAGAAGTGCGCAACACTCACAAGGACAAGGTGCCTGAGGATTGGATTCGCAAGCAGACGCTGGTGAGCGCCGAACGATATATCACTCCCGAACTCAAAGAATATGAGGAGAAGATTCTCGGCGCAGAAGAAAAGATTGCCGTGATTGAGACCCGACTATTCAACGAACTGGTGGCTGCCGTCACCGACTATATACCGGCTATCCAACTCAATTCCAACCTGGTTTCTCACCTCGACTGCCTGCTATCGTTCACTCGCGTGGCTATCGAGAACAAATACAACCGCCCAGAGCTCAACGATTCGCTCGTGATTGACATCACCGAGGGCCGCCACCCTGTGATTGAGAAGCAATTGCCTATCAACGAGCGATACATCAGCAACAGCATACACCTCGGCAACGACGACCAACAGATAATCATGATCACTGGTCCTAACATGTCGGGTAAATCGGCTCTGCTGCGCCAAACAGCCCTCATTGTGCTGATGGCTCAGATAGGATGCTATGTACCGGCACAAGCGGCTAAAATAGGCATCGTAGACAAGATTTTCACTCGCGTGGGCGCAAGCGACAACATCTCACTCGGCGAGTCTACCTTTATGGTGGAAATGACCGAGGCGGCAAGCATCCTCAACAACATCAGCGAGCGCAGCCTCGTGCTTTTCGACGAGTTGGGTCGTGGCACAAGCACCTACGACGGCATTTCTATCGCCTGGTCGATTGTGGAATATCTGCACGAACACAGCCGTTGTCACCCTAAGACTCTGTTTGCCACACACTACCACGAACTCAACGAGATGGAGAAATCGTTTCACCGTATAGTCAACTACAACGTGTCGGTGAAGGAGATTGCAGGCAAGGTGATTTTCGTGCGCAAACTGGTGAAAGGAGGCAGCGAACACAGCTTCGGTATTCACGTTGCCAAACTGGCTGGTATGCCTCAGGTAATCATCAAACGAGCCGACCAAGTGCTGAAGCAACTTGAGGAAGACCACTCCAACGACATCAATATGAGCAACGTGCCTCAATCGAAGGTGGAAAGCGGTATGCAACTATCGTTCTTCCAGCTCGACGACCCTGTGCTCTGCCAAGTGCGCGACGAGATTCTCGGCGCCGACATCAACAACCTCACTCCGGTGGAAGCCCTCAACAAACTCAACGAAATCAAAAAAATACTCACTGGCAAGTGCTGACACCGCTTGCCCAAAACCAAAACATAATCACCATGGCAAAAAGACTTCTTATCATTGCAGTATGCCTCGTGAGCGCAATCTCAGCATTCGCCAAGAAGCACAACGTGACATTTAGCGACTATTTCACCAACACTACTCTGCGCATCGACTATCAGTTGTATGGCGATGCCAAACACCAAGGCATAGCGCTCTACGAGATGTCGAAAACTGCCATCTGGGCTGGACGACGCAAACACCTCGACCAAATGCCACTGCTCGGCAACGGTCAACTGGTGATGAAGGATGCTGCCACTGGCACCACTATCTATCAGACTTCTTTCTCAACGCTATTCAACGAATGGCTCACTACCGACGAGGCTAAAACCACAGCACGCTCGTTCGACCACACTATGCTGGTGCCTATGCCACAGCGCACCGTAGAGGTGACTGTCACGCTCATCAACGCCTCGCACGAGACCATAGCGAAATATACTCACACCATCAATCCACAAGACATCCTCATCGAGCAACGTCACCGCGACCCTAACCTCGACTATCGCTATATGCATAAAGGCGGCAGCGTGGAGCGATGCATCGATGTGGTGATACTTGGCGAAGGCTATTCGCAAGCCGAGCGCGACACATTCTACAACGACGCTCAAGCCACTTGCAATTCGCTGTTCAACCACGAACCATTTAAGACCCGCAAAGACGACTTCAACATTGTGGCTGTATTCACCCCATCGCGCGATAGTGGCATGAGCATTCCACGTCTCGGCGAATGGCGCAGCACCGCCTTCGGTTCGCACTTCAGCACATTCTATAGCGACCGCTACCTCACCACCACTCGCGTGAAGGCTATACACGATGCCATATCGGGCGTTCTCTACGAACACATCATCATTCTCGCAAACACCAACGAATATGGCGGTGGCGGAATCTACAACGAATACACCCTCACCACTGCCCACAATCCTAATTTCGCACCAGTGGTAGTACACGAATTTGGCCACAGCTTCGGCGGTCTTGCCGACGAATATGATTACGGCGATCCAGCCACCTACGACCTCAACGTGGAGCCTTGGGAACAAAACATCACATCGATGAAAGATTTCAAAAGCAAATGGAGCGACATGGTGGAAAAAGGCACGCCTATACCCACACCCGATGACGAGGAATATAGCAACAAGGTGGGCGCATTTGTGGGCGCTGGATACAACGAAAAGGGGATGTATCGCCCTGCACTCAACTGCCGCATGCGTACCAACAAGGCGCCTGCATTCTGCCCTGTTTGCCAACGCGCCATCAACCGCATCATCGACTTCTACACCCGATAACCCAGACACTAAAATATTTGTTAAAATCCGTATTGAATATGTGTTATTGGTGTGCATTTTGACGAAATATTAGTAAATTTACACACCTAAACACTATTAATCCCAAATCGGTCATTAGGACGTATATGAGGTGTTTTTTCTACTGCTTGGCGTCTTTCGGTTTTTATCAGGCATTTTTTGCTTGTTTTTAATTCGCAATAACTGGCTATTACTCATTAAAAAGCAATTGAAACCTGCACTTCTAAAATTCCGAAATCCTGCCAAGCCCTAATGACCGATTTGGGTTAAGGTCACGTATGCGAAAACCTTTCTTGACCAAATGACGGTGGCCGCACTTTGGACATTCTTTTTCACGATCTTTTGCTTCAACATGCAAGATCATCGTGTCACCTTTGTATTCTTCACGAGTGCATTTGTGAGTATAAAGCCCCCAAGCATGATATAGAAAACTATTGTTCATGACTGTATATTTGTTGTCCGAAATTCAAATCTACAATTTGTTCAGCGGTTTTCCTTTTTAGGACACTATCACTCGAAATGTCGGATGAACCAAAAAAATACTCTTTTCCAGCCCTACAGATCTGCTCGAATCGCAAAAATCTAGTATAAATTGTCCCTTTCACCTGAATATTCTATAAATATAATAAATCTCAGGTATTCATAGAATTCTGTATTATGCTATGTATACAGTACTAAAATTTCATTATTTTTGAGTATTGCTCCTTATTTTCGCAGTACATACCTTTGCATCAAAAAAAACAAATTAATAAAGGTATAGTTTATGAAAGTAAAAAATTTCTTGGCAATGGCTGCAATCACATTGTGCACAGCAGCTTGCAGTGACGGTAACGATGTAAAGCCTCCAACCTCAAAAGGTGTAAAGAACATGGAAGTTCTGTGCAATTATGCAGAATGGTCTTACATTAATTTAAGAACAGGCGATGTTAAGAATGTAACTGTAGAAGGCCCTTGGAAATACATCACTGATAAAACCGAGATTGCAGACACCAAAAATCCTGAAATAAACGGCGAAGTTCCAACAGAATGGGATATCGCTATCCACCAATACGAAATTCGCACAAACAATAGCGAAGCTGTTCAGACTTCATTTAAAGATTTTAAGGAAGTGGTTACTCTTCCTACTACAGGCTTTGTAAAAGACCATACAGTGAAAGCAGAAGACAAGAAACTGATTGTCGACATGTCTAACATGATGAAAGGCCAGGTAGGTTATGCTGATGGTACCTTGAATGCTGAATTGTGCAAATGGATTACTAAAACTCCTACTGGCAAAATGCCTCCATTCGAGTATACTATTACAGATAATGTTTACATTGTAAAATGCGCAAATGGCAACTGGGCTAAATTGAAATTCTCTGATCATTTGAACGGTGCTGGAAAAAAGGCTGTTAAGTTCGCTTACGAATATATGTCAAAATAATGAATGTGAAAAGATTTTTTTGTATATTCATAGTACTCTTAACGGTAGCTCCGGCTACCGTTTTTGGTATCGAACCCAACGAGGGAGAAGGAGCTAAACATAGCATCAAAGGGGAAGTTATAGATGAAGAAGGGTTGCCCATGCCTGGTGCTACTGTGGTAGTGGTGGGTACTACCATCGGAGCCGGTACCAACACAGAAGGTGAGTTCGACATCATCTTACGAAATGCAGGAAGGCAGACTTTGCGGGTTAGCTTTATTGGTTATAAAACGCAGTCTGTTGAAACCATAACAGATAACGAGAAACGCATTGTGGTGCGTATGGAGCCATCAGACAATTTGATTGACGAAGTGGTGGTAACCGGTGTACGTGTTGAAAAACCACTGAAAGAGATTCCTGTCATAACCCGCGTAATCTCTAGTGCCGACATCAAACGTGTTAATCCACAGGATTTTCAAACATTGTTGCAATATGAATTGCCTGGTATACAGATTGGTTACAATAGCATGAGTCAGGCTCCTACCATTACTTATCAAGGTGTAGGTGGTGACTATATCATGTTCTTGGTTGATGGCGAACGTGTTTCGGGCGAAGGCGCAGCAAAGAATGTAGACTTCTCTCGTTTTAATGTAGATGACATTGAGCGTATTGAAGTAGTACGTGGTGCAGCATCTACCCTCTATGGGTCGAATGCACTGGGTGGTGTTATCAACATCATTACCAAATCGGCCAACCGTCCGTTCTCCGGAAATGTAAGTGCCCGCTATGCTGGTATCAACGGCGAAAACTATTCGGCTTCTATCGGTGCAAAGAAGAGCCGTTATTCTACCTACACCACTGTAGGTTTCCGCCACAGAGATACCTATACCATTGGCGATACTGAAGGTAAGGATATTACTACCATCTTACCCGATGGCTCTGAGCAAACGAAGCAAGACCGCGCCTACAAGACAACCATCTATGGTTATAAGATTTGGGATGCTTCTCAGAAATTCGGCTATTCATTTACTGATAAATTGAGTGCAGAGGTAAAAGGTACTCTTTACCATAACAAACGAGATGTACGCAATGGCAAGAAGTTCCGCGAAAACTATGTGGACTATACACTAGGAGGTAAAATGAAGTACTTGATTGCAGACAACCAGCAATTAGACCTTTCGTACATCTTTGACCGTTACGACAAGAAGCAGAATTATTGGGAAATAGACAGTACTTCTACCGACTTCAGCCATCGCCAGCAGACACTGCGTTTGAACTATACGGCTACTTTTGGCAATCACTCCATCAGTGCCGGTACTGAAGGCGAAATAGAGTATATGAAACACTACATGATGCGCGACTCGTCTCACTTTGACCGCAAGCACCTGGACTTCTATGCACAAGACGACTGGAAGGTTACTGATGATTTCAGTGTAATCTTAGGTGTACGTGCTGATCATGAAGATGAATATCCTTTCCACATCACTCCAAAACTTTCTATGATGTATCATTTAGGTAAACCTTGGACATTCCGTGCCGGTTATGCACAGGGATACCGTACGCCATCTTTGAAAGAATTGTATTCGGAATACGATATGGGTGGTTTGGGTATGTTCATTATCTATGGTAACGAAGATCTGAAAGCTGAAAAGAGCCACCAGGTCAATGCATCGGCCGAATTCAACAAGGGTGGATTCAATGCCTCTGTTTCTGCCTATCACAACCGTTTCCACGATAAGATTACCATGGTGGACCATCCAAATGGAAACGATATGATCTATGAGAATACCGATAAAGCGTATACTACAGGTGTTGAAGCTATCGTTCGTATGAAATATAAGTTCGGTTTATCAATGACAGGTTCTTATGCATTTGTGGACGACTATTCTGAATTCAAAGGCAAAAACATGTCATACGTTCGTCCTCATAGCATTACTTTCAATACCTCTTACACCAAGAAGTTCAAAAAAGTAACAGGTACAATTACCTTGAACGGACAGTGGTGTTCTAAATTGGATACGTATAGCTACGATTCAGAAAAGGACCAGATGTCGTACGTTACATACAATCCTCGTACCATGTGTTCTTTAAACTTGACATTACAAATGCCAAGAGGTATTACCTGCGGTTTCATGGTAGACAACTTATTCAACCACAAAGACACTTCTGCCGACGCTGTAGTACAGGTTCCTCAGAAGGGTATCAGCTGTGTTGGTTCTGTTAGCATCAACATTGCAGACTTATTTAAACTATAATAACTACTTATTTGCAAATAAATGAAAAAGAAGAACCTTTTAATTGGAGGCTCAATAGCTGTTGTAGCTCTGATTGCTTTTGTAGTGTGGCACGTTTTCGCCAGCACTACAAAGGTGGGATTCATCAACTATCAGGTGATTGCTTTGGGACATATCTCGAAAGCAAACACCAACAGCTCCATCAAGATTGAAGAAGTTAGTACAGATGAGCTCGACAAACTGAACGACTATGACATGATTTTTATCAATGCCATGGGATTACGCATTACAGAAGATCAGCGTGCCGTAATCAAGAAAGCTGCCGATAATGGTTTACCTGTCTTGACTACAGCCATTACTAATCCGATGAACAACATATGTTCTGTGGATTCTGTTGCTGCAGACTCTTTACGCAAGTACTTGAGTAACGGAGGACGTAGAAACTACCGCAGTTTGCTGAACTATGTTAGAAAGGATATCGACAAAAAGATATTCAATATAGCAGAACCAGAAATGGTTGTTGAAGCTGCCAACGATATGATTTACCATATCGACCCTAAGAAACCAGAAGAAGACCCTTTAGGTTTCAATACTATTGCCGATTATCATAAGTTCTTGAAAGAGAATAATCTTTGGAAAGAGAATGCCCCTGGCATTGTAGTAACGGGCCAGATGGGTGAACCAACCGACCTGATTGCCAAATTAGAAGAAACCGGTAACGTGGTCTATCCTATTCGTTCAATGAGAAAGTTTGTTTGCAAACATCACATTGACTCTATCAAAGCGTCGGCTGTCATCAATATGGCACATGGTCGTATGGGAGACTATATGGTAGACTATCTGACAAAACAAAATATTCCATTATTCTCTCCATTGAACGTGAACCGTTTGGTAGACAAATGGGAAAACGACCCAATGGGCATGAACGGTGGTTTCTTGTCGCAGAGCGTAGTTACTCCAGAAATTGATGGTGCACTGCGCCCATTTGTTTTGTTTGGACATCGCTTGGATGAAGATGGTATGCAAGAATCGTATACCATTCCAGAACGATTAGAAACTTTTGTAAAGAGTGTAAACAACTACATCAGCCTGAAGCACAAACCAAATTCAGAAAAGCGTGTAGCTATCTATTACTATAAAGGTCCTGGTCAAAATGCGTTGGCTGCTGCCGGTATGGAAGTAGTACCTTCTTTATACAACCTGCTGGTCCGTATGAAAGAAGAAGGCTATCGCGTAGACAATTTACCAAAGAGCCATAAAGAATTGGGCGAAATGATTCAAGCCCAAGGTGCTGTATTCAATGCTTATGCAGAAGGTGCTTTCACCAAATTTATGAAAAATGGCAAGCCGGAGCTTATTACAAAAGAACAATATGAAGGTTGGGTAAAAGCAACCATTCGTCCTGAAAAATATGCAGAAGTGGTAGCACTTAACGGCGAATTCCCTGGTCAGTACATGACTACTGAAGACGGCCGTTTAGGAGTTGCCCGTTTGAAATTTGGTAATGTTGTGGTTCTTCCGCAGAATGCAGCGGGTGCAGGTTCTAACTCATTCAAAATTGTACACGGAACCAATGCTGCACCTCCACATACTTATATTGCTTCGTATTTGTGGACTCAATTTGGATTTAAAGCCGATGCTATAATTCACTTCGGTACGCATGGTAGTTTGGAATTTACTCCAAAGAAACAGGTTGCACTTTGTCAGAAAGACTGGCCCGACCGCCTGGTTGGTGCATTGCCTCACTTCTATATATACTCTATCGGTAATGTAGGAGAAGGTATCATTGCCAAGCGTCGTTCTTACGCAGGTTTGCAGTCATACCTTACTCCTCCTTTCATGGAAAGTAACGTTAGAGGTATTTATCGTGAGCTGAATGAAGCTATCAAAAATTACAATAACTTACTGGGTGAAGGAAATCACACACAAGCAACTTTAGATAAGGCTTCTTTAAAAGTGAAAGAATATACCATGAAAATGGGTATTCACCGCGAACTGGAACTAGATAGCATCAAGGGAAAACCATATGCAGAAGATGAAGTAGCACGTATCGAAAGCTTTGCTGAAGAATTAGCAAACGAAAAGGTTACAGGTCAGCTTTACACCATGGGTATTCCTTACGAAGATATCCGTATCCAATCAAGTGTATATGCCATGTCTGTTGAACCAATCGCTTACAGCGTGTTGGCCCTCGACAAGTTGAATGGTAAGGCAGCACCGCAAGTAGAGAAACACCGCAGCATATTCACTGCCCGCTATTTGAACCCTGCTCGTGCCTTGGTAACTCGCTTGTTGGCATCACCTCATTCATGTAACGATGAAATGGTAATGCAAACAGCTCATATCACGAAAGAAGAATTAGAAGAGGCTCGTAAGATTGACAAATCACGCAGCAACCCTGATGGCATGATGGCCATGATGATGGCAGCTGCCGAAGAGTCTGAAGATGGCAAAAGTGGTATGATGGGCGGCATGAAAGGCATGTCTGACAGCAAAGCCAATACAGCAAAAGCCGGCGACAAAAATACTGCTAAGAAAGGCGGTATGGCTGCCATGATGATGAAGAAGAAGATGATGAAGAAAAAAGAGTACACCAAAGAGCAGATTACAAAAGCAACTGCTATCATGGAGGTGGAACGTGCCATAAAGAATGTACACAACTATCGTAAGGCTTTGAAAGAAAGTCCAGAGATAGAATTGGCTAGCCTAATTAACGGTATGAATGGTGGTTACACCAAGCCATCACCTGGTGGCGACCCTATTGCTAATCCTAATACATTACCTACAGGTCGTAACTTGTACTCTATCAATGCCGAAGCTACTCCTTCAGAAGCTGCTTGGGAAAAAGGTATCCGTTTGGCAAACAATACGATTAATCTGTATAAGAAACGCCACAACGACTCTATTCCTCGCAAGGTTAGCTATACCTTATGGAGTGGTGAATTCATTGAAACAGAAGGTGCTACTATTGCACAGATTCTATATATGCTAGGTGTTGAACCTATTCGCGATGCATTCGGACGTGTAAGCGATATCCGTCTGATTCCTTCTAAAGAATTAGGTCGTCCTCGTATCGATGTAGTCGTTCAAACCAGTGGTCAGTTACGCGATCTGGCTGCGTCTCGTTTGTTCTTGATCAACCGTGCAGTTGAAATGGCTGCAGCTGCTAAGAACGATGAGTTCGAAAACATGGTATCTGCCGGTGTAGTAGAAGCCGAACGTACCTTGATTGAAAAGGGCTTGACTCCAAAAGATGCTCGTGAAATGGCTTCCTTCCGTGTATTCGGTGGTATGAATGGCTGTTATGGCACAGGAATTCAAGGTATGGTAGAAGCTGGCGATCGTTGGGAAAGCGAAAAGGAAATTGCCGACACTTACCTGAACAACATGGGTGCATACTACGGTAGCGAAAAGAATTGGGAAGTTTTCAAGCAGTTTGCTTTCGAAGCTGCCTTAACACGTACCGATGCCGTTATCCAACCACGTCAGAGCAACACTTGGGGTGCTTTAAGTCTTGACCACGTATACGAATTTATGGGTGGTATGAACCTGGCTGTTCGTAATGTTACCGGTAAGGATCCGGATGCTTACTTGAGCGACTACCGTAACCGTAACAATGTTCGCATGCAAGAAGTGAAAGAAGCCATCGGTGTTGAAAGCCGTACTACCATCTTCAACCCTAACTACATCCGCGAAAAGATGAAGGGTGAAGCCAGTGCAGCGGGTGGATTTGCAGAAATCGTTCGTAACACCTACGGATGGAACGTAATGAAACCAAAGGCTATCGATAAAGAGATGTGGGATGAAATCTATAACGTTTATGTTAAAGATAAATTCAATCTGGGTGTGAAGGAGTTCTTCGAAAACCAGAACCCTGCTGCTCTGCAAGAAATGACAGCCGTTATGATGGAAACTGCTCGTAAGGGAATGTGGAAAGCAAGCAGAGAGCAATTGAAAGAAATTGCTAAATTGCACACAGAACTGGTTAATAAGTATAACGCAGGATGCTCAGGCTTTGTATGCGACAACGCTAAGTTACGCGACTTCATTGCACAGAATACCGATGCTCAAAGCGCACAGGCTTATAAGGAAAAGATTCAAGATGTACGCGAGAAGGTAACAGAAAAAGCAGACAAAGGCATGGTTATGAAAAAACAGGAAATGTCTATATCTGAAAGCGAAGAATATACCAATCTATTGAACAATACGATGGTGGCAGTAGCGGTAATCATTGTATTTGCCGTGATTGTCATTGTTATTCGCCGAAAACGTAAGCAACAACAAGAAGAATAAACATGCAAACAGTTGTACTTATATTGATTTTATTGGTCTGCTTCAACTTTTTGCTGAAGCAGACCTACAGCAAACGATGGGCAGTAGCAGTAACCTCTGTGGGCTGCGCCTTGTTTGTTGGCAATATGTGGCCATACGCTATCGAACAATCAAAAACACAGATTGCAGACTGGCTGGCAAATCCGGAATTAATGTTAGATACATCGGTAATACTAAGTATAGAGGTATGTACTCAACTGGCTTTCTGTATGTTGGCTATACACATGCTTACGGGTGGAATTGTCAACAAACGTACTTTATGGACCTACCGGTTGTTGCGCTGGTTTCCTGGCGTACTGATTTTTCCGGTTCTTTTCAGTATGCTGGTAGCATTGATCTTTACTTTCCCTGGAAAAGATTTTGCAACTGTAGCATGGATTATGGCCGCATTGGTACTCGTACTCATTCCATTAGGAACAATTGGACTTCGCTGGTTACTTCCTGAAAAAGAAATCCGCCTGGAACTTCTTTTTATAACCAACGCATTAACAGCAATCTTAGGTATTGTTGCTACCGTAAATGGCCGTACGGCTGTAAATGGTATCAGTGAAATAGACTGGAGTGCTTTGGTAGGAATTATCGTCATGCTATTAGTAGGCGGTATGATGGGGCTGGCATTACGCCGCTATAAAATGAATAAACCATACAAGAAATAATACGAAATCATCTTTGCATTAACATACAAAATTTAAATTATCATGAGTTATATAACCGACATTCTATATTGGATTTCAACAGGGCTTTTGGTTCCTGTTATCGTTTTGCTTATCGCTTTATTTGTCCGTTCATTGCTATTGATTGGAAGTTTCTTCGGACAGTACATCGCCATCCGTAAAACCGAAGCGTTGCTCCGTATAGAGTTTGACGCGCTGACAGCGGAGAATATGGATACACTGGCCGACAGGCTTCCTAAAAAGTCAAACACCCTGGTTGTTAAATCAATCCGCAAGATTATGGAAGAGAAAGACAGCCCGGCACACGTTAGCCGTCTACTGGCAGACTACGAAATCTTGGCAGACAAAGATTTGGCTACTTCTAAAACATTGAGCAAGATGGGACCGATGCTTGGTTTGATGGGTACTTTGATTCCTATGGGTCCTGCCTTGGTAGGTCTGTCAACTGGTGATATCGCTTCTATGGCTTACAACATGCAGGTGGCTTTTGCTACAACTGTAGTTGGTCTGTTTGCTGCAGCCATTGGTTTCATCACACAGCAAGTAAAACAACGCTGGTATCTGCAAGATATGACCAATCTGGAATTCTTGTCTGAAGTGTTGAACGAAAAGAGAAATGCCTGATGAAAAGAAATTTATTGCGCAAAGAGGACGACAACGATCCAATGAGCGTTGTAAGCAACCTGTTCGACGTGGCTATGGTATTTGCCGTAGCACTGATGGTGGCGCTGGTCACTCGTTATGATATGACGGAAATGCTAAGCAAGGATGACTTTACCATGGTAAAGAACCCTGGAAAGGACAATATGGAAATCATTACCAAAGAAGGTGAGAAGATTAATAAGTATACACCAAGCGAAGACCAGTCAAACAAAAGTGGCAAAAAAGGTAAGAAAGTGGGTATTGCTTACGAGCTTGATAACGGCGAAATTATCTACGTCCCAGAATAAAAAAGAATCGAAAGATTCATAATAGTTTTCTCTCTAATGAAAAAGATGCATCTTTTTTATGGGTGCATCTTTTTTTATGGGAATACAGGCAACTATAACCAATATAATTCAAGTTGCATTAAATCTCAAAAGGTCACTTTTTCAATGTTTGGTTTTAACCCAATTCGGTCAGTAGGGCTCGGATGGATTTCGGAGTTTTAGAAGCGCAGATTTTGATTGCTTTTTAATGAGTAATAGCGAGCTATTGCGAATTAAAAACAAGCAGAAGATACCTTATAAAAAACGAAAGACGCCAAGCAGTATTAAAATAATTCACATTTACGGCCTAATGACCGATTTGGGGTTAAAAAGGTCACCTGAAGGTCACCATAAACGAAATCAGGCATCTACAAATGTTTGTAAATGCCTGATTTTCAGCATGGACCAGCCTGGGCTTGAACCAGGTACCTCCAGATTATGAGTCTGTTAAAGTACAAAAAATTGAAGGAAAAGGCTACGCTTGAAAACATAAAAGTCTCCGGTATATTATTCCTCACCGATATGTTGACTAATAATACTGATATTAGCCCCGGTGAAATGATTAGCGCATTGGAGCGTCTTCTAAGTTCAAATAACCGCCTCCCCAAGAAACTTATCAAAGAACGTATTGATATGCTGAAACGCCAGAACACTTTATAGTCACGTTTTACAGCAAACCTCTACTTCAAGCACTTTTAGTGCTATTCAATATGATATGAAAATAATGACAGCCTCGGAGCACTCTCCGGGGCTGTCATATTTAGGTATCATATAGTTACATATTATATCATCAGCCAGAGCGGTAAAGCCACTCTAAACCCGATTAAAGTGGAATTACCGATTGCTATAGAGCGCTCCAGTGACTGATTAGAATCGCCAGTAGACTTGCAGGTCGATGTTGCTGTATTTTCCGTCTTTACCCTTATGCTCTGCGGCTTTATCGTTCACCACATTGCCGTTGAGCTGCAGTTTCATATTCTTCATAAACCAATATTCTGCTGTCAGCCCATAGATATTCTTTGTGGTAGAATAGTCGAGATGAAGATAATCAGAATACGAGTCTACCTTGGCATAAAAGCGCAGTTTCTTATCGTGGGTGACAGGAGCGCCAGCCATCACATACCAACCCTCGCTCTTGGCAGAGCCATTCCACACGCCATTTGTGGCATCCCAATCGCTCACCTTATGGCCATAGCTGTGCACATATTCACCTCTTACGGTGAATGCACCCTGATAGCTTGCACCAGCCGACCAGCGCTTGCGGTCGACCGTAATGCCGGTAGATGATTTGTAGCGGCCATTCCAGCCCCACCAACCGATGTTTAAGCCCTTCAATGGCGACACATACACACCACCGATAAGATCCTTATGGCTATTGTTGTCGGCATGGTTGATACCATTACCTGTCCAGAGTCCCACTTGATAATGCACCCAAGCGTGTCCGTCGACGCACGATGGCAACAAGTCGCCCTGCAATTGCACACCTATATCACGTCCGTTGCAATCGTGCTCTCCGCAACGGTCTGACATGCCCGACAATTTAGATGTGGCTTGAGCATAAGCGCCGAATCCTATATCCCATGGATTCATTGGATTTTCAAACATAAATGCGCGCTTAAACTGGCCGAACTTGATGCGGGCATAGCTCAATCGCTGCCATTCCACCCAAGCATCCACTATGCGAGGACCCTTTTCGCCAGCGCTGCCACCGATGCCATTGACCTGCAACTGCAGATTATAAGCAAAATCGAGCACCTTACCCTTGGCATACACACGCACCAGGCGAAGCTCAAAATTGGAGTGCGTAGCGCCCTCCTGATTGTTGGCAGAAGCCTTACCTATCACATAACCGCCAAACGAGGTGCTCTGCAGCGCCTTTTTCACCGACGAAGTGCTTTGTTGCTTTTCGGCTGAAGGCATGTCGGCATCACCCTGCGCATCCGAAGAGAATGCGCTATTCCACGTAGAGAGAGCAAGCGCCAACGATAGCGCCACCTTTAAATATTTTGTCATAAGAGTTTTAAGTAAAATTATTTGAGTAATCGTTTTTTCATAAGCACATTACCACACAGTCACAAAACACTGCATCAGCGCCCAAATTGAATTATTTTGCAAATTTAGCAACTAAAGCCCATTCCCTCCAAATTTCTATTTCTTATCTTTCCACTTAATGAGAAATCGTAATATTTATTTCATTCTCAATCAGGTTTGCACTATCTTTGCATATACATAACGACTGACTACTCATAACATACATATAACTAAAACCTTATGAAACGAACTATTATTTCCTTGTTTGTTGCCATCTTGGCTACTGGATTTGCTTGTGCCAACCAGACCATCGTGAAAGACGGCAAGGCTGTGGCTCGAATAGTGATACCTGCCGATGCCGACAGCATAAACAGCAAAGCAGCTACCCTGCTACAAGACTTCGTAGGCCGCATCAGCGGTGCTCAACTGCCCATCATTAAGGGCGCTCCACGCAATGGCGACGTGGCAATCGGTTATGGCAATACCGATGCCCTCACAGAAGACGGTTTTCGCTTAGAGAGCCACCGCGGAATACTCTATATCAGCAGTGGCGGCGACAATGGCGCACTCTATGGCGTGGTGACTCTGCTTGAGAATTATCTTGGTGTGGCATATTATGCAGCCGGAGCTCTCGACGTGCCTAAGATGTCTACCATCACCCTGCCCGACATCAACCGCCACGAGAATCCTGCGTTCCGCTATCGCCAGACTCAAAACTACTCTACAAGCATCGACCCTCTCTACCGCATCTGGTTTCGCCTTGAGGTGCCAGCCGACGAGTTTGCCGGCAACAATTGGGTACACACTTTCAACCGCATTCTGCCTTCTGACCGCTTCGGTGAAAGCCACCCAGAGTATTACTCATTTATCAATGGCAAACGCCGCCCTGGCCACGCCAGCCAATGGTGTCTGACCAATCCAGCCGTGTTTGAGGCTGCTGCTGTACAAATCGACTCTATTTTCCGCGCCAACCCTGGCAAAACAATGATTTCTGTGAGCCAAAACGACGGCAACTACACCAACTGCCACTGCCCAGAATGCGAGAAGGTAGACGAATATGAAGGCGCGCTCTCGGGCAACTTTATCCACTTTGTCAACCGTCTTGCCGAACGCTTCCCTGACAAGCAATTCAGCACATTGGCTTATCTCTTCACAATGCAACCACCTAAGCACGTCAAGCCACTGCCTAACGTGAACATCATGCTTTGCGACATCGACTGCAAACGCGAAGTGCCTTTGACCGACAACGCTTCGGGCAGAGAATTTGTGGAAGCACTCGAGGGATGGAGCAAGATTTCAAACAACATTTTTGTTTGGGACTATGGTATCAATTTCGATAATTTCCTCTCACCATTCCCTAACTTCCCTATCATTCAGAAGAATATCCAGCTGTTTAAGAAAAACCACGTGACTATGCACTTCTCGCAGATAGCAAGTTCGCGCGGTGGCGATTTCGCCGAAATGCGCTCATATATGGTGAGCAAATTGATGTGGAATCCCGACCTCGACTGCGACTCGCTGATGCAAACATTTATGCATGGATATTACGGCAAAGCCGCTCCATACATCTATCAATATGAGAAAAAACTCGAAGGTGCTTTGCTCGCAAGCGGCAAGGATCTATGGATATACGATTCGCCTGTAACTCACAAGGATGGTATGCTCAATGCCAACTGCCGCCGTGCCTACAACGAACTCTTCGACCAAGCCGAGGCTGCCGTTGCCAACGACAAGAAATACCTCGACCGCGTGCGCCTCACTCGTCTGCCTTTGCAATACTCAGAACTCGAGATTGAGCGTGCTCAAGGCATTTCCGACATAGATGAAGTGAGTGCCAAGCTCGATCTCTTTGAGAAGCGTGCAGTGGAATTTGAAGTGCCTACGCTCAACGAGCGCAACAATACGCCTGTAGACTATTGCCGACTCTATCGCGAGCGTTATCTGGCTCGTCGTGCCAACAATCTTGCTTCCAACGCCAAGATTACATTCATCGAAGGCCCTACAGGCAAATATGCCAAGTTGGGCGAAACAGCACTCACCGACGGCCTCTACGGCGGAACCACATTCGTGGAATCGTGGATAGGCTGGGAAGGCAAGAATGCCGATTTTGTGGTTGACCTTGGCGAAGAAAAGCCTATCACCAGCGTGAGCATCGACTGCCTACACCAATTGGGACAATGGATACTATTGCCTAAGGGAGTGAAATACTCAGTATCTACCGACGGCGAGAAATACACTCCTCTCGGCGAATTCTATCGCGACGAAGACCGCGACCCAAGCGTGAAGTTCGTGGAATTTAAGGTGGAAAAAGCCGCTAAGGCACGCTACATCAAGGTGCAAGTGGATGGCACCATCGAATGCCCTTCATGGCACTACGGCGTGGGCTACCCATCGTGGTTCTTCATTGATGAGATAGTAGTGAACTGATTGCACTAAACAACAATATCCCTAATTAGGGCAAAACAATGGCTCTGCTTTTGGTGACATCCACCGGCAGAGCCATTGCTATATTATTCACTGCTTACGCGCAGCCTTGCTGAGCAAGCGGTGCCCTATTTTACAGTATATGCACTTTCGCGCCTCGCAATATTCGCGGCGCAACTCTATGAGAGCCTGTGAGGTGAGCGCATCACGGCACTTTATCCCCGCATGGGCAAATTGCTGCACTATGGAGTTGTTCTCTGGCTTCAAGCCCTCAAGCAGAGCCACTGCACGGTCGGTGAACTGATAGTCGTGCACCAATTCACCGCGAGCATAGAGCAACGGCGCCACAGTGTTGATAAGAATAATGTCGATGCTGCGGTCGCTCATGGCACGCACATCGCTTGTAGACTCCTTGCCGAAGGTGAAATGATTTGCCCAGTAGCCTGAGAGTTTCACCGAGAACAATTGTCGCAACTCAGCCTCATCGGCAGCCGCCAGAATGTCGGCAAACAGGTTGAAACCGCCCACAATGTAGTGAGCCAACAATGCGATGCGGCGATATGGGAAATTCTGCGGCCTCATCCGCGCCAATTTCCACGAATGCGACTCTATGGGTCGCAACGAGAACTTATTGGCAAGGAAGGCATATTCGCGGCACAACTGCTGGTAGTAGGAGTCGTCGCGATGATTCTCAGCCGAGAGCATTCCTGCCTGACCAAACAGCATAGCCTCTATCTGCAGCAGCGAGTCGCTATGCTTATGCAGCAAGCGCAGCGGTGTGCAGCGAGCCAGTCGCTCAAAAGCGTCGTTGTTGATGCCAAAACCAAGATTTCGGGCAAGCGTGACATAGCACACATCCTCCCAACTGCCATGATACATCTCGCATAGTTCGGCAAGGCGATCCACCTTGTGGTGCAAGCGCTCAAAAGCAAGGCTCTCCACCCACTCGGTGATGAGCAACGGTGGCATCTGCGGGATGGCTTCGGCACACGGCAACTCGGTTTTAGCCTCCATCAGTCGGTTGTAGCTGAGGTTGAAATCGCGGTTGCATTGCAGCACCACCTGCGGAATACGCTCGCCATTGGTGCGATACACCGGCGCATCGTCCTTCTCCACCACATGCAGAATCACCGAGTCGTAGGCGCGGTTGCTGTCGTGCCCGTGTCGGCGCCAATCACTGGCGCGAACGTGCATCTCCACATTTCCTGCCCATAGGCGACCGTCAATCTCCACCTTGGCGTTGAAGAAATCGGGCCCTGCATCGGTGTTGAGCATGCCCGTGTCGATAACGCGCACACGCCTGCCATCGTTGGTCACCATATCGTCTGACGCATACAGCCTATGCTGCCACACATATTGCATTAGTTTCTCCATCTGTGCCCCCTGGTATTAAGTGTCTGATTATTTATCTTCTTTAGCGATAGGCAGAACCACCGAATCGCGAATGTGCAAATCGGTTTGTGGGAATGGAATCTCAATATTGTTTTCGTTGAGCACATTGTAGATAGCCTCGTTGGCTTCGCTGATAAACGTAGCCTTCTCCTCTACCAATACCCATACCACCACTGTAAGGTCTACACTATTGTCGCCAAAGCCCGAGAACGCCACGCTCACCGAAGTGCCTGCCTTCACAATGTTTGACACGCTATGGCGCTTAGTGGCAATCACACTATTGATGCGCTCAATGAGCAACTCACGCACATGCTGCACATTCACGCCGTAGGCCACGCCGATAGGTATTTTCACCATCTCATACTTGTGGTTTCGGGTGAGGTTCTTAAAGTTCTTAGAGAACAACTGCGAATTGAGGAACGCAATCACGCAGCCATCGCGGGTCACAACCTGTGTGCTTTGATAGGTGATTGATTCCACCTTGCCGGCAATGCCGTCGCACTCTATGTAGTCGCCTATTCTGATACGTCCGGTCATCAGCGACAGGCCGTAGAAGAAGTTCTCAAGCAAGTCCTTCATGGCAAAACCCATACCAGTAGCCAGACCGGTGGTGATGATGGTGATGCCACTCTTAGGCACATTGAGCATATACAGAATCATTATGAAGTAAGAGCCCCACACCACCAGAGTGATGATGTTGTTGGCGAGAGTTAGATTGCTGTTTGGCAAAACCACCTCTTCGCTTTGGTGACCACGCTCGCGCTGTTTTTTCTTCTCTTGCTCTATCAGTAGCTCGTTGTGCTTGCTTCTCACGTCGCGATAGACGGCGTGCATAACATAGTTGGCATATTTAAACACAAACAGCAGCGAAATAGCCACGCTGAGCTTCATGGCCGACAGATGCAAGAACGATGTCGACACGAAGTCAACGCTTAGGTACTTGAAGAACAAGTCGGTCATATCAAACATCTCGGCTGCCATAAATATACTCATCAGCACCGACACCACTCCCATCACCGGTATCACAGCCTTGGTGATGAGGTCGAAGAACCAAGTGTGACCGATATAGTCGCCCTTGAGCATCTTCTTATTGATGTTGTCGCGGATATTATAAATGAGCACATTGAGTTTCTTCTCAGCATCAGCCAAATTCTTGCGCAAAGCGTCTGCCTCGTCATCGGTAGCGGCAGCAGTGATTTGCTCCTTGATTTTCGCGATGTTTTCACGCAATTTGTCGGTAGGCAGTTTGCCGTTGTTCTTTTCGCGATAAGCCTTCTGCACACGCTTAAACAAGGTCTTAGTCTCGTAGATGCTACACAGGTCGAAAAGGAAAGTGATGGTCTGGATGCACGCCAACTGGAATGTCCACCAGATCATGATTTCCACGGCCATCAGTGTGAAGCCTGCAAGCGACACCACGCATGCTAAAACCATTGCCACAAGCGATATCACGGTATACACCATATCGCTGCCCGGTATCTGCACCTTGCGGCGACGGAGTATAATCGCCTGCCAAAAGGTGAACAGCACCAATATTGGCGGGAATATCAAGTTGACAAGATTGTTTGGAATAAACACTATGCGGAACAATATCACCAGAAACGCCATCGTGAGGAATGGGGCGTATTGCTTCACGCCCTCCTTGATTTGGTCGCCATTGAGGCGGAATAGCAACGACAGCAAGATGAACACCACCAGCCACGAGAATTCGAGCAGCAAGTCAACCGCCATCATCAAGAAATTGTTTGTCAAGAATGTGCGAGCTACACCCACCGAAATCATAAAGATGATGAATCCGCACGCAAGCAGCAAGATAGGTTGTTTCTTCTTATATTCATCTTTCTCGCGTATGCGACGAGGCAAGAGCCATCGGGTGACGATATAACTCAACACCGATGACACTATCACATAAAACAGCACAAACACCGAGGTGATAGGAATCACCACGCCACGCCATTGCGAGTGCGAGTCGTGATGGTGCACCTTGCCATTGTGGCTTCTGCCCTCAACATCTTCAAATGCCACATATTTATCCGATATCTCATTCTTTACCATATATAGCACCAATGGCAGATTAGCCAGCAGTTTCAGATAGCTGTCGCCACGGTTCAGGAATATGTTTTGTCGCAAATATTCATATTTGCTCACAGCATAAGCATTGAGTTCCTCCACCTTTTTGTTGACGTGTTGATAGTGCTTGGTGTCGCGCTCAATCTTATTCATCATGCGCACCATATTGTTGCGAAGCGCCTTGGCATAGACCACACACTCATTGCGCGCCTGTTGCTCGTCGGCATCAAGGGTGAAAGGGTCTTGGCCATAAGCCTCAGCGATGCTGTCGAGGCGACGCTGCATCTCGTGCATGCGCAGTGTGTCGGAAGGCTGCACTCTGTGCATATGTCGGCCAATTGCAGGTGGCAGATTTTCGAGCGACTGTATAAGTAGGTCGTAGCGGTCTACCTCGTCCTTCATCTTCTTGCGAATGCGCTCATACGGAAGTTTCGATATGTTGGTGTTGTTATACATATCGGTGGCTTGCTGGCAAGCATAAGCCATATCAAATGTGAAGCCTTCGCGTTGCGAATAGAGGATAAGCGAAATCTGATTGCACTTCTGCATTGTGAGCACAAGCTGGTCGTGCTGCTCCTGAGTGCGCTTCTCATAAAGCGTCATCACAACCTTTTGCTTCTTGTAGTTTTGCTCGAGTTCGGCACGCAGCACGTTGAGCGTTTGCTCAAGGTTTTTCTCCTTCAGCACAGCCTGTGCAGGAGCGATGCTCATCATCAGCATCAAGGCTGCCATTATGCGATAAAATAATGATTTCATCATATATATGTTTTTGGTTATTCTTATAGATACTGCAGTGTGGTGCCATCTTCACTCACCGTGAGCCTAACGTTGGCGCCCTCAATCATCGGGAAATTCTTGCGGGTGTGTCCGCACGGAAATTTATAGCACACTGCGATGTTGTAGTCCTTCACGAGGCTATGAAACACGTCCTCCACAGTGCTGAAGCCAGCCACTGGGCGGAAGCCTGAGAAGTCGCCGAATATCACACCCTTCACGCGGTCGATTACGCCCGAAGCGATGAGTTGATAAAACATGCGGTTCAAGTGGTCGAAATTCTCATTCACATCCTCTATGAAGAGCACCAACGGAGCGTTGTCGTCGGGATGCAGCATGTCGAATTTTGTGCCGATGAGCGATGTGAGCAACGAGAGATTGCCACCCACGAGTCGGCCCTCTGCCACGCCCTGCTGATTGAGCGCATGCGATGGCAATTCGTAGCAAGGCATCTCGCCGAAAATGATTTTGCGCAGATACACGTCGCAAGAGTCGGCCCCTTGGCTGCGATTGAGATGCTCAAGCATGTGGGCATGTATGCTCATAATGCCTTGCTGCACCATACAACCATGTATGGCGGTGATATCGCTATAGCCGATTATCCACTTAGGATTATTGCGCAGAATGCTCATATCGGTCTTCACCAACTCTTGTATAGAGCCATAGCCACCACGACTGCACATTATCGCCTTGATGCTATCGTCGGCAAACGCCCACTCAAGGTCGTCGCGACGATCGCTGATGGTGCCGGCAAAATTGCCGTTACGCGAAAGCACATGCTTGCCATACACTGGCACAAGCCCCCAACTGCGCAGCACCTCGGCTCCGCCTTCGACATACGACCGTTCGGGCGCACTGGCTGGCGATATGATAGCCACCTTGTCGCCTGGGCGCAATGCCGCAGGTCGTACGAGCGACTGCGCACACACCAGCGATGCCATTGCACTGCACGCCACAGCCATAATTGTAATGTAGATTCTTGTAGTTATATTCATCGTAGATTGTAGTTTTTTGTAGTTTCCATTATCTCGTTGCGCCTGCTTTTCGCGCTCTCGCATTGCCACTCACTCATGGTGGCAGCAAACAATTTCTGTAGTAGTAAGCCCGAAAAAAAGCAACAACACTCACGCAAAGTTACTTATAATTTCCGACCAATATGCACTTTCACCCCTACAATCCGGCACATTACAGCACGATTTCGTGCATTATTTTCTTTCGGATGTTTTTCGATTCGCTAAAAAATGAGTACCTTTAACTTGTCAAACCAATATTCATACACTTTGACGCCAATGGCAAGAATGCGTCATCATCATCAGATTGTGGGGCTATTCTTCTCTGGCACTGACTAATAGAGCGCAACCGACAGCATGATAAAACAACAGACGGTCTACAACTTAGAAGATTTTGCCACCAAATATCATCTCGATGATATATTTGGCGCTTATGCCGCACACTTCTCTGTTACCATAGACGATGGTGGAGATTTCATAGAAATGGTGGAACAACGCACGCTCTTCACCAAACTGTTGCTTGTGAAGCAAGGCTCCTGCAAAATACTGCTTAACGAAAAAGGCGCCGAAAGCATAGAGCTAATAAGCAGCGAATTGCTGATTGTTCCCGTAAAAGACACTGCCAAGCTACAGGCTATCTCAAGCGACTTCGAGGCCGAATGCGTCTTGATCGACGAGTCGTTCACCACACAAGCCACTCGCTATCACCTCTCTATTGATAAATACAAGAGCATAATCGACATATTTCATTTCATACGCGACATTGTGCGACACCAGCACATCAACAAGATTGAAATGATCAACGGCATGTTCAACGTGCTCCGACTCATCATCGAAGAACTGCCATACGAAACCTGCATCCTTTCTCACGACCTAAGACACAAAAAGGAGGTTTATGAGATCTTCTTGCACCACCTATATCGCAATTTCCGCAAGGAACGCCAGATACGCTTCTATGCCAACAAACTAAACATCTCATCCGTCTATCTTTCTCGTCTGGTGAAGGAAATCAGTGGCACCACCGTCAACGACCACGTCACCACACTCGTCTACAAAGAAATCTGCAACCTGCTGAAACAAAGCGATATGACAATGGGCGAAATAGCCGACGAACTAAGTTTCAGCGACCAAAGCGCGATGACCAACTTCTTCAAGCAGCGTTCGGGCATGACGCCATTGGCCTACCGCAACAAATAGCACCCCATCCGCGTGGTCAGCGCCATCTGTGTGAACTTCTAACCAACAACAATGCGACTCCACCCCCGAATCACAGAAAAACACCCGCAAACTATTTGCTAAATCGAATAATATTAGTAACTTGCGGATGCAAACCGGTTTAGGGCACCCACAACAGGCGCCACGAAACGCACAATACAGCAACCATGAAAAGGCGGCTAAAAGTATTGTTTATGCTTGATAATAAAGGAAATATTAAAGAATATATCGTATGTTGCTACAATCAAAATGTCTTGGTCGAGTGGCTTGATTTTATTCATAACTTTTTGATTGTCAACTATAAAGTTACAAAAAATCTGCCATTCGACCTATTTATTTAAGCACTTATTTCGCTGAAAATCAAAGAAATCCGTATCATCGGAAACATATCCGCCAATCGTCGAATCGCCCAATGAATTATGAACCGTGCGGGCAAAAAGCGCCCTCACCATCCAAGGAAAACTCGCTATAAAATAACAACATTTTTAAGTGAGCAACGAAATCTTAAATGAAAGAGCCGTGGTGTATGCCCTTAAACATATAGTTTTCGGCATCTTAGTTAAAAAATATTTCGTAACTTTGTATTTAAAACACCGCCTTAATCGGCATAACATATCAAACTTTCTTATATAATGGAGACACCCAAATTATATAACAATACGACAGAGAAAGTCGTTGATGGTCTGAAAGCCGACTTGCAAAGCGGCTCTCGACTTTCTATTGCCGCTGCGTCGTTCTCCATTTATGCTTATCAAGCACTCAAAGAAGAACTCGAAAACATTGCTGAACTGCGGTTCATTTTCACTGCTCCAACGTTCAGTAAATCAAATACATCAAAGCAGAAACGTGAGTTTTTTATCCCGAAACTCAATCGTGAACGCAATCTTTTCGGCTCGGAATTTGAGATTCGTCTGCGTAACGAATTATCTCAAAAAGCGATTGCACGAGAATGTGCTGAATGGATTCGCCGAAAGGCTTGCTTCAAATCAAATATTACCAATGGCTTTGTCAATGGTAATTTGACGGTGGAAAACGACGAGGACCTTTTCACTTATATGCCGTTCAACGAGTTTACAACTCCAGAACTCGGTTGCGAGAAAGGCAATAATATTGCTCCGCAAATTATGCGGCTTCCATCGCCAAATGCCGACCAATTTCTCGCCACATTCAACCAAATGTGGTACGACGGTGAACGCTTTACCGATGTTACAGAAATTGTTATCGACAACATCACCAACGCCTACAAAGAGAATGCACCTGAGTTTATCTATTTCGTAACGCTCTACAATATCTTCAGCGAATTTCTCGAAGATATTTCGGAAGACGTACTGCCAAATGAGGCAACCGGCTTCAAGTCGAGCGTTATCTGGAATAAACTCTATAACTTCCAACGTGATGCAGCTCTCGCCATCATCAATAAGTTGGAGAAGTTTAACGGCTGCATTCTTGCCGACAGCGTAGGTCTTGGCAAAACGTTCACAGCACTTTCGGTCATTAAGTATTACGAAAACCGCAACAAATCGGTTCTCGTACTATGCCCGAAGAAATTGTTTGACAACTGGATTACCTACCGTGGCAACTATGTAAACAACCCATTGGTAAACGACCGCCTTCGTTATGATGTGCTTTATCACACCGACCTTTCGCGTTCATACGGCTATTCCAACGGAACAGACCTTGAACGCATCAACTGGGGCAACTACGACCTCGTGGTTATAGATGAAAGCCACAACTTCCGCAATGGTGGCAAAGTAACTACCGATGAGAACGATGAGAACCCTCGCGAGAACCGTTATCTCCAACTGATGAACAAAGTGATTAGAGCCGGAGTCAAGACAAAGGTATTGATGTTGTCGGCAACGCCGGTCAACAACCGCTTTAATGACTTGAAGAATCAACTTGCTCTCGCCTACGAGGGCGATGCCTCGAACATCAACGGACTTCTCAAAACCGAGAACTCCATTGACGATATTTTCCGCCAGGCACAGGCTGCCTTTAACCGCTGGAGCAAACTTCCTGCCGAGGAGCGAACCACAAAAGCACTGCTCGACAGCCTCAGTTTTGATTTCTTTGAAGTGCTCGACTCCGTTACGATTGCTCGCTCGCGTAAGCATATCGAACAATATTACGACACAACCGATATCGGCAAATTCCCGAAGCGATTGAAGCCAATCTCTCGCACTCCTAAACTCACGGATCTTGCCGACCGCAAAACCGTTACGTTTAACGAAATCTATAGTGTTTTGAGCGAGCTTAACCTCGCTATCTACACGCCATCGGACTTTATTCTTGCGAGCAAAGCCGCAAAATACAACAAGAGCGAGGACGATGAATATGCCAACCTTTCACGCCTCGGACGAGAACGTGGTTTGCGCCGCCTTATGAGCATCAATCTTCTCAAACGCTTGGAGAGTTCGGTGAACTCTTTCCGCCTCACGCTCGAAAGGATTAAGAAATTCATCGCTGAAACGGTCAATACCATTGACAATTTCAATGGTGGCGATACGTCGGTTGATGACTATTCAATAGCCGCAGAGGAAAGTGATAACTTCGGTTTTGATTTCGATGACCGCGAGGATGCTGTGCTTATCGGCGGCAAGAAGTCGAAAATCGACCTCAAAGATATGGACTATGTGCAATGGCGAGATTATCTCAGTAAAGACCTCTATAATCTCAATTTGCTGCTCGTTATGCTTGCCGACATCACGCCGAAGCACGACAGTAAATTACAGCAGTTGTTGCAGGACATTCGCGACAAATTCGCTCACCCAATCAATGGCAACAACCGCAAAATCATTATCTTCACTGCGTTCTCCGACACGGCTCAATATATCTACGACAATATTTCGCAGGTAATTCTCGACAAGCACGGCATCAACACTGCACTCGTTTCGGGCGACATCGAGGCTCGAAGCACATTGAAATTGCGTGAAAAACTTGACTTCAACAAAGTGCTTACTCTTTTCTCCCCGGTGTCGAAAGAACGTGACGCACTTTATCCCAATCTCAAAAATGAGATTGATGTGCTCGTTGCCACCGATTGCATCTCCGAAGGTCAAAACCTTCAGGACTGCGACTATCTCATTAACTACGATATACACTGGAATCCGGTGCGTATCATTCAACGTTTCGGACGTATCGACCGCATCGGCTCGAAAAACGAAGTCATTCAACTTGTAAACTACTGGCCCGATATGGACCTCGATGCTTATATCGACCTAAAGGCTCGCGTGGAAGCTCGAATGAAAGTATCGGTGCTCACTGCCACAGGCGATGACAACCCGATTTCTGCCGAAGAAAAGGGCGACTTGAAATATCGTCGCGACCAACTTCTTCGTCTGCAAGAAGAAGTGGTTGATATCGAGGAGATGAACACCGGCGTTTCGATTATGGATTTGGGCTTGAACGAGTTCCGCCTCGACTTGCTCGAATATATGAAGAAGCACAACGACATCGAGCATACCCCAATGGGGCTGCATGCTGTTGTTCCGGCTTCTGACGATAACCCACAAGGCGTAATCTATGTGCTGAAGAATCGCAACAACAGTGTGAACATCGACCGCAAGAACCGCTTGCACCCATTCTATTTGGTATATATCACAAAGGATTCGCAAGTGTTTATCAACCACCTCGAACCTAAAGACCTGCTCGACCATTTGCGGCATCTTTGCCGTGGCAAGGCTGAGCCGATTATGGAACTTTGCCGTAAGTTCAATGGCGAAACTCGCGATGGTTCACACATGGGCACTTACTCCAAGTTGCTCGGCGACGCGATCTCCTCTATCGTCAAGGTAAAGGAACAAACCGACTTGTTCTCTTTCCTCGACGGCGACACGGGCACGCTTTTCGGAAACGAAATCCGGGGCCTTGATGATTTTGAACTTATTTGCTTTTTAGTGGTGAGATAAATTATGTACGGACTGCCAAAATCAACTGAAGTCAAGAAGCCACTGCCGAAAGCTAATATTTATCAGAAATATCAGTTTTCAGCCGCTCAACGCTTGTTAATCGATACAAGCGTTGCAAGACTTGATTTTGTCAATGCCATTATTTCAACCACACTTCCTGCCGTGGCAGAGGGAACGGAAGTTAAAGGTATCTTCGTGGTTGATGTTGAGTTGAAGCGTTCCGACTTCGACAGCAAGGCTATAGTCCTTATTGCAAAGGCAATTCCGCAGCGAATTATCTTCGCTTTGCGATATGCCGACAAGGTTAGGTTTGCGGCTTACCATACAAAATTCTTTATATCCGAATGGCTACAAGTCAATGATGCTTCTTTGCCATTAATCGGACTGAATTTTGACATGGTGTGGAGTTATCTTATTTCCTCGATTGGAAATTTTGTGGTGGAGCAAGAAAACTCGCTCACCGAACAAATCAAAATCGACGAGGAAAAGCAGAAACTCCAACAACAAATAGCTAACTTGGAGCGTCAAATGAACGCTACCAAGCAACCTCGCCGCAAGCGTGAACTCTATAATGAAATTAAGCGATTGAAAGGAGGTGAAATATGAGTGATAGACATACATTTCGGGCTGAATGGCATAATTATAATAGCGGAATTTATTTCGTTACAATTTGTGCCAATGATAAACGACATATTTTCGGCAATATTTATAATGGAGAGCTTGAATTATCGACAATCGGAAATATCATAAACGAGTGTTTATTGTCAATTCCAAATCATCATAAGGATGTTGAGTTGTTGAATTACGTGGTGATGCCCAATCACATCCATATAGTGTTATATGTGGGGGCACAAAAGCCGGTAGGGGCGCAATACTTTGCGCCCGCACATACAATGCCCACACAAGCAATTCAAACTTCAAAAAAAAATATCGGTTGTTTGCGTCCGCCGCGTCATGGTGAGCTGCGAGATGATAATCATTTTAATTCGAGGCTTGCTGTGATTATTCGCTCATTTAAAGCCGCTTGTTCCATTGAAGTCAAACGTCAATTGCAATTGCAAAATATTGCCGGTCCTCATTCAACCGGGCGGGCGCAAAATATTGCGCCCCTACAGGGAATTTGGCAACGGAATTATCACGAACATATAATACGCAATCAACGATTGCATTTGAAAATATTATGAATTATGTCGATACAAATATCGATAAGTGGAATAAAGACTGTTTTCATACGAATTAAACATTAGCTATATATGGATAAGTTAAAGATGATGAGCCGGGACGTGGTGGGCGGAAATGTGCAGAAGATTGCTGCGTTGTTTCCGCAGTGCGTCACCGAAAGGCTCGATAAAGAGGGCAAGCCGGAACTTGCCATAGATTTCGACAAACTCCGTGCGGAGTTGTCGAATGAGGTGCTCGATGAGGGCGAGGAACGCTATCAGTTTACCTGGCCCGACAAGCGTGCCGCTTCACGCCTCGCCAACACACCCACCACGCAAACGCTCCGCCCGTGCCGTGAGGAAAGTGTGGATTTTGACAACACGCAAAACCTCTACATTGAGGGCGACAACCTCGATGTGCTGAAAGTGTTGCGTGAAACCTACCTCGGTAAGGTGAAAATGATTTACATCGACCCACCATATAACACTGGCAACGACTTTGTGTATAACGACGACTTTACACAAGGCAAAGACGACTTCGAGGCACAAAGCGGCTTGTTTGACGATGAAGGCAATCAAACCGTTGACCCGATGCAACGCAACACCGAAAGCAACGGTCGTTTCCACACCGACTGGCTCAATATGATATACCCACGTCTGAAAGTGGCAAGAGATTTGCTGACGGAAGATGGGGCTATTCTCCTTCATATAGATGAGCATGAAGTAGCTATCTTAGAATCAATCTGCAAAGAAATATTTGGAGCACATAATTATTTAGGTACAATTATTTGGGATAAAAGAAATCCTAAAGGAATTGTTGCTGGCGTCGCCTATCAACATGAATCCATACTTGTTTTTTGCAAAAATATATGTGAATTTTCGATTAAAACTCCGTTTTTGAAAGAAAAAGAAAATGCAAAAGCAATGCTGTCTGTAGTAGAGGGTTTAATTAAGAAATATGGTGGAGTTACAGAAAAAGTACGTGATGAATATAAGGAATGGATAAAGAAACATAAAGCAGAATTAAGTGGTGGGGAATTAGCATATTCTTTCATTGATGATGAAGGGCGCATATACCAACCTGTGTCAATGGCAGCTCCTGATAAGCCTGAAACTCGGTCACACAGACCTTTATTACATCCTATTACAAGAAAACCTTGCCCTGTACCATCCAAAGGTTGGCGTTTTACAGATTCAAAGATGGATGAAATTCTATATTTAGGTAAAGTCGAATTTGGAAAAGACGAAACAACTCAACCCCGTCAAAAGTATTTTTTAAAAGAAAATATGACAGAGTCAGTTTCTTCTTTGTTGTATTATGGAGGTTCTGACACAGCTATGGGACTTCCATTTGATAATCCTAAACCTGTATATGTCGCTCAACGACTTGTAAGTTCTATTGCAAAAGAGAATGATATTATCCTCGACTTCTTCAGCGGCTCGGCTACTACCGCACACGCTGTAATGAAACTCAATGCAGAGGACGGTGGGCATCGCAAATTCATTATGGTACAACTCCCGGAAGTTACAGATGAAAAGAGTGAGGCTCGCAAAGCAGGTTATAACAACATTTGCGAAATTGGCAAGGAGCGAATACGCCGTGCCGGTCGCAAAGTGAAAGAAGAAGCCGGGGTAATGGCTCAAGACCTCGACATCGGTTTCCGTGTGCTGAAACTCGATTCGAGCAATATGGAAGATGTGTACTACACGCCGGATGACTTCAATGCCAATAATCTTTTCACTCTTGCCGACAACATCAAGCCTGACCGCACGGGCGAAGACTTGCTGTTCCAAGTGATGCTCGACCTCGGCATCGAACTCTCGGCTAAGATTGAAAAGACTGAAATCGCCGGCAAAGAGGTGTGGTGCGTTGATGGCGGTTACCTCATGGCTTGCTTCGACCGCGACGTTAACGAAGCCACTATCACCGAAATAGCCAAGCAAAAGCCTGTGTATTTCGTGATGCGAGACGCCAGTGCCGCCAACGACAACGTGCTCGATAACTTCGACCAACTCTTTGCCAACTACTCCCCCGATACCACTTGCAAAATACTGTAAAAATTTATGGCTGCTGACAAACAAAACAAAATATCAATACGCTTCTTTAATGACCAAGAAGTGCGTGCGGCATGGGACTATGACAGCAATCGCTGGTTGTTCTCGGTGGTTGACGTAATAGCCGTACTTACCGATAGCAAGAATCCACGCAATTATTGGAAAGTGTTGAAGCATCGTTTGACAAAAGCCGGAAATGAGTTGGTTACAATTTGTAACCAACTGAAACTCGTAGCCTCAGATGGCAAGCGTTATCTTACCGATTGTTTACCTCAAGATGAATTACTTCGGTTGATAGAATCAGTTCCAAGCAAACACGCATCAGCCTTTGCTCGCTGGTTAATTACCGGTGAAAACCAAATAGACAGTAAAAGCCGCGATAAAGCGTATCAATTATGGGATAGCACCCTGTTGCAAACCATAGAAGTGGGGACAGCACGAGGATTGCAGCAAATCCATGCTTTTTTGTTCGGTGGGCTTTACGACTTTGCCGGACAGATACGTCAGAAAAATATCGCAAAGGGAGGATTTCAATTTGCTGTTTCGAGATTTTTAGGTGAGACACTTTCACAAATAGAGAAGATGCCCGAAACAACGCTTGAGGAGATAGTGGATAAATATGTTGAAATGAACATAGCTCACCCATTCATGGAGGGCAATGGCAGAAGTACTCGAATTTGGCTTGATCTAATTCTTAAACGCTCTCTGAAAAAGTGCGTTGACTGGAGCCAAATTGATAAGACCGACTATATGGAAGCAATGCGGCTAAGCCCGGTAAATTCTCAAAGAATAAGAGAACTGATAACCGATGCTTTGACTGACAAGATAAACGACCGCGAGATGTTTATGAAAGGTATCGACTATTCATATTATTATGAACAAAACGATTAATATGTACCCGAAAACGCAAAATCGGGTACACGTTATGCTAAATATGTACCCGAAAACGCAAAATCGGGTACACATTTCAACTTACTAAAAACTGAAATAACGTGAAGTTTAAGTTTAAGATACAGCAATACCAAACCGAGGCGGTGGAGAATACCGTCAATGTCTTTGCAGGGCAGCCGGCTCAGCAAGGACAAAAGGGCTATCGCATCGACCTCGGCAAACGAGCCCAAACTATCGCCTTTGAGGGTGAAGATTCGGGCTATAGCAATGGCGAGATTGTGCTGACAAATGAGCAGATATTAGACAATATCCGCGACATTCAGGTGGCTCAACTCATTCAGCCAAGCACCTCACTCGCCAAAGGACAAGGACGTGTGAGCCTTGACATCGAGATGGAAACAGGTACTGGTAAGACTTACGTTTACATCAAGACGATGTTTGAACTCAATCGCCGTTATGGCTGGTGTAAGTTCATCGTCGTGGTACCAAGCATCGCCATTCGTGAGGGCGTGGCTAAGAGTTTCAGCATGCTCGAAGACCACTTCATGGAGCATTACGGCAAAAAGGCTCGCTGGTTTGTGTATAACAGCAGCAACCTGCAACAGCTCGACCAATTCTCGCAGGACAGCGGCATTTCGGTAATGATTATCAACACCCAAGCCTTTGCCGCTTCAATGAAAGAGGGCGCAAGAAGTAAGGAAAGTAAAATTATATATTCAAAGCGCGACGAGTTTGCTTCTCGCCGTCCGATAGACGTTATTGCCGCCAACCGCCCGATTATCATCATGGACGAGCCACAGAAAATGGAGGGCGAGGCCACACAGACTGCACTCAAAAAGTTTAATCCGCTATTCACACTCAACTACTCAGCCACCCACAAAACCAAACACGACACGATATATGCTCTCGACGCTTACGACGCCTACAAAGAACGCCTCGTGAAGCGAATACAGGTGCAAGGCTTCGAGATAAAGAACTTGCGTGGCACAAGTCATTATCTCTACCTCGACGGCATCGAACTCTCTCCAAAGCACCCGCCGGTGGCTCGCATCGAACTCGAAACTCACAACGCTGCTGGAGCAATACGCCGTGAAATCAAGAAATTTGACGTGGGCGACGACTTGCGAGCCGAAAGCGGACTTACAGAATATGAGGGCTTCACTGTGACGGAGATTAATCCTCGCGGTCGCGGCTACGTTACGTTCCTGAACGGCACAACCATATCCTGCGGCGAAGTGATTGGCGACAGCAACGAGGAAGCAATGCAACGAGTGCAGATTCGTGAGACTATCCGTGCTCACTTCGAGAAAGAAAAAGAACTTTTCAATCGTGGAATAAAGTGCCTCTCGCTTTTCTTTATTGACGAGGTGGCGAACTATCGCCAATACGACGAAGAGGGCAATGAGGTGAAAGGTAAGTTTCAGCGTATCTTCGAGGAAGAATACGCCCGACTTGTCAATAAGTATATGACCGTTTTCGATACCGACTACGACAAGTATCTGCGTCGGTTCCGCCCATACGAAACTCACCGCGGCTACTTCTCTATCGACAAGAAAGGCCGCTCGGTGAACAGTTCGGTGAAACGTGGCTCGGATATGTCTGACGACATTTCGGCTTACGACCTTATTCTCAAAAACAAAGAGCGACTGCTCAGTTTTGAAGAACCCACTCGCTTCATTTTCTCGCACTCCGCTCTGCGTGAGGGCTGGGATAACCCGAATGTGTTCCAAATATGCACACTCCGCCACAGCAACTCCACTACTGCCAAGCGGCAAGAGGTTGGACGTGGCTTGCGTCTTTGCGTTGACAAAGACGGTGTGCGTCAGGATAAGCAGACACTCGGCGATGATATTCACGCTATCAACGTACTCACTGTGATTGCCAATGAGAGTTATGCCGACTTCACTTCGGCTCTACAACGTGAAACTTGCGAGGCTCTGCGCGACCGTGTTACGGCGGCTTCGCAGGACTACTTCCTCGGTCGCATCGTGAAAGATGCTACTGGCGAGCAGCACAAGATTTCTCTTGCCGAGGCTTCTACTATTATAGGCTATCTGTATCAAAACGATTATGTGGATGACGACGGACGACTTACACCGACATACCTTGCAGCGGCAGACAAGGGAGAACTCGCTCCATTGCCACCGAAATTGCAACCGATTTCCGAGGGTGTTATGAAACTCGTGGCAGGCATCTTCAATCCGAAAGTGCTTGATGATATGGTTGAGCCGGTGGAAACGTCAACACCGGAGAACAATCTTAACGAGAACTTCGACAACGAACGTTTCCAGGAAATGTGGAACGAGATAAACAACAAGTATGTCTATACCGTCCACTACGATAGCAACGAACTTATCGAGAAAGTCGTTGCCGCTTTGCGAGCTAATCTTACTGTTACGAAGTTGCAGTATGTAAAGGTTACAGGCACACAGGACAGCGATAAAGTTACGGAGTTTGGCAGCACTAAGACCACAACAAGCGAACTGACCGACGTAAGCACTTCAAACGTGCCTTATGACCTCGTGGGCGACATCGCCCGAGGTGCAAGGCTCACACGCCGCTCAGTGGTAAAGATACTGCAAGGCATAGAAAATAAAATCCTGCTGTTCAAAAACAACCCCGAAGAATTTATCCGCAATGTGGTTAAGACTATTCGTGAGCAAAAGGCAACTATGATTGTAGAGCATATTTCCTACAACCGTATTGCCGGCAAGTACGACAGCAGCATCTTCGTGCCCGAGCGAAAACTCAACATCAATAAGGTTATTGAGGCTCAGAAGCACATTACGCCATACATTGCTTTTGATAGCGAGGGTGAAAAGGCATTTGCAGAGGCTCTTGAAGGTGCTACTGAGGTACAGGTTTATGCTAAGTTACCACGCAAATTGAAAATTCCTACGCCGGTTGGCAACTATGCTCCCGACTGGGCTATTGTGTTCAACGACAGAACAGTGCGACACGTTTTCTTCGTGGCTGAAACCAAAGGTTCCCTCGATGGTATGGAACTAAGAGGTGTAGAAAAAGCCAAGACAGAATGTGCCAAGAAACTCTTCAACCGCATTTCAACCTCAAAAGTAAGATATGGCGTTGTAGATAAGTTTGAAAATCTTTACAACCTGATTAATGGTATAGATTAGGGCGTTCCGGCTCCGCCGTCGGGCTATCGTAAATCGAACCTGATGTCTCGACCGAAAGGCTTCTATCCCATAACGCATTGCCTCGGAGATACCTCCGGGGCTCTTTTGTTTATTAGTCGGCTTCGCCGAAGGTTAGTGGTTATAGAATGGTGGTTAGAGCAATTTATATGGATTGCGATTTGCTCGTATCATCTTTCTTGGGGGGGGGCTTAGTGGGGTGGGTGGCTTTTACCGAACGGTGGCTTTGTGCGGTTGGCGGTTTCTTGTTGGGGCTTTTGGTTTAACCTGTTTCACCACATAACCACTTAACCTTATAACCTTACATCGGTGGCCGTTTTTGGGGTTCATTGGGGCGTGAGATATGGGTCATTTTTGTTTTTTAAGAATTTGATTGGTGGGATGCTTACGGATAACACGAATTCCGATGGCTGAGGAATAGGAAAAAAGGAAGCCTGCAAGCTGAATCCATAAGAAGAAAAAAGGATTTGCTTGCAGGCTTTTAGTAGACATTAATGGGAATTAGTTATATAAACTTCAGAAAGAATGTTCTCTCGCGAGAACCTTTTCTCCTGAGTAAGTATGTCCACTCAGGGTGTTTTACTTCAAAGTAAACTTGTGTGAGTGAAGCATTTCTTTAGGGTCGAGTGCTTTATCGAGTTCTTCCTTGCTCAAAAGGCCACTTTCAATCACGATGTCGTAAACCGAGCGACCGGTAGCGTGAGCCTCTTTAGCAACCTTAGAACTGTTCTTGTAGCCAATGATTGGGTTAAGAGCGGTAACGATACCGATGCTATTCTTAACCATGTCATAGCAACGTTCTTTGTTGACAGTGATGCCCAAAATACATTCTTCTGTGAGTGTCTCGATAACGTTCTTCATCCAAGACAGACTTTCAAACAGACTTTCGGTGATAATTGGTTCCATCACGTTCAATTCCAATTGACCAGCCTCAGCAGCGAAGCTTACGGTAGTGTCATTACCAATAACCTTGAAGCAAACTTGGTTGGTAACTTCTGGGATAACTGGGTTGACCTTACCTGGCATGATTGAAGAACCTGGAGCCTTAGGAGGAAGGTTGATTTCGTTCAAGCCGCAACGAGGACCTGAAGCCATCAAACGCAAGTCGTTGCAAATCTTAGAAAGCTTGATAGCCAAACGCTTCAAAGCAGATGAGTAGCTTACATAAGCGCCAGTGTCAGGAGTTGCTTCTACCAAGTCGCTTGCCGAAACGAAGTTTTCGCCAGTGAGCTTGCTGAGGTTAGCAGCGCAAAGCTTAGCGAAACCAGGAACAGCGTTCAAGCCAGTACCGATGGCAGTACCACCCATATTGATTTCGTGAAGGAGTTTCACGTTGCGTTCCAAGTTGAGGATTTCCTCTTCGAGGGTGTTGGCATAAGCGTTAAACTCTTGTCCGATGGTCATAGGCACTGCATCTTGCAATTGAGTGCGGCCCATCTTGATAGTGTCGGCATATTCTTCAGCCTTGAAGCGCAATGCGCTGATAAGGCCTGTCAAAGCGCCCACCAAGTGAACGTTCATGCGGATCAAAGCCAAGCGGATTGATGTTGGATAAGCGTCGTTGGTGCTCTGGCCACAGTTTGCGTGGTCGTTTGGAGAGCAATATTGATATTCGCCCTTTTCGTGGCCCATGATTTCGAGGGCACGGTTGGCGATTACTTCATTGGCATTCATGTTTACCGATGTACCCGCACCACCTTGCACCATATCGATTGGGAAGTTTTCGTGCCACTTGCCATCGATAAGTTCGCGGCAAGCTTCTGACATTGCGCCAGAGATTTCATCGTTGATTACACCAAGAGAGTGGTTGGTTTGAGCAGCAGCCAACTTCACGTAAGCAATAGCAACGATGAAGTCAGGATAGTCGCTCATCTTTTTGCGAGAGATATGATAATTGTTGATACCACGCTGTGTTTGTACACCATAAAGTGCGTCAGCTGGAACCTTGAGTTCACCCAAAAGGTCTGACTCTACTCTAAATTTCTTTTCGTTAGTCATAAGTTATATAGTTTAAATGGTTAATAATTTCGTTTCATTCGTGTGTGAATAAAAATGTATCAATTATCTGATGCAAAGATATAGCGATACTTACACACAATATTTACAAAAAACGAACGATAATTTGTAAAAAGCAAACTGCTTTGCAAAATCTTATCACCGGCTACGCCACCAGTAATGAGAGAAACACATTCTCGCCCACACATTGGCGATAGACCGGTCTGGGGCGTTAATATATCTTCATTCGATACATCAAGCCTATCTCCACACAGTTGGTGTTGTAGTCGACCAACTGGCTTGCCTTGTTATATTGGTATTTTCTGCCCATATACGAGAGGAATAGGCGAAGGTCTTGCTTCTGCTTCATAGCAGGATAATACTCCACGCTGCCCACATAGCCATACGCCTTGCGGTAGTTTTTGAATTGCTCCGACTTGGTGACGCTTGCCGTTTCATACGTGCCCTTGAGCACCAAGTTCCACGCTGAGGCAAATTGCCAATTCATCTTGCTCACAATGCCTTGATAACGCACCTTGCCAAGGTAGACATTCTCTTCTGGCGAACTCATCACGTCGCGGATTTCGCCACTGGCAATCTTCATTCTATCGAGGTCGTCGTATGTCATATTATAGTCGACATACCACTGCAATCTGCTGAAATTCAACTTCTGACCAAGGCGAACAAATCGGCTATACTTGTGCTTGGCTTGGGCGCGGTGCATATACGACCAGTGGTTTTCGAGCAACCCGTCGAAAAACGATCCGTTCCAGCCCACAGCATATGTGAGCGGATGATTAATTTTCTCGAGCAACTCCATCTCAAGCTTCTTCTCGCCAGAAGTGGCATCATCTACATATCGCCCTGTGGTGAGCCATGCGTTTTCACCGAATTCCTTCTCAAACTTGCCGCTGTAGGTGTTGCTCACCTCGGCAGTGAATTGGTGGTCGGGATTAACGTTATACACCAGATTGATGGCGGCTTGAGGGCTATCCAGATTATACTCTATATCGGAATATTGATATACATATAGCGGATTCTCGTCGAACTCAAATGCGCCGAGGGCTTGGCATTTCTTGCCCACTTCAATAGCCCAATGATCGTTGAATCTCCAGCGCACCATCATATAGTCGGTGGCTTTGCCGAATCCATCATAGCCAGGAATGTCGTTTGGCCTATTCAGGTGGTGGCGCAGACGGTAATAGATGTTGTCGGTCACCCAGCCCGACATCTCCAGGCTAAGGCTTCGGTTGTGCAAGCGCGACGACCATCCGCTTTCGCGCGAGTCGTTAAGCACCTGATATCCACCACTAAAATTGATAAAGAAGTTTAGAGCCTTGCTCTTCTGCTCATGTTTTGACACGATCTCATACAGCGATTTCAAGTCGCTATCGTCGCCACTTGGCTTACAGGTGGCATCTTGCGCCGTGGCTAAAATTGGCATCGCTGCCAATAGCAGCATAGCACGTCGTAGGAAATGGTTTTTCATTTCGGATTTTAAAGTTTGTTCAGTTTAGGTTTATTATGTGTTTGCAAATGGTTTATAACGCGCCCGTTAGACATCTTTCTCCAACGAGCGCATTACACTTATAGGAATTGGATAATCAAGTATCCCACACCTATGGATACAAAGGTAGTAATAAATCCTGCTAATTGAAAGGAATGATTGATAACAAATTTTCCGATGTGCGTAGAACCCGTGCGGTCGAAGTTAATCGCAGCCACCGTAGTAGGGTAGTTTGGCAAGAAGAAATAGCCGTTTACAGCCGGGAACATAGCCACGAGCGCCAATGGCGAGATGCCGAGTCCGATGCCACCCACACGGGCACCTTTGAAAATGAGAGCCAATACGATGGCAAATTGTAATATAATTAAAGCTGTAGCCATAAGGTTCCGTTTTTTATGGTTGATTTTGATTATTTACTTGAAAACACTCTTGCAGAGCCGAAAAAACATCGCTCTGCGATTTTCTTATTGCAAATATACCGACCTTGGTTTAAATGTCGTTTTTAATTTTTTGACAAATATTTGTAAAAAACAAACACACACCCGCAAGACACTATATATCTGCCACTTAGCGCATATCTTACATTATAATATTGTGTTTTAGCGGGAATAAAACCGTTGTTTGCCGTATTTTTACTAATTTTGCCTCCCGAAATATATACGGTGTGAGATACAAAAACTACATAGGATATGGCATAGCAATAGTGGTGGCTTCAGTGGCTATACTCATAGCCATGCACCAACTGCCCACCATTACAATAGCGGGGGTGCAACTGCGTGGCGTGGATATGCTCAGCCAACTGCGCTCTGTGCCTACGCCTGGCGATGACTCCATCGCCATAGTAGCGCCACCAACCAAGAAGCAGGCTTATGTAGACTCTTGCCCCGACGGCGTGAAGTGCATCGACGATTATAGCACCGACGAACGCGGCATGCTGCCCCTCTACCACGCACTGCACAATGTGAAAGGGCTCAACCGGCCTGTGCGCATAGCCGTGATGGGCGACTCTTATATCGAGGGCGACATCCTCACCGGCGAATTGCGCGAGATGCTGCAAAAGCGCTTCGGCGGATGCGGCGTGGGATTTGTGCCTATGGCAAACGAATCGCACGGATTCCGTCGCACGGTGTTGCACAACTTCAACGGTTGGACCGAACATAGCGCTGTCACGCCTCATGGCTATCACGCCAACTATGCCTCAATACCAGGATATTACTTCACCCCAAGCAGCGGGGCATACACCGAAGTACGCGGTCAGAAAAAATACTGCTCGCTCCTTGACACCTGCCATACAGCAAGCATCTTGTTTCGATCTCTCATCCCCAACACCATCACCGTCACCACCAACGGCACTCTGACCAACGAATATGCCATTGACGGCAGCAATCGCATACAGCACATCAGCGTGAATGGCCGATTGGGCAAAGTGCGTTTCTGCATCGCCAACGGAGGCGACAGCGTGATGTGCTATGGCGTGACAATGGACCCTCGCAGTGGCGTGATTCTCGACAACTATGCCCTGCGCGCCTCTTCGGGCGAGCAGCTGCGAAACCTCAGCCATGAGATGCTCTCGCAGCTCAACCAACTGCGCCACTACGACCTCGTGATATTGATGTATGGCCTCAACGTGGCTAATACGCAACAGACCAACTACTCAAAATATCACGACAAGATGTGCCTTGTCATCAACCATCTCAAGCAGGCTATGCCAAACACCGGTTTTCTGGTGGTGAGCGTGGCCGACCGCGAGGAGAATGTAGATGGCGTGATGAAGACCATGCGCGGCATCAAGCAACTAATTGCCGAGCAGCAGCACATCGCAGCCGACGAAGGCGTGGCTTTTTGGAACATGTTTGAGGCTATGGGTGGCACTGGCAGCATTGTGAAGATGGTGAACGAGCGTCCTCGCAAAGCCAACCTCGACTATACACACATCAATCACCTCGGCGGACGACAAATGGCAAAATATCTCTACGACGCCATCATCGCCGGCTACGACAACTACCTCCGCCGCCTATCCTACGAGGCCGAATACTAACCGCATGATGACAGAATATATCGATAAAATATTACTTCTATTGATGCAGGGCTGGCAAGTGCTGTGCGAGCATAGCCAACTCTTTACCTACAATGCCCACGAGCCGATGATATTCAGCACGGGATTGTTTGTGATTCTGTTTGCGATATTCTATTGCATATACGGGTGCATGCAGCGCACCACCACTCTGCGCCTGCTCTTCGTGACTTGCTTCTCATATTACTTCTATTATAAGAGCAGCGGCCTATACTTTGTGCTGCTTGCCGCAGTCACCCTGAGCGACTTCTTGATAGCGCGCCGCATGGGGCAGTGCGACGACAATCGGTCGCGCCGCTGGCTGGTGGCTTTATCCACTACCATCAACCTCTCACTGCTTGGTTTCTTTAAATACACCAACTTCTTCGCACAGATGATAGCCGACATGCGCGGCCTGCATTTCGACGCTTTCGACATATTCCTGCCTGTGGGCATCAGTTTCTTCACATTCCAGTCGATGAGCTACACTATCGACGTGTATCGCCGACGCATTGAGCCGCTCGACAATCTGCTCGACTACGCCTTCTATGTGTCGTTTTTCCCGCAACTGGTGGCAGGACCTATCGTGCGCGCCCGCGACTTTATTCCACAGATACGCCGTCCGCTGTGCGTCACTCGCACTATGCTCGGCACCGGATTCTACTACATAGTGTGTGGTGTGGTGAAGAAGATTGTGATCTCCGACTATATCAGCGTGAACTTTGTGGAACGCATCTTCGACAACCCCTCGCTCTACACCGGATTTGAAAACCTTATGGGCGTGTATGGCTACGCACTGCAGATCTATTGCGACTTCTCTGGCTATAGCGACATGGCTATCGGACTGGCGCTGCTGCTGGGTTTTCGATTCAATATCAACTTTGATAGCCCTTATAAATCGGCGTCCATCACCGAGTTTTGGCGCCGTTGGCACATTTCGCTATCTTCTTGGCTTAAAGACTACCTCTACATATCGCTCGGTGGCAATCGCAAAGGCGTAGTGCGCCAACACATCAACCTCATCATCACCATGCTTCTCGGTGGCTTGTGGCACGGCGCATCGCTCAACTTCGTGTTGTGGGGATTGCTTCACGGCATAGCGCTGTCGCTGCACAAGATATGGATGAGCATCACCGGCATCGGTGCCAAGCAAAAGCATCGCTATGCACTGTTGAGGGCCTTGTGCATCCTGCTCACATTCCACTTTGTGTGTCTGTGCTGGATATTCTTCAGAAACGTTGATTTTGCCAATTCGTTGGCAATGATCAATCAAATCGCCACCAACTTCCACCCCGACGTGGCATGGCAATGGATCACTGGCTATTGGCAAGTGCTCACGCTCATCATAGTGGGCTACGCACTGCACTTCGTGCCCGATGCCACCAAGCGCATGCTTCGCCGCAAGGCGGCTCGCTTACCAATGTATGCCTACGTGGTGATGCTGGTGGTCACCGTATGGATTGTAATACAATTTAAGAGTGCCGACGTGCAACCGTTTATCTATTTCCAATTCTAAACAGTAGCACCATCACTCTCACACAATTATATATTTAGGTTATGATTATCACTATTGCGCGCCAATGTGGATGTGGCGCAGTGCATGTGGGCGAACTGCTCGCATCACAATTCAATCTGGTGCTTTACACTCGCCAGATGCTTTTCGACCTCGCTAAGCAAAAAGGCATTCTCGATGAGATGCGTTATTTCTTCGAAGAACGCCCGGTCGACGATTTCATTATGGCTCTCAGCGACAATGCCGAGGCAAGCGACGACGTGAAACAGCGATTCAACAAGGCCTTCAACCGCCTTATCGGCGATCAAGACTGCATAATCATCGGCCGATGCGGCAATAGCATCTTCGCCAACCGCGGCGATCTGGTGTCGGTGTTTCTCAAAGGAGACAAGACTCAGCGCATTGCCAACACTGCCGAGGAAGAGCAAGTCAATCTCTTTAATGCCGAACAAGTGGTGAACGACACCGACGACTGCCGCGCTTGTTACCACAAATACTACACCGGTCTCACTTGGGGCGATGCCAACGACTACGATCTCTGCATCGACAGCTGCCGACTTGGATGGGAACACACCAGCCAACTTATAGCTCAGTATATAGAGCAAACGGGTAAAGCCGCGAAATAACACACTGAATCAAACAACTTCAGAGAATAAAAAAAGAAACTACAATCTACACAGTATGAAATATCTATTTCAATTTCTTATAATAGCAGCAATATCGTTTGTGGGCGAACTGCTGCACTACTTCATCTCACTGCCCATACCAGCCAGCATCTACGGCATAGTGCTGCTCTTCTCTGCCATGCACTTCGGAGTGATAAAAGTGCGCCAGATACGCGAGGTGAGCGTTTTTCTCATTGCCATTATGCCGGCACTGTTCATTCCATCGGCAGTAGGCCTGGTGAATTCGTGGCACCTTATCAGCCAATCACTCTTGAGCTACTCGGTAATCACTTTCGTCAGCACATTCGTGGTGATGGGCGTGGCAGGATTAATCACACAATACGTAATACAGCGACACAAGGAGGGCGCATCAAATGAATAATCTGTTTGAAAACTCAATATACTTCGGAGTAGTGATAAGCCTCGGCTCTTACGGCATAGGCATGTATCTGAAACGTATCACCGGATGGTCGTTTGTCAACCCACTGTTTGTGTCGATTGTGCTTGTGATTGCCGCCATTTCGCTGCTCGGTGTCAGCTACGAAAGCTACAACCAAAGCGCTGACTTAATCACCTATCTGCTCACCCCATCCACCATCTGCCTCGCAGTGCCTCTATATCAACAAATCGACTTGCTGAAGCAAAACATGCGCGCCGTGATGGCAGGCATAGTGTCGGGCGTGCTATCGAGCCTTTGCATAGTGCTACTGCTCGCCATGCTCCTTCACCTCGACCACGCATCCTACGTCACCTTCCTGCCTAAATCCATCACCACAGCCATCGGCATAAGCGTGTGCGAGGAACTTGGCGGCTACGTGTCGATATCTGTGGCTGTAATCATCATCACCGGTGTGATAGGCGGCATCTTCGCCGAGAAATGGCTGAAACTACTGCGTATCACCGACCCTATAGCACGAGGCATAGCCCTCGGCTCGTCGGCACATGCCATCGGAACTGCCAAAGCAATGGAGCTCGGCCCGATAGAAGGCTCTATGAGTAGCCTCTCAATAGTGGTGTGCGGTATCATCACCGTGATAGCAGCCCCATTTTTCGCACCTCTATTGTAGCAATAAAAACCCGCCAGAGAGACTCCGAATGTCCCCACGGCGGGCTATATAATTTGCGGCATCTGCCGCGCTAATATACTTCGTTTATCCCGATTCGGGTTTATTCGTCGCCTGAGCGAAGGAAATCGGTAGGATATTTCACCTCGTTGATTTTTTTGTTGCCGATGCGCAGACGTATCCAAGTGTCAAATCCGCGCACGCCCTCAGTGAGCACTATCACGCGAGCACCATTGTCGCCCTGAATGTCGTGATACACAGTGTGTCCGCCAGAATAGCGGCCGTAAGCAAGCACCATGCCCTTCCAATCGCAGAGGTAATCGTTAACATGGTCGTGACCTACAAACATACCCATCACGTCGCGTCCGAGCAGCATGGCTGCGAACAGGCCGGTGTTGATTTTAGGATTACAAGAAGCCTCCTTGCGCGTGCCGATGAGCAATGTGTTTGGATCGCAAGCAGCCTCGGCATACTCAGGCACTGGGATATGCATAAATGCCAACGATGGCACAGGCACACCGCCATTGGCAGCCTTGTGCGCTGCGCTCTCGCGGCGATACCATTCTATTTGGTCGAATTTCACCCAATCGTAGCCATCGGTAAGGTCTTTCTCCTGTGAATATTGATGGCTGTCGAGCACATAGAGCAACGCTGCGTCTTTCTTCTTATCGGTAGATGATTTCACCGAAAGCAAATAGTTGGTTACACCCGAAAGCCCCTCAGTGGTAGTAGTGAGATTGCCCGGCAAAGTGATGAGGTAGTCGAGAATCTGGCGAGGAGTCCAATCGCTCTCGGCATCGTGATTGCCATAAGTGATGGCAAATGGCACCTTGCGGTCGATAATCGGCTTCAAAGTCTTGTCAAGACACGTTTTGGCTGGCGAGCCAAAGATAATGTCGCCAGTGATTACCACCAAATCGGGTTTCTCAGCATCGAGCACGCTGGCAATGTTTTCAGCAGCAATGTCGGAGTTTGGATTTCCCGGACGCCAATGCACGTCGGTGAACTGCACGATTTTGAATTTTCCGTTTTTATCAAACTGCAATTGCTGTGCCCAAGCCGAAACGCCAAGCAGCAGCATAACCATAGCAAAAGCTATGCGAATAGTAGTATTTCTCATTTCTATTATTATTTGTTTTTACGGTTTATCCCAATTCGGGCATTAGGGCTTGGATGGATATCGAGATTTTAGAAGAGCAGATTTTGATTGCTTTTTTAATGAGTAATAGCAAGCTATTGCGAATTAAAAACAAGCAAAAGATGCCTTATAAAAATCGAAAGACGCTAAGCAGTAGAAAAATCACTACATTTACGTCCTAATGACCAATTTGGGTTTATATCAGCAAAGTTAGCGCAAATTGCCGTGCAAAGCAACCACCAGTGCTACGCAACCCACCCATTTCAGCCACGATTGTTGCGCGGATGATGCAGGAGTATCTCTTTGCGCAAAGCGCTGCGGTCGATATGCACATATATCTCAGTGGTGACTATCGATTCATGTCCCAGCATCTGCTGTATGGCTCGCAGATTGGCACCACCTTCAAGCAAGTGAGTGGCAAAACTATGGCGAAGCGTGTGCGGGCTCACCTTTTTCTTTATTCCAGCCAACTCGCAAAGGTCCTTAATGATAATAAACACCATCTGCCGCGTGAGCGCACTGCCTCGACGATTAAGGAAGAGAATGTCTTCGTTGCCAGGCTTCACCACCATGTGATCACGCACCTCCTCGCGATAAGCGGCAATGCACTGCAAAGCCTCATCGGAGATTGGCACAAGGCGCTGCTTGTCGCCCTTGCCCTCCACCACCACATATCCGTCGTCGGCAAACACCTGCGACATACGCAGCCCTATCAGTTCGCTCACTCGCAGTCCGCAGCCATACATCGTCTCAATAATGGCATGGTTGCGAATACCCTCAGTGGTAGACATATCTATCATTTCTATCATCTCATCTATTTCCTCCACACTCAGCACATCGGGCAAGAAGCGCCCAATCTTTGGCGTTGGCAATAATCGAGTAGGGTTTTTCACAACGTAACCCTCCATCTTCAAATACTTGAAAAAACTCTTCACGCCCGATATGATGCGCGCCTGAGTGCGTGGCACCACGCCAAGGTCGATGAGCGTACACACAAACTGCTCAAGGCACGGCTCGTCGACATCGCGCAGCTCTATTCCCTCCTCGGCGATATATCGCAACAGTTTATCCACATCGCGGCTATAACTCTCCACGGTGTTGCTGCTCAGCCCACGTTGCAAGGCAAGGTAAGCATTGAAGCCCTCTTTGAGATGTGATATGGATGTAATCTGAGTCATACTCTCGCAAATTTAGCAAAATTTGTTGTAATTTTGCATAGAGTGCGCTTTATCCCAATTCGGGCATTAGGGCTTGGATGGATTTCGGAATTTTATACGCGCAGATTTTGTTTGCCTTTTTAATGAGTAATAGCAGGCTATTGCGAATTAAAAACAAGCAAATGATGCCTTATAAAAAACGAAAGACTCCAAGCAGTAGGAAAATCTTACATTTACGGCCTAATGACCGATTTGGGTTTATCTGCGCACACACTTATTCACTACACCAAAAAACAAATCAAGATATGAGAGATATCGTGTTTGCCACCAACAATGTACACAAACTGCGAGAATTGCGAGAAATTGCGTCGGGCCAACTCAATGTGCTCAGCCTGTCGGACATCGGTTGCCACGAAGACATTGCCGAAACAGCCGACACCATCGAGGGCAACGCCCTGATTAAAGCCAACTACATCAAGGAACACTACGGATATGACTGCTTCGCCGACGACACCGGATTGGAAGTGGCTGCCTTGAACGGAGCTCCTGGCGTGCGCTCGGCTCGCTATGCCGGCGAAGACTGCAACAGCGAGAACAACATCGACCTGCTGCTGAGCAACCTCAAAGGCAAAACCGACCGCTCGGCACAATTCCGCACCTGCATAGCACTGTGTCAGGCTGGCGAGACCCATACCTTTGAGGGCATCGTGAAAGGCAAAATCCTCAGCAGCCGCTGCGGCGAGGGCGGATTTGGCTACGACAGCGTGTTTGCACCTGACGAAGCCGACGGACGCTCATTTGCACAAATGCAGCCCGACGAGAAAAACGCCATCAGCCACCGCGGCAGAGCCACACGACTTCTTATAGATTTTTTGCTTAAATAATTGGCACATCAAGCAATTATCATTATATTTGCAACCATAAGTATATTAGACTTATGATACTATAACCACTTATGGTTGCATTTTCATCCCCAACCATAATTCATCGATGATTAACACTCATAAACTATAACCGAAATATTTCAACCAACTAAACAATATCAATAATGAAGAGATTTATCATTTCCCTGCTCTCATTGATCACCATATGCACGGTGTCGATGCAAGCACAATCTTTGTCACCAAACACTGGCTGGCACTGGCGTGGCAACACTATCGTGACCGATGTACCTCAACGCCCAGAGGGTCAGAAGCACGTCATCAACCTTACCACACCTAAGTTGCCTGTAGTGCGCGTGGGCTTTGCGGGCTTGGGTATGCGCGGACCAGACGCCGTAGACCGCTTTGCCCATATTCCGGGCACTCACACTGTAGCTCTGTGCGACTACGAGAAAAGCCGTGCCGAAAAATGCCAAAAATATCTCACCAACCAAGGTCTGCCTGAGGCTGCAATCTATAGCGGCGAATATGGCTACGTGGATATGTGCCGACGTAGCGACATCGACCTCATATACATCTGCGCCGACTGGGATCACCACTTCCCTATAGCTAAGTGCGCCCTCGAGAACGGCAAGCACGTGGCAATAGAAGTACCTTCGGCTATGAACCTCGACCAATGCTGGGAACTCATCAACCTTAGCGAGAAACACCGTCTGCACTGCATGATTTTGGAGAACTGCTGCTACGACTGGTTTGAAATGACCACACTGAACATGGCACAACAAGGCGTATTCGGCGAGATTATCCGTGCTCAAGGCGCCTACATACACGACCTCAGCCCATTCTGGGACGCTTATTGGAAAAACGGCGAGAACGACAAACTCGGCTGGCGTTTGCGCTACAACCGCGACAATCGCGGCGACGTGTATGCCACCCACGGCCTTGGCCCTGTGGCTCAAGCGCTCAACATTCACCGCGGCGACCGCATGACCACTCTTGTGGCTATGGACACCAAGTCGGTAATCGGCAAGGATTTGGTGCAACAACGCGAGGGCTCTTGCGACAACTTCCGCAACGGCGACCACACCACCACCCTTATGCGCACTGCTGGCGGCAAGGTGATTGAAATCCAACACAACACCATGACTCCACAACCCTACAACCGCCTTTATCAACTCACCGGCACCAAGGGCTTTGCCAACAAATATCCTGTAGAAGGCTATGCCATCGACGGCAACCAATTGGTGGCAAAGGGCGCTATGCCTAAGGCCGACAACATCTCTGGACACAGCTTCCTGTCGCCTGAGCAACACAAGGCTATCTCTGAGAAGTACGAGCACCCTATTCTCAAGAAATACGGCAAGTTGGCTAAAGAAGTGGGCGGACACGGCGGTATGGACTTCATCATGGATGCCCGATTGGTATACTGCCTACAAAACGGCCTACCTCTCGACATGGACGTTTACGACCTTGCTGAATGGTGCTGCCTCGCCGAACTCGGTGCACTATCGATGGACAACGGCTGCGCGCCTGTAGAAATCCCCGACTTCACTCGCGGTCACTGGGATGATGTGAAGGGCTATCAACACGCCTATGCCACACCAGAGCAAGAAGCCGCTGCTGAAGCCGCTGCCAAGCAAGGCACTGCCGAGCTGAAAGCGCAAGCACTAAAGCAACAAGCCAAAGCAAAAAAATCTAAGAAAAAATAGCCAAAACTTCTGAAATGAAATTGAAAAAAAGCGCATTAGCAATACTTGCCACAAGCTTCGCATTGATGTCGTGCAACACCACTAAGGTGGCTGCACCAAAAGCCATAGGCCCTCTGCCATCAGAGCATCAATTGGCTTGGCACGAAATGGAAACTTACGCATTTATCCACTTCGGCCTCAACACCTTTGCCGACAAGGAATGGGGCTACGGCGACACCGACTTGTCGGTATTCAACCCCACTAACCTCGACTGCGAGCAATGGGTGCGTACCATCAAGGCTGCCGGCATGACTGGCGTGATCATCACCACCAAGCACCACGACGGATTCTGCCTTTGGCCAACTCAACTCACCGAGTATTGCATACGCAACACCCCGTATAAGAACGGTAAGGGCGACTTGGTGGGCGAACTGCGTGCCGCCTGCGACAAATACGGACTCAAACTCGGCCTCTACCTATCGCCTTGGGACCGCAATGCTGCCACCTACGGCACACCTGCCTACCTCGACTATTATCACAAGCAAATAGAGGAACTCACCACTCGCTATGGCGAAATATTTGAGTTCTGGCTCGATGGCGCAAACGGCGGTGACGGATATTATGGCGGCTCTCGCGAAATGCGCCAAATTGACCGTCGCACCTACTACGACTTTCCAAAAATCTTTGCTCACATCCTCAAGAATCAGCCACAAGCCCTCATCTTCAGCGATGGTGGTCCTGGTTGCCGCTGGGTGGGCAACGAGCGCGGCGAAGCAAGCGCCACTAACTGGGCATTCCTCTATGGCGATAAGGTGTATCCGGGCTACCCCGACTACACCACCCTGCAATACGGCCATAAAGACGGCACACACTGGATTCCTGACGAAGCCGACGGACGCTCATTTGCACAAATGCAGCCCGACGAGAAAAACG
>ERZ780141.54-NODE-54-length-83226-cov-19.812507_pt1 | contig 83226 bp, 70 predicted proteins | sample MGYA00433080_ERZ780141 | MGnify/ENA primary metagenome ERZ780141 (study PRJEB29588, sample SAMEA2154047) | human gut metagenome | biome: human gut; feature: human-associated habitat; material: faeces | place: Denmark | collected 2008/2010 ... | reverse complement strand
AAATGCGGGTGACGCCAGCGCGTATGTAACCGCTTGGCGACCGCTTGCATACCACGTTAGTCAACTGCTATATAGTTACCTAAAATTATTAACTCTCTCGAAAAGCACTCAGAGGCTCATTAAGGGACAGTTTTACTGCTGGTTTCCCAAGGAGAGATAGTCCTTGAGCGAATCGACATATTCATTGAACGCCTCGCGGCCAGCGTCGGTCGCGCGGCAGGTGGTGCAAGGTTTCTTGCCTTTGAAGCCTTTCTCGATGGTGATGTAGCCGGCCTCGCTGAGTTTGTCTATCTGCACGCTGAGGTTGCCGGCCGTGGCGCCCGTCTGTTTTCTGATATAGACGAAGTCCGCCTCCTCGACCCCGATGAGGATCGACATCACGGCGAGCCTGAGCTCCGAATGCAGCAGAGGATTCAGTTTTCTGAACATATCCTACCTCTTTATTATTCTGGCGATGATGCCGCCGGCGATCATAATGATGCCGCTGAAAAGCCATATCAGGCAGATCTGCGCGCCGGCATAGTCAGTGTAAAGTGCGCCGAGCAGAACCACAAGCGCTCCAGAAGCGATGATCGGCCAGCTCTTGATGACTATGCCAGTGGACAGTATGGTGAAACCGAACAAAGACGTGATGAGATAGGTGTCAAGCACGAACGGGTTGACCGTGCAAGAGAGGATTGTCAGGCAAACGGCCGTGATTCCGAAAGCGCACCAAATCCAGCCTACAGTCCTGTGGAGATAGGTTTTCGGAGCGTCACTCCCCTTCTTTGAAATGAATATGGCCGCCGGAACTCCGATCACCGGAATGAGAAACCAGAGGTAATTCCAGACCGGATTCCCCGTGCCGTTCCATAAAAGATAGATGAGGGCGGAAACCACCGCCAGTATCACACCCCAAAGGATGTAGTAAGTTCCTTGATTCTTCTCGATCGCACGGCAATTCCTTGCCATCGTCTCGCTGATGATTTTCAGACTTTGCTCAGCCGAAAGATTGTTGTTTGTTTCCATAACATTTTGATTTACATCGTTTCCGTCATTAGCGGTCATGCACATTAGCCCTAACGGCATCACAAATATAAATAAGTTTACAATATAAACCAAATAAAATCGTCAAGCTATCACGAAAATCATATCATCAGCATTATCCGCCCCTCCGCCTTGACGAAAGTGTCCGGATAACGCATCACCACGGCATACACCTGCGCCGAGGTCACCGGCTTTCCGTCCTTACGAATATGCAATCTGCGGTTGTTGATGATCTCCGCGATTTGCTCCGTCCGCAGCCCGCCACCCCTCTCGGCAAGCACATAGAGTATAGCTTCTTCGATTTTCACAAGCCCAAAATTTTCCAGAAACTCTCTGGAAGAGTGACATTGGCCAGTCTCGAGGCCTCTTTGAAAAGCGGTGCGATCTCGTCCACATGCCAGCCGGCGATTCCGCAGCCGATCGGAGTGACGAGGAATGTCAGGTCAGGATGAGTCCTTGCATATTCAGTAAAGTCTTCCACGTGCCGGCGGATGATGTCAAGGCTTCCGTCCATGGTTGGAATAGCGTAGCAGCGTCCGGTCATCCCGATGCCCTCACCCCATTTGGCGCCGAATTTCTCAAAAGCGACCCACGCCGCACCGCCACCGTGCATGCCCTCCTTGTTGCTGCCTTATGTAAACGTTTACATAAGGAAGCGTATGTAAAGTCTGAGATTATGTAAAGATTTGAAACTTCTTCCATTGGATGTCTTCTTCCCAGACACTTCAAATACTTGTTTGGGAGCCAAACTTTACATAACGTGTTTCCATAATAATTTTGCAGAAAGAATTATTGTATTATGGAAACAGAACTCAAACAACTAAGACAAAAGGCTGAATCTTACCTACATGAAGGAAAATTCAGCGCCGAGTGTATTCGCCGATACAATTATTCTTGGGATAGGCTGAAAAAGTTTATGTCCGAGAATGAGTATCAGCAGTTCAATCAAGAAGTGGAGGATGCATTTATTATGCATCGTTTCGGCACTACCATACGCAAGGGAATGCAAAAGTGGCAGAAGTCAGAATGCCATCATATCGACATTCTCCTTGACATTCAGACGGGGATGCCAATCCGCCTTTGGGATGTTAAGCACAAGACTTACAACTTTGATGGCCCGGAGAAACATGTGTACGAAGAATTCATAGATGAGATTTCAAGGCTTAAGGCAAGAACATCCATATGCAGCGATATTGAACGACTGTATCTGCTCTATTCATTCCTGCAGGAGCATAGCATATCAATTAAGGAACTGACACCTGCCGACCTCGTCCAATATCTTATTGAACTTGATAAAAGAAAGCCAGGGCCAAGCCGTAACAACTACATTTCTTTGACACGCTCCTTCTTCAAGTATCTGTGCAGAAACAAACTGTTGAATGATAATAAAGAAGCGTTATGGTTATCCCTACTTCAACATCGGGATATCTCGCGAGGGAAAATCCCCGGAACATTTTCAGCCGAGCAGGTAGAAAGAATAATCCAATCCATTGACCGTAGCCAGGGAAAAGGGAAACGGGATTATGCCATAACTTTATTGGCTGCGCGATATGGCATGAGAAGTAGCGACATAACAGGGTTGCGTTTTTGTAATATAGACTGGGAAAACAATCGTCTTTCATTCGTACAGCAGAAAACTAGAAAGAGGGTTACTTTACCGCTGACTGAAGAAGTCGGGACCGCGATAATTGACTATGTCCAGCATGCACGGCCTGGCGTGGAATCCCCATTCATCTTTATTTCCGCCAATGCCCCATATCGCCCAATATCCTCCACTGGAGTAAGCGGAAAAATCGGGAACTGGATGCGAATTGCCGGAATACATCAACCTGATGTAAAGCAGGGCCTACACGTATTCCGCCACAGTTTGGCAACCAACCTCATGGGACTTAACGAGTCCATTCCCGTAATTTCTGAAATCCTTGGACATTCGTGCTCGGACACCACAATGGATTACCTGCGCGTCAGTGTGCCGATGTTGCGTAAATGTGCACTTGAAGTTCCTATTGTTCCATCCACTTTTTATGGGAATCTATATGAGAGCAGTCTTGATTAATACAGGAATCTATGCTCCATTAATCGAGCAGTTCCTCGCGCACAAGCGCTCTTTGGGGCATAAGATGAATAGTCATGAACATCAGTTACATCTCCTTGACAAGTTGACCGTAGAGAGACAAGAGTCTGAAATCAACCTCAGCCAAGATTTGGTAACAGCCTGGTGCGCTCGTCACCCTGGTGAAACAGAAAACAGTCGGTATGTCAGAGTCGGAGTCTGTCGTAGTTTCGGATTCTTCCTTCAGCATATGGGCTATGACGCATATATCCCCAAAAGACCGAAATTCCGGTCTTCTTTTGTTCCATATATCTTCACGCAGCCGGAGATGAAGGCAATCTTTCATGAATGTGATCGAATCCAGGTACATACAATGAGCCGGTACACTATGAGAGCTGTAACCCCGACGTTAGTAAGGATGTTATACAGTACAGGTTTGAGAATTGGAGAGGCCTTGAAACTTCGGAATTCAGATGTTGATCTTCAAAATGGAGTATTGAAATTATATGCAACCAAGAACGGGCGCGACAGAATCACACCTATGTCCCAAAGCATGATTGAAGTATGCAAGGACTATTTTGCATTCAAGGAAAGATGCGGGTTGGAAAACAAGGGAACGGAACTATTCTTTTCAACCGTAAATGGGTTGCCGTTTACAAAAGAGGCCTTTCAAAGTGTTTTTAAAGAGATACTTACACGAGCCGGCATTTACAATGACGACGGAGAATGTCCAAGAATCCACGACCTCCGTCATACGTTTTGTGTGAACTCTCTTCTGAAGTTGTCATCTGAAGGTCATAATCTCTACCATTCAATGCCTATCCTTATGAACTATATGGGTCATACAACTTTAAAGGCAACCAACCGGTATGTACGCCTCACCCAAGAGATGTTTCCGGAACTATTACAGAAAATAGATTCGGCATATGCCTCTATATTTCCATCCATTTTTGAAGATAACCACGAATGAAAACAACAGATTTCGCCAAATATTTGACATCTTTCCTTGGGCAATACCTCCCGGTGGAATGCGGGGTGTCAAAGAACACCATAACAACCTATAGCTATACTTTCACATTGCTAATTCAATATTTTTCCACGGTAGAAAACATTGCCCCAGAACACTTGACGTTGGAGACCTTGACATATCAGAGGATAACGGGGTTTCTTGATTGGATTGAGAGTGAACGTAAATGCAGCATTGCAACACGAAATGCGCGTCTTGGATGCCTGCATTCCTTCTTCAATTACCTACAATATAACAATGTTCAGGGATTAGCCCAATGGCAACGGCTTCGCTCTATAAAAAGTAAGCGTATCGCAGCACCAGAGATGGCATATCTAGATGTAGAAGCGACAAAACAGTTGCTCAAGCAACCAGATTTACATACAAAGAAAGGGCGGCGAAACTTCGCCTTAATCGGATTAATGTATGATAGTGCCTGCCGCGTTCAGGAAATCATAGATCTTACTCCGTCCTGTCTACGATTTGATACGACGACAACTCTCGTGATAAATGGTAAAGGGAACAAGACCAGAATTGTACCTTTGGATAGCAGTCAGGTGCATAATTTGCGGCAATATATGACAGAAGCCGACCTGTTGAATCCAATTAATTCACAAAGACCTCTGTTCCCAAATCCTCAGGGCGGAAAACTTAGTCGGATGGCCGTTCTTAATATAATCAAGAAGTACGCAGATATGGCGAGAGCTCAAACACCAGAACATTTCCCAAATGATATCGGGTGCCACACATTGCGCCACTCAAAAGCAATGCATATGCTGGAAGCTGGAATTAACCTGGTTTGGATAAGGGATTTTCTTGGACATTCAAGTACTACAACAACGGAAATATACGCAAGAGCCAGCAGTAAAATGAAAGAGGATGCCTTGGCAAAACTGGATCCGGGTATTCTGAAGAAGAAAAAGAGTTCATGGCAGAACAACAAGGAATTACTGTCTTACCTGAAATCCCTACAAACGAAATATTGAAAAACACAGTGGCTCAATGGTTTCACCGTTGAATAAGCAAATATTTAGCAACAATTTTCGGATATTTAACATACTGCATACACATTTCGGCAACTTAGATTATGCATTAAGTTGCCGTTTTTGTTAAAGGATATATGCTTTGTCTTTGTCTATGTCAACCCAACCAATTGTGCGGTTTGCCTCTGAAAAGGTGTTGGAATCAAAACCGTATTCTTTTTGAACCATATCATCAGAATCTCTGACAGGCTCTTAAATGATAGCTTGTTTGACAGGCCGACTTGAATACGGTAATAAAGATATGGCATCTGGTCTCGTAATAGATCAAATGCCATTATGCTGTTAGATAAATCCGAATTTATGCGCCAGCCCCGTTTATTCCTTGCAATAATTCTTTCGGTGGATATTGACGACCATAGGCTCCTCCTTAAACAATTCGACCAGATTGTCATAACCATGTTCCAGCTTGAACTCCAACTCTTCCGGGTATAATGGGAACAATTGGTAAAAAGCCACTTTCTTTCCGAATAGACTTAATTTGAGCGGTTCTACCACCTGTCCTTCCTTACCGATGGAGGGCATAAGCACGAAGGAGTTGAACTGAGTGTTCTCCGCAACCGGGCTTCCATCTTCTTCTACCTGAACAGAATGTGTAATATAAAGATAATCATCAGTATCCACGGTGAGCCGGGCTGCACTTTTCAACAGTCTCATGGGCCACCAGTCTTCTTCATTGTCTGAGTCGACATTCCAGTCCTTAGGCAGGAAGATGACATATTCAGCCCGGTCACAAATCATCGATTTAAACTTTTTGGGAATACTCATCTTATACGCCCCGGCTCCCATAGTGACTAACTTGTAATAGGGCGACGAATCTGTCGGCGGTACGAGCACAATGTCACAGTGGATGTCAGGTGACACAATCTCGTGAATCACGTCCTCATACTCCCCATATTGACGTTCAATATATGAGGAGACTCTTTCCAGTTCCTTTTCCGAATAAGAATAAAGCGGAATCTTCTCTTTATTATCTTTATTCATAGATTTAGTCGTTTGGGCGGAGGCCAACACAGCCACCGCAATGAGGAAAACTATAGTCGATAGTCTTCTGCCTATCATAAATTCAAATTACGATTTATCGGTGTAAATATACATCTTTTCTCCCGTATGCTTTTAGACAGACGCAATAATTTAGCGCCACAACTGATTATTTTTCGAAAATGTTCGATGATTCATCGTTTTAACTGCTCAATCACTAGCGATGACGTACATGCGGAGGCGCTTACAATTCCACTATTATGTAAAGTCTCAAAAACAATTTATGGCAGCAACTACGTGAAAGAGAAAATGTATCTGTCTGTACTCTGATGATTCTTTACATAACCTCAGGCTTTACATACGCTGCCGAACACAAAGACTTCACCATCTTTCAAGGAAGTGATCATCGCAGGGGTAGCCCTCCTTTCCCGGTTGACCCTACCTTCGCCGGAGGAACCGTCATGCGGAAGCGGACACAGTGACCGTACCGGCTTCCCTTGGCTTCGGGCATAGGCAATTTCCCTCGATGTGCTTTCCCCGACGTAACCACTGGGATTGACAACGAATATCTCATCGGCCATGTCAATCTTCGCCAGATGCATCTCATCCAGCATTTCCTTCACGCCGTCATCCAAGACCTCGTCATCGCCACTGTGTCCGAACAGTCCGACCGAGTTCACAATATAACCTTTAAGGGTAAGTTCCTTCTGAACTTTCAAAAATTCATCTTTGAACCGTGTGCTTCCGCACAGGGTGACTATTTTGTATTTTCCTTGCATTGAGATCGTTAATATTATTTTCCTATATGCCGAGACGTATAATTATAACCGAATTATAACCGAATTATAACCGAACCTAAAAAAGACTTAATCCTTTGGGGGTTATATACCATTTACGGCCATCAATAGAGATAAGATCTCTTTTAGCCATCTTGGCCAACATACGTCCTAAAAACCGCCTCTTTGATTCGTCAGTACTCGCAGAAGGAAGACTCCTATGCAAAGCATCAAACACATCTGATAATTTGAAGCCATCTACACCTGCATCTTTCGCCAACTGAAGGATCATCTTTTCCATCGCCTTTGCCTCAAGGCCTTTTTCCATCGCGTAAACGCCGATCTGCTTTGTCATTTTTGCTACGGAAAGAGATATGGTAAAATTAGGGAAACGCCCTTCAACAAGTCCTTTGCCATGAAGATGCTTTGCGGCCGTCTTCGTGATAGGATGATGTTTTTGGACTGCATCAAGCCTCAATATAATCACCATTCAATTTCAGTTTATACCTACGTTTTTGTTGTCTGGTATGAACATAGATAATTCCTTCCAAGCATTTAACAAACTCATTTTGGGTCAGCATAATATACTTATTTTAAAACTACTAACAATCACTTATTCCGCCCCGGAGCCGCCGTCCAGATGTCGTACATCCGGTCTTTGAGGGACTGGGGAGCGGGGATCTCGACGGAGGAGCTTCGGGAGAGGAGGGCCATCACAAAATCGTTGGTGATTTTCAGACGGAGGGTCACTTCCACATATTCTTTTATGCCGCTGAGCTTGTTCACTATCGCACTTAATCGCCTGATCTGATTCAACATATTCGGAAGCGTTTCCTGCAAATATAGCGAACCAAGGCGACAAAAACTGTAGTTCCTGAAAGAAATGTAAGGATATTACAAAGCCTCCATCCATTCCTCCGCCTCTATGGTCTGGAGGCAAAGGAGAGCACCATCTCGTAAAGCGCTGATTATAAAGCGGTGCAGCACCACCTTCTTATTCTCAATCAATAGTAAAACGCTGGCCTCTTATTTTGACCGCCAGCATTTTGCAACACACACTAAATAAGGTAATTATGTATCAGCCAATCCAAGAAAACCATTACTCTCCTTCAGGCTCCATTGTGAATATAGCCCTGATTCTGGCCATGTCGAACTTCTCGGAGCGATCGTAGCAATAGACACCGTTCTGCTCCTGCTCGACATCGGTCAGCTGGGTATAGCAGAAACCGCAGATGCTCTTGGACATGGAGACGACAGCCTTGACCTGAGCCTCCAGCCTCTTGTAGAAGTCCTCCATCGAGACAACGCTCTTGCCGTAGCCCCAAGACTGGGTCGTTGAGTTAACGGTCGTGGCATCCTGCCCCTTGACCCATTTGATGCCGCCGAACTCATCAAGGATGTACGGAATCGAGCCGTCATATTCATAGAAAGTGTAAGGCTCGCCACCGTAGCGGGCAGGGTCGTTGAAACCGATGTTGTTGATCCGACCCTTGTAGGTCTGAACAGGTCTGGTGAACAGTTTGCCGTCATTCCAGATTATCTCTTTCAGCTTCTCAGGATCCTGCTCATAGTGATGCTCAGTCCAGATGTCTGTCTTGACCTGGATGCCGCCGCTGCAGATGTTAATCGGACGGGTAGGATCCAACTGCTTTGTCAAGGCATAGATGTCCTCGCTGAAACGCGGGTACTGGACATTGTCTGGCCAGAACTCCTCATTCATCGGAGTCCATGTGATTATGGAAGGATAGTTTCTGTCACGCACGACACATTCGGCCCACTCACTCAAGAAGTTACGGGCGGGCTCAACGCCATTGAGCTCGATGCCCCAGCTCGGGAACTCGGCCCATGTCAGATAGCCAAGCTTGTCGGCCCAATAGTGGAAACGCTCCTCGAACACCTTCTGGTGCAGTCTCGCACCGTTGAATCCGGCGCTCTTGGAAAGTTCGATGTCGTGCTTCAAAGCCTCGTCTGACGGAGCTGTCCACTGGCTCTGAGGATAATAGCCCTGATCAAGCACAAGTCTCTGATAGTAAGGAACATTATTGAGATAGACACGATTGCCCTCGATGTGAACCTTCCTCATCCCGACATAGGACTTGATGTCATCCAGAACGTTTCCGTCCTTGTCAATAACCTGATAGCTGAGGTCGTACAGGAACGGATCCTCGGGACTCCATGTCTTGACGGTCTTGAGAGGAAGCACGGCCACACTGCTGTTAGCGGCCGAGACGGTCTTCTGCGCCACCGGCTTCTTTGGAGAGGTCGGATCCGTAAGTGTGATCCTCAGTCCGGAAGCACCTTCGCGATAGAACAAAGGACGGACAACCAACTGCTTCTGGTCGATGTCAGTGTTGACCTGAACACTCTTCAGGCCGTTCTCGGAAACCGGCTCCATCCACACGGTCTGCCATATTCCCGTCGTGCGTGTATATTCACAATCGTGGGATCCCAGAACCAGGGACTGCTTTCCGGCTGGCTGCCTCATCCCGCGAAGGTCGCTTTGGGCATAGACCACCAGGTCATGGGTGGTGCCGGGAGCGGCGAAATCAGTGATGTCATAAGAGAATGAAGATGAGCCTCCGAAATGGCGTCCCACGAACTTTCCGTCCACGAAAACATCTGACTGATAATAGACCGCGCCGAAGTTCAGAAGGACTCTTTTCCCTTCCCATGAAGCCGGAACGTCTATCGTCCTGTGGTACCAGATGCCGGTCACGAAATCAGTGTGGCCTACTCCGGACAATTCACTTTCCGGAGAAAACGGCACCAGAATGGTCCCCTGGAAGCCTTTGCTCTCCGCATACCCTTTCTCAAGACCAACATGGTTCAAATCAAGTTCAAACGACCATTTGCCGTTCAGATTGACCCAATCGGTCCTCTCAAACTGCGGCCTTGGATATTCAGGTCTCGGAATATTCTCTCCGGCCGCAACGCTCATGGTCGCTCCCAAAACCAGAAGAGCGGCCGCGATGAATTGTTTTACCATCTTTTTCATTTTGAATATAATCTATTATCTTACATTAATTTTCAATGAATATTCCCGAGTGCTTCTCCTGTGCCGGGGAATCAATGACGTTCGGAGAATTCGCATCCGCAGAAGGTCTGGTTATACATGTCCCATTCCTTTATCAAAGCGTTTCGGCGTTCCTGAAGACCGCCACGACGCCAGTTCTGATTCCACCACAAGACTTTATTACGTCCGGACAAAAGGGACTCCGGACCTACCTCAGAATCCAAATCGGTAACGGATTCATTATCACAAGCACCGTTGACAACATCGCAGGCCCAACGGCCGGCCGTATCGACCTGCTCCAGGTCCTTCCAACGGGAAGAGGCCAGGGTTGTGGTCAGGAGGGTGTAGCCGTTCGCCACGGCATAGCGTGCCGCCCTCAGAAGGCGGAACTTGAAGCATTCAAGGCAGCGAGGACCGCGCTCGGGCATATCGGCGATGCGGATGACCGATCCCTGAACCTGCCGATGAGACGCTGCGCCACCGGAATTGGTCGCTTCGACAGACTCAGCGACCGGGATTGTCTCCAGCTGACGGACAAAGGCCAGCCATGCGGCGTGATCATATTCATCATCAATCGTTTCAAGGCCATGCGCGGCGGCATATCGGATAAGCTCGTCGCGGCGGATGGAATATTCCCGGAAAGGGACGATGTTGGAGTTGCTGAAGAATATTCCGGGACGCAAGCCGGCGCCGGCCATCCATTCGATGATGGCGGTCGAGCAGGGAGCGCAGCAGCAATGCAGCAGGATGCGTTCTTTCGAGAGGTCACAACCTTCCGGCGGCTCTGGTGAGAATCCTTTTATATGAATATTCTTGTTCGGCATTTCTGTAACAAACCTTGGATTTGCGGCGAAGTTCACCGCGTCAAAGTTCATGAAAACAAACATAACGATTTTTCTTGAGAAAACAGAAGTTTCAGGCGTGGCAGTTAAAAGACTGTAAACCAAGTAATTGAATAAAACATCCTCTACAGAAAACAAGAGTAGAACACTGCTTCAAGACATTAATAATCAGCGAATTGACTGCCACGGAATTTCTCGGTTCGCAGATCCGCAATACAAATCCGATTTTGCCGTAAGAACTTTTAATGCTAACTTTAACGGAACGAAAGCCCGAGCCGACTCGCAGCGGGCTTTATGTCTTGGAAGACACCATTCAGAAAGGATAAGCATCCTCTTTGGATTTGCAAGCGGTGGCAAAGTAACGATGACGCGGCTGTTATTGGGCATAAGCCCAAAGTTTATGATTTCATTGAACTCAACCGGCAACCATTGACAAACAACAGAAACAACAGGAGCTATGATCGAAAAGGACGAGAGATTCACATTGGCGGAGAGATATGTGGAAGAGACCGGTGTCTCCGTGTTCCTGACCGGCAAGGCCGGAACGGGAAAGACAACGTTCCTTAAGGAAATCGTGCGGCAGACATCCAAACGGTTCGCCGTCGTGGCCCCGACCGGAGTGGCGGCCATCAATGCCGGCGGAGTGACCATACATTCGTTCTTCCAGCTGCCGCTTTGTCCGTATCTACCTGACGTAAAAGAGCTTGTTACCGAATATCAGATGCCGGAGCGGATGCGTTCCCTGCGCAAGGAAAGGGTGAAGATCCTGCGGACTCTTGACCTTCTGATCATCGATGAGATCTCGATGGTGAGGGCCGACATTCTGGATGCGATCGATGACATCTTGAAGCGCTATCGGCGCAACGACCGGCCGTTCGGAGGGGTGCAACTGTTGATGATCGGGGATATTCAGCAGCTTCCGCCGGTCGTACGGGAGTCGGAGAGGCCGTTTATGGAGCAGGTATATTCATCGCCTTTCTTCTTCAATTCCAAGGTGTTGCAGCGGCTGCCGTACGTAACGATCCAGCTGGAGAAGGTCCACAGGCAGAGCGACAGGATATTCCTTGACATTTTGAATGAGGTGAGGTCGGGAAGGCCGAGTGAATGGGCTCTGAGCGAGCTGAACAAGAGGTTGGACCCTGGTTTCGTTCCGCCTGAGAATGAGCGATGGATCCGTCTCACGACCCATAACGCGCAGGCGGATTCGGTCAACGAGGCGAAAATGAACGCCTTGAAGACCGACGAGGCGACTTTCGAGGCACAAGTCGAAGGAATATTTCCGGAAAACGCCTATCCTGCTGAGACTCAGCTTCGTCTGAGGGTCGGGGCGCAGGTGATGTTCGTGCGCAACGACACTTCCGGCGAGGCGCGCTACTACAACGGAAAGATCGCGACTGTCGAGAAGGTCAAGCCGCAACTGATCGTAAAGGACGAAAGCGGTGACAGAATCGAAGTTACGACCGAGAAATGGGAGAACATCCGCTATGGACTGAATGAGGAAACCGGTGAGATTGAGGGGATTGTGGACGGCACTTTCGAGCAGGTTCCTCTGCGTCCGGCCTGGGCGGTGACGATCCATAAGAGCCAGGGACTGACGTTCGACCATGTCATCATCGACGCTGGAGCGGCGTTCTCGTTCGGCCAGGTCTATGTGGCCCTTTCCCGCTGTCGCACCCTCGAAGGTATCGTCCTGACCACCCCGATCACCCGGCGCTGCACGTTCACCAGCGAGGAGGTCACGGCGTTCGAAAGCAGCCGCGAGCCGGCGGATGAGGTGCGCCTGAAGCTGCCGGCGATGTCCAATGAATATTTCACCTCAACCCTTTGCGATGCCTTTGACCTTCAGCGGCTTCGCTACCTCTACAACAGGGTTAACCGAATATATCAGGTCAACCTGTCGAATCTCTATCCGGATCAGGCGCGCAGGTTCAACACGGTCGGTGCTGGAATATCGGAACCGGTTGGTGAGACAGCACCTCAACAGGACTCCGGCAAAGATAACCAAAAGACTTTCGCCGGAATCCGTTCGCTCAGCGACACGGCCCAGAAGTTCCAGAAGCAGATCCGCTACATCGCCGCGTCCATCCACAGCGGCGCGCCGGACGACTTCCCTCTCCTGCGGGAGCGCGTCACCAAGGCTTGTGAATATTTCCGGAAAGAGTTGAGGCCGTTGGCTTTGTTCGCCTCTCCGCTGACACTCGTCGAAATAGATGACAAGGAGCTCAAGAAGGCTTTCAAGGCGGCGGCCGAGGAGTTTCTTGGTGAATTGAGATTCCGTCTGACGCTTTTTGAGACTGTCTTGTCGGAAGGATTCAGCACGAAAGAGTACCATAAACTAAAGGCAGACAATGAGTTGTCGGAGGCCAGATCGCTAAAGGCGTTGGCGAGGTCGTTCTCGGAGGCAGCTGGCGGTTCGCTTCGACAGGCTCAGCGACCGGATGCGGACGGTGAGCCTGTCGAACCGCCCATCGCAAAACAGACCCAAAAACCAGCCGACAGACAGTCGCAGGAAGAATCAGACACCTACACCGGCAGCACCCATCCGGAACTGGTACAGGCACTGATCGACTGGCGACGGGAAAAGTACCAGAAAGACAACGTCCCCGCCTACATCATCCTCCACCAGAAAACCCTCCTGGCCATAGCCGACCTCGCCCCTACCACCCGTGAGGAACTTCTCACCGTCAAAGGCTTCGGCAAATCCAAGTGCGACAAGTACGGCGATGAGATCCTCGAAATCATCCGCACGGCCAAGAGTCAAGGCTCTAACGAATAAACATCACCATATTAAAAGATTACTTTACGAACATAGAATTATAACCTAAAGCGTATGACTGCCCCCTATGCTTTCAACTTCGCAAATAAGGCGCGAAATGTAACTTATTGTCTGTGAATATATTCATAATTCCTACCATTCTCATCGTCCCGGCACAGAATAGCAAATTATTGAGAATCAAGAGATAGCATTTCACGGTTAAGACATGGGGATGTTTATGAATCAGAACTGCTTTAGGTGTTGGGCGTGGAATCTTAGCAGAGGTGTTCCGCAAGTCATTAGGATTTACTAACTTTGTTGACGTGGAGCGGGGAAACCTGTCGAAGCAAGGACATATTATTAACGCAGCATTTGCTATTATTTCGCGTTTACCGAAAGCCCAGGAAACTTTTAGGAAATATAAACGAAGAGATAATATGTGAAGTATTCCGGTGTGGAATGCCTCAAACCCACAATAATGCAATGCTCGCACCCTATACGGGTGTGGGTATCTTATGTGGGTAAAAGGTTTCCATCCTGGGCTACCTTGGTAAACGCAATAAGAGGCTCACACCTTTTTGTTGCGTCAAGTGATTGATAGTGATGCTGGAAAACTATCAATCATTATGGCAGGGAACAACAACCTCAACAAGGCCAAGAGCGCCAAGAAAGATGAGTTTTACACTCAGCTTTCCGACATTGAGAACGAGCTTAGGCATTACAAGGAGCACTTCAAAGGCAAGACTGTCCTTTGCAACTGCGACGATCCGAGGGTCAGCAATTTCTTTCATTACTTCTCCTACAACTTTGAGTTTCTTGGACTTAAGAAATTAATCACCACCTGCTATAAGAATCAGGATATGGATCTTTTCAGCCGCAACGACTGCGAGTCCGCCATCTGGCTTGAATATTTTGGCGACCGGGACGGCGACAGGGTGCCGAGTCCAGAAGAGATCGGAATCCACAGACTGAACGGTGACGGAGATTTCCGTAGCGCCGAGTGCGTCGAACTGCTGAAGGAGGCGGATATTGTCGTCACCAATCCCCCCTTCAGCCTCTTCCGCGAATATGTCGCCCAACTCATCGAACACGAGAAGAAGTTCATTATTGTCGGGCATCAGAATGCCTTGAAATATAAAGAGATATTCCCCTTAATCAAGGATAATAAGATCTGGCTTGGCTTCGGTTTCAAGGGAGGAGCAGGACATTTCATATCAAACTACGAGGACGTGGCTTCCGCCGGAAATCATAAGGAGGGGATGATCAGAGTTTCAGGCGTAACGTGGTTCACCAATCTTGACATCAAGAAGCGACACGAAGAACTCATTCTCTATAAGCACTATACTCCGGAGGAATATCCAAAGTACGAGAATTATGACGCTATAAATGTTGACAGAACCGAGGATATTCCTTGTGATTGGGATGGCGCTATGGGCGTGCCTATTACATTTATGGATAAATATAACCCTGATCAATTTGAGGTTATCGGAATCGGAATAGCGGGACTTGGTCTTGCCGCTGGAGTAAGACCGTACAAACCAGAGCACAAAAAGTATCGTAGAGAAGTTCAGAAATGTGGTGCGGTAGATGGAGATTTGTATATGATGAAAGGCGGAGAAGTGATAGTTCCATATTCACGCATTCTAATCAGACGAAGGAATTAGTCTTATTTTAACATAATTAGTTATGAATATATTACTGAAAGAAATAACAGTCAGGGAGTTGACGGAGGGCTACACGGACAACGAGGAGGGCGGAGTGCGCGGCTATTCGGGGCGGCTTGACATCAGGCCGCCGTACCAGAGGGAGTTCGTCTATGCGGAAAAGCAGAGGAATGCGGTGATCGACACCGTGATGAAAGGCTTCCCTCTCAATGTGATGTATTGGGCGACAAGGGAAGACGGAACCTTTGAGGTCATCGACGGCCAGCAGCGAACAATCTCTCTTTGCCAATATGTAAACGGAGACTTCAGTTTTGATTTCCGGGCATTCCACAATCTTCAGAACGACGAACAGGATCAGATTCTGGACTATAAGCTGATGGTTTACGTCTGCACCGGAACGGACAGCGAGAGACTTCAGTGGTTCAGGACGATAAACATCGCGGGGGAGAAACTGACGGATCAGGAGCTTCGGAACGCGGTCTATTCAGGTTCCTGGCTTTCGGACGCAAAGAGGTACTTCAGCAAGTCCGGCTGCGCGGCCTACGGACTGGCAGGCAGGTACTTGAGCGGCTCGCCGATCCGTCAGGACTATCTTGAGACCGCCATCAGGTGGATATCCCACGGCAACATCGAAGTCTATATGTCCAAGCATCAGCACGATCCGAACGCCAATGAATTGTGGCTATATTTCCAAAGGGTCATCGAATGGGTGAAAGTGACATTCCCAAAGTACCGCAAGGAGATGAAGACTGTCGCCTGGGGTGATCTGTTAAACAAGTACTCGGGAAAGACCTTCGACACGGCTGTCTTGGAGGGCGAAGTGTCCAGATTGATGATGGACAGCGATGTCAAAAAGAAGTCAGGAATATATTCCTATATCTTCGATGGCGACGAGAGGCATCTTGACATCCGCGCCTTTGATGACAACACCAAAAGGGAGGTTTACGAGCGGCAGGGCGGCCATTGCGCCAACCCTGATTGCCCACGGAGGGATGAGGTTCTGGATATCAGCGAGATGGAGGCCGACCACATCACCCCTTGGAAGGAAGGCGGCAGGACAGTCGCCGAAAACTGCCAGATGCTCTGCCGCGACTGCAACCGCCGGAAAGGAGCTAGATAGGCACTCTGGCTATTATGCGATGTACAAGAGCAGAGCGTAACATAATCAGTTCATTCAATAATTAAAAGAATAATATCTATGAGGAGAATTATTTTAGTCTTGCTGCTTTCATTCGTCGCAATGATAATGAAAGCACAGCAGAATTTACCGGAAGAATTTTTCGGGCTCAAATTCGGTGAAAAGTACACCGTTGAACAGATGAAGGCCGCTGTTGGAGACAAAGGCAGTTATTTTGAAATAGACAACTCCGAGCCATACGACTTTGGAGGGACTCCCTATTATAGGTATGGCTTTGAGGATGTGACATACAAAGGAAGGACGTATCCTCTTATGCTTCTTTTGACGCTAAAGAATGGCAAGTTGGCATTGGTTGACTTCAGCTATCCAAATGACACCGGAAACATCTCCGCTCTTGACTCCACTTATACCGTAATCAAGAATGAATTGTCGGAAGCATACGACATAACTAGTTTCCCCATAGTGGATCATCCGGAGATAGAGAGGCTCATCGCCATAAACAATGGCGTGACCGTGCGCCTTGATAAGTACACTGAAAATGGACATACTAGCGGAATCGAGGTGTCGTATGTTTCACTGACAGCAACAATATCGGATGCCTTTCAGTCATTGCGCCCTATTATTCAAGACTCTTTCTTCGGGATGAAGATGGGATCTCCACAGACCCGACGTACTATAACGGATGCGGTCGGCCATAAAGGAACATACCTCGATGAAGAGTACTCCTCCAACGGAAAGATAATCATTTTCAAGAACGTGTCGTTTGCGGGAAGGACGTGGGACTTCGCCAATTTCTATTTAACCGAAAGCGGTCAGTTCTATGAGCTAAGGGTAAACCAAAGCCTCAATGACGGTGTAATCTATGAAGACGAGATAAGAGATGCCCAGAAGACATACGATTATTACAAGGAGAAACTGAATGAAAAATATGGAGAGAAGGAGGAGAAAGATTCAGATGATGGAAAGTATATCATATATCTTGGCAGCAACGACATGGGTGTGATTCTTTCTAACGAGAGAAGCCGGTCAAAAGGCGGTGACTATCGCAGATATGTAACTCTGGATTACATCCAGACAGAAATCAACCGCAAACAATCCGCAAAATCGGAAGATGATTTGTAAATGGACACAATGTGTGTATTTTAGCAGTGGCGGCTAACGCATTGGACAACAATAAAATAACGGGTTACCTTTGGTGGGATTCAGCCAAAGGTAACCAGCTATTCCATTTGTTTACAATGCGTTATATTCCACATAAAAAGACACGAGATCCTCGAGATAATCCGCAGGATAGGGACGAGTTTCAGCTTACTTAATGATTCCTTGAGAACAGAACATCCCCGGATAAGGTGTATGACTGTCTCTCGGCTTTCAACTCATTGGAGATATGGCAGACCAAATGTTTCTTAAGCAAGGACTCTAACTTCCGGAATTTTTTGATCGGAATTGACAACAGCGTCAAATCATTGTCCGGAAGCCAGATGTCAAAACGAGTTTCCAGAACCCTCCCATTATCCGGATTGACAACATAGGCGATATAAATTGAACCCGAAGCGTCCCTGTACCTACGAATCTCGTCTTCGGAGAACACCTTCCTTACAATCCTATTAAACACCGCACTGTCAGAGTCGGCGAAATGTCCCATCCCTGTCGCTTCTGAATAATACACAACCGGATCCGACCCTATCTTGTAACGCGGATTATCCCTCATACAATTAGCTTGATTCTCCACACTGATGTCCCTCGTGAAAGAATAATGAGTAATCTTGTATTTTGCGTCCTTATACACAAGCGCATCCTTTCCCGTATAGTAGTCCTGCGCATTCGACACAGAACATAACAATAGGAGCAGAAGCGATAATATTCCGAAGATGCAGGCTCTTCTAATGTGGTCGGTTATCATTCCGGCTTCTTTTATGCCATAAAAATAATGAATTTAAGTCTATTTATGCTAACTTGCAAAAATATTCATTAGTGAGGCAAGTTATTTTTTGAAGACTACTTATCACATCGCGCTATGCAGGAGAGACACACAGACAGAGAACGGTATTTCAGGGAGTTGGCCCAGACTTCCCGGGAGTTTTACATTGACTATCTCCGGAAGTTCAAGAAGGTCGGAGCCGGAACACGGGTGCTGGAGATTGGCTGCGGCGAGGGCGGAAATCTTCTGCCGTTCGCCGAAGCGGGATGCTGCGTGACGGGCATCGATCTGGCTGCCAACAAGATAGCCAACGCCAAGGAATATTTCGCAAAAAGGAATATGCCGGGCGAGTTCATCAGCGGAAACTTTCTGAATATGCCTCCTCGTGACTGCCGTTTTGACATCATCCTGATCCACGATGTGATAGAGCACATCGAGCCTGAAGACAAACCAGCCTTCTTCTCAGGTCTTAAAAAGTTCCTGAAGCCGGACGGAGTCGTGTTCTTCGGATTCCCGGCCTGGCAGATGCCGTTCGGAGGCCACCAACAGATCTGTCGGAGCGGTGTCTGCTCCAAAGTTCCGTTTATGCATCTCTTGCCGGCCAGCCTTTACAGAGGCTATCTAAGAATATTCAAGGAAGATCCAGCCAAGATTGATGAGCTTCTGAGCATCAAGCGCTCGAAGATGACTCCGGAGAAGTTCGAGCGCCTTTGCAGAGAAACCGGTTTCCAGATCATGGAGCGGAAACTATGGCTGATCAGCCCACACTACAAGGCCAAGTTCCATCTTCGCCCGACCCGTCTGCGTCTCGGCCTCGACCACATCCCGTTCCTCCGCAACTTCCTCTCCACCTCCTGTTTCTACATCGTCTCGGCAAGGTGATGCGTTGAAATCAGTCAATGTCCTTGACGACATATTCAGTGGAGCCAAGACCCATTTCCTCAGCACGGTACACGATGCGGATGCCGTGACGCTGGCTGATCCTGTCGAGGAGGGCCTGTGTGTCGTTGTCCTTGTCTTTCGGAAGGTTGAACACCTGATCGAGGCAGAACTTGTCAAGGGCGACCGGATCGAGGGAAGCTGCCATTCCGATGTCCTTTATTGTCGGCTTGTGAGGATCACCGTCGCAGTCACAGTCAATTGAGAGATTATTAAGGACATTGATGTACACAATTCCTTTCTTGGCGGCGAAATAATCATTGACGGCCTGGGCGGCGGCGGCCATCGACTCGATGAACGGAGTGTTGCCCTCCGGGCTTTCGTCCCACTTCTCAGGAAGGTTCTGCCACAGAAGCTGATAGTCCTCAGCCTTGCCAGCCGTGTGGATGTACGCCTTGCCGTTTCGGGAAGCCACACCGATGGAAGCGTTCTTCAAGGCTCCACCGAATCCACCCATCGCGTGTCCTTTGAAGTGCGACAAGTCGATCATAAAATCGTAATTGGCGATGTGAGAGCCGACTATGTCGTACTTGATCCATTTGTCATCCTTCACAGGAATCTTAATCTCGCCTTCCGAATCCATAATGTCCACCGGAGCGATCTTGTCATAGCCTCTTTCAGCGATCGCCTTGAGGTGATCCTCTGTGTTGCAGCGGTTTCCGCCATAGGCCGTGTTGCACTCAACTATGGTTCCGTTGACTTTATGCACGAGCGGTGCGATAAACTCTGGCCTCAGATGATTGGACTTCTCGGACTCTCCTGTGGAGATCTTTACGGCGACTTTCCCCTGCGCCTCAACACCCAACGCCTCGTACAGTTTCACAAGAGCCTCTGGAGAGATGTCCTTCGTAAAATACACGACCGGGGTTTCCTGCTTACCCTTGTTGTTCCCGTTGCATCCACATAACATCATCGGCAGCGACAGCAGTGTCGCCATCATCACACTCTTAAACGCTAATCCTTTCATATTCATTATTGTGCTAAAAAGTTTATCTCAGTCTTGGGCTTGCAAATCCAAACCACAAGATAAACATTTTCTATTAATTGGCGTGTATTTTGTTATAAATCTGGCGCTAAAACGTTATATTTAAGCGTTTGTGAATTTCCTTCAAAAAACTATTGCTTTATAGAAAAACATACCTATCTTTACAGTGTATTAATAAACTAATACACAAAACAGGTGAGAAATATCCGGTCACAGAGCTTGTCGAAGTGACGGAAGACCAGTAAAGAAGACAAGACAATCTTCAAGAAGTATATGAAAAAGAAACAACAGCCCATAGGGCAAAAAAGATAACAACCAAATGCTGATTGAACTAAAAGATGTCAACAAGACCTATCAAGGCGCGCAGCCTCTGCACGTGCTCAAGGGCATTGACCTGACCATAGAGAAGGGCGAGTTCGTCTCGATTATGGGAGCGTCGGGATCAGGCAAATCCACGCTTCTGAATATTCTTGGAATATTGGACAACTACGATTCTGGTGAATATCGCATAAATGGCAACCTGATCTGGAATCTCTCCGAAACAAAAGCCGCCGAGTACAGGAACAAGATGATCGGATTCATATTCCAGTCCTACAATCTGATAGGGTTCAAGACGGCGGCGGAGAATGTCGAGCTGCCGCTTTTCTATCAAGGTGTCGGCAGGCAGAAGCGGCACAGGATGGCGATGGAATTTCTGGAAAGACTTGGGCTGAAAGAGTGGGCTGACCACTATCCTAACGAGATGTCCGGAGGTCAGAAGCAGAGGGTGGCGATCGCCCGCGCGCTGATCACAAAACCGGAGATCATCCTTGCCGATGAGCCTACAGGAGCCTTGGACTCAAAGACTTCCGTGGAGATTATGAACCTTCTGCGGGAATTGAACGAGAAGGAAAATATGACCATCATCGTGGTGACCCACGAGAGCGGAGTAGCCAACTTCACCAACCGCATCATCCACATCAAGGACGGTGTCATCGGCAAGATCGAGCAGAACATTCGTCACGACGCCTCTCCGTTCGGCGAGGGCACAATAATGAAGTAAGCGATGAAAGATCTGTTTGAAGAAATCTGGAGCAACATCCGGAGGAACAAGCTCCGCACCGCCCTCACCGGCTTCGCCGTGGCCTGGGGAATATTCATGCTCATCTTTCTGTTGGGAGCGGGCAACGGCTTGATCCACGCCCTTGAGAGCAACAACAGCGACTACATGACCAACACGATGAACGTCTGGGGAGGCTACACTTCCAAGCCGTACAACGGAATGCGGGAAGGCCGAAGGATCGACTTGAACGACAAGGACATAGACATCACCCTCGGCCCGGACTTCGCGGATAATGTGGAAAAGGCCGGCACAATACTCACCCAAGCGAGCCTCACCACAAGCTACGGAAAGGAATATATCGTCAAGCAGGTCAGCGGAGTAAGCCCTGAATATTCAGAAATGAACAAGCTCAGCCTCCTCTACGGCAGGTTCATCAACGAGATAGACATCAAGGAGAGGAGAAGGGTCATCGTGATGGACAGCAACGACGCAAGGGAACTTCTGGGTGTGACGGGAGAAAAGGAGGAAGGTCTTACGGCTCTCCAGAAAGCGGCAGCGGCGGAAGCGTTGGTTGGGAAATATGTCAAGATCAACTCTTCGATGTTTCAGGTCATCGGCATCCTCAGGCCGAACGAGAACGGTTGGTCCAGTCTCTACGCTCCGATCACCACCATCCGGACAATCTACAACAGGGGCAAAGATATTGATGAATATACTTTCTCGTTCCACGGGCTGGACACCGAGGAAGACAACAGGGCGTTCGAGGATCGGCTGCGCGCATCGCTGAACAACAACCACAACGCCGCCCCGGACGACAAGAGGGCTGTGGGAATATGGAATCTCCTGACAATGAGCATGGAGATGAACAAAGGAATGTTGATGATCCGCACAGCATTATGGATCATTGGAATCCTGACACTGTTGAGCGGAATCGTTGGGGTCTCCAACATCATGCTGATCTCCGTCAAGGAGCGGACACACGAGTTCGGGATCCGCAAGGCGATCGGCGCGAGCCCGTGGGCCATACTGAAACTGATCATTTCCGAAAGCATCATCATCACCGCGTTCTTCGGCTACGTCGGAATGGTGCTCGGAGTTCTGGCCAACGAGTGGCTCGATCATATTTCCGGAAATATGGTGATGGACTTCGGGCTTTTCCAGCAGACGGTCTTTAAAGATCCTACGGTCGGCCTGAACGTCTGCTTCGGAGCCACAATCCTGCTGGTCATCGCCGGCACCATCGCCGGCCTCGCCCCCGCCCGCAAAGCCGCAAAGGTCCGCCCGATCGAAGCCCTCCGTAGCGAATGATAAAATAAGGAGACAACTGAAAACCAATTGAATATATTCATAAATAATTGTAAGGAAATTATTAAATTTCATAGAATGAAATTTTTCGATATAGACCGATTCAAGGAAATCCTTGACACGCTGACCCGCAACAAGGGACGGAGCCTGCTGACCGGGTTCGGGGTGTTCTGGGGAATATTCATGCTGCTGTTCCTGCTGGGCGGCGGCGACGGGTTCAAGGTGATGCTGAACCAGCAGATGGGAGGGTTTGCGTCCAACTCGGCGATGATCTGGTCCCAGAACACGTCCAAGCCATACAAAGGCTTCAACAAGGGACGTTACTGGGAGATGAACATCAAGGACGTGGAGATTCTCAAGGAAAAGGTTCCTGAAGTGGACATCGTGTCGCCTCAATGCTTCAGTTGGTCCAGAGGCGAGGCAACCTACGAGGACAAGTCATCAAGGTGCAACGTCAAGGGGTTGAAGGCCGACTTCGCTGAAATAGAGACACCGACGATAGTTTACGGACGCTACATCAACGAGATGGACGTGGTGCAGAAACGCAAGGTCTGCGTGATAGGAAAGCAGGTTTACGAGAACCTTTACGCAAAGGGAGTTGACCCGTGCGGAACAAGGATCAAGATCGGCCCGGCATATTACCAGGTCATCGGAGTTGACTACAACGAACACAGTGTCATCAGCTTCGGAGGCAGGCAGACCGAGGCCATTGTGATTCCGATTTCCGTAGTGCAGGCCGTTTACAATATGGGTGACAAAGTACAGGTGATGGCGGTCACGGCTAAAGAAGGGATCGTGATGAGCGACATCATCCCGAAGATCAGAAAAGCCATCGCAAGCAACCACTACATAGACCCGACAGATGAACAGGCAGTCACCGTCCTCAACACCGAAATGTTTTTCATGATGATAGACAGTCTGTTCAAAGGCGTGAACTTCCTGATCTGGCTAATTGGAATCGGGACGTTGCTGGCCGGTGTGATCGGCGTCTCGAACATTATGATGGTGACGGTCCGGGAACGTACCACGGAAATCGGAATCCGCCGAGCCATTGGAGCGACTCCGAAGATGATTCTATCGCAGATCATCTGGGAAAGCATCCTGCTGACAGCCGTGGCCGGAATGTTGGGCCTGCTGTTCTCGGTGCTGATCCTGCAAGGATTGGAGCTGGCCTTCACGACAGACGGTATCCTACAGGCTCCGTTCCAGATCAGTTTCTGGACAGCGGTCGGAACTCTTCTCGGGCTGACGGTTCTCGGAGTCGTGGCAGGACTCGCCCCGGCGGCCAGGGCGATGAGCATCAAACCGGTGGACGCTATGAGGGATGAATAAGCCGCTTCTGGAACAAGACATATTAAGGATGAGCAAACATATTCAAAGATAGATAGTCAAGAATCAATATTCGGAAATAAAAAGTCAAGCAATATGAAAAAGTATTTCAAGTACATTCTGTTCGCCGCCATCATCGTGGTGTTCGCTGGCACATTCTACTTCCTTTGGAAAAAGTCACGTCCGCAGGAGATCCGCTACGAGGAGCTTTCCGCCGAGATCGCCGACATCAAGAAGACCACCCTCATCACCGGCACCATTGAGCCGCGTGACGAGGTGAACATCAAGCCGCAGATCAGCGGCATCATATCCGAGATCTACAAGGAGGCTGGTGACCAGGTGAAGGAAGGCGAGGTGATCGCCAAGGTCAAGGTCATTCCTGAGATGGGTTCGCTGAGTTCGGCGCAGAGCCGTTTGCGCATCGCCGAATTGAACCTTGAGCAGGCACAGACCAACTTCGGACGTGAAAAGGCTCTCTACGACAAGCAGTTGGTGAGTGCTGAGGAATATGACCAAGTGCGTCAGGCCCTGGATCAGGCAAAGGAGGAAAAAGAAGCAGCTGAGGAGGCTCTGGAGGTTGTCAGGGACGGAGTGTCAAAGCGCAACGCCACGGCCAGCTCGACGCTGATCCGCTCGACAATCACAGGGTTGATCCTCGATGTTCCGGTCAAAGTCGGTAACTCGGTGATCCAGAGCAACACATTCAACGACGGAACAACCATAGCCACGGTGGCCGATATGAACGACCTCATATTCAAGGGCAATCTGGATGAGACAGAGGTCGGCAAGGTCGATGAAGGCACGATGATGAGAATCACCATCGGAGCGGTGCAGGGCGTGGAAATGGACGCTGTCCTTGAATATATTTCCCCGAAGGCCGTGCAGAACAACGGTGCTAACCAGTTCGAGATCAAGGCCAGGGTAAGCCAGTTGGACAGCGTGAAGATCCGTTCAGGCTACAGCGCGAACGCCGAGATCACTTTGGAGCACGCCGACTCAGTTTTGGCAGTGCCTGAGGCGGCAATCTCATTTGAGAAGGATTCCACGTTCGTCTATCTTGCCGAGGGTGACGGACAGTATAAACGCCAGCCTGTCACCACAGGGCTGAGCGACGGGGTCAAGATAGAGGTGAAGAGCGGACTGGGCAAGGATCAGAAAGTCCGTGGTAATCAGATATTCACAGACAAGAAATAGCGCTATGAAAAGAATATGTTCATTGATTATTTTTGGTCTGCTGACGGTGGGGCTTTCCGCGCAGGATGGCAGGCTGTGGACGCTTCAGGACTGCATAGCGCACGCTCTTGAGAACAACATTTCCCTCAAACAGCAGGAGATTCAGGTCAAGCAGCAGGAAATTCAATTGAACACATCCAGGAACAGCAGGTTGCCGGGTGTGAGCGCAAGCGCAAGCGAGAACTTCTCGTTCGGACGAGGATTGACTGCTGACAACACCTATTCAAACACCAACACTACCAGTACGGGAGTCAGCCTCGGAGCTTCAGTGCCCGTGTTCCAAGGACTCAGGATCAACAACTCGATTAAACATGACGAACTGAACCTCAAGGCCGTGACGGCTGATTTTCAGAAGGCTCGCGAAGATGTCAGTGTCGCCGTGGCGCAGGCTTATGTGCAGATTCTCTACAATATGGAGCTTCTGGATGTGGCCAGGAATCAGGTCAGCATCGATTCGCTTCAGGTCGAGAGACTCTCGGCGATGGAGCTGAGCGGCAAGGCCAGCAAGGTTCAGGTGGCTCAGCAGAAAGCAGCGCTGGGACAGAGCCGACTGTCTGAGACTCAGGCCGCCAACAGTTTACGATTGTCGCTGTTGGATCTGAGCCAGTTGTTGGAGTTACCGAATCCTGAAGGATTCTCTATCGTCCGCCCTTCTGTTTCGGTTGACGGGCTGCTTCTGAGCAATCCGGAGGACATCTATGCGCAGGCAGTGGCCTGCAAGCCGTCAATCCAGGCGGAGCAGTTCAGGCTGGATGCCACTGAATATTCCATCAGGAACGCCAAGGGTGCCCGTCTGCCATCTCTTATGGCCAGCGGTGGTCTGGGAACCAATTACTACACGATGAGCAGTCATTCCAGCGATCCGTTCGCAGACCAGATCAAGAACAATTTCAGCCAATATCTTGGTCTTAGCCTGAGCATTCCGATTTTCTCGGGATTCCAGACCAGAAACCAGATCCGTTCCGCCGAGCTTTCGAGGACGAACCAGATGTTGCAGTTGGAAAACAGCAAGAAAAGCCTCTACAAGGAGATCCAGCAGGCGTATTACAACGCTGTGGCGGCTCATGAGAAATTCCGGTCAAGTCTGGACGCTGACGCCAGCGCGAAGGAGTCGTACGAGCTTGTGCTTGCGAAGTACGAGAACGGCAAGGCCAACATCACTGAGTTCAACGAGGCTCGGGACAGTTTCCTGGAATCAGAATCCAATCTGGCCCGCGCCCGCTACGAGTTCCTGTTCTCGGCCAAGTTGCTGGACTTCTACAGGGGACAGAAACTGATTTTTTAAGCTTTCGTGCGTAAATCATGCTCATCTGCGCACTGGACTTGAACATACCCGGCACTCGTGCGTAAATCAGATTTATCCACGCACCACTTATCCGTAAACCACCTTCAGTGCGTAAGGCTGATTCTTTCACGCACAGAAGGTTCTTTAGACAGGACCGGTGCGTGAGCGGCAAGGTTACGCGCACAAAGACTTTCAAACAAACGGATCCGGTTCCGGAGCGTTCTTGTCGTAAGAAAGGATGGTGGCGTTGCCGGAAAGAATGTCGTACCCGTGTTCGGCAAGGCTTTGCAGCTCGAACTCTCCGGGATAGACCTCAACGGGGGCGATGAACTCCACCCTCTTGCGGATTCCGCTCACGATGTCCCGCCCATAGGCTCCCCCTCCGGTCAGCAGGATTACATCCACTTTCCCACAGACATCAGCGGCCTCCGAAGCGATATACTTGGCGATGTTGAGAACAAAGGCCTCCATCCAGACCTTTGCCCGGACATCACCATCCTCTCCCCTGCGGACAATCTCCTTGAGGTCATTCGTCCCGAAGAACGCCACGGCTCCGCCCTTGCCCATCAGTTTCTTCTTTATCTCCGCTTTGGAATATTCACCGCTGTAGCAGAGGTCAACCAATTGGAAACCAGGACAAGAGCCGACTCTCTCCGGGGTGAACGGTCCGTCTCCTCCGACTCCGTTGTTGGAATCAATCACCTTTCCGTTCCTGTGAAGAGTGACGGTGATCCCGCCGCCGATATGGGCGACAATGGCGGTGATGTCATTCTGGATATACCCGTGATCTTTCAGATAGCGCCTGACGACAGCCCTTGAGTTGAGCGCATGAAAGAACGGTCTGCGCTGGAATTCCGGCAAACCTCCCACACGGCACTCCGGCAGCATCTCATCAGCCATAGGCGGGTCGGCAATGTACGCCCGGCAGACTCCGAAAGGCATCTCAACTCCTCTGGCAACGTTCTTTTCTGTTATCTCTTTCGCCAGATCGTCAGCGATGATCGCGCTCAGGTTGCAGGCGTGCCTCCCGTACTTGCAGCTCCGCAGCACCTCCCGCATGTCCTCGTTCACTGAATATATTCCCGTGACCACCGGATAGAAGAGTCCGCCACGCGCCATCACGATGTCGATGTCCTGTGCGTGGATCCCCTTGCCGCGCATGAATATTCTTACATCATCCCGCCGCAGCGTGTCCTGCTCCATCACATCCTTGAACCCGGCCAAATCCTCCGCCTTGTGCCCAAGATTCTCCTCGAACGCAAGTTCCCCGTCCACAAAGTACCCGATCTTCGTCGATGTCGATCCCGTGTCGATCGCCAGCAACCGCCCTTTTTGATTTGTCATGTCAGTTTCGTTTTCTTGGCAGGCATCCCTCACATGTCCCACGAACCGCAAACACGCGACAGGAGAACCTTTCCCACTTCAAATTTATCCGACACTTTCAACATCACGAAAAATAAGTGGTTATTCCCAGTCAATTACCGCCAACCCCGGAAATTCGTTGTGAAATCATGAATATGTTGGTGAAACTCCACCAAACAACCGATTCTTTAGCGGTCACGAAACGCATCGGCCCCCCCTAAAAGACCTTCGATGTCATGAATTGGAAGATTATCTCAACTCTGCCTCAATGCCTCGATTCGCTCAAGAGACAATCCCGTGGCAATCCCGATCTGCTCAACCGGGATGCCTAACGACAGCAAAGACTTGGCGACTTTCTCTATGCCTTGCTCTTCCCCCTTCTCTATACCCTTCTCTATACCTTTCTCTATACCCTTCTCGACGCCTTCCGCCGTGCCCTGTTCGACACCGGCCTCAAAGCCCTTTCGATAGCCCTGCTGTCTGGCTCCCTCTATGTACGGGCGCATCTCTTTCTCTGTCATCATATCGCTGAAATAGTTGTCAATCTCCTTGTCGTCAAGACCGCTGACACGCATCGCCCGTTCCAACCTCACAAACTCAGCGTCTTTCTCCGACCTCGACTTCGCAAACATAGCGAAATTTCTGAATATCCGGCACCATGCCGCAACCGGACTGTCATATTCATCAGCCTTTCAATCAGCGACTTTCAGGAATATGGCCCCTTGGTTAATGGTAGTTTAGTCATCGGCATTCCGCCTGACGGCACTGTTTCTCTCTGTAGTCTCCATAGTTGAAGTGGTGATGATGAATGTTATTTGGTCACTGGATCCCTTACGGAACCCGCCCGCAATATCGGAATTGTAAACGTAAAAAACGAAAAGAAACACATGCAATTCATAAAAAACAGAAATTTCTTGATGATACCCCCGAAGATACCACTCCATGAGGCACACAATCTACGCTCAGAGCTCCCTGCAAGGCGCTCAACCCGACAACCCGCCTCGGTAATCCGAACAAGTTGATCCAGATTTCAGTGCGCATTGTATTAGAAAACCACAAGTCATCCCGCTTCTGATTCGTGGACATAACTGATAGTGACACCCCTCAAGTCCGGCCACCACTTGAAGGCATCGCCATTGGCCTTTATGAACTCAAGATCCCTCAGGCAACGCATTGGGTCATTTTCGTTCCCCAAGAGTGTTCCGCAACACTCTTGAGAGACATTTCAGCCCGAAAACGTTGCCCAAGCGCCCCCCCGAAAAATCACTGAGAAATTTAGACTCTTGACATCACCAAGGCACCGCCATCCCTCGTTTCGGAGAATCGGCGGTGCCTTGTCGAATTTACAGCACATTAAAATCATTCAGACATACGTGTCGACTCTTGTCAATCATCACAGTATGCCCCAAATTTTATCTGCTCTGGGTAAAATGATCGGAACCACGCAAAACGCTTGTCTGTCCTTACGACCTCCATCAAGGCTTCACTGACTTGATCAGCCGTCAAAGGATGATAATGCCATCCATAATCTGGATTCTTGTTTATCGCCTCGGCAATCTCCTCGGCTGTCATCCATCCCCCTTCACCATGAAGAATCATGCCCCCGCTACGCCGCAAAGCCGTCTTTCTATTTTCAACCAAGACGTCATAAGCCGCTTGCTGGATAAATGTGTGAAATAATTTCATATAGTAATATTTTCGCAGATGACAACACCTGTGATGGTGGCACCGGGGCAAAGTGGATACGTGAAATGCGTGGAGGATTAGGTAATGATATTCAATGCATTAAAGAAATGCCTTTGGGTTGATTCGACTAAAGGCGAGGCGACTTTTAACTGATATTCAAGAAGTTAGACATCACCCATTGAGAATGAGGGCGTGGCAGATAAATGACTGGTAATCAAGGACAAGAGCTCTTGCCTGATGGTTGGAACCGCACCAGGAACAACATCATAAGCCTAAATATCAATCAGTTAAATGCCACGAGCCAGCCCCACCACACACACATACCACCACCTTAACGTTCGCCACCACACACCGCTTTTCTTCACACACCCTTACCTTGCCAGGCTTCCGCACAACAGCGATAAGAATCCCCAACACAAACGGGAGAATCCCCCTGTTTTCTACCGCGTACAAATTTTATCATAAAATGATAAATGTCATATTGGTATCATAAGACATTGTGAATATGATAAATCCATTCATCACTACCGGTTATGACGGTGCCAAATACTTTTGCGACAGGGTCAAAGAAACAGGGGTCTATCAAGTTTATGACCTGTTTCTTGATATTTGGATCCGAGAGCGTTATTTAAGGTAATCGCTCCTCCAGGATAGACATCGAAGTTACGGCATAGCCGGGGCGAGGATCTCGGCGATGGCGGCGGTTTCGATGAGGAAGCCGTCGTGGCCGTAGGGGGTCTCGATCTGGCGGTAGCGGGAGCCGGGGATCAATTCCGAGAGGGGGCGCATATCCTCGGGCGGGAAAAGCTCGTCTGAGGACATACAGATGAAGGTGCAGTCCGTCTTGATTTGGGACAGAGCGGCGGCGACACCTCCACGGCCACGTCCTACATTGTTGCTGTCAACCTCGTCACAGACATATAGATAGGAATATGCATCCCAATCCTTGACGAACTTGGAGGTCTGGTGACGGTAATATGAGCCGACCTTGCCGGCGAAGATGGTGTCGTCACTGTCCTCGTTCTGCTTGAAGAGGCCCTCCTCACAGCGATATGTCAGCAGGGCGATCGCGCGGGCAGCCTTGAGACCCTCCATGCCGCCATTCAGGTCACGATGCTCCTTGAAGGTCGGATCAGCGAGAAGGGCGAGGCGGCTGGCTGCGTTGAATCCGGCGAGCCAAGGGGTCACGCGGGCACCGGTGGCGATGAAGAATATCTTTCCGAATATGCCGGGACGCATCACGGCCCACTCAAAGGACATAAATCCGCCCATCGATGTTCCGATCAGCATATCAATTTTCTCTATTCCAAGATGTTGGCGCAGAAGATCGAAGGCGCGGACGGTGTCACGCACGGTCACTCTGGGGAAATCGAAATAGTAGGGCTTGCCGGTTTTCGGATTGGTTGACGCCGGGCTTGACGAACCGCAGGCCGAACCAAGGACGTTGGCGCAGATGACGAAATATTTCCCGGTGTCGATCAGTCTGCCGGGACCTACCAGAGCTGGCCACCAACTACCCTCCGGATCAGAATCCGCGGTGAGGGCGTGGCATAGCCAGATCACTTTCTTGTCCGGTGAATATCCAAACGGCGATGTGTGGTAGGCAACCTCCAGATTGTCAATGCTTCCGCCGGACTCAAACTCGAACTTTCCTTCAATCTTATAGATGTGCTTGATCATTGTCTTTCAATGGTGTGAATGAATATCCTTTACGACGCAACTCCCTGATCAGCCCAGGCAGTTTGTCGTAGAACTTGTCAGTCCTGGCCGGATCCGTTCCGAAATGGATCAGCATGATGTGGCCGTTCAGACCATTGGGATCCGTCCTTTCATATTCCCAAATCCTGCCGAGAATCTCCTTGCTGCTGAAATAACGCTTCATTTCGGGGGTGGTGTAGTCGCCGTTGGTGAGGGTTCCGGGGGTGTAGTTGATGACCTGCAATCCAAGCTGTCTGGCCCATGAGGAGATTGTCGCGTTGTAGTGCTCGTACGGCGGGATGAAATACGGTGCATTCGTGATGCCGAACTCCCGCAACACTTTGTAGCTCTTGAATATATCCTCGTTGAACTCTTGCCTTGTCACCAGAAGTGAGTCACGGTTGCCCCAAGGGGCGTAGAGCAGGTGGCCGTAGGAGTGGCTTCCGACGTAGTGTCCTTCGGCGACAAGTCTTCTGACAACATCAGGGTACATCTCGAAGAACTCTCCGGTGAAGAAGAATCCGCCTTTGATGTTGTATTTTCTCAATGTGGAGATGATTCTTTCCGCTCCGTCGGCCTTGTCGGCGGCGGTGAACACAAAGTCTATGTGCTTGACTGACGGGTCGGTTCTGATTATTCCGCCGTCTTGGTAGATGTTATTGTCGGGTTGGGTATTATTGGTGGGGGCGTCGGTGGCAATAGACACCGCGGGCCTATCGCTTCGCGACCCTATCCGGGTGAATGGCCCGCGGCATCCATTGCCACCGACGCCTTCGCCCGAAGAGCCGAGATTTTCATTCACTATGCCTTTGGTGGAAATATTCTCCTTCATTTTGGAGTTATCACCAAAAGAACCAGTATTTACAACAGCATCTTCAGTTGCAGAGCCATCACTTGCATTTGCTACTTTGCCGGCAGAAGCGTCAGTTAATTCAGCGGCTCCGTCAGCGGAAAGCGCGGCAGCATTGGATTTTGCCGCCCATTCGCCCGGATAGGGTTGCGTAGCAACAGGACGGCAAGGTCCAATGCCGCCGCGCGCCTCCTCCGAACAAACCCTTCCCTCACGCTGATAGTAAGACAACGGAAATGTCAGCGAGGCCGTGCCATCCATTGTCGGCTCGTTGGTGGAATAGTCGTGAGTGCTGTCGTGGTAAACCAAATCGCCCGGCTGGAACTCCTCGTAGTTGACTCCACCATCGGTACGGATGCCCAGAAGACTTCCGAATATCGTCGCATAGACAGGACCGTCAACCAAACCACCGGTGGTGTTGCCCATCTTGTAGTTGATGATGAAAGAATGAGGCTGGGTCGGGAATATTCCACCTTTCGGAAGCTCAACGATCATGCTCACACCCCACGGATTGCACCCCAGAAGCCAGTCACGCAAAGAACCTTCCATCTCCTGATAGGTCGTGTCACCGGTCAGTTCACGGTAAAGGATGCACTGGGTCAGCATCGCCGAGGTCAGATTGTTCGAGCACCATATTCCCGGAATGCCGAACATAAACGGATGATCCTTGCCGCGCTCATAGACACGCTGGATGCCCGAACGGATGTTCCTTATGAACTCCGCCGAGACCTTGCCGCCGAAGTTCTTCGCGATGCGGTAATGCCCCATATTCATAAAAGGATACCACTGGTAGTGGCGGGCGCTGTCGGCTCCCATCCAAGGGGTCACCGGCTCGCGGCGGGCATATTCAATGGCCTCGGTTCTGTACTTCTTGTCGCCGGTGCGGCGGAACATCTCGTAGGCGGCCAACTCCATATCATCCACCCAGTTATCCTCCTCGTAGATGTAAGGGGAAACCACCGAGGCGGTCTGGCAGACACCTGGCTTGGCTACTCCGGCATCGTAGGCGGCCTGCGCCTTGGCACCTATCTTCTCCGCAAACTCAGGATAGAAAGGCTTCAGGATCTCTGCGCCAAAGGCGAAGTCCGAAGCGAACTTTCCTGCGGTGCTGGCCACTCCGGTCGTCTTGTTCTTGTCCCCACGCTTGCCTCTCTGCTGAGGCTCACCGGAGCAGAACCACACCGGCCTGTACTCGCCTTTTCCCCAACCATAGTCAGCTTGGTCGTCATTCGGGACACGCATTCCGACATGGTCACGGTCATCCGCGATCTGATTGTACATCTCACCCGGCTCAGGGTTCATCTTGTCAAGCCATTTGAGTCCCCAGTAAATCTCATCTATGATGTCAGGAATCCCGTTCCGACCCGGCGTTCCGTCAGCCAGATGATTGTCCGAGAATGCCTCCGGATTGCTCTGATAGGCGAACATCATCTGGTAAATCGCGTTGGCAGAGGTGGTTGTGTACTGGAGGCAGTCCGAAGCGTCATGCCAACCTCCGGTCACGTCAAGGAAAGTGCTGTCTTTCTTAGGATCCGGATGCCCGACGATGATTCCGTCCTTGCGATGACAACTGTCTTTGAAGAAAGGGTTCCAACCGCAACGCTGCTGACGCATATAGTTCAGCACAAAATCGGCCGCTCCGTCATAAACCTTAGGATTTATCGGGAATATCTCCGAGCGGGTCTCGCCTCCTGATGACAATACCTTAATATAATAGGCACCGTCGGTCTTCAAGGCACTGAAATCCAGGCGGCAGGTTGTCTTCATCTGCCCAAGCGCCCCCATCGGCCTCACGGCGTCAGACCTCCAGACGGCCTCACCGGCAAAGGCATCAACCAACTCGAAACCATTGACCTGGACAGCCTCATTACTCATAAAGACCGCCACCTTGGTGGCCTCCGGCAGATAGCCTATCTGGTTGATTCTGACCCAAGATCCGGCGAAAGTCTGGACGGCGGCCAAAGCCAGGAGCGCGATGGAAACCAATCTTTTCATTATCCTGTGGTTTATGCGATTCTTTTCAAAAAATTAATGAATATATTCTTAAAGACGCAAATTTAGGAAAATTAACCGTCCAAAATGTAGAAAATGCTTACTTTTGCGTAAATAGAACTGCATAATGGAATATTCCAATATAAGATATTTCACTCTTCTTATACGCCAGAGTTAGTTATTCCTTTTTTTCCTGTTCAACAACACAGTTCCTACGATGAACAAGACTGAAAGTCCGCCGAAAAATACCACGGCAATCACTGCATAAGTCTTTCTGCTAAAGTCAGTGAAGAAAGTTAACCAAGCCAAAAGAATAATCAGAGGCAGGAAGATAGAAAGGAATAGAAGATTATTAGGCTTGCGTTCATTACCTGCTTTCCTGCCAATTGACGTGTAAAAGTCAATCAAGGAAATATTCAGGCAAGATATAACGCCTAAACAAAACAGGAAAGATTTTGACGAATCAGTCAGATCCCCTCCAATGCACAATAGAGAAAGACAGACAATGGTTACAATTGTCCAAATTGTTTTGTATGCGATATTCATCATTACTAACAACCCATTACCTCGGACATCAAAGCGCTACCAACAATTGCCCTTGTCATCATAGGATTCGCATTTTGAAGTGCGTCAACGATTCCAGACGTAATTGCAACAAACGCATACATAGCCTGCGCTTCTTCTTCCGATAACTCAGAGCGCTTCACAAGATCAAAGGCGCAAGCAAATGTAAAATCTTTTTTTTCACTCATTTGCAGTATTTCGCCCAAAAGACGCATCTGATTCTCTGTCAGTGACGATTGCATGGAGTTCTCGTAACCCGATCTTGTCAGGAATTTCGAGGAAATCTCATTTTCAAAATGTGGTGCATTTGACGCTATTACATCATTCGCGATTACTTCATCAAATGAATTATCATTAAAAGAATATGCATAAGCAAAAAGGTCGTTCGTGCAATCCTTAACATAGCCCGAAAGAGCAATCTTAATCATCATATACCTCATCAAGAGATATGCTCGGTTGAGGGTCGAAAATAGAATACCCATAAATACTACAAAACAGGCCTGAAGCCAAATCATTATATTGCTAATATACAAATAATATTTGCAATGCCAACTATTTTTTACGTTACCAAGTTAATTATCCCACTATATCAATCGCTGCTTTACCGGACTCCTTGGAATCAAAACATCAAAAACAAGAATAATTGCGGCCTATACGCAGAAAATGCTTACTTTTGTCCTAAAGGCCAATGAATATGCCGCCTCGCGCCAAAAAGAGGACGGCCACGACAGAATCACTGAATATGGAAGAATACAGAATAGGCAACGGTTACGATGTGCACGCCCTCAAGGAGGGGCTGCCGATGTGGCTCTGCGGAGTCAGGATCGAGAGCGAGACGGGATTCGTGGCGCATTCCGACGGGGATGTGGCCATACACGCGCTGTGCGACGCTCTTCTCGGAGCGGCCGCTCTCGGGGACATAGGACTACATTTCCCTGACAATGACGACAGATGGAAAGGCGTTGACAGCAAGCTGCTTCTGAAAGAAGTGATGTCGATGGTAAGGGCCAAAGGCTATGAGCTCGGCAACGCGGACATCACGATAGCTCTACAGGCTCCGAAACTGCGCCCGCACATAGACGCGATGCGTTCCAAGCTCGCGGAAGTGATTGGAACAGACATCGACAACATCTCGGTAAAGGCCACGACCACAGAACGTCTCGGCTTCGTCGGCAGAAAGGAAGGCTGCGAGGTCTGGGCCACAGTTCTCATATTCAAAATTTGAATAATCCAATCATGATGACTGATTTCAATGAATAATGAAAAAAAAGTTATCGTGATTTGCCTTCAAAAGCTTACTTTTGCATATAATACCCTATTGATAGCACAATATGAGCCCTTTATCAGTAATAATCACAGTTCTGGCGTACTTTGCCGTGATGTTCACGGTGTCTTGGATCTCGTCGCGTAACGCGGACAACGCAGGATTCTTCAACGGGGGACGCAAGGCTCCGTGGTGGATCGTGGCGATCGCGATGCTCGGTGCGCCGATGTCCGGAGTCACATACGTCTCTGTGCCGGGAATGGTCGGCGTGGGAGGCACGGCGATGGGCTACATGCAGATGGTGCTAGGATTCTTTGTCGGCTACATCATCATCGCCTTCGTCCTCACACCTATATTCTTCAAGATGAATATGGTGTCGATCTACCAATATCTTGACGACCGGTTCGGAGTCTCCTCGCACAAGACGGGAGCATGGTTCTTCTTCATTTCCAAGATTTTGGGAGCCGCGGTCAGACTATTCCTCGTCTGCGTGACGATCCAGTTGATGATTTTCGAGCCGCTTGGACTGCCATTCATCCTGAACGTGATCGTCTCCGTAGCCATCGTGCTGCTGTACACGTTCCGTGGCGGGGTGAAGTCCGTGATCTGGACAGACACATTGAAGACAGTCTGCATGATTGTCTCCATCGTGCTGGCGATTGTGTTCATTGCCAAGGATCTGGGTCTTAATTTCTCCGGCGTGGTGCAGACGGTGCGTGAGAGTTCATATTCAAAGATGTTCTTCTTCGATGATGTGAACCACCCTGAATATTTCTGGAAGCAGTTCCTGGCGGGCGTGTTCACCGTGATCGCGATGACTGGTCTGGACCAGGATATGATGCAGCGCACGCTGAGCAGCCGCAACGCCAAGGATTCGCAGAAGAACCTCATTACCAGCGGTTTGTTGCAGATTCCAGTGATATTCCTGTTCCTCTGCCTGGGGGTGCTTTTGTACATATTCGCAGGTCAGAAGGGCATCTCCGAGGTTGGCGACACGCTGTTCCCGGCCGTTGCGACAGGTGGCTATCTGCCTGCGATTGTGGGCGTGCTGTTCGTGATCGGGCTTGTGTCGTGCGCGTTCGCGGCGGGAGGCTCGGCCCTGACCGCGCTGACAACGTCGTTCACGGTGGACATCATAGGAACTAAGGGGAAGAGCGAGGAGCAGGTCACCACTATAAGAAAGAAGGTGCATCTGCTGATGGCGTTCCTGATGGGTGTGGTGATCTTTGTCTTCTATCTGCTGAACACGAAATCGGCCATTGACGCGGTTTACAAGCTTGCGAGCTACACTTACGGGCCGATCCTGGGAATGTTCGCGTTCGGGATATTCTCGAAAAGGACGGTCAACGACAAGTGGGTGCCGCTGGTGGCCGTCATCGCGCCGGTGCTTTGCTTCATTCTGCAGAGCAACTCCGAAAGGTGGTTCGGTGGGTACAAATTCAGCTATGAGCTGCTTCTTTTCAACGCTTTGTTCACAATTTTGGGACTTTGTCTGCTAATTCGAAGAAAAAAGTCGAATTAATTTTGTCAATTCAGGATAAAGTTCTATTTTTGCAGTCCAGTTGCGAAGAAACGCAGCGCATCATTGAGATATGGTGTAATGGTAGCACTACAGATTCTGGCTCTGTCAGTGAGGGTTCGAATCCTTCTATCTCAACAAATCCGGCTCCGGCCGGTTTGTTTTTATGGCTCTTGCCAACAAGAATGGCGGGGTAGCTCAGCTGGTTAGAGCGTCGGATTCATAATCCGGAGGTCGTGGGATCATGCCCCACTCCCGCTACACAACAATAGAAACTAATTAGACGATAATGGCGAACGCATTTCACTATTCCATCGGAAGGAAGTTCATTCAGGCAGTCAGCGGAGCATTTCTTATAATCTTCCTGCTGCTTCACGTGACTATTAACCTGTTCTCCGTCATTGACTCTTTCACAGGCAACTACAACGGACTTGACGGCCTTTTCCAGAAAGGCTGCGATTTCATGGCCCTGCCTATCGTGACCATCATGGTTCCGGTTCTTGCCGCCGGTTTCATCATCCACATCATCTACGGATGCTGGCTTACTTGGAAGAACATCAAGGCTCGTGGCGGCTACAAGCGCTATGAGGCTTCAAGCGTCGCTGCCGCCGACTCCTGGTCAGCAAAGAATATGTTCGTGCTTGGCATCATCATTCTCGGCATCCTTGCATTCCATCTTACCCACTTCTGGGCCAAGATGCAGCTTGCGATGTTCACCGGCGCCGAGGAGGGCAACCCTTACGAACTTCTCAATCTCACTTTCGGACGATGGTGGGTGCTGGCATTATACCTTGTCTGGTTCGTGGCTGTATGGTTCCACCTTTGCCACGGTTTCTGGAGCATGTTCCAGACAGTTGGCTGGAACAACCAGACCTGGTTCAAGAGACTGAAAGTGATCGGCATCGTGGTCGCCACGCTGATCTTCCTTGGCTTTGCGGCTGTTGGCATCAACGCATTCCTTCAGGCAAACGCTTTGATTTAGTCAAGGATTAAAAATGAAAATTCAAGGGTGACCGTGTTCGGTCACCCTTATTTGTTATACGCCACCCGGTCGTGGAACCAAGAATCCGGTCACTGAGCTACACTTCCGGTCACTGAACCTGTCGAAGTGACCATATAAAAACAGGACGACAAATAAGCCGCTTCGACGCTTCGACATGCTCAGCGACCAAAGCGTCAAAAATCAGACAAATTGATTTATAAATAATAGTTAACATTTTAAAAACGAACTGAAATGAGACAGAAAAAGTTCCTGCTCCCAGAGAGCGACATCCCGACAGCATGGTTCAACATGCAGGCAGTCATGCCCAACAAGCCAATGCCTATCCTCAACCCGGCCACCCACGAGGCCTTGAAAGCCGAGGATCTCTACCCGATCTTCTGCAAGGCGTGCGCCGACCAGGAGCTCAACACGACAGACGAGTGGATTCCTATCCCTGAACCGGTCCGTGAACAGTACGCCGGCTACAGATGCACGCCTCTGGTAAGGGCTTATGACCTTGAGGCCGCGCTCGGCACACCGGCACACATCTATTTCAAGAATGAGAGTGTCTCTCCTGCCGGATCCCACAAGCTGAACTCTGCCCTGGCACAGGCCTACTATGCCAAGGAGCAGGGCATCACCAACATCACCACCGAAACCGGAGCCGGACAATGGGGCGGAGCGCTATCCTACGCCGCAAAGAAGTTCGGTCTGGACTGCGCCGTCTATATGGTCAAGGTCAGCTTCCAACAGAAGCCTTACAGGAGGTCGATCATGCAGACTTTCGGAGCGGCCATCACTCCGTCTCCGTCAATGTCCACAAGGGCAGGGAAGGACATCATCACGGCAAATCCTAACGATCAGGGATCCCTTGGATGTGCGATTTCCGAGGCCATAGAGCTTGCGGTAAGTACCCCTAACTGCAAGTACACACTTGGATCTGTCTTGAACCACGTCTGCCTCCACCAGACCGTAATCGGACTGGAAGCCGAAAAGCAGATGGAGATGGCCGGGGAATATCCTGACATCGTGGTGGCCTGCTTCGGTGGCGGCTCGAACTTCAGCGGCATCGCCTACCCGTTTATGAGGCATAATATTCAGGAAGGCAAAAAGACCCGCTTCATCGCGGCCGAGCCATATTCCTGCCCGAAACTAACGAGAGGAAAGTTTGAATATGACTTCGGTGACGAGGCCGGTATGACTCCGCTCCTCCCGATGTACACCCTCGGTCACGATTTCAAGCCGGCGACCATCCACGCAGGCGGACTTCGCTACCATGGAGCCGGCGTGATATTGTCACAGCTGATGAAGGATGGGTATATGGAAGCAGTTGACATCGAGCAGCTTGACGCATTCAAGGCCGGAGTTCTCTTCGCTCAGACCGAGGGCATCATCCCTGCTCCGGAATCCTGCCACGCCATCGCCGCGACAATAAGCGAGGCACTCAAGTGCAAGGAATCCGGCGAGGAGAAAGTCATTCTCTTCAACCTTTCCGGCCACGGTTTCGTGGATATGAGTGCCTACGATCAATACCTCTCCGGCGAGATGCAGAACTTCCACGTCTCCGACGCCGAGCTTGCAAAGTACATCAAGTCGGCAGACACACTGAACAAGTAATCGATTAGATATAAGGTGGAATATAGTCAAGAGGGCCTCTAACCTGAATTTTGCACGTTACCAAAAATCTGAACAGAGGCCCTCTGGACTTATTAGGGTAACCTAATATTTCAATGACATCATACTGCGGTTGCTGAGCTTGTCGAAGCAGCTGAACCCACGGATGTACTGTGATGTGCCGTGGCAGATAACTATTTGATTTTCATGCAAAAGAGCGATGTCCTGGTGAAGAAGATAGTACCAGGACATTGCTTTTTATATTCATTTTCAAGCACTTAAGTGCCACGAGATACCACATTAGATCGGCAGCGTCTTCTGACGAAGCCAAGAAGCGACCTCTGGAGTGAGACGTGGGGAAAGAGTACGGTAAACGTGCTCGTTGTAGGCGTTGAGCCAGTCAATCTCTGAGCGGTCGAGAAGGTCTTTGACAAGGATCGACGTGTCGAAGTGGCAGAGGGTCAACGTCTCGAATCTCAGCCAATGGCCGAAATCGTTCTCTCCGGCATCAACGCAAAGGATCAGGTTCTCGTGACGGATACCGAACTTGCCCTCCCGGTATATTCCCGGCTCATCACTTGTGATCATTCCCGGAATCAAAGCCTGACGATTGAAGTTCTGACGGATGTCCTGCGGCCCCTCGTGGACATTCAGATAGAATCCGACCCCGTGGCCGGTTCCGTGGCCGAAATTGCGCTTTGCGCTCCAGAGCGGTTCGCGGGCCAGGACATCCAGCTGGCAACCAGCCGTCCCCTTAGGGAAAACAGCCTTTGCCAATGCTATATGCCCTTTCAAGACCAAAGTATAGTCCTCTTTCTCCAACTGGGAACAAGGCCCAAGCGGAACAGTTCTGGTGATGTCAGTGGTACCGAACAGGTACTGCCCGCCGGAATCGCACAGGTAAAGTCCTTCCGCATAGAGTTCAGCGGAGCCTTCCTCCGGTGTGACATAGTGAGGCAGAGCGGCGTTCGGACCGTAAGCCGAAATCGTCTCGAAACTCTCCCCACGGAAGCCCTCGATCTCACTACGGAACTCGTGCAGTTTCCGTGAGGCTTCATATTCATTGACCGCATCTCCCGCCTCGACGGAGGTTTGCAGCCAATGGAGGAAGCGCTCCATAGCAACGCCGTCCTCAAGATGAGCCTCCCTCATCCCAGCGATCTCGACTTCGTTCTTGACCGACTTGCGAAGCCCGACAGGCGAGGTCCCCATGATGACATACCGAGAGTTCAGAATACTGAACAAACTGAAATTCAACGTCGCCGGATCAACAAACAAAGCCTTGATGTAATTGCCGTCCACAAGATTTGAAAGCGCGGCCTCGACATCTGAATATTCCTGAATATTCACTCCGTCAGCAAGGAGCTCGTGGAAACTGTCCTCGGTCTCTCCGTCATCATCCGGAATCTCACCCTTACGTGCGAACCAAAGCACATTATCCTGAGTGACAAGAAGATATGACATCACCACAGGGTTATAAGCGACATCCTGCCCACGGACGTTCAGCATCCAGGCAATCTCATCCAAAGCCGTGAGAAGAATAGCATCGTACCCTTTGTCAGTCAGCCATTTGCGGATCCAACGCACCTTTTGCACCCTTGACCAGCCAACCTGCTCAGGTCCAAGAGTAATGATCGGGGTCTGAGGAATCTTCGGACGATCCGTCCACAGAACCTCAAGCATGTCCAGAGCGTTGACGAAATGGGCCTTCCCGCCCACAGCTTCCTGAATGTCCTTCACGGAAGAGACTGTCATGCAAAGCCCGTCAACAGCGACGCGAACCTCATCGCAGTCCGCAAAATGACCTGCAAGCCACTCTGGAATAAGCACTTGGCCAGGGACACGGGTCTTATGCAACTCAACTCCCGCGGCCGGGAGCTGCTGAGAGGCCTGGATGAAATAACGAGTGTCAGTCCAAAGACCGGCGCGATCCTCTGTGATGACAAGGTCACCCTCCCCAGTGTAGCCGGAAAGCCATGCAACCTGATGCCAGCGGGCTGCTGAATATTCACTGTTGTGCGGATCATTCCCCGTCACTATGACGGCATCCCAACCTTTCGAGCGCATCATCGCCCGAACGGCCTCGATTCTATCTTTGAATATGCTCATTCGCGGAATAGGTTATATTAATGAATATGATTGACTGTCATTTGAATATCCTGTGCTTGAGCAGCCGCACGGCAGCAAGCAGCAGCTTCTCCACCGGCAGGAACGCCGAAAGGTTCCTCAGGCCGGAGAACAGTATATTGGAAGGGGTGAAAGCCTCCCTGGCATCCAGAAGCGACTCGCGCATCGCAAGTTTCCGGCGGTTAAGTCGCTCACGGACATTTCTTTGAGCCGATTCCAACTCGCCCATCGTCTTTATTTCTGAATATCTCATGGCTTATCTGTCCTCGTCAAAGAAAAGTTTGATGAACATCGGAACGAAAGTATTACGGAACAGTCTCTCTCTCAGCAGGATGACAACCGCAAGAATCACAATGAACACGGCGGCCACAATCCCGGCCCCCGCCGCATAGCTTCCTATCAACTCACCTATCCACATAACACCTCCGATGGCGAGAGCAGTCAGAATCACGGACACGATAAAGAGGACAAGCAACATATAAAGCAACTTGCCCAGCGTCAATGACAATCCCTTAGCGGTTCTTAATTTGAGGTCATCAATCCTTGCCTCGACATAGTCCGCAGTGTTCTTGCCAAGGTCCTCAATCGGTTTTGTGAACTCACTCATCGTCAAGCGTTTTCCGACGGCCTTTCGGCATATTCAATGTCCTTCTGAATCGCGCTCTCGAGTTTCTCCAAGCGCTCGAGAATCTTCATCCTGACATCTTCCTTCAGATCCTCGGCCTGATCCTGAAGTTCCGCCCTCAGGTCGTTGAGTTCCATTCTGGCGAGTCTTGCCCGTGCCTTGGCGGAATCCGCGGCGTCACCGACAGTTTCCTTAATCTTCCGACGCGTATCCTCGCCCTTCTCCGGAGCGAACAACAGCCCAAGGGTAAGCCCGGCGGCCGCCCCCGCGACAAACGCTAATAATGAATCACCTTTCATAACATTCGATTTTCACAAACTTACATAAAAATCTGCGATTTTTACGCCCGTCCCATAAGAAAGGAACAGTTTTTTAGAGGAAATATAAACCATACTGATCAGAAATCCAGTTCATCAGCGCCGATTTCTGTCTGCCAACACAAACGGAACTCCTCGTGCAAGTGACAATAAGGCCATAACGCAACCCGTGAGTGTCCCGCAATCCTTCCGGGCGACAGAAAAGGGTCCCACAATCCTCCCGTGCGCAAAAGTGACCCTCTCACGTACGAAGGCCTTATTTTGATCCTCCTCGTGAGCAGGAAGGCCGGGGCTGCGCACGGGAGGGGACTGCCGAGGCTGCCTCGTGAGCAGGAAGGCCGGGGCTGCGCACGGAACCATAGACATTATTTTCTGACAGGCACGCACTGGACGCCAAGGAGTTTCAGGGCGGAGACGAGTTCGGTGGTGACAGCGACCTTGAACTTGGTTGAGTGGAACTCGATGTTGTACTTGGTCTGAGGGTCGTAGAGGAACATCTTGAGAGGGACGGTGCCCCGATTGGCCTGGATCAGGGACACGAGATCCTTGCGGAATTTCTCGGTCAGCATAGGCGTGGTGATGCTGATGGAGAAAGCGTTCAGCATCGTCTCGTTCACGTTGCCCAGAAGCATTATCTTCTTTACCCTGAAAGCATAAGGCGAAGTCTTGCCTTGAGCGCGCTCCTCAGGCTTGATGAAATATTTCTCCTCGATGTCACCCTCGATGTAAAGGTTCTCGTGCGGCTTCATATAGCTCATAAAAGCCTCGTGGTCACGTCCGAACAGCGCCAGCTCGTAGGCTCCGCTGTAATCCTCCAGCTTCGTCTTTGAATATGGCTTGCCGGTCTTCGTGGTCAGGGTGCTGTACTCGGTCACCAGGCCGGCTATCGCTACCTTCATCTTCTTCTTGGAAGCCTCACACTCCGCGACTTTCTTATTCAAATCCGCCAGTTCGCAGTTGGTAAAACTCTCTATCTCAAACGCATACTTATCCAAAGGATGTGAGGAGATATACATCCCGACATATTCCTTTTCCTTCTGGAGCCACTCGAACTCGTCGTCCGTCCCGACCATTTCAGGAATATCCGGACGCACAGGCTTCATTTCTTCAACCTCGCCGAAAAGCGACGCCGCCGAATTGGCCGCATCCTGGCTGTAAAGGTTGGCGTATTTTGCAAGCTCGTCAATGAACAGGTTCCCGCTGCGGCACGGCAGGAAAAACTGTTTGCGCTGGATGCCGAACGAATCGAAGCCTCCTGAATATACAAGGCACTCTATCGCCTTTCTGCCCAGCGAGTTACCAAGCCTTTCGATGAAATCGAACACATCGGCGTAGGTACCGTTGGCTGCCCTGTCGGCGATGATCGCGTCCGCCACATTGGAACCGAATCCCTTGATCCCCTTCAGGCCAAAACGGATGTTGCCTTCCTTGTTCACGGTGAAGTGTGAATATGACTCATTGACATCCGGGTTCAACACCTTGATCTTATGAGCCTTGCAGTCGGACAGAATCTTCTTTATCTCCGGCATGTTGGAGAGGTTGCAGGAGAGGTTGGCGGCGAAAAACTCGGCGGGATAGTGGCATTTCAGCCAGCCGGTCTGGTAGGAGACCCATGCATAGCAGGTGGCGTGGGACTTGTTGAAGGCATACTGCGCGAATTTCTCCCAGTCCTTCCAGATCTTGTCCAGCATCTTCTCCGGATGGCCGTTGGCCTTGCCGCCCTCCATGAACTTGTCCTTGAGCTCGTTCAGAATCGTTATCTGCTTCTTGCCCATCGCCTTGCGGAGCTTGTCCGCCTGACCCTTCGTGAAGCCGGCCAGCTTCTGGGAAAGAAGCATCACCTGCTCCTGATAGACGGTCACACCGTAGGTGTCCTTGAGGAACTCCTCCATCTCCGGGAGGTCATATTCAATAGGCTTGAGTCCGAGTTTTCTGTCCACGAAGTCCGGGATGTAGTCCATAGGGCCCGGACGGTAGAGGGCGTTCATCGCGATGAGGTCCTCGAAACGCTCAGGATGCAACCTCTGGAGCCAGGTCTTCATGCCCTCGGATTCAAACTGAAAGACGCTGTCCGTGTCGCCGTGGCCGTAGAGTTCGTAAGTCGGCTTGTCGTCAATCGGAATCGCCTCGATATCAATGTCCGTACCGAACCTCAACTTAATGTTGTCCAGACATTTATGGATGATAGACAAGGTATTGAGCCCCAGGAAGTCCATCTTGAGCATTCCGACCTCCTCGATGTAGTGACCGTCATACTGCGAGGTCCAGACATACTGCCCGGATTCCTTATCCATCGAAAGACAGATAGGAATATAGTCGGTCAGGTTGCCTCGTCCGATGATCGTGGCGCAGGCGTGCATTCCGACCTGACGGATGCAGCCCTCCAGCTGACGGGCATATTTCAGAACCTCCCTCACCTGCTCTGTTCCGTTTTCCAACTCTTCCTTGAACTCAGGCACAAGACGATAGCAGTTCTTCAGGGTTATCTTGACATCCGTGTCCTCCATGCCCCTCTGATAGGTCTTCTTGACCGTTTTCTTCTGACCCGGATTGTCAGGATCATCAACCTCGACATCCTTTTCCACCACCTTGAATCCTGGCTTCAGATCATCCAGATCCGGATTGAAGAGATATTCCTTCTCCACCTTTTCACTGAGGCGGTCAGGCACCATTCCGGACAGGCGGTTGGACTCATCGATCGACAGGTCATGGATTCGCGCCACGTCCTTGATGGCTCCCTTGGCGAGCATCGTGCCGAAGGTGATCACCCGGGAGACGTGATCCTTGCCGTAGGAGTCCTCGACATATTTATGCGCCAGCGACAGATCCTCGAAATCGACATCTATATCCGGCATCGAGATTCGGTCCGGATTCAAGAAACGCTCGAACAGGAGCTGGTACTTGATCGGATCCAGGTTGGTGATTCCCAAGCAATAGGCCACCACGGATCCGGCCGCGGAACCACGGCCTGGCCCCACCATGCTGCCCTTCGCCCTCGAAGCCGCGATGTAGTCCTGCACAATCAGGAAGTAGTCCGGGAAGCCCATACGGCAGATGGTCTTGAGCTCGAAGTCTATCCTCTCGGACTGCTCGGCGGTCAAAGTCTCCCCGTAACGCCTTTTGGCTCCCTCGTAGGTGATGTGGCAGAGATAGGCCACAGACTTGCAGAACTCGTCGCCACGGTAATTGCCCTTCTTGTCGCATTTTCCGACCTCGATGACATCCTTGTACATGTTCAGATAGTTGTCCAGGTCATCAAGGAAGGCCTGGTCGATCTGATACTTCGGAAGCACATGGTCGCGGTCGATCTGATATTCCTCAACTTTGGAAGCAATCTCCAGAGTGTTTTCCAGCACTTCCGGATGGTCTGGGAACAATGCCGCCATCTCCTCCTCGCTCTTCAGGTACTCCTGCTGGGTGTAGTGAAGGCGCGGCTCCTCGTTGATCTTCTTACCGGTGTTCAGACAGATAAGATGGTCGTGCGCCGGGCCGTCCTCCTTGTTCACAAAGTGGACATCATTCGTGGCCACAACCTTGACTCCCGTCTCGGAGGCGAGCCTGAATATTCCTTCATTGCTGATCTTCTGCTCCTCGTAAACATCCCGCGAGAGTCCAGGAACCTCGGTCTTGTGGAGCATCACCTCAAGGTAGTAGTCGTCTCCGAAGACCCTCTTGTGCCACTCTATCGCCTTTCTCGCCTCGTCCATCTTTCCGGCGACGATGTTCTTGGGGATCTCGCCGGCAAGGCAGGCGGAGCAGCAGATCAGATTCTCGTGGTACTTCTCGATGATCTCGTGGGAGACCCTCGGCTTGCCGTAATAGAGACCTTCGATGTGACCCTGCGACACGATCTTCATCAGGTTCTTGTACCCGTCGAAGTTCTTGGCCAGAAGGATGAGGTGGTAATATGACCTATGCTCGCTGTCCTTGATCTTAGGGTCGTAGTGGCGTGTCACATAGACCTCGCACCCGATGATCGGCTTGACCTTGAAATGCCCGGTCGCCTTGTCCACATGCTTGCCTGCGAACTTGAAGAACTCCTTGACACCGTACATGTTGCCGTGATCCGTGATGGCCAGGGCCGGCATCCCCATCTCCTCGGCCCTGTCGAACAAGGTCGAGATGGAGGAGAATCCGTCAAGAATCGAATATTGCGTGTGGACGTGAAGGTGTACAAAAGCCATGGTGACAAGTCAAATTTTCATATATCCGCAAACCGTTCGGGAACGAAGCGGCCAGCACCCGAACCCAAGCGAATTGCGACAATACAAAGATACCGAAAAACCCTATCCCCACAAAGCCGCCCCCTCCGAAAAGTTTTCAACATCTGGAAAAAGTCCCGATTTCACCCACATAAAACTCAGAATTATTCCCGAAAATAAGAGTAAATAGTCGGAAAAAGTCCCGATTTTAACCATCCAAAACTCGGAATAATTCCCGATATTATTTGTTATTCAATTGATTTATTGTAAATTCGCAAAAATATAAAAAAAGAAGCCATGCTATATAGAAAATTCGCAGCCCATCTGGAAGACTTTCTCCGGAACGAACCTCGTAAGATAATGCTCGTCAATGGCGCCAGGCAGATTGGCAAATCGTACCTGATAAGGCACGTCGGCAACAAACTTTTCAAGAATTATGTGGAGATAAACCTGAAAGCGGACAAGGAAGGCTCCGGAATATTCGCGTCTGTCCGCAGTGTAGAGGAGTTTTTCCTACAATTGGGTGCGATCGCCGGGAACAGATTAGGCAATCGGGACGACACGATTGTCTTTCTTGACGAGATTCAAAGCTATCCGCATCTGATGACGATGCTCAAATTCCTGAACGAGGACGGCAGGTACAGGTACATCGCCAGCGGCTCGGAATTAGGTGTGGCATTGGCGCAGACTCCTTCCGTCCCTATCGGCAGCATAGCCATCGAGCAGATGTATCCGCTTGATTTCGAGGAGTTTCTTCTAGCGATGGGATGCAGTCAGGACACTATTGACGGGATGCGGGAATATTTCCACGACAGAAAGCCGTTGAACGATTCCCTGCACAACTATATGCTCCGGCAGTTCAAGATCTATCTTTTGGTGGGAGGAATGCCCGACGCCATAAACAAGTTCATCAAGAGCCGTAACATCGCCCAAGTCCGTAAGATCCAACGGGACATACACTCCTTGTACAAGTTGGATGCGTCGCAATACGACGAGGAGAGGAAACTTGTCATCCGCAAGATCTATGACATGATTCCGTCCAACATGGAAAACAAGAAGAAGCGTGTCATCGTGAAGAACATCGAGCATACCGCCGGTCACAAGCAGTTCAGCGACTACTCCGATGAGTTTGACTATCTGGTCAACTCCGGTGTTGCTCTCTCAGTCCAAGCCATCAGCAATCCGAAGTTTCCGCTGAAGGAGTCCGAGAGCAAGAATCTTATCAAACTATACCTCAGCGATGTAGGCATTCTGACTGACCTTCTTTACAGGACAAACATCAATGCGGTGCTTGGAGACGAACGCAGCGTCAATCTCGGCTCAGTCTATGAGTCTGTAGTGGCACAGGAGCTCCACGCCCACGGATTCACCCTGCACTACTACGACAACAAACAGCGTGGAGAGGTTGATTTTCTGATTGATGACTACGACAATCTCACAGTCCTGCCCATCGAGGTCAAATCAGGCAAGGATTACAAGGTTCACAGCGCCCTGGACGCCTTCCTTGACACCCCCGACTACCACATCAAGAACGCCATAGTCCTAAGCAACGAACAAAACGTCCACAAGGAGCATGGCATCACCTACCTCCCCGTCTATTACGTGATGTTCCTAAAGCAAGACAACACCCCGGAAGAAGATCTCGTCATCCCGAATCCGACTTTGCAAGCCTAGTGGCGACCGTGGCACTTAACTAACTGACAGTGAAACGAAAGGGCATCCTCGTGGTTCAAGTATTCAGACCACGACAGTGTTCTGTCCGCTGATTATCAGGACATTATCCGCCACTGATTTCTAATACGCCCGGCCGTACATCTTCGGGGAGTTGAAGGCGGGGGTGTGGCCGGAGAGGCGGAAGAGTTCGGGGATGGTGACGAACTCGTAGCCACGGGCTTTGAGCTGGGGGATTATGGTCTTCATCGCCTCGACGGTGCGCTCGTTCGTATCGTGGAACAGGAGGATGCGGCCGTCCTCGACGCGGGCGAGGGTCTTGGTCACACGATCCTCGACCGGCATGTCGGCCCTCCAGTCCTGACAACTGAGGCCGGAGATGAATATCTTTCCGTCCACAAGGCCGGCGACGTGGGCGTTGTGTGCCGTGAAGGGAGGACGGAGGTACACAGGCTTCGCACCGGCGTAGGCCTCGATAAGGGAATCGGTCTTGGCGACCTCCGCAAGAATCAGAGAGTCAGGAATCTGCGGGAGATTAGGATGGGAATATGTGTGGTTCTCGACGTCGCATCCCATCTGAACCATCCGGCGGATGATAGGGGCGGTCTCCTCCGTGATGTTCTGTCCGATCAGAAAGAACGAGGCCTTCACTCCGTTCTCCTCCAGCACGTCCAGCATCATCGGGGTGTACTTCAGGCTCGGCCCGTCGTCAAAGGACAAGGCGACATACTTTGGCTTGACATCTGCCGATAGGTCTTCTTGTGCAAGAGCCGTCAAATGGCACATGATTGCTGCCATCATCACCAATATTACCTTCATATTCAAATAGTTAATAATCCATATTCCCGCAACGGAGCGTCAGAAAAGTTGAAAGATTATGATTCGGAGCGTAGCGACAGAAGGGGTTCGGGGAATCCCTTCCCCGTGCCCCCGGGGGCTGTCACGAAGTGACTGGGGGTAATTAGAGTATGGTGAAATTCACCATACTCTTAAAAACCTCTTCCGAACATCAGCCAGTACTTCGCCTCAAGTTCCTTCCAGCGGGCGGCGCACTTGTCGTGGATCTCAGCGGTGTAGGCGTTCAGCAGCCTCGCCCTCTTGCGAGGGGTGGCCTTTGAATATTCAGCCTCAAGCTCAGGCAGGCCTTCGAAGGCCATCGTCTCCATCTCCAAAACATTGTCGGTGAACTCTTTCTTGGTCTTCTGCCACGAAAGGGTGGCCAGTTTGTTGGCCCGGCGGAACTCCCACAGCACGCTGTTCGGGTAGTATTCCTTCTGGCCGCACTTTTCAAAGGCGTCCGGCAGAACTGTACTTCCGCAGAAAATCGGGATGCGAGGGCTTTGCGCAGGATTGTCCACGGCGTACCAGCAGACTCCGCCGATGCCGTCCGGCAGCCACGAGCGACTCTGGATGACCGTTGAATATGAACACCAGGCCACCGCCAGCGTCCTCTTGAAATCGATCACGCCCGGAGCGATGCTGTTCAGCGTGTTGCGCATCGGGGTTGTCAGCCAAGGATTGGCCAGAGGACTCATCTCCTTGTGCGCCGGAACACCATTCTTCTCAGGCACATCAATCGTCCAGTTCTTGCACATATCCCATTCCGTACCATCGTAAGTATCTCTCAGCAACGCCATTACCTTCCTGACATCGACCAAGGAGTCCGGCTTTACGGAAAACGGAAAATCATCCATTCCATACTTCAGACCGAGCGACGGTGCCAGCAGATCGAACACCCTGAACTCCCTCTCACGGTAGTTCCTGCCCTGTGCGTATGAGCAGACGATCACCTTCCAAAAAACGAAATCGCCCTTACCATCCCAAAGGCCGTTGTCGATAGCCACCTGCTCAAGGTTATCGGAAGCCATAAAGTTCTCTGTATCAGAACGGTCAATCTTTCCGATTCTTGGGATATTGGCGGAAATCCCGACGTGCTCGTCCGGAATCCTCTGGGCCGCCCAGGCCGCGCCGATCCTATGCTTGCCGACTCCCACGATCTCAAACTGCCAGACCTCCTTCGGGTCGGAGACCGTAAGGCACTCGCCACCATCCCCGTAGCCATATTCCTCTGCCAAAGAGCCCATCACTTTGACGGCCTCACGGGCGGTGGCGCTCCTTTCCAGCGCCAGACGGCAGAGTTCCTCGATGACCAGCGGCGCGTCGTGGTTGATCAGGGTGTCCGGCCCCGTGAACGTCGTCTCACCGATGCCCACCTGCTTCTCGTTCAGCGATGGATAGCCAGTGTTGACGTAGGAATATGTATGCGCGACCTGCGGAATCTCTCCCACTATCTTGATCCCTGCGGTGTCGGTCACGAACTTGGTCTTGCGCCAGTTCTTGCGGATCGGAGTCACGGAACCCGGCTTGTGATCCTTCGCTGGAACGATATTCACCCAAGTGTGCGAAGTGCCGTCGCAAGTGTGCGAGGTCATCACCGACCCGTCCGTGCTGGCCAGCCTCCCGACCACAATGCTGGTGCACTCCAGCCCCGAATTCTCATCATCCTGAGCCCAAGATCCGAATCCCGCGGCACAAAACGCCGCCACCATCACAAGAATTTTCTTCATTACAATCAATCTTAATCTTTGAATATTCAAACGATGTCCAACAATCTATCAAACTTACACAAAAATTCTCAATATGCCAATTCCACCAGTCGCAATATGATCTTAGAATATATAATCTCTCTCAGACATGTCAAGATCATGGTTGAAGAACATCACAAAATATATCGGGAAATATGTGATGCCATCTTTTTCAAAAACCCTTGACTCGTTGGACAACACACACGCCTGCCGGATCGCATAATCTCTGTTGGCCACAAATCTGTCAAGAGCACTGTGTGTCGCGTAGTCTTTTCCTGATTTTACCTCAAGCGGTATTGATGACATATTCCTCACATCATCAATCAGATAGTCCACCTCACCGTTTTTCTTGTTATCATAATAGTACAGGCCGAATCCGTGCGCCTTCAGTTCTTGGGCGACAACAGTCTCGTAAACCGAGCCAAGATTGACAGAGCGGATGTCTTCAAGAACCGGCCTGATGTCGTTGCCATATAATATTCCCGTAAACAAGCCACAGTCATTAAGATACAATTTGAGAAGATTCTTCCCCGCATTCTGTCTGAGAGGATAAGTAGGCTGACTTATGGCATCCACCTCCAATGCGACCCCGGAAGACACAAGATAGTCAAACTCGTCCTGATAGTCACTGGTTCGCTTACCTTTTTTCCCTTCGATGTCCTTGACCTTGACACGCTTCTTCTTGTTTTCAAGGTTTGACGGAATCATTTCATATATTCGTAGAATCTTAAGCTTACGTGAAGACTCCTTTTCGTATTTTGAAGCGTCAAGACCATAGAGTTCCAGAATTTCCTTGTGCACATTGCGAACTTTAACGATGTTATGCTCCTTCACATAAGTATTCACAGCATCAGGAAGACCGCCCACAAGAAGATACTTCCTGAACAAGTCCAACATTTTCCTGTGTATGGATTCGTTGGGCGAGACCCTCTCTTCAAAGCACCGGCGCAAGTCTTCCATAACGAGTCGCCCTACACCGTTGGCCCAAAGAAATTCCTCGAAATCAAGTGGATACATATGCAAAGGAGTTATGCTTCCTATCGGGATGGATTGTGTCTTCTTCAATGTGACCCCGAGCAGAGATCCGCTTGCTATGTAGGTAAAGCGCCCATCTTCCATAAGAAACTTAACCAAGGTAAGCAGGTGGTCATAGGCCTGGATCTCATCGATGAACACGAGCGTTGATTTCTTGTCGGACATCCTGTCCCCTGCGACAACACTCAATGCAAGATAGAAGTTCTCTGTTGTCTTGGCTTCCGCAAACAGCCTGTCACCCTGCTTGTCTTTCTCCATATTAATCTCAATGAAGTTCGGGAACAACCGGCTTCCGATCTCACGGATAATGAAAGACTTCCCGATTTGTCTTGCACCATCGACAACAAGCATCTTATCGCCACCAGACTTTAGCTGGTTTTCTATTTGTTTGGAAATCTTACGCTTAAGCATGTTACACACATTTATTCCATAATTCCACACTGGCAAATATACATTTATTCCGAAAAATATGGAAGCCAATAACGCATTTATTCCATAAAAAGAAAAAAATTTTGTAGCGAAAAGTAGCACGGAAAATTCGCGCCGAGAAGTAGAAAAGTGTTCCGTGCACAGATCAGGCTCTTCCGCTCACGAAGGTCCCCATAAAGGCCTTGTTGTGAGCAAAAAGGCTGATCTGGCTCACGAGGTGTTCACAAAGGAGCTGGCAAAAGCAGTTGTCCGTGCACAGATCAGGCTCTTCCGCTCACCAAGGTCCCCATAAAGGCCTTGTTGTGAGCAAAAAGGCTGATCTGGCTCACGAGGTGTTCACAAGGAGCAAGGTGGTGCGCAAGAAGGGGGCGAATCACGCGCGAAGATCACGCGTGTGTCGCAGACGGTTCAATGTATTGGGTCAAGACTGGTCAAGTGCCTTGAGAATCTCGGCGGCGAGGGCCGGGGAAACGAGTTTGGAGAGGTCTTCGAGGGGGGCGGCGGCGATGCGGGCGACTGAGCCGTAGTGCATAAGAAGGCGTTTCTCGGTCTGCTCACCGACACCTTTGATATCCCTTAAAGCACTATGGATCTGGGCTTTGCTCCTGAGGCTGCGGTGGAATGTGATGCCGAAACGGTGAGCCTCATCACGAATGTGCATCAAGACTTTAAGAGCCTGCGAGTTACGGTCCAGAAACAGAGGATAAGGATCGTTCACCCTGATCACAAGTTCCATACGCTTGGCAAGGCCGATGACCATCAGTCTGTCCATCAAGCCCAATTCGGCGAGAGCCTGGCGGGCGAACTCCAACTGCCCCTCACCGCCGTCTATCACTACGAGCTGCGGAAGGTCGTCCGGAGCCTCCACGAGCATCCGGGAGTAACGGCGGTTGACGACCTCCTTCATCGAAGCGAAGTCATTGGCCCCGATGACCGTTTTGATCTTGAACTTACGGTAATCCTTCTTGGACGGCACTCCGTCACGGAAAACCACACAGGAAGCCACCGGATTGGTTCCCTGGATGTTGGAGTTGTCGAAGCACTCGATGTGGGTCGGAAGATCCTTCATTCCCAAGGCCTTGCGCAAGTCCTCAAGAACCATCCTGCGATATTCGTCAGGATCGGTGTGCTCCCTCTGCTTGATGGAGTTGAAAAGATATTCCTTGGCATTCTTGACGCTCAGTTCGAGAAGGGAAAGTTTGTCGCCGCGCGCCGGGATGCGGAAGTCGATGCCGTCTATCTCCACATCCGGCTTGAACGGCACGATGACCTCTTTCGCCAATGCACCGAACTTGGATTCGATCTCGGCGATGAACGTGCTGAGTACAGATGCCTGCTCCTCCTCGATGTTCATCTTGAAGCCCAGGTTCAACGACTGGATGACAGATCCGCCACGAACACGCAGGAAGTTTCCGAAAGCCTCCTGGCCATCGAATACCAGCGAGAACACATCACAGGAAGTATCTGCGACAGAGGATATTATCGAATGTGAATAGTGCTTCTTCAAGGACTCTATCCTGTTTTTACAGACCTGCGCCTCCTCGAAACGGAGCTCCGCGGCCGCACGCTTCATCTCGGCCTCATATTCACGGATTATCTCATTCACGCCGCCTTTCAGCAGACGGGTGATCTCGGTGACGTAGGATGAATATTCCTCCTTGCTGATCGCGCCCACACAGCAGCCTTTGCAGCGGCCGATGTGGAAGTCCAGGCACGGGCGGAATTTGCCCCGGAGGATCGCGTCGCCGGTGATTTTCAGGTTGCAGGAGCGCAGTGGGTAGTTCTTCCGGAAAAACTCCAGCAGGTAGTTTGCGTGCGAGACCGAGCTGTACGGCCCGAAATAGGTGCCGTTCTTCCTGTCCACACGCCTGGTCAAATAGATCTTCGGAAACTCGTCGTTGGTGATGACGATCCACGGGTAGGTCTTGGAATCCTTCAGCAGGATGTTGTAGTGAGGCTTGTACTGCTTGATGAGGTTGTTCTCCAGCAGCAATGCGTCCGCCTCGGAATCCACCACGGAGAACTGCGCGTCGGCGATCTTCGAGACCAGGATCCGAGTCTTCACGTTCAGCCTCTCCGGCGGCACAAAGTACTGAGCCACCCTCTTGTGCAGATCCTTGGCCTTGCCCACATAAATCACCTTCCCCGAGGCATCGTAGTAACGATAGACCCCCGGGGAATGTGGAAACAGGGCGATTTTCTCCCTGACTGTAAGATTTTTCCCGCTCAAAGCGTTTGAATATTACTTCTTGGCGGTCACGTACTTGGCGACCTCCTCCTCAATGCCTTCACCGCGGAGATCCCTCTTGACGATGGTTCCGTCAGGTCCGAAAAGGATGATGTGAGGAATGCCCTGGATGCCGTAGAGATCGGTAGGAACAGCCTGCGCGTTGATGATCTCGTTCCAGTTCACGCCATAAGCCTTGGCGGTGTCCACGGATGCCTGAGGCTGATCCCAAACAGCGACGCTGAGCACATCGAAATCGTCACCGACGTACTTGTCATAGACCTTCTTGATGTTAGGGATCTCCCTCTTGCAAGGGCCGCACCAAGATGCCCAGAAGTCAACGAGGACGTACTTGCCCTTACCTACATAGTCGGAAAGCTTAACGCCGTCGATGTCGAAGTCGGTGAACATCGCCCCCTCGGCGGTTGCCTTTTTTGCATCGATAGCTTTCTTCATCTTTGACACCACAGGAATCTCGGAAAGGGATGGATCGAGCAGGTTAAGCATCGAGTCCACCTGAGCCGGAGTAAGGTCGTACTGAAGGGTACTGAGCACCATAGCTCCAATGATGTTGTCCTTATTGGCATCGAAAGCCTTGTCATTGCATTCCTTTACGGCAGCCTCATAGTCATTATAAACCTGTTCCTTGACGGAATCCTCGGCCTCGTCGCCAAGTTCCTCAAGTCTGGCTCTGGCATCCTTCTCGAACTGAGCCATCGCGTCAGCGTAGGCTTTGTACTTCTCCTGAATGGAGACAGACGGTGCCTTGGAGGAAATCTCAACAGTGCCGTCCTCTTTGACGGTGACCGTCAACGGAGTACCGTCAGAAATGAATCTGGCTCTTACTCCTTCCCCGGTCAGCGTGGCGAGCACGGTCTTGGATGCAGGAAGCACAACGGCGAACTTCCCGTCCGTCACAGTGAGGGTGGTGTCAATTCCAAGATCGGAAATCTTGATGCTTACCTCTTCAGGAGCATTGCCCTCGAAAGCACCTTCGATGGCGGTCTTGTCAGAAACCTTAGGGCCGCACGCGACAGCGGCAAAAGCAGCCACGGCTGCCAGAATGAATGATTTACGTCTCATATTCATGAATATTAATGTTCAACCTTTCCTGCCTCGGAGTGGCACCGCAAAAGCGAGCCGCTTTTCCGCAATAAATGTAAAGTTATGAATATTTTCGAGAATATGAGTACCTTTGTTATACAGAATCAAATAATTATTGAATATGACGCTGAAAGCCAGCATAAAATCAATGAGACTGAGGACACTTCCGCTGTCCTTGTCCGGAGTGATCCTCGGAGTGACGCTCGCAGCGGACAAGGCAGATGTCAGTCCGTGGACAGCCGCGCTGATCTTCCTGACAACGGTATGTCTGCAGATCCTCTCAAATCTGTCCAATGAGCTCGGCGACACCTTGAACGGCACCGACTCTGCCGACCGTCAAGGCCCCCAGTACGCCCTCGGCAGCGGAGATATGACCGTAGGAGACATCAAAAAGCTCATCGGAATATTCATCGTCCTTTGCATCGTCTCCGGTCTGGCGATGATAAGTGTTTCCTTCAGGAGCATATTCAAAACTGAGTCAATCTGTCTGGAGGTGCTTGGCGCGGCGGCGATTGTGGGTGCGATGAAGTACACGCTCGGAAAGAATCCTTACGGGTACAGAGGGTTGGGGGATATGTCCGTGTTCATATTCTTTGGCCTTGTGTCGGTGCTCGGTGGGTATTATGTCGCGGCTCGGGAACTGCCGCCACTGATTATGCTTCTGCCGGCCTCCGCCATCGGATGCTTCAGTGTCGGTGTGCTTAATGTCAACAACATAAGAGACATGAAGACGGATGCGGTGAATCGTGTGACCGTGGCCATCAAGCTCGGGATGAAGGGGGCGAGAATATACCAGACCATCCTGGTCACATTGGGCTGGGCCTTGATACTGGTGTTTTGCGCGGTCTATGATTTCGCGCCGGGACATTACATATTCATCATCACTCTTCCATTGTACATCAAGCACTTGCAAGGTGTATGGACCCGGAGCGAGCGTGCTCTCGACCCGATGCTGCCGATGCTCGTGATCTCAACTTTCTTCCTCTCCATCCTCGCCGGAGCGGGATTTTTAATTTTTTAGGAATATGCCGACAAAGACAAAAGTCAGGAATATGTTCGACAGCATCGCTGGCGACTATGACGCTCTGAATCACATACTTTCACTGGACGTGGACAAGATCTGGCGCAAGAAGGCCCTGAAACAGATCGTGGACGCTCCGGCTCCGGTCCAGGTTCTGGACCTGGCCTGCGGAACGGGCGATTTCTCGATCGCCATCGCCAAAGCCTTGAGTTCAGCGACCGGAAGTCACGTGACCGGCGTGGATCTGTCGGAGGGTATGCTGGCGGTGATGCGCGAGAAGGTCGCAAAAGCCGACCTGACTGAGATGATAAGCATCGAGGAAGGCGACGGCGAGAACCTACGCTTCCCCGACAACACCTTCGACAGAGTCACCATAGCCTTCGGAATCAGGAACTTCGAGAATAGAGAGAAAGGCCTAAGGGAGATGCTGCGCGTCCTCAAACCCGGCGGCCGTCTCGTGATCCTTGAGCTCTCCCGCCCAGAGAACAAAGTCATCCGCTGGTTCTACGACCTCTATTTCCTGCACATCCTCCCGAAGATCGGCGGCAAGGTCTCCGGTGACAAGGCCGCCTACGCCTACCTCCCCGCCTCCGTCGCCGCCTTCCCCGGCAAAAAGGCGTTCATGGCCACGATGCGCGAGGCCGGCTTCCGCACCGTCACCCACAAGGCCTTCACCCTCGGCATCTGCAGGATGTACACGGGCGAGAAATAGGAAAAAAGCGTGGCATCTAAATTACTGAATATCAAGATAATAAACTATGTCCTAGTGGGAGACATCGCACCAGGACATAGCGTTTTTCCTTGATTATAAAGGAGTTATCTGCCACGATCGTCACTTCGCATCGACACTGACATTGTCGCAGTTTTCGAACGTGAAAGGCTCACCTTGCGGATCATATTCATAATCCTTGTTGAGAGTCACCTTGTTGTCCCTGTAGGTGACACCGTCCACGCAGTAGAGGTTCAATATTCTTGGATCAAAGGTCTTGAAGGAGTTGTCCTCAATCGTGATGTTGCTATGGTAGCGGCTTGCTTCCTTCTGCGGGATTCCGCTGCCTACCGCGATGCAGGCGCTCCCCCATCCCTTGCAGCCATGAAGACAGTTCTCGAAGACATTGCCTCTGATGGTCACATCCTTGACACCTGACTGCTCGTACCAGTAATTGCCGTCGCCCTCGAAAAGGATCGCGGCACCGGGAACATGGAAATAGTTGTCTTCAATGACGACCTTGCCTTTTGATCCGATCAGAAGACCTCTTGCCCTGTTGTTGCCGAAAGAACAGCCTTTGATCAGCACCTCTGGCTTCACAGACGCGTCGGCAAGCACATCCCTCTCCTCAAACCCCTCCGGTATCGGCTCCTCGAAAGTCACGACGGAATAGTCATCGTTGAGCTTATAGACCTCCTTGACTTTCAATGTGTCGTACGTCATCATCGTGTTGTGGCTGACAAACTCCATATCCATTCCAACCTCGGCGAAATCCTTCCCATAGTTCGACCACAGAAGCAACTGGTTGTCCGAGACTTTCCGACGAGCCACCGCATACCATCCATGAATGTTGGTGGCATCGTCCTTCTGGTTCATGAACGTGCATCCGATCATTCTGATGAAGCCCTTGCAGTTCACGAAATGGGTTGCGTCGGCTGTGATGCTTATCATCCTGCCCTTGCCCGGAGATGGAACGACATTGACATTGTTGAGTTCAAGATCCTTGGATCTTTGGGCAATAACGCCCATTCCTCCGCAGTGCCAGATGTTCACATCCTTCAAGGTGAACCCGTCGCATCTTTCAAGCGTGAACGCGGGGTTCAGTCTGGCCGCGGCGCCGAAAACGAGGGTGTTGCCCGTGGTTACCCTGATGTCTTTCTCATAAACTTTGTAGTCTCCGTCAGGAAGAGCCTCGGCCTGAAGTCCCGGACCCCACACCCAATAGTCCCTGACATAATGAGCGACTTCTTTTTTCTCCGTGTCAAACTCCAGAAGATTGCCATAAGGGTACTTATTGCGGAACTCATCCCTAAACACGATGATCCCGCTCTCAAGGCTTATCCTATAGTCATCCGGGAACTTGACCTTGACCCAATCCTTGCCCGAACCCGTTATCAGACCTTCGGAATGGAATGTTCTTGTGTAATCAATGTCAAGACCGCTGACCGACACATTTCTGGAATCCTCGACATTGAACGGCGAGATGAATCCGGCGAACAGCAATGTCGTGCCGTTGCCTTCTATTCTAAGGCCGTCGGCTCCGACGATGTCAAATGCTATTCGCTTGTCACTCGGGTCGTTGTTGCTGATTTTCTGAAACTTGCCATAGCAGTAGTCCGGTTTGACAGGAAGAGTGCCTCCAGGCAGCACAAGGGTGCTTCCTTTGCTTTTCAGACAATCCTCCAAGGCCTTTCTTATGGCCGGCTCCACATCGTTCTGAACCATCTCCTCCGTCAGATAATCCTTGAGAAAGACTGTCTTGCCTGCCGGCTCCATAGAGCATGACGCGGCGAGGCAGACAAACGCCGCCATCATTATTTGAATTCTTTGTGTCATTACCTAAGCGATATATTCTTGATTTCCTGTCCTGATTTTACTGAATACTCACGGAGTCTTCCATCACAACTGATTCCGATCCTGAGTCTCTGTCCATCAAGCCTTTTAACCTTGATGTCGAAGTCTTTACCGAATGCTTTTACGTGATTCAACGCCATCTCATCCCAATCGGACGGCATCCGGATCTTAAGATTGAATGAGTCGAATCCGGAAGGCCTTATTCCGAAAAGACCTTCGGTGATAACCCTGCAATAGAGTGCGCTCTCACCCGACAGATGCCGCTGCGACCCTTCAGGGTAGGCCTCGACCGGATACGGGACGTGGGTTCCGAGAAGGCGGCGCTCCGAATAATTGTGGAGTTGCGAGAGAGCCGCATCCGCATGACCAGCGGCGAAAGCCCCTCTAAGCGCATAGAGTGTTGACCTGTCCCAGAATGTGGAACTGCCCTGCTGGGTAAGAATGCCATCCTCCGTCATCATCTCGGATGAGAACAAAGCGGCAAGCGTGCCTTCAGCCCTGTCGTCAATCCCGAAACACAATGGCAGACAAATCCAGGACCTCAGCAAGTCGTTTCCTTCGTAGTAACGGTATGTCTCATAGCCGCTTACGTTGGCCGAGAAATAGCGACCTATTGATTCTCGCAATCGCGCCGCCCGCTTTCGGTACAGCCTTGTCACGGAGGAAGTCTCCCCCAGCAAAGGGGCAAGGTATGCGGCGGACACCAGCCCGTCGTAGTAGAGGCAGGCCGTCGAAAGATTGGCGTCTCCGGCAGGGAAGCGGCCCTCAAGTTCATCCGAGTCTGATTCCGGAACTCCGGCAGCGTTGAGTTTCCGGTGGCAATACTCCAGACACCATTTCAAGAACGGCCAGAGTTGCTCCGCCTCGTTCTTGTCTCCTCTCGCCAGAAGATACCTTGACAGCCCATGCGCTATCATGGCCGCATCCCCCCTGTCACCTGCTCCGTCCCAGATGTCCGTCCCCTCGGCGATTATCGAGCTTGGAACCGGTTTGAAATCATCATTCATGAATCCTGAATAAAGCCGGTAACAGTTGAACGCAGATTCGTTGCCGACCGCATAGCCAAGGAAAGGATAGAACGGATTGACATATTCACATTCGTCATTGCACCAAAGCGCGGCATAGTAGGACTCTCCGCCGGGACCGTGCATAAGGCCTCCCTTTGTCCTGTAAATGCTTTCCGAGGCTCTTATCTTGGCGAATCTAAACTCTGTGTTGATCACAGTGTCAGGTGTTTCCAGAATCAGGGACGAATCGATGGCGTCGCGGATGAAGGACATCCTGGCGGAATATTCAGCGTCAATGTCAGGTACGATCATCCTTTCCGTGTCGGCCCGATAAGCCTGAAAGGCCGCATGGAACCTTATCTCGTTCCGCGGCGCAAGGACATAAGTCCCGCTTCCGAATATATCGGCCCTGATCACATAACTGCCGTCCACTCCCTTGTCGGCCAGGGTCTTCGCCTCCTGGCTGAACTTCGGGACATTAAGCACCAGCGGACTGGCGGAGATATTCCTTATGCTGTAGATCTCGCAGAGCATCGGATGGACCTTGCTTGGAAACACCGTTGTCCTGACTTCGGCGACCGGCTTCGGATTGTCTCCTCTGGCTCCTCCGACATTCGCCTTGCCGACACCATATTCACTGATCACTGACAGGCCTCCGTCAATGGACACTTTTTTTGTCGACAGCTGTTTCGGCACAAGGGAGTTGATCCCGACCAGCGACATGACGTCCGTACCCATCCTGTAAAGCAGGCTGGCGTGCGTGTCATTAGGGACACGGCGAAGCATCGGGAAAACCAACGATCTTTCCTGGCCGAACAGGCCTTTTTCGTCAACCATCCATCGAAGGACGCAGGAAACCTGTTCCCCGCTCATCTCGATGTGGTCGGAATATGGCAGGACGATCCTTTCGGGATTCAGCTCTATAGAACCGTCCGTTCCGATTGTCCAGCACGTCTGCGAATATGCCGCATTGGCGCTCGTTACCAGTGCCAGAATGGCCCACAGAATCCTTTTCATCACGTTTTTATTTTATTATTCCCACATCTTTGACTTCCCAGTCATCCGTTCTGAACGGAGCGAAAGGCTGACCGGAGGTTGTCATCACGTTTGCGTCCTCGGGATAGTTTCTGAAAGCATAGCGAGCGGCTACAGGCTCGGGGACATCTTCCGACCAGACTTCAATCTTATTCTGCCACCAGCGGAAGTTGACTTTGGCCTTATGCCAGACCTTGTCCGCCCCGGCGATCTCAAAGCCTCCCGGAGTGTAGTAGCCGTCCGAGGCGAAACCGAGAATGCTGTCGGACTCATTGAACTCATTCTGTCCGGAAAGATTGTTGAAACTCAGGACAAGCTGGTTGCACTTGTGGTAATCGTTGTACTCCTTCTCCATCGACTTGTAGGTCGGAGCAGGAAGCGGCACTCCATCGACACCATAGTCGTTACGGAGCGCGAGCCATGCAAGCCTGGTGCCCACCTCCATCTTCTTCCGAGGATGTATGCAAGTACGGCTGCCGATGTCTGTCGTTGCGGCAATGCCGCTATGAGGGATTTGAGCCATTGCCTGGTACTGTGCCTCCACGACCAGAGGCAGAGAGCGCAGTCCCTCGCCGTTGTAGGGGTAAGGGGCAAGCTGAACGAAATAGAACGGCATTCCCTCATCCTCCCAGATATTCCTCCACAAGTCAACCATGGAAACCATAAGATTCCTATAGTCAAACCAGTTGATCCTGTTCGACTCCCCTTGGTACCAGATCCATCCCTTGGCCGTGTAATGGCGCAGAGGCCAGATCATCGAGTTGAACAGCCTGTGGGGCTCACTGGTGACCCCTTCTCCGGAGAGGGCGAACTCATGGTTGATTCCCTCGGTGGAGAGGATTGCCTCATCGCTCATCCAGCATTCGATGCGTGTGCCTCCCCAGTTCGAGGAGATCAGGCCCACCGGCACACCTACGAGAGCCTTGGACAACGCCCTGCCGAAGAAATAACCGCAGGCGCTGAACTGACTCGCGTTCCTCATGGTAGGCAAAAGCCATTCTCCTCCGCAGGTGTCCGCCGGTTCGTCAGCCGGAACCCGGGGAACCTGGAAAAACCTGATCAAGGAGGCCTCGGTAGGGACATCCATCAGGTACTCGGGATAATTTTCGACCGGCTGCATCATGAAACCGCAGAGCGGCATCTCCATGTTGGACTGCCCACAGCAAAGCCAAACCTCACCGAGCATGACCCCCCGGACGGTGACCGGCTCGCCGTCGGAGATGGTCATGGTGTGAGGGCCGCCGGCGTCAGCGGTCGCTACCCTGACACGCCAATTCCCGTCCGGATCAGCTTTGGTACGATACCTTTCCTTGCTCCATGACACAGACACAGTGACCTTTGCCCCGGCCTTGGCCTTTCCCCAGACATTCACGGAAGTGTTGCGCTGAAGAACCATGTTGTCACCGACGAGCGATGGAAGAGAGACTTTCGCAGACACGGACAAAGCAGTCAGCAACACCGCCGCCATCACAATAAGAAACCTTTTCATATCATTCAAAATTTTAATGCAGACATCAAGTGATCATTGAAAAATAACTTGAACTAAATCTGACACAAATTTAGTTCAACTTATTTATAAAGTAACATTCAAAAAATAACCTGCATCATCTTAAGGAATCTTTTCGGTCTAGATCTCTTTTCTCATCAGTCATGTGCCACCGGCACACTCCTTCTTCAAAAAAAGATCTATCCTCGAAAATCTTCTCTTAATCTGAAGCAACTTATTTTTTTCATGTTCCTAACGCTTACCAAAAATAACAAAAATCATCGAATAGGAGCCATAACATAACAGGCACCACCTCCCGGAGCAAGCGGAACGGCAAGTGTGTCTCCACTGGCCACGGTGTTTTCAGAGATGACATACTTTTCCGGACTGAGATCAGAATCTGGGGAATCCTCAATGGAACGCAATGAATATTCACGCCCTGCATCAAGAAAATCCAGACTGATTTCAATCTCGCGCGAATTCCAGTCGGTCAAGGCACCGATGTACCAGGCACCATCCTTCTCCCTTGCGGTCACGATGAAGGAGCCGAGCTCCCCGGCGAGGATTTCCGTATGATCAAACACCGTCGGCAATGAGGCGATGAATTCCGAGCATGGCAGATCCGACAGATAAAGTGACGGGGAGTCACACATCATCGCCAAAGGCGAGTCGAACACGACATAGGCCGCCACCTGACGGGCTCTGGTTCCCTTGCTCATAGGATTGTGCCAATCTATACGGAATGACTCCTCCGTGGCGTTCCGGTAAGAGCCCTGCGTGTAGTCTGACGGACCTTGGATCTGACGGATGAACGGGAATGTGACATCGTACTCTACAGACTTCGGAGAGGCCCATTTCACCTCCTCCAATCCGTAAACACCTTCAAAATTCACAGCGTTAGGGTACGTCCTGTTCAAACCCGTAGGTTTGTATATTCCATGAAGATCCACCATCAGCTTGTGCCTTGCCAGCGCTTCCACGATGCGGTAGACCATGTCAACGCATTCTTGGTCATCCCTGTCAAAGAAATCGACCTTGAATCCTTTCACCCCGATTCCAGAATAGTATGCCGCAGCCTCTTCCAGTTTATCATCCAAGACATTAGCAACCGCCCAGATAAAAACTCCGACTCCACGCGAGGCGGCATATTCAACCACCCTGACCAAATCAAGGTCTATGCCTTCACGCAGCGACATGATGTCATCCCTGGCCGACCATCCTTCGTCCATCACAATGTAGGGAAGTCCGAGGCGGGCGGCGAAATCGATGTAAGCGAAATAGGTCTCGGTGTTGACACCCGGCTTGAAGTCAACTCCCGTCAGCCCCCAGTCGTTCCACCATTCCCAGGCACACAGACCCGGCTTCACCCAATCCCACTCCGACGGGTCACCTTCGCGTGGCTCCGCCAACAGATAGACAAGGTCATTGACCGGCAGTTCCTTGTCTTCATCAGAAATCGCCACAATCCGCCACGGGTAAGTCCTTCGCGCGGAGGTCTTCGCGATCACATCCATCCTTGCGGCAATCTTCTTCTGGCAACGCGCGGGATGGATGTAGCAACTGTCCGGCAGACAGGCGAACTCGCTCTTGAATCCGCCTTCCGTTCCCTTTAGGAACATCCCGGGATAGGATTTCAGATCAGACTCGCAGACCACAGCCTTCACCCCGTTGTCACACTCGATGGCCACCGGAAGGAAAGCCAAAGAAGACTCGGTTCCGAATTCGCTGACTCTCTGATGAGTATAGGCATTCTGGAAAGCGTTCGCATAGGGATCTTTCCCCACTGAGTAACTCAGCCATACCATCCTGTCCGACGGCAGGTTGAACTCTTCGGTCTCTCCGCGCACGACCACGGAATCCGAGGCGAAACAGCCATCAGTGACAAATCTCCACGCCACACCGCTGTCGTAGGCCCGGATCTCCAATGACCAGCCGCCAAATGACAGAACAGCCTCGTTGCACTTCCCCGAAACCTCGGCTTGTCTGTAGAACATGGCCTCCACGCTCTCCTCGACGCTGCGACGACGCACCCTCATCTTTCCGGAGTCCCTCCCGAGAACCTTTCCTTCGGTGACAAACTCCATCTCCATCGCGGACGGAGAGATGAGTACGGAGCCATCATGTGTGATTGAATATTCCAGCCTCTCTCCTGAGAGAACCTTGACGCAGGTCCTTCCGTCGGGGGATTCCAGAGAATATTCATTGACCCCGCAAGACACGGCGACAAGGAATGAAAGGACAGCGAGACTTGCCTTAATATATTTTGTAAACATTTCTACTTCAATGATTCTTCTATCAACTCAAGTTCCTTCTGGGAGTAGCAGGTCTTGCACACATCCTCGCCGGCGGCCTTTGAGACATAGGACAGGAAAAAACAGAATTTGTCATAGTCCGTCTTCAGCATGGCTGTTTCACCCTCTTCAAGCGCATACAGCAGCCTGAATGCCTCCTCATAGACCTTCCAACCGTACTTTCTCGCAATTCTCATGAAAGTGTAGTGCAAGGCATCACCGTTGTTCTTCGCGACACCGGCTCCGATGGTCTCATCGTAGGCAATCTTGTAGTAGTTCATATTCTCCGCTCCGGTGTAGAAAACACCGCGCTGTCCCATCCTGCCGCCACAGTCCTCCAGAGCGTAAGACATCCTGAAATTAGCGAATATCTCGTCGTTCCAGTTCCATGTGGAATTGGTTCTTGAGCCATCGGGACGACAGTATCCGGAAAAAGTATGACCGATCTCATGCATCACACCGAAATTCCAGTCGCCATTATCTCTGGTGGACAGCAATGACTTGTCAATGCCGACATGGTTGTTCCACAGGATCGGATTACCTGCCAACGCCCAATAGCCCGCCTCAACTCCCGGTGTGGTCAGGATGGTGATCCTGGAACCGTTGAAAGGAGTGCCTCCGACCAGCCTTGAGTAACTTTCGTAGACCGAGTCAAGATTAGCCAGCCAACTGTCCAAAGTGGAATCGCTCACGCAGACTTTGTCGGTGTCGAGCGCCAGACGAATATGCTTGCCCTCACGGATGCAAAGCTCCTCCGGCAGGATCTCTCTCAAACTAATGCAGTCCCACCAAACCTTGCCGTGAGCCGTACCTCCATTGTACGTGCCTTCGTGGTCTCCAAGACGGCATCTGATCTGAGCCTTGCCTGTGGCGGCCGGCACAAAATCCACATAGACTTTCTTCCAGTCGCTGTCGCCATAACAGAATTCGGAAGCGTTCCATTCCTGATCAGTGTTCTCAGTCTCCACTGTCAACACCGCCCCACGGCCTTCAGACACTCCAGAAGTCTTGAGGAATGCAGACACGCGATAGATTCTCTCTGGATCAAGTCCTTCAACATCATGACAGACACTCACCTGTGCTCGTTCCGGAGAAGAGATGAAGACACATCCTCCGCCATCCATTCCTTCCTCCTGTCTCCAAAATGCAGCGGCTCCCTCGGGAACCTCACCGTCAAGCACTAACGTCCAGCTACCGTCCCCCAGAACATCCGTGCTGAAATTCTCTTCATAGGAACAGGCCTTCTTCTCCCCGCAGGCCAGTACTGCGGTTGCCATGGGCAGCATGATCGCCGCCGCTAATAACGGGATTCTCATCTGATACTATTTCTGTGTTGAAAGATATTTCTTAATAAGATCAAGTTCGCCGTCAGGGAATGTCTCCCGTACATCCTGTCCGTCAGGAGTGTGCTTGCTGAGTATCGTAAGCAGGTAATCGAATTTCTGCCATTGATTCATCGAGCTTTCCATAACCGAGTTAATCCTTGTCCTGTAGATCTCGTCCCACGTGTCTATCCACACTTGCCATCCGTAGGCGTCACGGATACGCCATAGACAATAGGTAAGGCCATTGCCCATCTCCTCGCACCTGCCGGCCTTTATGATATTGTCATAGGAGTTGGGCGTGTCCGATCTATAGAGGGCGACAACCTCCTTGCCGTGATAGATCTTGTCATTGTTGAAGACCACTCCGTCAAGTTTTTCCAAGGCATAGTACATCCTCCAGTTCGCCATTACCTCCTCATTGAAGTCAAAAGCGCAGGTGGCGCTGAATTCCGTGAAGTGTCCCGGAGCGAAATCATGGCCGAGCTCGTGCATGAGCCCGAAGCACCAATCCCCTTCCTTCACGGACATCAGCGTCTCGGTAATATAATTCTCGTTCCATTGGATAGGATTGCCGGCATATGCCCAAGCGTTGATGGAACCTGAACGGATTCTTATCTTATTCCCACCATACGGTTTTCTTCCGGAAAAAAGCTCCACATAAGCCTCATAGACCTTGTCCAGCTTTGAAAGCCACTCTCCTATCATTGATTCAGAGATAGCGATGTATTTCTTGTCACACATCAAGACAAGATGCTCACTCTCCTGAACATACAGATCATTGTTATAGGAGATTGACACATTGTCGAAATAGGCTACGCCACGCGCGTCGTCACAGTTGGCGCCCAGCCTCAACGCTATCTCCAGATAGTCAGTCTCGGGTTCCAACTCCAAACTCACGGTAGTCCAATCCGTTGTGCCATAGACTCGTTTGGACTTCAAGGACCAGGCGGAATTCAGGGATATACAGGCTCCTGACTCCGGATTGGCTCCGCTGACTCCGCTTGTCTTGATCTTGACGGACACCTTGTAATTCTTCCCCGGAACCACCTTGATTCTCTGCACCACAGCCACATCGACCGTATGGTCAAGAGCCGCTATGCAAAGACAACGGCTGTCCTTGTAGCCGTAGCCGTCTATCTGAGAAACTTTTGCGCCAGATTCGCGCCATCCTCCGACATAGTACCATTTTCCATCCTCGGGGACATCACTGTTCTTTGTCAAGTTGATGTCATCCTCGAAGTTCTGATTAAATATGATGCCAGAAAGATACTGTCCAGTAGCGGGATTATCGGGATTCGGGTCATCCGGAAAATCAATCATAGGTTCATCCTTACCCGAACACGAAACGGCCACAAAAGTGGCCAGCAATAACGATGATAACAGGGAATATAGTCTCATGTCTCTTAGTCTTATCAATCTTCGCGAACTCAGCGGCGACTTATCTTTTACCGCCTGTTGAATCATAAAGGCAACGGGCGAAGTAACGCCCGTCGCCATATCGACCAACCCTATCGGGTCAGCCTACAGAAAAGCTTACGGGTGTTCCAATAACCAAAGACCGCCATCTGAAGGTCCCAGCTTCCGTCAGCCGGGTTGAATCTGGACTTGTTCCAGATCCAGTCATCGTCCGTCCTTCGGTCACTCACATTGACCATCCTGTAGAATCCGTCCTTGTCCGGTTCCTCGCTGAGGTCAAACAGGATGACACCATCCTTCCATTTTCCGCCGTAGATTATGTAATATCTCTGCGGAACTCCTTCATGAGCAGAACCGGCAGTGAAGTCGATTCTGTTGGAGAAAGAGTTATAGCCGGTCTCATTCTCGGTGAACGCGGTAACTTTATGGGTCGTCTCGCCACCGCCTTTGTTTGCCGCCACAAAAGTCGCATCCTCTCCGACAGTCAGGTTGAACTCCCACTGGACACCTTCGACAGTCTTGACATAGTCTCCGGTGATCGTCTTCACGACCTCAAAGAACACAGTCTGCCTGCCTTCGTCAAACAATGTTCCTTTAGGGAATTTGTCCTGATCAACCGTCAGCGCCACCATATAGGCGTCCTCTCCGTCATACGGCATAGCGGATGCATCTACCGCGAATTCAACTGTAGCCTTTTTGGACGCCGCCTTGATGCTCGCCTCGCCGACCGACACCTTGGAGACATCAAATGTCTTGTAAGACGTGCCGTTGGCGGCATTGTAGGCGCTCACAGCCTCCGGATCATACTTAAACGAAACCTGAAGGTCGTTGGACAGCGGGGCGTTCATCTGGATCGTGACACTTCCTTTCCGGTAGGACGGAAGAACCTGCTTGCCCACGGCCTCCGGAGTCCATGCCCTAAGGGATGTCAGACTGGCGATCACGTAGACCGGGGAGGATTGCTCCACCACATAGCCACCTGTCTGTTCAAGTACAATAGGGCAAAGATATTCCTTGCCTTCTGCCATTCCTTTGCTGCTGAATGAGATGACATCCTCAAAGGTCATCTGTTCCGGATTGAATGTGCCGTCGGAGACCTTGTAGCATGACGAAGGGATTGGTTCATACGAGGTTCCGTTGGCGGCATTGAATTCAGCCACTTTGTCATCGGCAATCTTGATACTCACTCTCTTGGTGTCAAGGTTATTGAAATTGGTACCGGCCTTAATTGTCACAGTCTGGTCAAGCGGATCTATGGACAGGAAAGACAAGACTTCCGGAGTCTCCGGCACATCGACAATGATTGTAGGCTCAGAGGTCGTCAATCCTATGAGTATCGATCCCATAGAACCAAAATCGGCCACCTCCATAGAGGCTCCCGTGAGGACTACAGGAATAAGAAGATTCTCGGCCCCCTTTCCGTTGTCCCTCACAAGCTCGGCGGTCTTGATCGTTACGACAAATTCCGCCTTCTGGGTGTTAGGCGCGAATGTAACGGATTCAGGCATAGTGTAATACTTGGAATCCATCTGTCTGAAACCTGTGGAGTAAATCTCGTTGTATGAATCAATTTCCGCCCCATCCACGGAAAGATTCAGCATAAGCTCCTTTGATACGCCATATGTACGTTTTACGGTAACGGTCACATCCGTAGTCTCGTACGAACTTATCGTGGCTGTCTTCTGCAGGCCGGACAAGGAGAATGCCGGGTCAGGAACGACATCCGGCCTTGGCAGTTCGACCGTACAGGAAGCGACTGTCACTCCAGCGAGCAGCAATATGGATGATATAATCTTTTTCATTTCTGTGATGTTAATAATCTTGGTTAATACGTTACTCAAACCCACAGAGGTGGCCGCGTCCGGCAAGCCACCTCACTAAGGGCGGCCACTAATAGAACGGAGCCTGCACCAGATTGGTGTTGTACGCCACTTCCGAAGCCTTGATCGGTGCCAGATAGTGCTCCATACGGAAGATTCGCGGCATTCCTTCAGTCATCGTGAAGAACTTAGGGTCGGTCGCATTCTCTCCCTCGGCGACGTTGAAGCCATAGACCGGGGTGTTGAGGACACCATTATCCCCATGGGCTATGAACCAACGGCGCACGTCAAAGTAACGGTGGCACTCCCATGCCAGTTCGACACGGCGCTCCTTCATGAGCATATGTCTCATCTGTTCTTTGGTGTAAGTCCCTTTATATTCAGGAATCCCCGCTCTCTTGCGAATCTCGTTCAGGTAAGGAAGTATCGTTGAATGGGATGCCGCTCCGGCATATTCATTCATAGCCTCGCAGTAGTCAAGATAGATTTCTCCGAGACGAATGACCGGGAACGGTATCTGACTGGAGATGCACTCGCCCTTTCCTTTGTCCGAATAGGCCGACAGAGGTATGTTCTTCTGAGGAGAGAGCCCCGTGGAGTTATGATCTCCGGTCGAGCGGCTTTTGCCGGCGTTGCCTTTGTTCCAGAACTCGATTGTGGTCATCACTCCGGAACCGTCCTGGTTTCTCATGTCAGGGTGGGTGTAGCGGTCAAGACGCTGGTTCGGGAAATGCGTGGAGGCATAGAACCTCGGCTCTCTGCCGACAAACATCCAGAACGTGTTCTTGATCGTACCGTGCTCCACATCATCCTCGGAAGACCACTGCTTGTTGTCAAACCACTCTTTCAACGGCCTGGCCTCGCTACCGTCCGCCATGAAATAATCATTGGCAAGATTGAGGCTCACGGCGTCACGCGCATTCCAAGAATGGAAGCAAGCCGGCAGACACTGCATTGTCCACCAATAGGTGGCCTGCGGACGAGCCCAGATCAGTTCTTTATTCCAGGTTGTGGTTATCTTCTGATAGTTCTTGACATAATCCTCAAAAGTGAGCGGCTTACCATCCTCGGCCTTCGGCTCCAGAAGCTCGTACTTGCCAAGATCGATCACCGCCTTGGCGGCGTCGGCGGCCTTCTTCCATTTCTCGTTGTCGTAGGTCTGGCTGATCAACTGCTTGCCGTCATGGTTCTTCCAGTTGGCATAAACGGTGTTGCCGTTAAAAAGAGGGCTTGCCGCGTAAAGAAGAATCCTTGCCTTCATGGCCATCGCCGCGCCTTTTGTAGGGAAGCCATAGTCATCCTCCACCCTTTCCTCCAGCATTGAAGGTATCGCCGCGTCAATCTCGCCGCAGATCCAATCCACGCACTCGTCATAGCTGCTCCTGCTAAGTTTCTCGGAGATGAACGTCTTATCGACTATCGGAATCGGGCCATATTCACGAAGAATCCAGAAATGGTAGATCGCCCGCATGAAACGTGCCTCGGCCTTCATCCTCGGAAGTTCTGTGACAGGATCAAGTTCCTTGCAGTTGTCAACATTCTCAAGGAATATGTTGCAGTGGCGGATGGCCTGATAGAACAGTTGGAAATAGTACTTGTCAGTCGAGGTCACTGGAGTCTCCGGGCTGACCGAACCGTTCAGAACGTGAGGAATATGCCAGTCAAGAGCGTTGTTCGCATCGTCAGTTCCGAACATGTAGTGGTTGTAGTAGGCTGATCCCCAGAGTTCAAGCGGGAAGTAATCGGAAGAGTACATTCTGGCGAACCACTTGCGGGTGTCATTACGCGAGGAGAACACCTTTTCCAGAGTATTGAGCTCCTCTGGATCCTGGTCAAGGAAGTTGCAGCCGGCAAACAGGACCGGAACTAAAAGCATAAGAATATATTTTCTCATAATACTCTCTTTATTAGAATGTTAAATTAACGCCAAGGAACACGGTAGCTTGAATAGGGTAAGCATCCGCTCCCACTTCAGGATCCCAGAACTCTTTCTTGAACTTGCTAAAAGTCATGAGGTTCTGAGCAGACACATAGAATCTGAGATTGTCCAGCCTCATCCTGTCCAGAGCCTTGCGTGGCAATGTGTAGCCGAACTCAAGGTTCTTCAGACGCATGTAGTCACTGTTGCGCACCCACCATGTGGAGGATTTGTAATTGTTGACGTTCTGTCCCATGTAGAGCCTCGGGGAGAAGGCATACGGGTCAGGGTTCTCCTCTGTCCAGCGGTCGCGGAATTTGGTTATGAGGTTACCCATAAGCTTAGGGTCACGCTCTGCCTGGAAAGGCTGGAAGTACCATCCGGAAGTCAGATATGTAGTCGCCCCGAAAGCACCCTGCATAAGGAAAGAGAAGTCAAAACCTTTCCATGAGAGAGAGGCTCCGAGTCCAAGCACCTGCTCCGGCCTGGACGGAGAGGTTGTCCAGATCATGTCATCCTCTGTGATCTTACCGTCATCGTTGACATCACGGTAGCGGATGTCTCCAGGACGCAGCTGCTCTTTGGTAAGAGAGAACTGACGGTAGTACTCCGGAAGGGCGTCAATCTCCTCTTTCGAGAAAAGATGCATGGCGTCATAGAGCTTACGTTCGCCGTAACGGGTACCACGCACATCCTGCCAAGGATTCTTGTAGACCTTACCGTCATCAATGTACTTATTCCGCGCGAAAGTGTAGTTGCCGCGGGCGGTGAACACCATTCCGTTGTCAAAAGCCTTGTTGTACTCAAGGGTCGCCTCGAAACCACGGTTGTCCATCACACCGGTGTTGGCATAGGCAGGATTCTGCAGACCCGCTATCTCAGACACCTGCGGCTGGATGAAGATGTTGCTTCTTTTCTCATAGAATCCTTCGAACGTGGCGCGGAAGGCGTTCCAGAAACCCAGTTCAAGACCCACATTGTACTTGGATGCGGTCTCCCACGTGATGTTCTGCGCCGCAAGCTGATCCTCGGCGAGTCCGCCGATCCCCTTGTTGAAGTTGAGACCGAAATCGGATGTTCCGTCAGCATCCTTCAAAGTTGAGAGGTAGGCAAAGCGGGTTGAACGAATCTGGTCGGAACCGACACGACCGTATGAAGCCCTTAGCTTGAGCCATGTAAGGACGCTGTTGTCCTTGAGGAATCCTTCGTTGGACACGACCCAACCTAAGGCCACAGCAGGGAAGAATCCCATCCTCTGCCCCTTAGGGAAGTTCTCCGAGCCGTTGAAACCAATGTTCACCTCGGCGAGATATTTCTTGTCATAGCCGTAGGTAACGCGCCCGGCGATACCGAGCGAGCGGTTTGGAAGACTGGAGATGTAGCTGCTGGCCGTGTTGATCCTGTAATCCTTCATGTAGTAAAGCACCAAGCCTCCCACCTCATGCTTGCCGAAGGCTCTGTCGTAGTTGAGGGAAGCCTCGAAGTACTGGCTTCTGTTGCCTGAGGCCGACGAGGAATAGTTCAGATACTCCTGTTGCTTGTTGGCGTCGATGACCTTGTACTGGATGTCTCCGGCCTCGTCACGTCCGAGAGCCTCATAGAGAGTAAGATCCCTGGAACGTTTGGCGACATCATAGTTGACAGCGTCATAGGCATAACGGACTATGGCCGACAATCCTTTCGCCCAACTCCAGAAAGAGAAGTCCTGAGAGATTGACAGATTGGTACGCAGCTCGTTTGTGGTGGTGGTCTTGTAGCCTCGCTGGGTCAACTGGATGTAAGGATTGTAGAGCGAATCCCTGCCCGGGAACTTTCCATCCTTGTAAAGGACAGGGAATGCGTTAGGGGCGCAGTTGTTGATCCAGAGATAGATGTTGTCCGACCCTTCGGCCGGCTCGACATTGTTGGCCACGTTACCTTGAAGTCCCAGCGAGACTCTTGTCCATTTCGTGATGTCCATGTCAACATTGGTACGGAAGTTATAACGGATGTAGTTGATGTTCTTTCCGTACGATCCGATCTTTGTCGAAACCCAAGGATAGTCGCTGTTGTTCACGGCGTACTGTCCCTCTTGGTTATACACCGACATGGCGGAAAAGTACTTCACCCATTTTGAACCACCCGAGATGTTCACACTCAGTTTCTCGTTCATGGAATACTTCCTCATGAGCACATCCTGCCAATCCACATCCGGATACAACTCCGGATCCGTGCCGTCGCGCATCGCGATAATCTCTTCGTTGGAATATTTAAGGGACTGTGCGGCGGAAGGGTTGGCGTCTATGGCCTCGTTGAACAGGACTGATCGCTCATAGGCTCTCATATAAGACGGACGCTTGGTAGCAAAGGAGAAACCCTGCTCATAGCGGGCGTCAACTTTGGCCTTGCCGTCGAATCCCCGCCTCGTCGTGATGAGGATGACTCCGTTGGCTCCACGAACGCCATAGACAGCGGTGGCGGAAGCGTCCTTCAGCACGGAGAACGACTCGATCTCCAAAGGATCGACGTTGCTCATAGGGCGCTCGATGCCGTCCACCAGCACAAGGGGGTTCTGGTTTCCGGTGAATGTGGAGATGCCTCTGATCTAGAACTGGGCATCATCCTTGCCAGGCTCTCCGGAAGACTGCACGGCGATGATACCCGCCACCTTTCCGGCGATGGAGTTGGTAAGGGAACGCACCGGAGCCGTCAGCTCCTTCGGCTTGATCGCCGCCACAGCTCCCACTACGGACTCCTTCTTCTGAGTGCCGAAGCCGACAACGACAACGTCGTCAAGGACATTCTCATCCTCCACCAAAGAGACATGTATCTTCTGAGATGACTTCACACGGAAGGTCTGAGAGACAAAGCCAAGGAAAGAGACCTCGACCGTGGAGTTGACCGGAACAGTGATGGAAAACTTACCATCAACGTCAGTTACGACACCAAAAGGTGTTTTCGTCTCCATCAAAGTGACACTCGCGCCAGGGAGCGGTTCCCCGCCTGTGTCCGTGATGACACCTGACAGAACGGCCTCGGACTGTGCGAAAGAAGCCACAGCCCCCAACAGTAATGTCAAGACAAGAAGCGAAACCTTTAAACTAAGATTTTTCATTCTGACTGATTTTTATGGTTTGCAATAATAGTGTTGTTAATCCGCCCAATGGCCATGTCAAAGGTAGACAGAAACAGACTATCCCGACCGCTCGTTTATCTTAATTTATACAAAATTTATCCTATTTAGGGCTTTTTAACGGCGACAGAAGTGAAAAACATAGAACTTTTATATTATTTTTGAACAAAACTTGTACGCCATGTCTTTAAAACGCACCACCGCTTTTATCGCCCTTTTCCTTGCATTCTGCCCATTCCCGGCCAGCGCGCAGAAGCACAAGTTCATACACTATGGGATGGAAAACGGCATGAGTTCCAACACCATATTCAAAATTCTGCAAGACAAGGACGGGCTGATGTGGTTCGGCACCAATGACGGACTCACAAGGTTCGACGGCACTACCTTGAAGACTTGGAGGAACACCCCGTCCGATTCCAGGTCGCTGGGCAACAACTCGATCTACTCCTTGAAAGAAGACAGGAACGGCACTCTGTACATCGGTACGGAGAATGGCCTCTACGCTTTCGACAAGAACGAGGAACTCTTCACGGAGATCCTGACTACTAAGTCGTTACCGGAAGCAGAGATGAACAGTCTCAGCAACATACTTGTACGAAGCCTGGACTTGGACAAGAAGAACAGGCTCTGGATAGCGACATTGGGACAAGGCCTCCTTCGCTACGACATCGAGACGTGTAGGCTTGTCCGGTTCTCAAAAGGGAAGGACAACAAATTCGGAATAGATTCTGACTACATCACCTCCGTCCTCTGTGACGGAAGAGGCAGGACATGGTGTACAAATGCCAGCCAGAATATCTATCTCTATGATGACGACAAGAACATGTTCTCCAGAATACATATCTACGATGAGAGAGCGAAAGCCGAGGGCAACGCCGCTTTCAGCCTGTGCGAGGACTACCAGGGCAACATCTGGATAGGAGGATGGGGAAACGGTCTTTTCCGCTACGACAAGACCAGCGGGTCATTCACGAACCACAGGCTCACTTCCGACAACGGAAGCAAGCTTTACACCGGCAGGATACACACTGTCACGGAGGTGGAACCGGGAATCATCTCCTACGGCTGCGACAACGGTATTGTGAACTTTGACACAAGAACCGGCAGATGCGAGAACATACGTTACGAGCCAAACACCAACAGAAGCATCACCGACAACTTCATCTACGACATTGTGAAGGATCAAGAGGGTGGAATATGGGTGGCGACATACTTCGGTGGGGTGAACTATACCAATAAGAGCTCCTCTCTTTTCAACTTCTCCATGACGGACACCACTGGGAAGAAAGGCAGGGTAATCAGCAAGTTCTGCGAAGATCCGGGCAAAAAACTTTGGATCGGTACAGATGACGGCGGCCTGTTTCTCTATGACATGGCTTCAGAAATATGCAAGGAAAAAATCGTGGACAGGAACATACCGAATCTCAACATCCACGCCCTGCTGAAAGACGGCGACGGGCTATGGGTCGGAACCTACAGCAAGGGTCTTTACTATCTGGACACGAAGAGCGGCGAGACAAAGCATTGGCCGAAATTCAACAGTGACAAGGATGGCACAGACGCCAGTGTCTACGCACTGTTCAAGGACATCAACGGAAGATTATGGATAGGCACCAAGACCGGGATAACGATCAAGGAAGGTGATGATTTCCGGGAAACCCTCGATCTCGGATTCAACAGTGACGTGATCGACATCCGCGGGGACATCCAAGGCAACATCTGGATCGCATCCATAAGCAGCGGCCTGATGAAGTACAGCCCGAAGACGGGCACGATAGGCAAACCTTCGACTAAAGGTGTGATTCCTGACAAGATTCTGGCGATAGAGATTGTCCGGGACATCATCTGGATAGGTACGGCAGGAAACGGACTGATCCGATATGACACAAACACGGGGATAATCACGCCCATCAGCTCTAAGGACATACTCTCCTCCGACCAGACTGTCTACAACATCATTTCAGAAAACGACAACCTCTGGGTCAGTTCAAACTCCGGACTTGTGCGATACAACACACAGACGCAAAAAGCAAAATTAATCGGAACCGGAGACGGGCTGAGCGCCAACGCCCTCAATTACAACTCAGGAGTACTTACATCAGACGGGGTGGTTTTCCTTGGCACCAATGGTGGATTCAATTATTTCAGACCGGACGAGATACCGACAAACAGCATCGCCCCGAGACTTTACCTTAGCGACGTGGATTACAGTGAATCGGAGACCGAGGCGAGAGGACTTCTGGCCGAAGCCAGAAAAACCGGGCAAATGCACATAAGGACGGGTCATAAACCCTTGAGGCTGACTTTCTCTGTCCTGAGTTACATTGCTCCGCACAAGAACAGGTACAAGTGGAAAATCGATGATGGAGAGTGGAACGAATATGACTACAGAGGCAATGAGATCATCTTGACCGGGCTTAAAAGAGGAGAGCACACGATCCTGGTCTCCGGATGCAACAACGACGGAGTCTGGAGCGCGGAGATCCCTACAGTGGTGAAAGTCAAGCCCTATTTCTACAACAGCACGGGTGCCATCATAGTATATTCCATCATCCTCCTGTCACTTGTCCTGCTTTTCGCCCGGATTCTTTGGGTCTATCAAAAGGAACGGAAAGCCAACAAGGCTGAAAGGATACGCCGCGACAGGGATAGAGTACGTTTGGAGACAGAGCTGGAGCTGTTCACGGACATCGCAAAGGGCATCCGTACCCCCGTGATGCTCATCAACGGCCCCGTGGATGAGATCCTGGCAGAGAAGGGGCTCTCCGACAGGGCGCGGAAAAATGCGGCGATCATCAAGAACAGCAGCGACAAACTGCACGTCATCACTCACGAGATCCTTGATTTCCTGCACAATAGCATAGAGAGCCTCCGCTCGGACGTGGGAGATGTATCTATGCCGATGAAAGGAGAGTACCGGAATATAGCGGCAGAGATTGAGAAGACTGCGAAAAAAAGTGCGGCGGACACAGTCCTGCAGGACACCAACACCGTCAAACGAAGGGAGATCAGCATCATGATCATCGATCCGGATGCCCAGATGAGAGAATTCCTGTCTCTCGCCCTCAGCAGACACTACCAGGACATCCACACCGAGGAGAATGCGGAGAAAGCAAAACAGACACTCGACAACGGGGAACGGATAGACCTGATCATCAGCGACGCCGCCGTGGGAATTGATCTCTGTGGGGAATTAAGGAACGAGGAGCGCTTCTGTCATATTCCAGTCATTCTCCTTTCAAGCAGCGACAATCTCAGCCTGAAAGTCAGCGGCATCGGGAAAGGAGCTGACATCTTCCTGGAGAAGCCGGTAGAGATCGAGTATCTCATCACACGGATAAACGGCATTCTCGACAAGAGAAAAATGATCTGGGACAGTTTCAGCAAACGTCCGTACGCCCCGTTAAGAAGCACCGTGCAGGGTAAAGGCGACGAGCAATTCCTTCAGCAAATCAGCGAGATAGTGTCTGTGAGATTTACCGACATGGATTTCTCCGTCGATGACTTGGCGGAGCAGATGCACCTGAGCCGTTCCGTCCTGTTCGAGCGTACCAAGGAGGCCTGCGGCATGACTCCTAACAATTTCATCAAGGAGATGCGTCTGCGCAAGGCCGCCAGCCTGCTGGCCGAGCAAAAGTACAAGGTCAATGAGATCTGCTACATGGTAGGCTTCAACACCCCGTCGTACTTCGCCAAATGCTTCTTCAGGCAGTTCGGTGTCCTGCCAAAGGATTTCGTCGGCTGAGACGACCCAGATGTGCGGGAATGCGGTTGACGTCACAGATCCGAGATTGTCTCGTTCCGCAGATCGGCGATGAGCCTGTCGATTGAATCCTTTGTGACATGCTGCATGACGACAACATGCGACAGCTTTCCGCCAAACGCCGCGTCCTCGCCGCAAGCGAGATTATATTTCCTTACGACTTTGGCGGAAGGACGGCGGAATATGACTGTGTTGCTATATTCATTGTTCCAATAAGGCCAACCTATCCTTTTAAGCTCAGACTTAAGGTATCGCGTGTTTTCAAAAATCCTCGCGGCCTGCTCTGTCCAGCCTTCATCGCCGACCGTTTTCATAAGCCACCAAAATTTGAGTGGCTCGATTCCTGATCGTGAGCAGTTTATCATGCGCATGTTGGCGTTCAGATAAGAGATGTCGTAGGTTGACTGATTGTCGTAAACGTCGCGGGTTGTGATGAAGAGTCCGCAAGGGCTGTCGATGCCGAAGAATTTATGACCGCTGACGCTAATGGAATCAAAGCCGGTTTTCCTGTGTACCAGCGGTAAAACTCCTCCAGTCTTATGTCATTGTTGCCTGGATAACCAAGGGTCATACTCCTTTCGGCAAGGCACTCGGACGCCCATCTGTCAAGTTGTTCAAATCCTGAAGAAACCACAACCTGAGCCGACAAAGCCAGACTGCCTGACAGCGCAGTCAGGCCGATCATCAATCCCCTCATCAGCATGCTGTTCATAACTATTCAATACATTATTGGTTATTATAATCGTTCCTTAACCACATAGAAGAGTCTCGGAACCAAACACAAAAATAATGAATTATACTCTATTTCGAAGATTTGGATCCATGAGCCCACTTGAAAAAGTGCCATTTGCCACTTTTTACCCCTTACAGAAGTATCTGCGAGGCACCTGTTTTTCAAAAACGACTTTTTCAAGTGGACTCATCCATTGCGGATTGAATGATCCGCGCCAATGATTTTGCCTTTTCGGCAAAACGAAGTAAATTTGTGTTCAACGAAACGGACGGACGGTTTGCCGGGTTTCTTTGGCCGGGCCTCTGACGAACAGACGATAAACAGTGATATTCAAGAATATGAGAAAGTACCTTTTGATTGCGGTTCTGGCGGTGCTGCCGTTTTTGGCGGAGGCGCAGAACGGGCCGGCCATTGCCAGGATCGTGTGCGGGCCTTACCTTCAGAATGTTACCACGGACAGCTTCACGGTGATGTGGATGACGGATGTAGATGCCGTGGGGTGGGTGGAGATCGCTCCGGACAACGAGGAGAATTTCTACTACAAGGACAGGTCGAAGTACTACGACATGCGCGGCCACGGGCTGAAGCCTATCGGCAAGATCCACAAGGTGACGGTTGGCGGGCTTAAGCCCGGCACGAGCTACCGCTACAGGGTGATGATGACGGCGGTGCAGGACTACCACAACAACTACAATCCGGTCTACGGGAAAGGCTCCGGAGCGCCGGCCTACAAGGTTGACCTGCCTAAGGCCACCACTCTCAAAGAGGATTACAGCGAGGTCAGGTTCGCCGTTGTCAACGACGTGCACGCCCAGGACTCGCTACTGCGCAGACTGTTCGCGGACAAGGAGAAGAACAAGGAGTTCGACTTCGTTCTGTTCAACGGAGACATGACCTCCGACCTGGCCTACAGCGAGAAGATCGTCCGGCACTACCTCAAGCCGGCCAGCGACCTGTTCGCCGACCAGACTCCTCTCTTCATGGCCCGCGGCAACCACGAGTTCAGAGGCAGGGACGCGCTGCGGATCTCTGAATATTTCGACTTCCCGGAGCACGGCCCCTACTACACCTTCAAATATGGCAAGTTCCTGTTTCTGGTGCTGGACGGCGGCGAGGACAAGGTGGACAGCGACATCGAGAACCAAGGACGGCTCTGCTCGGAACCTTATCTGAACGAGGAGGCCAAATGGCTCAAGGGCGTGGTGGAGAGTGATGAGTGGAAGAACGCCGAAAGAAGGATCGTCTTCAACCATATTCCCCCTCAGATCAAGGACGCATGGCACGGCAATCTGAATATGTCGGAGAAGTTCCTGCCTATCCTCAACGGTGCGGGTGTCGATCTGATGCTGAGCGGCCACGTGCACAAGTACTCTTTCCGCGAAGTTGGATCAACCGACGCATCCTTCCCTGTGATCACCAACGGCCAGTGGCAGAGGATGGAGATCACCGTGAACGCCCAAAAAATCGCCGTCAGGATCTACGACACTGACGGCAATCTTACCCACACAGCGGATCTTTAGTAACCTTCAAAAAATAACCTGCCTCATCTTAAGGAATCTTTTCGGTCTATATCTGTTTTCTCATCAGTCATGTGCCACCGGCACACTCCTTCTTCGAAAATAGATCTATCCTCGAAAATCTTCTCCTAATCTGAGGCTGGTTATTTTTTTCACGTTACTTAGAGGTCTTGTTCTTAAAGACTCGCAAGGAAGTGCGGAAGGCTCTGAGCCTAACCGAGGATTCCTTTGAGTAAGTCCGGGATCACCAATTCCTCACAGTGGATGGAGGCGAGCCGGATGCGGCCCTCGTCTGTAAGCGAGAAGATCATCCCCCGCTTGTCAGCCGGGTTAAGTTTCCGGCTGATGAGGGATGTTTTTTCCGCCGAGGCAAGAACCTTGGACATATTCGAATGTGTAAGCCCCAACTCATCTGATAGTTCCGATGCCGAAGCGCTTCCCTGCCCCGCAAGGAAGCAGAGAAGCATCGCCTCGTTCAGGTTCAGCCCGAATTTCCTCTGAAACTCAGCGTCCAGCCCGGAGATCGCCCTATGGATCTCGCGAAGGCGGCAGATTGTGTTCTTCTTATTCTCCACGACCTACCAACTACAGCTCAACTTTAAGAACATCCTTGATGATTCCCTTGAGCTCCGTCTTAGACAAAGCCCCGAGAGACCTCTGCGGCTTACCCTTCATCGGAATGAACAGAAGCGTCGGAATCGATCTTATGCCGAAAAATGTAGCCAGTCCCCTCTCATTGTCCACATTGACCTTGTAGATGGTGAGTTTCCCTGAATATTCCTTGGCCAGTTCGTCCAGCACAGGCGACAGCTGCCTGCACGGCCCGCACCAGTCCGCATAGAAATCGACAATAGCCGGCTGAGATCCGAGGTATTTCCACTCATCGGGGTTCTTTTCGAAGTCGTAGACCTTCTTAAGGAAATCAGCCTTGGTGATGTGCACCACCTTTGTCGTCGGCTTTTCCATCGCCGCCGTCTCCTCATCTGGCCTTACCGCACCCGTCATCTCAACACCCTGCTCTTCCGCCGGTCTTCCTGCACCCGACAGCTCTGCTTTCTGCTCAGCCGCCAACCTTTCGGCATTCGGCACCTCAGTCGTCAATTCATTCCCTTTCAGCGTTTTAACTCCAGAATTTTCCAGATCCATCTTCTCAATTCCCAGCTCAGCAACCCGAGTCAGAGCCACTTCGACAGACTCGGCAACCAAAGCACTTCCTATTCCCCACCTTTCTGTAGCCTTGGTCTCAAAAGAAGAGAACAGAAGAAGCCCACCGACAGCCACCCCGCTGATGCAAAAGAGCGCCTTTAACGTAATTGCATTCATAATAATCAGTGTTTTAAATAATTAACAAGCATTTATACAATAGTTTCCAACGAAAACTTTCCCAAAGTACGGAATTAATTTCCAATAAAACAAATTTCCAAAGGAAAATATTATCAAGAACTATCTTAGGTCATTCATCGCACCCGCGCTTAGAAAGCAGAGCGACCAAGCCCCCCTTCAGAGATAGCCTCGTGCGCAGGAAGCACCTTTCCGCTCACGGGAGTCCCCCTTTGGCCAGCCTCGTGCGCAGGAAGCGCCTCTCCGCTCACGGGAGTCCCCCGCTGGCTCGCCTCGTGCGCAGGAAGCGCCCTCCGCCCACGGGAGTCCCCCGCTGGCCTGCCGGGTATCATCATTGGCCGACTGTTGGACCTAACCTTGGTGCTGTTGTTAACCGCATTTCGTAAAGAAACTTTACAGTTCCCGGATTTCGCGAATCTGTTTCGCGGCGGACGATTCTCTTATGCCAGCCGCTTAGAGGCTATTTTTGATTTGTTTGCTATAGATTTGCACTCCGGAAGGCCCAGCAAAGCCCCACACATATAATTCCTCTGCAATTCCGTCGTCAAAACAAGCCCTTTCGGCGGTTTTGCCCGACAGAATTGCAGTCTATGCATTTTCAAAAACCTTTTTTCGGCAATTCTTAGAAGCTGTTTTGAATTGTTTGTTTGTTTGAAGGTTAAGAGCAAGCTCTTTCCCTGCTGCTCACCTCG
>ERZ780141.52-NODE-52-length-84861-cov-10.724548_pt1 | contig 84861 bp, 66 predicted proteins | sample MGYA00433080_ERZ780141 | MGnify/ENA primary metagenome ERZ780141 (study PRJEB29588, sample SAMEA2154047) | human gut metagenome | biome: human gut; feature: human-associated habitat; material: faeces | place: Denmark | collected 2008/2010 ... | reverse complement strand
AAGATCGTTTCTTTAAACACTTTTACTAATTTTGCACTTGCTGTTGGACTCTACATCATTTGCGTATGGCTTAATTATTCTTAATTATTAATGGGTTAGAGATATTATATTGAAATCATTTCTTATCTTTATACTCGAAAATCATTAAACTTTGGAAAAGTTAGATGGTCTAATAAACAAAACGATAAAAATATTTTTAAAACACATTACGATGAAAAGTTATATTTTAACATTGATTGGAGCTCTTGTCTTGGGCAACTCGGTTGTTCAAGCACAAGATTATGATGATGTGTATTATGATACTAAGAGCAGCAAACAAAAGACAACAACTACAGTAAAAACGCAGAAAAAAGCTGTAGCTGGAAGCAATCCGTATTTTTCAAAAAACGCCGGCAAAACAACGATTCTGGCTGACACCACTGCAAGAATGGTAAATGGCAGAGACGTTGATGAATACAATCGTAGATATGCCGATGATGCTCAGCAGTATTATGCCGATGAATCAGCTTCATACGAAATTGCCGATTCAACACAAAACAATGATTTTAAATATACCGACAGAATTGTAAAATTTCACAATGCAGACGTTGTGATTCATAGTGATGATCCTGATTTGATAGAGCTTTACTATGACAATCGTCCACAAGTGAACCTAATCGTGGGCACAACCTATACTGGATGGTATAGTGATCCTTTCAGTTGGGGATATTATGATCCATGGTATTCATACTCTTTGGGATGGGGCAGACCATATTATAGAGGTTGGTATGCCGGCTGGTATAGCCCATGGAATTCATGGGGATGGGGTTGGCACAGCGCTTGGCATTATGGTTGGTATGATCCTTGCTACTCATGGGGGTGGGGCTATCCACACTATGGATGGGGCTCTGGACTCTATGGATACAGATACTCTGACAGCGGCAGAAACACATTCGGAACGCGCAGTTCACGAGGCGGAGTGTTATCTCGTGGCGGGAATTATAGCTCTGGACGACCAGGCTATGCAACTACTGTGCGTAGAGGAGGTGGCACAAATGGCACAATGTCCACTCAAGGCAGCAACGGTGTAGCATCTTCTCGTTTGAACTCAGTTCACAGAAGTCGCAATGGATATGCAACATCTCGTCCAGGAAATGTGGGCGACATTCGTCAAAGCATAGGAGCAAATTCAACAGATAGAATGAACGAACGTCGCAGTGGATCACGCAATTCATTTATGTCACGCGAAAGAGTGTCTTCAAATAGCAATCGCTCATATAATAACAACAGAAACACTTATAACAACAACCGCCAAAGTAGCAGTTATGACAATTCCTCACGCAGAGGAGGTTTTGGCAGCGGCTTCAGCAGCGGAGGTAGTAGTTTTGGTGGTTCACGAGGTGGCGCTTCTCGCGGTGGAGGCGGAGGAAGACGACGTTAAACATAGGAATATTTAATGAATAATTTTTTGAACACACATTGGTTATGAAAAATAAAGTATTTAGTATAATAATATCACTATTGCCAGCGACAGCATTTGCACAAAGCGCAATAGATGCTTACACATTGTCACAAAATGATTTTAGAGGCACAGCCAGATTTATGGCTATGGGCGGCGCATTTGGTGCTCTTGGTGGCGACATCACCTCAATAGTGCAAAATCCAGCAGGTATTGGTGTATATCGCAGTTCTGATATCTCTGCCACTCTTGATGTAGACATGCAGTCTACCCAAAGCCAAAATGCCTCAAATAAGGTCAACCAAACTAAAGTTAGTTGTAACTCATTTGGCTATGTGGGTGCATTCCGATTAAATGGCGAGTCATTACGCACCTTGAATTGGGGTTTCTCATATAATAGGAATGCCAATAGGGCACATTCAATGAATGGACAGATAAACTCGCTGCAGTCATCACTCTCAAATTATGTTGCAGGCGTAACGAATGCCGGAGGATGGACAGTAAATGATTTGGCAGGTGCCAACTATGCCACTACCAATGCTCCTTGGATGAGTGTGTTGTCGTATGACGCAAGCATAATTAATCCAACAAGTGATGGCAAATCATTTCAAGGTCTATACGGTGATGGCACTACTGGATATGGAGAATTTGAAGTGATTGAAGAGGGTGGAGTCGATGAGTTTAATTTCAGTTTGGGTGGCAATGTTAAGGATATGGTTTATTGGGGCGTTACTGTAGGAGTTACCGATTTGGACTATAAATTATATTCATATTATGGCGAAAAACTTGACAATGCCTATGTCAATAGTGATTTGAGCGGAGTAGGTGATATCGTTAGAGGCTCTGGAGCGTTTGCTCTTGAAAACTATTTGCACACAACTGGTACGGGATACAACGTAAAATTGGGTTTGATGTTACGACCCAACAGCACTCTTCGTATTGGTGCAGCATTCCATACTCCAACCTACTACACAATGAAGGATTTGTACTACACATCGATTGGCTATCAATATCAAGATAAGCCAAGTGGAACTGCAGAGACCAATGGAGGATATGATGGAGAAACTAATTACCGTCTTCGCACGCCATGGCGATTTATTGGTAGTTTAGCAGGAGTGATTGGCACCCAAGGCATTTTAAGTTTCGACTATGAATATGTGGCATACGGTTCGATGAGACTACATGACGACATTGGAAATGCCTATACAGACACAAACTTCGACATAAAGGACTATTATAAAGGTTCCAGCATATTCCGTATTGGTGGCGAATTCCGCGTAGACAAACAATTGAGTTTACGAGCTGGTTATTCTTACCAGACATCTCCCGTGAATGAAGATGCTCTAAATGACCGTCTAAACATAATCACAGTGGGAACAACTCCTGCATATTGCTTAGACAAATCTACTCAACACATCACATGTGGTTTGGGATATAAGTTCGGCCGCATATATGCCGACTTGGCATACGTTCACAAGACACGCGATAGAGAGTATCACGCATTTTCTCCTGTTGTAGAATATGGCGAGGCTTCTCCAAAAAGCATTATCAGCGAAACCAACGACCGCATTGTGGCAACTATTGGTTTTAGATTTTAAACAACATATCGCGCTAAAGGAATAAAAAAGTTTGGCTACATGCAATGTACAGCCAAACTTTTTTATTACGCAATAATGAGTCGGTGTCAGAAAAAAAGGTTAAATTTGTTATACAATACTCAATGACATTTAGCTGTGGCAATAGAAATACCTAAGAATATAGATCTTGACAATCCAGAGTTCCAAAACGCATGGGACCTAATTAATCATACCCACCAGTCTATTTTCTTGACTGGTAAAGCCGGAACAGGCAAAAGCACGTTTCTTCGCTATATTTGCGCGAACACTCGTAAGAAATATGTTATTCTTGCTCCTACTGGTATTGCCGCAGTGAATGTTGGAGGCGTAACAATGCACTCTTTTTTTAAAATGCCATTTAAGCCATTGTTGCCAGACGATCCAGATTATTTGCCTCGCACAATACGCAAGACGCTACGTTTCCCTCGTGATAAGGTGAAACTGATAAAGGAGCTTGATCTTATAATTATCGATGAGATATCAATGGTGCGTAGTGACATGATCGACTATATGGATAGAGTGCTACGCATTTATAATGAAAATATGCGAGAGCCATTTGGCGGAAAGCAACTCCTGCTTGTTGGCGACATTTTTCAATTAGAGCCAGTTGTGACATCTGATATGCGCAGCATCCTTAGAAGATACTACAACAACTTCTTCTTTTTTAATGCGAATGCATTTCATGATGCAAATTTGGTGCCCATAGAATTACGTAAAATATATAGGCAAACTGATAGCACATTCGTTTCGATGCTTGATCGTGTAAGAGTAAATCATGCAACGAAGCAGGATATACAACTCATCAACTCGAGATGCCTCACAAAATACGATGCGCCAAAGGATTCGCTTGTGATGACTCTTGCTACGCGCCGTGATACTGTAGACTCTATCAACGAAGAGCATATGAATGAACTCACAAGCAAGGAATATGTGTTTGAAGGCAAAATTGAGGGCACTTTCCCTTCACAGAATTTACCTACTTCGCAAAGACTTGCAATAAAAGAGGGCGCTCAAGTGATTTTCATTCGGAATGACAAAGAAGGCCGTTGGATAAATGGCACGCTTGGAAAGGTCTGTTCCTTGAGTAAAGATAACATGAAAGTAGAACTCGAGAGCGGTGATATATATGACGTCGTGCCAGAAATCTGGGAAAACATGCAATATGCCTACAATGAGGAGAAGAAAGTTGTAGTAGAAAACGTGCTTGGCACATTCAAGCAATATCCCGTAAAACCAGCATGGGCTTTGACTGTTCATAAAAGTCAAGGACTGACATTCAACAACATCATTATCGATTTCGCTGGCGGGGCATTCAGTTGCGGGCAGACCTACGTGGCCCTGTCGCGTTGTACATCACTTGAAGGAATAGTAATGTTGCGCCCAATTGATGAGCGAGACATAATAGTAAACCCACAAGTAGTGGAATTCAGTCATCAATTCAATGACAAAATGCTCATTAGCGATGCCATGAATAAGGCAAAGGCTAATGATTTATACAATAGAGCGGTTAAAGCTTTTGAGAAAGACAATTTTGCCAATGCCATTGAGATGGTGGCCGAAGCGATGTCAATCGACAATATTATTTCAGAACCACTGACAAAACGCTTTGCATCAGTGAAACTATCAAGAATCACAAGATACAAATCTGTGATTTTGGCGCTAAAAAAGACAATTAGTGAAAAAGATGCCGTTCTAAATAAACTGGCTGCAGAATACGTTAGTCTTGGTGCAGCATCTGTTGATATGGAAACCGAAGGCATAGGTTGTCTCGCAAAAGACGCAATTGCAGTGAAAGCTGCCTTCGCAAATTTCGACAAAGCGCTAAGCATTAATCCGAATTGTGCCGATGCTATACTGTGCAAAGCAAAATTGTTGGCGGCGATAGGGGAGTTGGATTCCGCACTATCATTAATATATAAAGCCAATGATGTATGCCCTGACGACTATGGTATATTATTTGCTAAAGGCCGCATATCATTTAGGGCAGATGATTTACCCACAGCAATAAAATCTTTTAAGAAAGCAATAAAGGTAGACAAGCAGGCAATAAAGCCCCACGAAATGTTATACGAAATATATGACAAAATCGGGCTTGACGAATTTGCTGATAGGGAACGAGCAAAAATAGAGAAACTGCGCAAGGCAGAATCCCGCATGAAGAAATAACTAATCCAAGGGTTTTGGATTACTATAAGTATCATCTTCATTATGAATGATGATGCCTTCTTCTACAAGCATAGATATCGTTTGAGAGATTTCTGGCTTGGAAAATGATAAGGTTGAATAGATTTCTTGTATTGTACGTGGTTTTAAGGCTGTCATATATAATATGCCATCTTCCACATCTTTTGCCGTATGATTCTGCAACTTCTTTCGCTCGATGCACAGATCACAGTGACCACACACATACTCGCTTTTTTCGTCAAAATAATTCAGCATCTTTGATTCCCTACAACCTTCCTCAGAAAATGCGTAATCAATCACAGCATCAATCCGTTGTTGCATCTTATTTAAGAGGACTTCGTATGCCGCTTTCGCAATAACAATATCTTTGGCTTCTTCACGCGACGTAGTATAAGTTATATACGGGGTACGCTTACGTGGAATGTAGTGCAACACGTGTTTTTTCGTCAGAACAAGTAACGCGTCGTATATCTGTTCTTGCGTGAGAGATGTTTTATTTGATATCACAGCCTCATTGATAAAAACATAATCGGCAAAAAGCCCAGTATAGCTACGAAGAATACACTGTAACACAATATCAAGATTGCTATTCGACGAAGTAGAAGTGATGTTATAGAGTTCTTCTTTTGTAGCCAGAATCATTACACGAGACTGCGTGTCAATCTCTTCAATATAGTCAATATATCCAGCCCGAGTGAGGATTTTTAGAGCATTATGGGTTGGTGTTAGAGGCAACTTAAATCGATGGCAAAACAGTGCAAAGTTAAACTCATATATCATAGCATATCCTGCACCAACTGCCACATTAAGGAAATTTCCAACTAACTCATACACGCGTCGCACGAAGTCTTTTTCTGGAAAGGTCTCAGATAAGCGTTTTTTAAGTTTCGCCTTATCAATCGATGCAACAAGCAGAACGCAAAACGAGCGGTTGCCATCTCGTCCGGCACGCCCGGCTTCCTGATAATATTCCTCTAATGTGCTTGGTATGTCTTCGTGTATGACAAGGCGCACATCACCTTTGTCAATACCCATACCGAAAGCATTAGTGGCAACAATCACACGAGTTTGATTATTTTTCCACTTGTCTTGTTTGTCATTTTTCTCCTCAGTACTTAGTCCTGCGTGGTAGTAGTCAGAAGGAATACCATAATAGTTCAATTCATCAGATATTAATTTAGTCTTTCTACGACTGCGAACATATATGATTGCCGAGCCGCCAATCGAATTCAGAATATGCAATGTCTGGCCAATCTTATCACTTGTATGCCTTACAACATACGATAGATTGCTGCGCACAAAACTCTTACGAAAAACTCGTGCGTTTTTCATCTTCAGCTTGTCAATAATGTCGTTTACGACCTCACTTGTGGCAGTGGCCGTAAGAGCAAGCACTGGAACTTCAGGCTTGATTTCTCTCACTTTAGCAATTGACAGGAAAGAAGGACGAAAATCATATCCCCATTGCGATATACAATGGGCTTCGTCAACCACAATCATTGATATGTTGATATGTGACAATTGGCTAAGGAACGTGGTATTAGACAATCTCTCTGGAGAAACATATAGGAATTTACAGCGTCCGTTGGTACAACGTTCCATCACCTTACGTCGTTCTGTCTGAGTGAGCCCAGAATGAAGAAATGCCGCTTGAATATGTCGTTCCTTCAGATTATCTACTTGGTCTTTCATCAAGGAGATTATCGGTGTTACCACCAAAGCTACACCATCAAGCACAAGAGCTGGAACCTGAAACGTAATGGATTTACCGCCACCGGTAGGCATTAGGCCCAAAGTATCATGGCCCTCAAGAATAGAATTTATAATTTTTTCTTGAGGGTCACGAAACTCTGAGTATCCCCAATACTTATAGAGTATCTTATATGTCTGATTGTTGTTCGGCATCGTTTTCGCAAAGTTTAATGCCTTTAATTTGCAATTGAATGTTGTTGTTTGCCACACGTTTGTTCTCTTCAATAGTGTAGCATATTTCAAATGGTTTGTGCGCTTTAATATAGTCAAACTTATCGCTCATATTAAAAGCTATTCCATTCATCACAACATCTGATTTTGAATCTATCAACTCAAGTTTGATGTGTTCTGACGTTTTTCCAACCAACTTGCTTGTCCCAAAATCATATACTTTCTTCGTGACAAAAACAGGCTTCTGATTGCCTGGGCCATACGGATTGAACTGGCGAAGGCTTTCAATAAAAGCAGGTGTGATGTCAGCAAAGTCTAATTCGCAATCTATATCAATTTGAGGGGTCAGTTCTTCAGAACCGATATTCTCGATCACATATTGCTCAAAGCGACGCTTAAACTCCGGAATATTCTCTTCCTTAAGCGATAACCCCACAGCATAGGTGTGACCTCCAAAGTTTTCCAAAAGATCGCGTGCCGACTCAACAGCTTTGTAGATATCAAAGCCATGTACAGAGCGAGAAGAACCCGTAGCAAGACCATTTGAATAAGTCAAAACAACAGATGGTTTATAGTATAGTTCTGTGAGACGAGAAGCCACAATACCTATTATGCCTTTATGCCAATCCTTGTTGTAAATCACAATCGGCTTTTTCCCAGCAACAGTTTCGCCTCTGTTTTCAAGTATCTTGCTGGCTTCTTCAGTAATCTGCTTGTCCAGTTCCTTACGGTCGCGATTGTATTGGTCGATATTCTTGCCTTTTTCATAGGCATCAGCCATATCCTTAGCCACTAGCAAATCGACAGCTTCCTTGCCGCTTTGCATACGTCCTGAAGCATTGATTCGTGGTCCGATTTTAAAAATCACATCACTGATTGAGATTTCTTTGTTTGAAAGCCCACAAATGCGAATGATGCTACGCAATCCAATATTTGGGTTTGAATTGATGCGTTTCAATCCGAAGTATGCCATTACACGGTTTTCACCCATTATTGGCACAATATCGGCGGCAATACTTACTGCAACGAGGTCGAGTAGGCCTTCAAGGTCATAGAAATTTGTTATGCCATTGCTGATTGTAAAGGCCTGCATAAACTTATACCCGACACCACAACCCGACAAATCCTTAAATGGATAAGGATTGCCTTCGAGTTTTGGATTAAGTATCGCGGCAGCATCTGGCAATACATCATCAGGAACATGATGGTCACAAATAATAAAATCTATGCCTTTTTGCTTTGCATATTCTATCTCATTAATAGCCTTAATGCCGCAATCAAGCACGATTACCAACTTTACACCAATTTCCTCGGCGTAATCAATACTTTTCATTGAAATACCATAGCCCTCCTCGTAACGAGTAGGGATGTAGTACTCAATATTTGAATAAAAGTTTTGAAGATATTTATATACGAGGGCTACAGCAGTTGTGCCATCAACATCGTAGTCGCCATATACCATAATCTTCTCCTTCAACCCCATAGCATCGTTAAGCCTTTTTACCGCTTTATCCATATCCTGCATAAGGAATGGATCATGCAACTGAGACATAGACGGATGGAAGAATTTCTGAGCATCTTCCCATGTGTCTATTCCTCGCTGCACCAGCAAGTGGCTAACGGCCGGGCAGTTGGGGAACTTAGTCGCCAGCTGGGCCTCTATTTTTCGTTGTTCGGATGTAAGGGGTAAGTAATTCCATTTACTACTTATCATTTATGTTATTTTTTTATTTTTTCGAAGGAGTGTGCATTTCGTTCTCTTGCAAAATGCAGATATATGGTATGAATGAATAGTAGGGCAGTTTGTATATTTAGATATCCTTATCAAGCATAGCCACTATAATTATCTGCACGCGGCTTGCTAATGGATATTTGGTCGATTTGTGTAGTTGTTAAGGCAAGACATCTACGTTGTTGTGACTTATTGACCTTAGAAATATCGACCAGATAAAACCCTATTATTCCAATACGCAAATATAATCATTGTTTACGAGATATTCACCGAATACACCCATGTTTTTTACTTATAAAATCTTAAAATTTAAGAATTCGATGCATAGGTTTTTGATTATAAGGAGAAAGCGCCAATTGACAATTTTTAGTTATCTGTGCTTTACAGAAAAGCCCCGACGAAGAATCGCCGAGGCCATAAAATCTTAAGTTATTGTTCTAAGAGCTTAATCACTCAAGTCAACTGCATAATAAGCACGCTTACCTGTAGGATAAATACCTGTCACAAACATTACCTTGTCGCTATCATCGCTCTGCATTATTGCCGAATAGATAGATTCCACTTCGTCAACAGCCTTTACAGGCGAATTGTTGATTTCAAGAACGATAAAGCCGTTGCGAATTCCCGCAGACTTAAACTTGCCGTCTTTGATGCCTACAACTTCGAGACCATAAGAGATGCCAAGATCTTCTTTCTTTGCAGAGCTCAATGCCTTGAATGCACACCCAAGCGACATAAAGTCGTTGCTCTTTGTAACGGATGTTGTACCCTGATTATTCTTAAGAGTTGCAGTAGTAGTGCGAAGTTTGTTGTCGCGATAGTAGGCGATTGTTATCTTATCACCAGGACGCATCTTGTTCATTTCCTCCTTCATTTGCCCAGAGTTCTTCACTTGATTGCCATTGATTTTCACAATCACGTCACCTTCTTTCAATCCGGCTTCGATAGCAGAGCTGCGATCGCTAACCTTAGCCACATACAAGCCTTCTTTAGTAGCAGTGATGTTATGCTCCTTTGCCAAATCTGCGTCAAGTTCTTGGAATGAAACACCAAGCACTGCACGTTGCACTGTGCCAAACTGCTTAATATCATTTACGACTTTGCTAACAATTGATACTGGAATCGCAAACGAAATACCAGCATAACTACCAGTTTGTGAATATATCATTGAGTTGATACCAACCAACTGTCCATCTGTATTAACCAAAGCGCCACCACTATTTCCCGAGTTAACGGCCGCATCTGTTTGAATAAACGATTCGATGTCAACCTTTCCACTATTGCGGTTGCTGCCGACATTTACACTTCGCGCCTTTGCACTTACAATACCAGCGGTTACAGTTGAAGTAAATCCAAAAGGATTACCCACTGCAAGAACCCATTCACCAACCTTTAGCGCATCGCTATCACCGAAAGTGATTGCTTGGAGATTTTTTGCCTCCACTTTTAGCAAAGCCAAATCGGTAGAAGGGTCTGAGCCAATAATCTTCGCGTTGTATTTGCTATTATCATTAAGTGTCACTTCGAGTTTTTGAGCGCCCTCAATAACGTGATTGTTAGTTACAATATAGCCATCAGCAGTTATAATCACACCACTACCAAGTCCCAATGGCTGTAATTCCTCTTCTTTGTTGTCCTGTTGCTGCTGTTGGCGGCGAGGACTATTGCCATAGCCAGACCCAGGACCAAAGAAAAACTCAAATGGGTCAAACATACCACTTTGCATCTGTTGACGCTTAGGCGCAGCATAACTCTTAATGCTCACCACGGAGTTAATGGTGCTTTCTGCGGCTTGAGTAAAGTCGGTCTGCACAGAAGGCGTTCTGCCCGCCGTACGGATAAATCCCATGTTATTCTTGTTCGTATTGTTTGCAGCCACATAATTATCATCAAACGCAGATTCTCCACTCTTTGATAATGCAGAAGTGGCAAACAAGGTAGATGCTGATCCAAGCACCGAAGCTGCCAAAAGAAGCAACCCGAATTTTGTGTTCTGTTTCATAATTGTATCTGTTAAATTATTTGATTCTTTAATTATATAATAGTTAAATTTTAACTTTATCTTCAATGCAAATGTATATCATATTTTTTCAATTACAATATTTTCTGTTGATTATTTAAACTAAATTAATAGTCCCAATCGCACAATTAGCAGAAATTTTGTTTTCAGTGCATAAAACATGACAATTTGCAAAAAATGATTAAGACTTAACGCCTTCATTAAACCATTGTCGATAAGCATACTGTTAGCGCCCTAAAACCATTATTCAAAATCAATGCCAAAGGCTTCATACAACACAATGAATTCACACTCAAATAAAATCCAGTTGTATAATTCTGCCGTTTGCACTATCTTTGCACTATAAAAGCAAAAGACATTATGGCAGTAGCGTGTCTTGTCGCTCGCAGCGAAATGTGCTGTGGGAGGAAAGTCCGGGCAACGCAGAGCATCATATTTCTTAACGGGAAGCCATTCGCGAGGGTGGAGTAATGTGACAGAAAACAACCGCCATCAGCAATGTTGGTAAGGGTGAAAAGGCGAGGTAAGAGCTCACCGGGTGCTATGGCAACATAGCATGCCGCACATCTTATGAGTTGCAAGGTCAAGTATATCGGCATCTAAGGGTTGCTCGTCCATTGCCGAGGGGTAGACTGCTACATATAATCGTTGTGGCAACACAACGGTCAGATAAATGACAAGACGGACGATTTATTGTCCGACATAACCCGGCTTATAGCGCAACTGCCATTTTTTAATTATTAGCCTATGATTAGATTCTTGAAAAATACATATCATAGCAATTTTTTATTTATAAAAGATGCTGCTGAGATTCTAAAAAGGGTTGGAGAGTCGTATTTCGACAAAAACCTTCAGCAAACTGCTTGTGCTTTAACCTATAGAACGCTCTTGGCAATTGTGCCATTTTTTGCAATGGTGTTCGCTATTGCTCGCGGTTTTAATGTGCAGCAATTTCTGCTTGAGCAACTTACTGAGCATTTCAGTTCACAGAAAGATTTCATCAATTATGCCGTTTCATTTGTCGACACATATCTTAAACACACCACCGACGGCGTGTTTATTGGTGTTGGCATTGTTGCTCTTGTAGCCACGCTGTATTTCCTGCTAAGCGCAGTAGAGCGGGCCTTTGACGAAATCTGGGAGAGTCCAGAACGGACCTTCTCACGAAAGTTTACCGATTATACATCGATTCTTTTCTGGGTGCCAGTACTTATGATTGCGGCATTTGGCATATCAGTGTGGATTGACAGTGGAATAAGAAACTTTTTCGATTTGCCAAACATAACGCTCGTAGCAAAAATCGCCCTCATACTTCTGAATTTCCTTATCGAGATAGTGGTTTTCACTCTTCTTATGAAATATATGCCAAATGCTAACGTCCAATTACGCTATGCATTATTCAGTGGATTTGTCTGCTCTGTCTCATTCGAGGTGCTGCAGGCTTTATTCAACTTCTCTGTATACGTGTCAAGCTACAACGCAGTGTATGGAAGTTTCGCATACATTCCGCTGTTCCTTATCTGGGTGCAATTCTCTTGGCTCATTTGTCTGGTTGGCGCACAACTCGCATCAGTGGCCCAAGCACATTTCACGCAAAAGCGCAAAGACAACTAATTACTCCTGCGACGAAAGGCTGCTCAAAAGATCGGCGACCACAAATGTGCTACCGCCCACAAAGATGAAGTCAGAAGCGTAAGCGTCGTTCAGCGCTGCATCGTAAGCCTGAGAAACTTTTGGATACGCCGAACCTATAAGGCCATACTTTGATGCCATTTCTTTCACCACCTCCGCCGACTGGGCTCGTGGTATCTGTGCTTGCGTGAAATAATACACAGCCTTTTTAGGGAGCATCTGCAGGATATGCTCTATATCCTTATCGTTTACAAAACCAATTACAATACGCAACGCATCACATTTAATACCATTAAGTTGATTCACAATATATCCGATACCGCCAACGTTATGCCCCGTGTCGCATATCACAAGAGGATTTTTTTGGAGTTTCATCCATCTTCCCATTAGCCCAGAGATCTCGCAAACGTTTTTAAACCCTTCTGCAACAGCCTGATCAGGTATTAGCAATCCTATTTTTCTCATCTCTGTGACGGCATGAAGTATCGTGTTAGCATTATGGCATTGACAAGCGCCGGTCAATTCACTTTCGATTACACCATAAGTTCGTGTCTGATATTCCACATATTCGTTGTTTGCCCTATGCGATAAAATCTCGGCGCAATCATTAGAGAACACAATCGGAGCGCCAACTTTTTCGGCATTGCTTTCAAACACACTGCGCACGTCGCCATCAGCCTCTCCAATCACCACTGGAATGTTCTTTTTCATTATGCCGGCCTTTTCTCTCGCTATAGAAGCCAATGTATTGCCGAGAAATTGCGTATGATCAAATGATATATTCGTGATAACACCAAGGATAGGAGAGATAATATTTGTGCTGTCTAATCGTCCGCCCAAACCAACTTCAACAACGGCGAAATCGACTTTTTTCTTACGAAAATAGTCGAATGCCATCATCATCGTCAGTTCAAAAAAGGAAGGAGCCCCATTAAAATTCCGCGACTTATAATCTTCCACAAAATCTATCACCTCTGTTTTTGATATCATTTCGCCATTTACCCTGATACGCTCGCGGAAATCCACTAAGTGTGGCGATGTGTATAGGCCAACGGTATAGCCACATTTTTGCAAAATGCTGGCTATTGTATGGCTAACAGACCCCTTGCCGTTTGTGCCTGCAACGTGAATGCATTTATAGTGAGTGTGTGGATGATCATATATTTCATCAAGAGCAAGACTTGTGTCAAGACCTTCTTTATATGCTTGAGCGCCCACACGTTGAAATGCGGGATGCTGATTAAATAGATACTCTAAAGTTTCGTCGTAATTCATTTCTTAAAATATTATTAGACCTATAATGGCAGCGAGTATTATCACAAATATAGGATGGATCTTAGTAAAAAACACAATACAAAAAGAACCTATGCAAATAGGAATTGTTTTGAGCAACGTAGCACTCTCCCCACCGAAATTTTCAGTATTCATCAAGAGTAGGGCGGCAGATGCTATAAGGCCAACCACCACCGGACGAAGACCCACAAACACACTTTTAAGTATGGGGTTGTCCTTGTGTCGACGTATGAAATGACCTGTATAGAGGATAAGCGCGAAAGGCGGTGCTACTACTGTAATAGTGGCTATTAGCGAACCCAAAACGCTGCCCGTGAGCGCATAACCTATATAGGTGGCGCTATTAACACCAATTGGGCCAGGAGTCATTTGCGATATTGCCACAATATCAGTAAACATTTGGCTTGTTATCCAACCTGACTCAACAACTTCTCGTTGGATAAGCGACAACATCGCATAGCCTCCGCCAAATCCGAACAAGCCAATCTTTAGGTATGCCCATATGATTTTTAAGTAAATGCTCATATGTTATCCTCCTTTTCTTTAGCGTTCTTCACCTTCTGTTGTTTACTCATTATGTAGTATACATATCCACCCAAAGCGCCAAGAATAATGAATACAATCGGGTTGGAAATATAGGGCAGACCGGAATATATTAACCCCGCAACTGCAATAGGAATTATCACAGTCTTCCAACCAATCTTTGCAGCTCGCGCTGTGGTAATCACTGGTGCCACGATAAGAGCCACCACAGCAGGACGAATGCCCATAAACATTTTACTTAAAACCTCATTGTTTTTTATCGTTTCAGGAGTGAGAAATATCGCGATAAGTAGAATTATTAGGAATGACGGGATAATTGTGCCGACAGCAGCAGCAAGGCTACCTTTCAGCCCCTTTAGTTTATCGCCTACCGAAACGGAAATATTAACCGCCAAAATACCGGGCATCGACTGCGCTACTGCAAGAAGATCAAGGAACTCCGATTTTTCTATCCAGTGATTCTTATCACATATTTCACGTTCAATAATCGAAATCATAGCCCAACCTCCACCAAAAGTAAAGGCTCCGATTTTCATAAACGTCAAAAACAATTTCCAACAAATATTACTTTTCATATATATCTGTGTCTTTATCTCTAAAACGTTTGCAAAGTTACTGATTTTATCTTGATAAACATCACGCCTTCGTTTATATGAAGTTTAAATGAAATTACAGTTAAACCCAAATCAATATGTAAAAGCCTTATCCATGTAGATTTTTATACAATTTTTATTGCAAAAGTGCCGATATTGCAAATAATTCACTAAATTTGTATCATCATATACAAAAGAGACTTCTATATAAAAAAGAATACTTTATGGCATACAACAAAACAATTCTTTTGGTTGATGATAAGCCAATCATTGCTAAGATGCTTATGATGAATTTAAAAGAATACAAATGCATATATCACTCCAATCCACTAAAGTGCATTAAGTGGATGCAGGAAAATGGAAATCCGGCGTTGATTATCACGGATTTGCGTATGCCATCTATGTCTGGAAGAAAATTTGTGGCATTCCTAAAGGATAGCGAAAAATATAAGGATATTCCCGTGCTTGTTCTTTCTTCAGAGGATTATGCTGATGAAAAACGCGAACTACTTGAGATGGGAGCCGCCGGCTATATTGTCAAACCGTTTAACCCTCACGATGTCAGGTCAAGAGTTCTCAATCTTATTGGAATATGATATTATTTACGCAGCCTACTGGGATTACCAATAGGCTGCGTAAACATTTAAATAGTTAGTTCTATGCAATTGGGAATGTAAAAGAAAATGTCGTTCCTTCAAATTCTTTTGAAATGAAATCAAATGTTCCCTTGTGCGCCTTAATAAATTCTCGGCAAAGAGTTAGTCCAAGTCCAGAGCCCTGTTCTTGGTGAACGCCTGTGGTAGTGATGCTTATCTGTGATCTCAGTGCATTTTGCACTTCTTCGCTCATGCCACAACCATAATCGCGAACACTACACTTGATATTACCATCAACCACAGAACTTTCTATTTCAATCTTAGAATCATCTTCGCTAAATTTCACCGCATTCACAATCATATTTCTCACTATCGTTGTAATCATATTTTTATCAGCAGTGAAAGAAATACCATTGGTCAAATCGTTGTGCGAAACCTTTATTTTATGTACGGTCGCCATTGATGAAGTAGCATTAATTGCATCATCAACAGCTTCAGCCATTGTAAACACTGATGGATTAAACATCAATTTGCCCATTTGTGCCTTAGCCCAACAAAGCAAATTCTCAAGCAGATCAAACAATTCATCTGCACTCTCTGTGGTATCATGTAGCAAGTCATATAAATCCTCGCCAATCATATCGCTCGTGACATTCTCATCAAGGATGCGCAACACAGTCTTTATCGTGCCAAGAGGGGAGCGCAAGTCGTGAGCAACAACAGCATATAGCTTATCGCGATTTTTAAATACGCTCTTTAATTCTTCTGATTGAGCCATAATAGTTCTACGATTAGCCACAGTTACGAGTTGGTGATGTATGCGGATGGAAATTTCATCATTATTGAAAGGCTTCGTGATGAAATCGCTACAACCATGTTTAAAACCCTTGACCATGCTATTTGTGTCACTCAAAGCAGTGACAAACATAAATGGGATGTTGCGAATTGACTCTATTTCAGATTTTCGCTTAGCTGTTTCGTAGCCATCCATACCAGGCATCATAATGTCGAGAAGGACAAGATCTGGCTTTTTCTCCTGCATTATTTGCAAAGCTTCTTCTCCGTTCATGGCTTTGAGAGTGTTGTAACGCTCCCTTTTCAATATTGCCTGAAGCAAAATTACATTAGTAAGATTATCATCAACTATTAGTATTGTATAGTCAGATGGATTTATTTGGGGATCTAAAAATTCTGTACTCATATCCACAAAATTAGATGTTAATTATTAGATGAGCAAATACTTCACATTAATATTCCTTATCCTATCGACGTTTCTATTCGAAACGAAGCGTAGTGCTTGGTTTAACATTAGAAATAATATGAGAAGGGCCAATAAGCGTAGCATAGGCCACTATTATGATTGCAACGTTTAATAAGATTACGCTAAGCCAATCAATTTCAATAGGCACATATGGCATATAGTAAGCCTCAGCATCAAGATGGATTAAATGAAAATGCTTCTGAGCATAAGCTATTGCCAAGCCAAGGACATTTCCCCAAATTATGGCTTTAATGATTATTTTCTGTGTGAGGCTAATGAAAATCAATCTAATAGATGCGTTCGTTGCACCAAGAGTTTTCAGCAAACCAATCATCTTAATACGCTCCAGCACAATCATCAGCAACGCCGATATCAAAGTAAATCCCGACACAATGGCCATCAACACGATTATAATCACCACATTCATGTCAAGCAAACTCAGCCACGAAAAAAAGGTGGCATTATACGAATTAGTATTGTTTACATTGTATATGGTCTTACTATCATTTGTGCAATTTTCTTGTGCAAGAGTTGAGAACAACGAATAGGAGAGAGCATCAATCTGAGGCGTACGATTAACTGTTATGCCAACATAGTTTCCTTCATCATCATCCCAGTTGTTCACGCTCTGCAACAACGAAATGGCACCTATCAAGTACCCTGAGTCGAAATCTTCTAAATCTGTTTTAAATATCCCAGCCACTTGAGTGCGACGAGTCTTAATCTTCTGGTTGCAAAAATAAGTGAATACTTTATCCCCAACCGACAGGCCTAATTGACTGGCCACCTTTTGCGAAATGAGCACTTCGTTGCTGTTTGTAGCATTTGGCAATCTGCCTGCGACCAAAGAATTCTTCAAGTATGTCCAATCAAAATTGGCATCAACACCTTTGAAAACTATCCCCTTAAAGTCAGATTGTGTTTTCAGTATCACTGGTTGTTCTGCAATCAATGCCATATTTGCGATTGATTCTTTTTCGTTAGAATTCGAAATCAGCGGAAATATATTATTGCCATGAACTGTGTAAATATTATTATCGAGTCCTAAAGCCGCATTAGTAATCTTTATATGCGAATCCAAAGAATAGATTTTCCCCGCGATCTCTGCTTTAAAACCGCTTACAATTGCCAAAGAAAGTAGCATAATGGTAATGGCCAACACTATGCCAAATGTGGCAATAGCAAGGCTTGGCGACGGCCTTTTTGCATCGCCCGTAGCATTAAGCTGTAATCTTTTGGCAATAAATAATTCTGTTAGCAATTTGATGTTGTATTTTATATTTGAAATTAATGTTATGCAAAGATAATGCAAACCCGAAACAATACGAAGAATGTTCTTTTCTTTTTATAAACTCCAAACTGTATTTTACAAGATTATCACCATATCTTTAAGATTCCGCATACAATCTAAGTTGTGTTATTTGGTAATAAGTTGTATTTTTGCAAAATAAAATTGACCAACTATGAATCTCTTTACAAATATATTTCTCATGATAGTGTCGCCAACCGTGGGTTGGGAGCGAATTAATAAATTAAGCATTCCACCAAAGATGCTACAAAGTCAGGTGTTGTTTCCAACACTTGCACTTCTGGCATTGACATCAATGCTTCAAATATTCTTTGCTGACACAACACTTACAATGGCATTAGTGCAGGCAATAATAGCTTTTGCAGCCTATTTTTTCACATTTTATATTAGCAGTATAGTGATGAATTTCTATTCTCCTGGCGAGACTCCAGAGGCAAAGGACAGAATGGATAATTTACTAATGTTCGCTTTAGAGTATCTGATAATATTGAACATCCTGAGCAATCTACTACCATCTGATTTCCCTATACTGAAATTTTTACAGCTATATGTGGTGTTTATTATATATCGCGGATTGGGATATGTCAACTACAATGAGAAGCCTTGGGTTTTCATAACTATAGCGACAGTTTCACTATTGGCAACTCCAATAATTATCAAATTCATCTTGGGACTTATTCTTCCCAATTAAGCAAAACAACAATTATGGCAAACAACATAAATATCAAAAATCGCAGGGCTACGTTTGATTATGAAGTAATCGAAAACTTTACTGCTGGCATCGTACTTACAGGCACTGAAATAAAATCTATCCGTCAAGGCAAAGCAAGCCTTGTGGACACATTTTGCTATATCGAAAATGGCGAAGTATGGGTAAAAAACATGTACATCGCAGAATATTTATTTGGTAGCTACAACAACCACAACGTGCGTCGTGAAAGGAAACTACTTTTAAACAAGAAAGAAATCGCCGAAATGAATAAATACAACCAGCAGAGCGGATTTTCCCTGATTCCATTACGAGTTTTTCTTAACGAGAAAGGGCTTGCAAAGATGGTTGTAGCTATAGCAAAAGGGAAAAAAGAATATGACAAACGCCAGTCAATCAAAGAGAAAGAAGACAAGCGAATAATGGCTCGCATAATGAAGCAATAGGGAAGAGGCAACACTTTGCCTCGAACTTTTTATGCTTTTCTACATAGAATCAACACCTGTTGGCTATTGGAGAGGGTAGTACCAAACAAGTATTTATCACCTCCGTCAATCACACCAATTCTTGCTTTAAGTTGATCGGCTGACAAACGGAAGTTACGAGTGGAAACATTTAGTGTTTTATACTCTTTGAATTTGCGTAAATTCTTGTCCTTAAACGGTATAACATCCTCTATAATAAATTGGCGTCCTGGAAAGTCTTTAACCACGCACTTTGAAACGAACAAATGAGAATTCTTTTCGAGTTTTTTCAATGACTCGAATGCTGTTATTAAACTTTCCGTTCTTCCACTCTTAATTATACACGCGTTCGGTTCAAGCAAAACGGTTCCTGCTGAAACATCATCAGATGCCGCTATACAACCAAAATCTGAAGCGGGTTCGACAAAGAAATCAAAGCACTGCGTAGTAACTTCATAATCAATAGTATGAATTCTTACATTGCCGAGTCGTTCCTCTTTAGTAAAATCAAGAACGAACAGTAATTCTTTGCAACTATTCTTTATTGCAACTATCCATATATCAGTAACATAACATAATTCTTCCAACGACTTAGAAATATCAAGCATAGGAGAGGCCTTCACAATCAGTCGATCAGTACATCGCTTAAAATGAGGCATTAGGTCGATGACATCAGGCACACAATCATGAAAACCAAACATTCGCTTATTGTTGGCATCTCTTCGTGCCGGATCAATAAATATAGCAGAATAGCGTTCTTTACGATTTGATATGTATTCAATAGAATTATCATTTAATAAATTGATATTAGGTGCCATATCACGATAATTCATTTGATTAATCAATGCAATATCTTTATCGCACTCAATTGATGTGACTGATTTAGCAACCTTTGAGATATAATAACTATCTACACCTAATCCCATTGTCATATCAAGCACAACATCGCCACGATTGAAGAGCGACGCATGAAGCTTAGCGACCAATTCGTGAGTACATTGCTCGCCACAAATCATTTTTGGAAACAGAAAGAATTGATTCGATAGGATTTCAGGAATCTTGGTTTTAAACTTATTTCTACATTCAATTTGAGTGATTGCAAATTTCTTATCGAACTCGACATTCTCTTTTTTTAAAAGAAGTTTCGAAGTGTCTTTACAAGAAATATTATTCTTGATGTATTCAAAAAAATTATCGTTGATCACAAAACTTGATGCTTCTGTTGAATTCATTTAAATTTCCGTTTTTCTAATTTTTTGCAAAGTAATTAAAACTTAATATAACTACCAATTTTTCACAATCATTTTTATTTTCACAGCAACATCTATACCCTAAAAGAAAAAGACATAATTGGTATTATGTTAAATAGAAAATTCCTACAAATCCCCTTTGGCTCTTTCACCTCGCGTTGTTTCACTTTTCTATTTATACCTCGACATTATACTAATAAGAAAAATCAGGGCTTATAAAATCAACATATACTTATCAGACAAAGCGCAATATATATTTGAGGAAAACATATAAACGATTTGGCTTTTTTTTCGTACTTTTACATAGAAATAATCACGACTCATGGCAGATAACATAAAACAAAAAATAGAATCTTTACGCGCAGAGATTAATCGTCACAACGATAACTACTATATACATAATTCACCAACAATCTCTGACAAACAGTTTGATGAACTCTTGAAAGAGTTGCAAACTCTTGAAAAACAGCACCCTGAATATTATGACCCTTACTCACCTACTCAACGCGTAGGTAGCGATATTACAAAGGGTTTCAAGCAAGTAAAACACGAGCGGGCTATGCTATCGCTTGGTAACTCATATTCAATAGAAGAGGTTGAGGACTTCTTAAGAAGAGCGCAAAACGGACTTAACGGAGAAAAGTGCCAAATAGTAGGTGAAATGAAATTTGATGGAACATCAATATCGTTGACTTATGAAAATGGCCGACTTGTGCGTGCAGTAACCCGTGGAGATGGCACACAGGGAGACGATGTTACAAACAATATTATAACTATAAAGAGTATTCCTCTTCAGTTGACATGCGATAATTATCCACAAAAGTTTGAAGTACGTGGAGAAGTGCTTCTACCATGGAAAAACTTTGAGGAACTCAATCGCGAGCGACAATTTAATGAAGAGCCGTTGTTTGCCAACCCTCGAAATGCAGCAGCAGGCACATTGAAACTGCAAAAATCATCTGAGGTGGCTCGACGTGGCTTAGAGGCATACTTCTATTTCTTGCTTGGCGATGAACTCCCCTACGACAATCACTACGACAACATGATGGCTGTGCGTTCTTGGGGCTTTAAGGTTGCCGACCAAATGACTATTCTCAAATCTATTGAGGAAGTACACAACTTCATAATGTATTGGGACAAAGAGCGAAAAAAACTCCCTGTTGCCACCGATGGTTTGGTGTTTAAAATAAACAATCTCAAGCAACAAGAGGCTCTAGGATTCACCGCAAAATCGCCACGATGGGCAATAGCATATAAATTCGCACCCGAACGAGAATGCACAAGATTGCGACACGTCTCGTTTGAAGTGGGTCGCACTGGAATAATCACACCTGTGGCAAATCTTGACCCAGTATTACTCTCTGGCACAATCGTGAAACGCGCCTCGCTCCACAACGCCGATATTATCGAGTCGCTTGACATCCACGAAAACGACATGCTTTATGTAGAAAAAGGCGGGGAAATAATTCCCAAAATTGTTGCTGTGGATGAGAAATCACGCAAGCATGTTGCAGAGCCAATACACTTCGTAGATAAGTGTCCAGCATGCGGCACTCCCCTACAGCGCATTGAAGGCGAAGCTGCTTGGGTGTGCCCTAATAAATATCACTGTCCTCCTCAAATAGCCGGAAGAATAGAACATTTTGTGGGCAGGCATATGATGAACATCGATGGCATTGGCGAAGAAATGGCAAATCAGTTATACGAATCAGGATTAGTGGAGAATATCGCAGACTTATATGACTTAAGAGAAGAAGATCTGCTTATGCTTGATAGGCTTGGGAAAAAGTCAGCTGATAGAATTCTTAAAGGCATCAAGCAATCCCTTTCAATACCGTTTGAACGCGTTCTGTTTGCATTATCGATTCCGAATGTTGGAGAAACCACTGCAAAGATTATTTGCAAAGCATGCGGCTCACTTGACAATCTTATATCTATGACAGCAGAGCAACTATCAGAAATCAACGAGGTTGGGCCAATAATCGCAGATAGCATTGTGGAATATTTCTCAGATCCTCTAAACAAGGAGATTATAAGTCGTCTTAAAGAAGCAGGGCTGCAAATGCATATTAGTCAAGATAAGGAACCACAAGCTATAAGCAACAAACTTGATGGCAAAAAGATTGTAATAAGTGGCGTGTTTGCAAAGCATTCTCGTGATGAATATAAGCAAATGATTGAGCAAAACGGCGGCAAAAACGTTGGCTCAATTTCAGGAAGCACCGATTTCATATTGGCTGGAGAAAATATGGGACCATCTAAACTTGAAAAGGCGAACAAACTCGGAATTGCCATCATAGACGAGGACACATTCCTTGAAATGCTTTAGAACTTAAAATATACATTATTAAGAAAGGGGCTATGTCAATTTTGACATAGCCCCTTTTTGCTGCGGAAAGACAGGGATTCGAACCCTGGAACCGCGTAAGCGGTTAACGGTTTTCGAGACCGCCCCGTTCGGCCACTCCGGCATCTTTCCAATAAAGGCCTGTTTTGTCTTACAAATTTCTTTGTGTTTCAAAATTTCGAATGCAAAGGTAACAATCTATTTTGAAATATTCAATCTTCTGCCACTTTTTTTATTCGTCATTTTCGAAAACTTGCGAAAACTTGCCAAAACAAAAGATAAATATCCGTGTATTTAGAACAATAAGAAGCGATACGTTTTTTGAAATTGTCTCACATCATCAATAGTCTTCTGTCCCACACCTTCAAAGTTCTTAAATTCCAACAAATCAAGTTCTAAGATATCACGAACAGTTAAACATCTATATTTGCATAGCAATGTAATTGTACGATATCTTATGGCATCTTCATTGTCTATAAACACAAGATGACAAAGATTGGAATACAAACTCAAATCGTAAACAATAGAAGCCTCCTGCTGATATCTTCTTCTTCAATTTTTCTTCTTCCTCAAAGCAATCGCAAAGTTCTCCTGTATTTATATAATAGTCGTAATCTGCCATCATATCGTGCGTGGAATCGTCACCATACGCATAGAAATCATCAAATTCATCCATCATTTATCCCAAAGCGGCTATTCTAAGTTTAATATTTTTCAGTTCTGCTCTTACTGCATCCACGTCTGTCAATTGCAGTTGGTCAGCAATATCCGTCATACATTTATCTCAATGAGATGAAGATGTAGAATCATCATTTGCTCTTCGCTTAGAATATTTTTTAGACTGGGCTTAAAAGCCATATAGATCGTTTTAAACAAATCTACCCTTCCTTTTCTTATATCCATAATATGTGTATTAGATTTATTTCGGCACCGATACTTAGCTCAATGTTAGCCAAAAACCGGTGCCGAAGAAGTTATTTAAAGTTTGAAAATTTATAGCGCTTGAAGTTGTGCGATAGTCTCAGTAGGGTCTGACGAACCAAAAACGAAACTTCCGGCAACAACAACGTCTGCTCCAGCTTCAGCAACCAGCTTTCCTGTTTCTAAGTTAATTCCACCATCTACTTCAATCAATGCGTGAGAACCCTTTTCCTTAATTAATTGCTTTAGTCCTTTTATCTTATTCAACGAATTAGCAATAAACTTTTGCGCTGCAAAGCCAGGATTTACCGACATTATACACACAAGATCCAAATCAGCAATTACTTCCGACAAAAGATTCACCGGTGTTGAAGGATTGATTGCAACACCTGCCTTCATGCCTGCGTCTTTTATCTGCTGTATCACTCTGTGCAAGTGAGTGCATGCCTCATAGTGAACGGTCATGATGTCACCACCGCATTTCTTCACTTCTGATATGAATTTTTGTGGTTCAACAATCATCAAATGCACATCCATTATCTTGTCAGACAATTTGTCTACACTTTTCATAACAGGAAATGCAAATGTTATATTAGGAACGAAAACCCCATCCATAACATCAACGTGAATATACTCAGCCTTACTTTTGTCTACAATGGCAACATCTTTAGCCAAATTGCTAAAATCCGCAGAAAGGAGCGATGGCGATACTATCATAATAATTGTGTTTTAAGATTACTTCTTTTTGTTAATAAAAATATGGTATAAAATATATAATACAATAATCAAAGCAAGGCCATAGCCAGCCATTGTGAGGTATTTATTGTAGTGTTCTATCTGATTAAACAATTCCCGCTCTGGCACGAAAAGGCTCAACCAATACCCGAGAGCAGCAAGCACACTATTCCAAATGCCCGCACCAAGTGACGTATAAAGAATAAACGGCAATATCGACATTCTCGACAATCCTGCAGGAATAGAAATCAACTGACGCACGGCAGGAATCAATCTTCCAAGGAATGTAGATATTGATCCATGCTTATCAAAGTATTTCTCCGCATTATCCACTTTCTCTGATGAAAGCATACAGATATGCCCAAATTTACTCTCGGCAAATACATGAATCAATGGTCGACCAATAAACAATGCTATAAAATAATTGATGAAAGCACCAATTAATGCGCCGAATGTAGCGAACAGCACAATTAGGAAAGTGTTTAAATCGCCATTATGCGCCGAAAAATAAGCGGCCGGTGGAATTACAATTTCTGACGGAAATGGAATGAACGAGCTTTCAATAGCCATTAATAACATTATTGTGCCGTAGTTAAGATTATCACGATACCATAATACGATATCTTGCATAGTGAGTGAAGGCATATATCTTACACACACTACCACGATTGCAATTAGAACAATAGCAACAACCGCGATTTGGATATAATTCTTTTTCATAATGCAAAGTTAATTAATCTTCTACAAATGAATACCATTTTGTGCAAACATAGTTGCATAATACTCCGATTTTTTATCGATGTTCATCGGATATGCTCGTGAAGACGACGGCATTCGATAATGCCTCAATGCTTTTTCACGACATTTCACTTCTACACACTCCCCCATTTTTGGCAATGGAGAATCAGTGATTTCAGCAATTACAGATGCAGCCTTTTCTCCAGTTGTCACAATAGCAGAAATACTTGGATGCGCCGATAATATACTCTGTAAATCAACCTGCTCTACAATCTCCAAGAATTTGTCTGATGCATTGTCTTTTAATCTTCTCACCCTCACGCCAGTATCGTAGAGCGCAATGTGCGCATGATTCAAAAATTCCATAATCAATGGCAGATTAAATTGTTTCTGCCCTTCTATCACAAAATAGTCCTTATCATTGTAAAATATGTTTCCCATAATTCGCCACATATCATTTATCCAATTGGGATAGAAGAAATCCATCGACCATTTGTCGGATTTCGGAGGAAATGTACCTAACATAATTATTTTAGCACCGATGGGTATATATGGCGAAAATGGATGACTTTCAATTTGCATAAATTCTTGACTGTTTTTTTTCGTTTTCGAGATTTGGCAAAGATATAAAATATTCGAGATTTTTATATAACTTTGTCAAAAGAAACAAAATCTAAGAACAATATGAAAATTATCAATCATCTACTTGCATTAGCGATTTTTTCGATCACACTTGCCAGTTGTGGTGGGCAAAAAGACATCGTATACATGAAGGATGCAAACGAACTACCACAAACAGTGCTTGCTCAAGCCAATCCTCCTGCAGAAATGGTGGCAATGCCTGGCGACATGCTTCAAATCACGGTTACAAGCAGAACACCCGAAGCGGTGAAACCATACAATAAAATATCTTATCTCAGCGAGGTGGGAGCTTCAGGTAGCTCAAGCGATGGATCTTCTCAAGAATATTATTTAGTAGACAATAATGGCAACATCGAATTTCCTGTAATTGGAGCCATTAATATTTTAGGCAAAAACAAGGCAGAGATCAAAGAAGCCGTTATCTCACACCTTTACCCCAATCATCTACTTGAAAGACCTGCTGTAGAAGTAAGATTTAAAAACTTCCAAGTAACAATCTTGGGTGAGGTACAAAGTCCTGGCGTTATTTCCGTACCAAATGAGCACTTAAATATTCTTGAAGCCATAGCACAAGCAGGCGACTTAACTATCTACGGCGTAAGAAGCAAGGTCCGACTCATTCGCACTGCTCAAGATGGTTCTCGCACGATTAACACAATCAACTTGAACGACAAGAAACTTGTGTTATCGCCATATTTCAATCTCCAGCAAAATGACGTGATATATGTGGAACCCAACGGCACAAAGCAACGCTCTTCATGGTCTGTGCCGCCAGGACTATCCGTAACATTGAGCACAGTAGGGACATTACTATCAATCGCCACCCTTGTAATTACGCTTACAAAGTAACACATATTTAATAATAATATTCAATTGGCGCCGAGTTCGTTTTGTGACGAATTCGGCATTTTTTATGACAAAAATTCTCTTATTTCACTCCAACTATGAAAAAGTGTCACTCCGTCCTATTCTTTTTCATCTTGACTATCATCCCATTAAGCGCAATGGCACGCATATTGTCAAACTAAATAGATGTAATATCGATGTTGCAAATGATATAAAACAATTAGAAAAAAATTTAATATATGAACTTTAACAATTATACAATTAAATCACAAGAGGTTATCCAAAAGGCAGTGGATTTAACCCGAAGGAATGGCAATCAGGCAATTGAACCTGCAACCATTCTCAAAGCAATATTTTTGCAAGGTGATTCTTTAGTCAAGTTCATATTTCAAAAACTTGGAGTTTCTGTCGAGATAATCGATAGACAACTTGACAAAGAATTGTCGAATCTGCCAAAAGTAAGTAACGGCGAGCCATATTTGTCAGCAAACGCAAATAATGTGCTCCAAGAAGCAGAAAACCAAGCTCAGAAATTTGGTGACCAATACGTTACCGTAGAAATGCTGATATTGGCTATCTTGAAAGTTCCTTCAGAAACGTCTACTCTCCTTAAAGACAATGGCGTGACTGAAAAAGAACTCACAGTGGCAATCCAAGAACTTCGTAAAGGCAAACAAGCTGCCGAACAAACGGCAGAAGACCAATACAATGCATTGAGTAAATATGCCATTAACCTTAATGAACGTGCTCGAAGCGGCAAATTGGACCCTGTTATTGGTCGTGACGATGAAATTCGTCGTGTTTTGCAGATACTTAGCCGTAGAACCAAAAACAACCCAATGCTAATTGGTGAACCAGGTACAGGTAAAACCGCCATCGCCGAAGGTCTTGCACAGCGAATCGTTCGTGGTGATGTGCCAGAGAATCTGAAGATGAAGCAAGTATACTCTTTGGATATGGGTGCATTGGTGGCTGGAGCAAAATACAAAGGTGAATTTGAGGAACGTCTGAAAGCAATCGTCAACGAAATCACTCAATCAAATGGTGATATAATTCTATTCATTGATGAAATCCACACTTTGGTGGGAGCTGGCAAAGGCGAAGGTGCAATGGATGCCGCAAACATCTTGAAACCTGCATTGGCCCGTGGTGAATTGCGTAGTATTGGTGCTACCACTTTGGATGAATATCAAAAGTATTTTGAAAAAGATAAAGCACTTGAACGAAGATTCCAAATCGTGATGGTTGATGAGCCTGATGAAGAAAGCGCAATAGCAATCTTGCGTGGATTGAAGGAACGTTATGAAAACCACCATAAAGTGAAAATTCTTGACGAGGCAGTGATTGCAGCAGTTCAACTTTCGGAGAGATATATCACCGATCGTTTTTTGCCAGATAAAGCAATCGACTTGATTGATGAGGCTGCATCAAAACTCCGAATAGAGATTGACTCTGTTCCACAAGCTCTTGATGAGATTATGAGAAAGATTTCTCAGCTTGAAATCGAGCGTGAGGCTGTTAAGCGAGATGGTGAGACAGAAAAGGTTCAAAACCTCGAAAAACAGATTGCAGAATTGCGTGATGAAGAGCACGAGTATCAAGCAAAATGGAAGGCTGAAAAAGATCTCATCAATCACATTCAGCAGAATAAAGCTGATATTGAGCAATTGAAGTTTGAGGCCGAACGTGCTGAGCGCGATGGCGATTATGCTAAAGTTGCAGAAATTCGTTACTCAAAAATCAAGGAAAAGGAAGACCAGAATACATCAATGCACGAGCAATTGCAGAAAATGCAAGGCGACAAAGCCCTTATTAAGGAGGAAGTCGATGCCGAAGATATCGCTGATATCGTTTCACGCTGGACTGGCATTCCTGTCACCAAGATGGTACAGAGCGAGCAAGAAAAGCTTCTCCACCTTGAGGATGAACTTCACAAACGTGTGATTGGTCAAGACGATGCCATTAAGGCTATCGCAGATGCTGTACGCCGTAGTCGTGCGGGATTAAATGATCCTCGAAGACCTATTGGTTCGTTTATTTTCCTTGGCACTACAGGTGTTGGTAAAACTGAATTGGCTAAGGCTCTTGCCGACTACCTATTTGACGATGAGAATATGATGACTAGAATTGATATGAGCGAATATCAAGAAAAGTTCTCGGTCACAAGGCTGATTGGATCACCTCCAGGATACGTAGGATATGAGGAAGGTGGACAACTTACTGAGGCTGTTCGACGCAAACCATATTCTGTTGTATTGTTTGATGAAATCGAAAAAGCAAATCCTGATGTATTCAACATTTTACTTCAGGTGCTTGACGATGGCCGATTGACCGACAATAAAGGCCGTCTGGTAAACTTCAAGAATACCATCATCATCATGACATCAAATATGGGATCTGAGCTTATTCGCGAGAACATGGAGAAAATCAATGATTCAAACCGCGAAGAGGTGATTGAAAAAACTAAGCGTCAAGTCCTTGATATGCTTAAGAAGACAATACGCCCAGAGTTCCTGAATCGTATCGACGAAACTATTATGTTCACGCCACTTACGCCTGGTGAGATTCGTCAGATAGTAATGTTGCAAATCAACAGCGTTAAGAAGATGCTTAGCAAGAACCAAATCGATTTGCAGATTACTGAAGACGCCCTTGATTATCTTGCAGCAGAGGGTTATGATCCAGAATTTGGCGCACGTCCAGTAAAACGTGCTATCCAACGCTTGGTACTTAACCAATTGTCAAAAGATATCATTGCTCAAAAGGTTACAAGCAACGCACCAATCATCATTGATTGCAAAGATGATAAGCTTGTGTTTAAGAACGCCGAGAAAAACAACTAACATTAGTTGATATATTATTATGGGGACCGATTTTTATAAGAAATCGGCCCCCATTTTTTATTTTACTATGATTTATTCTTAGAACATCTTTTCAGGATATTCACCATTAGCATGCAATTCTGCGAACTTGTCAACTACACCTTGACGGTCGGCAGCATAAGTCACGCCAAACCACTTAGAGTCTGTGTCCAAAACCTTTACCTTTGCATCACCCTTGTTGATGAGTTCATTTACCACCAATGGAATGAAGAATTCTGCCTTAGGAGTATTGATATTTTCTTTCAAGAAGTCAATGAAATACTTTTCGCTGAATTCAAAGTAATCTGGAGTAAAGCCCCACAAGTTCATCGAAACTGGAGTGTTAGGATCAAGAATTTGTAGCTTGCCATTTTCGTCAGTGAAAGTGATTTCGTGCTTGTCGTTGTATTCAATAGCAGTTCTTTCAACTACTGTGGTAAGATAACCATCAGTGTTTTCGCAAACGCCACGAGCTACAGAGCCACTTTCCGACATTGTATTACCTACACGGAAACCAACCATGCAATAGTCACCCTTACCTGTTTTAGGTTGTGACAATTCCTTTGCGATTACTTCAAAAGAGTTTCTGCCATAGAAGTCGTCAGCATTGATCACTGCAAATGGTTCTTTAATAACATCTTTACCCATTAAAACAGCATGGTTTGTACCCCATGGCTTAGTTCTGCCTTCTGGGCAAACAAATCCTTCAGGAAGTTTATCCAAAGTTTGGAAAACCACCTCTACAGGAATATGGTTTTCGTACTTTGAAAGGATTTTTGTTCTGAAATCTGCTTCGAAATCTTTGCGGATAACAAATACCACTTTGCCAAAGCCGCTTCTTATAGCATCATAGATTGAGTAATCCATGATAGTTTCTCCGTGAGGACCAAGACCATCTAATTGCTTAAGACCTCCGTAACGACTGCCCATACCGGCAGCAAGAACAAATAAAGTTGGTTTCATTATAATATATAGAATTTAAAAATAATTGTTTGCTTATATTCTTCACCAGGTTTCAACTCTTGCGAAGGGAAATTCGGCTTATTTGGAGCATCTGGCATTCCTTGACACTCTATAGCCACACCATCATAATCGTGATAAGACTGGCCTGATTTACTCTTAGGACATCCCTCAAGCCAATTGCCAGTATACACTTGTGTTGCAGGTTGTGTAGTGAACACATCAAGCGCTCTTCCACAAATTTCTTCTGACAATGTTGCCACATGCTTAAGTTGGTCCTTCTTCCATCCATCTACCACCCAGCAATTGTCATAACCCTTGCCATAAACAAGAGCTGGGAAATCTTCTTTTATATCTCGGCCAAGAGCTTTTGGCGTGGTGAAGTCCATTGGTGTGCCCGATACTTCAGCAATCTCACCTGTTGGTATCAATGTGTCGTCCGTAGGCAAATAATGTGAGCATGCAAGCCATAGCTTTTCCGACAACACTTTACCAGTGCTTTCACCAGCCAGATTGAAATAAGCATGGTTAGTGAGGTTCACTACAGTCGATTTATCGGCAGTAGCGCTCATCTCAATTTTCAGCTCATTATTGTCTGTCCACGTATATTCTACTTTTGCCTTTAATTCACCTGGATAATTTTCTTCACCATCAGCGCTAACTCGAGAAAACACAATGCTCTCCCCTACAATTTCGCTATTCCAAATTTGATTCTGGAAGCCTTCTGGTCCACCATGCAGTGCATTCGGGCCATTATTTATAGCTAATTGATAAGTCTTACCATCCACCACAAGGTGTCCTTTGGCAATACGATTGGCATATCTACCGGGTATTTTACCTGCACACGGACCATCATAGTAATAATCTGTTGCATTGGCATAGCCAAGCACTACGTCATCCATCTTACCAGCCTTGTCAGGGACAACAACCGACACGATGCCACAACCAAGACTCGACAACACCACACTTGCACCATTGCTATTAGTCAATGTGTACAGCGTGATATCACCTTTTTGTGATGGCACTATTTTCGTCTCAATTTTCATTGCATTTTATTATTCTTTATGTGCACCGTCAGAAATCACAACGTCATAAATCTTTGGTTCATGACCGTATTTCTTACAGAATTCTTCTTTTACTGTTTTGATGAAGTTATCGTACAATTCATCTTTTACAAGATTGATGGTGCAACCGCCAAAGCCACCACCCATAATACGAGAACCTGTCACGCCACACTTCTTGGCAACATCATTAAGGAAATCTAATTCTTCACAGCTAACCTCATAAAGTTTCGACATTCCTTCGTGTGTTTTGTACATTCGATCACCCACAGTTTCATAATCGCCGGCTTGAAGTGCATCACACACATCCAATACACGTTGCTTTTCTTCAATCACATATTTTGCACGCATATAGTCTTCTTCGCTGATTTCAGGCTTAATTCTTTCAAGATCTGACATTTCAGCATCGCGAAGTGTTTCAAGTCCCAATTTAGCAGCCACACGTTCGCAAGATTCACGACGCTTGTTGTATGGAGAATCCACCAACTCGTGCTTTACCACAGAATCTACGAGAACCAATTTGTAGCCCTTAGGTTCGAATGGGAAATATTGATATTCCAAAGAACGGCAATCGAGGCGCATAAGGCAATTTTTCTTACCGAAAACAGATGCGAATTGGTCCATAATGCCACAATTTACGCCACAATAATTATGCTCGGTTGATTGTCCGATTTTAGCCAATTCAAATTTGTCAATCGTATTGTCGTTGAACATATCATTCACTGCATAAGCAAAGCAAGATTCAAGGGCTGCAGATGATGACAAGCCTGCGCCCAATGGTACATTGCCAGCAAACACAGCATCAAAACCTTCCACCTTGAAACCTCGCTTAATTGTTTCACGACAAACGCCAAAGATATATCTTGCCCAATGTGCTTTTGGAGCGTCTTCTTCTTTCAGGCCAAATTCAGCATAATCGTCAATGTCGATTGAGAAAACTCTCACTTTATCTGTGCCATTTTTTTTGATTTGTGCAGCGATACATTTATCAATTGCTCCAGGGAATACAAAACCTCCGTTATAATCAGTGTGTTCGCCAATAAGATTGATACGACCTGCCGACGCATACATTGCGCCGCCATCTCCAAAGCGCTTTGAGAACACTGTCTTTATATTTTCTTTCATAAATGGGATTTAAGTTTTTATGATTATTTTATTTCAATATATATAAAGCAAAATTACAAAAAAATATCGAATCAATACATATCAGATGCTTGCAATTTGTCATTATACAAAGTTAAATAGCATAAATCATAGTGCAACCTTATATACCTCACCCATACCATTAGAAGCACTTGGCAACAAATTGTCGAGAGCTTCTACTTTGTACACCTAACAATACTGACAGCTCCCAGTCTGCAACTATACAATAATGGCAGAACCACTAATTGATTCTGCCACATTTTCTTTCTTATAGAAGAGCATTGATTTTTTCTTCCAAATTTGATTTTGAGATTGAACCCACATTCTTGTCAACCAAATTACCATCTTTGAAGAAGAGAATTGTAGGAATGTTACGGATACCGAACTCTGTAGAAATATCTGAAGAGTCTTCAACGTTGTATTTTCCGATTTTTACACGTCCTTCAAACTGCTCTGCAAGTTCATCAATGATTGGAGCAATCTTTTTGCATGGAATGCACCATTCTGCCCAGAAATCAATCACTACAGGTTTGCCAGATTCGATTTCGGCCTTAGTGTTTTCGTCGTTAAAAGCAAATGCCATTGTTAATTAGTTGTTTATTGTTAAATAATACGTTTAAATAAATCTAATCTATAGGTTTCTCAAACCATACCAACACATAAACATGTCAGCACTAATGAGAGGTCTATCTTATGCAAAGATAGTGCAAACCGAAAGCAATACAAAATGAAAAGCTTTTCATTTTTATTGCGAAGATGCAACCTATCTTATGCAAAAATACGAAATAATTCGGTCAAGTTCAAAATATCATTCTCAAATTGATGACATCAATCATCACTCACTAATGCATAAGCATCTACATCTTCTATTTCTGCGTCAGTTTCAATCTGCTTCTTGTCAGGGTTTTCACGACCTTCTACACGGTAATTCCATCCGTTCTCATCAAGGTATTCAAGAAGTTGCTTCGTCACAGAAATTCTTGCATCCGACATCAATTGCACTTTTTCACCAGAAGCGGGGTCGGTAATTAAAAACACCAATTCACTCTGATTCTCGGTAGAAGATGTCAAGAATGAGGCAAGAACCTTTGATTTTGATGCATTTATTTCATCCGGATCAATCTCTATCTCTATATTATGTATGAGTTTACCTTTTACATCCTGCAACATCTCGATAGACCCAATTATAAGCATAATCCTGCTATTATCAAACTTGCTGCGTTGATATGAAGCCTTGATCATTAAGAATTCGCCCTTGATGCCAAATTTGCCATATTCCACATAATCACGACCGAATAAGGCAAGTTCATATGTGCCCGATTTGTCTTCCATCGTTATCTTGCCATACTGCTTTCCAGCCTTTGTGAGTCGCACCTCATAATCCAGAACGATACCTCCAAATATCAGCGGTTGGTCTAATTTTTTCTCTTTATCAACCTCGAGTTCGGCAAGTGGTGTATTGCAGATAAATTTCATCTCCAAATCAAATGGATCAAGCGGGTGTCCCGAAAGATACATTCCCACAAGCTCCTTCTCTTTATCAAGCCTTACCACATTAGCCCACTTCTCTCCCACTGGCACTTCAGGTCGCGACATGAGCGATTCTGGCTCATCATCAAAGAGCGATGCAGTATGCTCCTTTTGATCGAGTTGAAACTTCTTTCCATAATTACTGATAATCTGAGCGCCGGTTTCACCCTTATCATTTGCGGCGAACCAATCCTCACGCTTTATTTCAGAGAAGCAGTCGAAAGCGCCAGCCAATGCCAGTTTCTCGAGCATACCCTGAGGGCAAGCAGTAGAGTCTACTCGTTCAACGAAATTAAAAATGTCGGTATATGGACCATTGGCGTTACGCTCCTCGATGATAGCATCAACAGCCTTTTCTCCTACGCCCTTCAAGCCACTCAATCCACAACGGATATCACCCGCCTTATTGGCGCTGAACTGTTTGAAAGATTCATTGACATCCGGACCTTTAACCGCTATCTTAAGGTTCTTGCATTCGTCCATAAATTTCACCTGCTTCTCAATATCGCCAGCATGACTAATCACCGAACTCATATATTCTGCAGGATAATGGGCTTTTAAGTATGCAGTTTGATAAGCCACCCAACTATAGCAAGTAGCGTGACTCTTATTAAATGCGTATGATGCGAATTTCTCCCAGTCTGCCCAAATCTTCTCAAGAACTTCTGGGTCATGTCCGTTTTTTTCACCTCCAGCGATGAATTTCGGTTTCATCGCATCTACGATGTCTTTTTTCTTTTTACCCATAGCCTTACGCAGCGCATCACTCTCGCCTCTGGTGAAATCAGCCAACTGACGAGAGAGCAACATCACTTGCTCTTGATACACTGTAATACCGTAAGTATCCTTAAGATACTTCTCCATACAAGGAATATCATATTTCACCCTCGATGGATCTTTCTTACGAGCGATAAATTCGGGAATATAGTCCATTGGCCCCGGACGATAAAGCGCGTTCATCGCAATAAGGTCTTCGAAAACTGTAGGATGCAGTTCTCGAAGATATTTTTGCATACCAGGAGATTCAAACTGGAATGTACCAATTGTCTTTCCCTCTTGGTATAGCTTATATGTCAGCTCATCATCGATTGGAATATTGTCAAGATCAATATCAACGCCATGAGTGATTTTTATATTCTCCAAAGCTGTCTTAAGAATTGAAAGAGTCTTCAACCCCAAAAAGTCCATTTTAATCAAGCCCGTAGATTCTATCACGTGACCATCGTATTGCGTACAGTTTACACGAGTTTTCGTTTCCTTATCCTCTGCCGTACTTACTGGCACCCAATCGCTGATAGGATTACGGCAAATAATAAATCCGCAAGCGTGCACACCTGTTCCACGCACATTACCCTCAAGCTTCTTAGCATACTTAATAGTATTACGCAACAGGGGATTAGATGAGTTCTCGGCTTGTTGCAATTCTGGCACTTGAGCAATCGCATTAGGCAGATTCATCTTTGGAACTTTCCCATCGGGGCCTTCTCGCAATCTATCCGGAATAGCCTTACACAATGCATTCGACTCAGCCAAAGGCAGTTTCTCAACACGAGCAACGTCTTTGATTGAGTTCTTTGTTGCCATGGTGCCGTAAGTTATAATATGCGCGCAGTTTTCTCTGCCATATTTCTCTTCCACCCATTCAAGCACACGTCCACGGCCATCATCGTCAAAGTCAGTATCAATATCAGGCAACGAAATACGGTCAGGATTCAAGAAACGCTCAAACAGCAAATCGTATTTCATCGGGTCGATTTTGGTAATGCCAAGGCAATAAGCTACCACCGAACCAGCAGCTGAACCACGCCCTGGACCAACCATAACGCCTAAATCTTTTTGAGCGGAATTGATAAAATCTTGCACAATCAAGAAATAACCAGGGAAACCCATAGTCTTCATAATATGCAACTCAAATCTGATGCGGTCGTCCACCTCCTTCTCAAGAGGCATAGGATATAATCGACTTGCACCTTCATAAGCCAACTTGGCGAGGTAATCGGCTTCAAACTTTATTCTATAAAGCTTTTCAAACCCGCCCAATTTGGCAATTTTCTTCTCACCTTCTTCTTTTGGCAATTGGTTCTCTCCGTTCTCATCACTTGTAAACTCTTTAAACAAGTCTTCTTCGGAGAAACGTCTACGCCACTCTTCTTCCGTACCAAAGTCTTCCGGAATTGGGAAGAACGGCATAATTGGGTCGTGTTCAATATTATATTCTTCTACCTTATCGAGAATCTCTATGGTGTTGCTCAACGATTCAGGTACGTCTGAAAAAATCGCATTCATCTCAGCGGTTGTTTTCATCCACTCCTGCTTAGTGTACAGCATTCTGTTCGGGTCGTTCAAGTCACGCCCCGTAGAAAGGCATATCAGGTGATCGTGCGCTTCTGCATCATCTTCATCCACAAAATGCACGTCGTTTGAGCAGATCAATTTCACATCGAGTTCCTTCGACAACTCAATCAACACCTTATTAACCTCCTCTTGCAAAGGATAAGTGTCGAAATTGGCTCTTTGGGCAGGATTGGCTTTGTGACGTTGCATCTCGAGATAATAATCATCGCCAAAAACTCCCTTAAACCATTTTATCACTTCTTTAGCATCATCTATGCGATTAGCCATTATCAATTTTGGCACTTCTCCACCAAGGCAAGCCGAGCAAACTATCAAATCTTCATGATATTTCGCCAAGTTTTCCTTGTCGATACGCGGGTGGTTATAAAAGCCCTCTGTCCAAGCAAGACTGACAATCTTAATGAGGTTCTTATATCCATTATAGTTTTTTGCCAACACAATTAAGTGATAACCACGGTCAGTGCGATCAGAAGTGTCGTGCATATCACCCTTTGCAACATACATTTCACATCCGAATATTGGTTTAAACAGTTTCTTGCGCGCTGCCGAGATGGCATCCTTTGTTTCAACAATCTTTGCGTCATCGCGCTCTTCAGCAGACTCCAACTCTTTAAGTTGTTTAGTAAGGGTCTTTATTTCTCCCTTGATGGGCTTATTTGCGCTATTTGACTCGTCAAAAAACTCTTTAATACCCATCATATTGCCGTGGTCGGTAATCGCCATACCAGGCATACCGTCGGCCATAGCCTTTTTTATCAATTTCTTGATTGAGGCCTGACCATCAAGTATTGAGTATTGAGTGTGTGTATGTAGATGGATGAACGGTTCCATAATATTGTAATTTCGATTGATTGTAATAAGTTTTCAAAATTAATCATTCCGCGTCAAATTATTGCCCTATGAGTGATGAAAGTTATCAACAAATAATGTTAAAACACATAAACTATTTGCGGCATTTGTTTATAAATGAAATTAAATTACTACCTTTGTCTATGGCGACAAAGGGGTGCCTTATTCCTGGCTGAGATTATACCCTCCGAACCTGATGCGAGTAACTTCGTCGTAGGAATTGTCGATAGTATTTCTCAATCCTGTATTCGGTCCCCTAATAGCCCAAATTAAAAAAACATTTGCAAATAAGCATATTTTTAGGCAATGAGGACATATCCCAAAGTTTTATCAATAGCAGGCTCCGACTGTAGCGGAGGCGCAGGCATTCAGGCCGATTTGAAGACATTCTCGGCCTTAGGCGTATATGGCATGAGTGTAATCACTGCACTCACCGCACAAAACACTATGGCGGTAACCGATGTTGTGCCCACTCCTGCCGAGCACCTTGCAAAAGAGTTGGACGCGATATTCTCCGACATTCGTCCAGATGCAATAAAAATAGGCATGAGCGTTAATGCAGAGATAATAAATGTCATCGCAGATAAACTTATCGAATACAACGCAACAAACATTATTCTTGACCCAGTGATGATTTCCACCTCTGGACATCGTCTAATCGGCCAAGAAGCAATCAGCACTCTCACACAAAGATTGATGCCTATATGCACCCTGCTCACCCCTAACCGCCACGAGGCGGAATGTCTTGCCGACATGCAAATAACCAGCGAAGCAGATGTGGGTGTAGTAGCAAAACGAATCTTGAATTATGCTCCTGCCGTATTGATTAAGGGCGGACATTTTGAAGATGACTCGGTCAAAGATTATTTATTTCGCCGAGGAGAAGAATGTCCTATGGAGTTTGCTGCACATCGAGTCAACACAAACAATACCCACGGCACAGGCTGCACACTCTCATCAGCAATTGCCGCATATGTTGCACTGGGGCACGACCTCGTGGAATCAGTGGCATTGGCAAAACGATACCTCACGAATGCAATCATTTCTGGAAGTGACATAATCATCGGTAATGGACACGGTCCGGTAAACCACCTTTGGGACACAAAACCTATGACAATAATCGAAAAATAACATATCAATTATGAACGTATTTATAAACAAAAAAGAATACACGTTGCCTGAAGGTGCAACCATTTTTGATGCACTGCAGGCAGTACAAAACATTACACTTAAAGGAATTGCAGTGGCTCTCAACAACGACGTTGTAGCATCAACCGACTGGGAATCGACCACATTAAACGATAGCGACAAAATCACAATCATTCGCGCTTTCTACGGAGGATGAAACTCATAGGTATCACATCCGAACACGCAGTTGCCGATGAAGCCACTCGCATAGTTGAGGCTCTGAAGGCAGGATTTGATTATTTTCATCTTCGCAAGCCTCACTATGCCGATGAAGAAATGCGTCGCCTCATTGATTCGATTCCTGCAGAATACCATCATCAACTTACTCTTGGGAGCAATCAACATCTGATTTCAGAATACGGCATTGGCGGAATTCACATCAAATGTTCATGCGCAACAATCAAATCCACTATTCCATTTAATGCCCGAACAAGCAAGTCTTGCCACAGCATCGAAGAAGTGGCACAATGCTGCGACGAATACAATTATGTGTTTCTAAGTCCAATATTTGACAGTGTATCAAAGATAGGATATTCTTCAAATTTCACGTCAGAACAACTAAAGAGCTATTCTGAAAAAGGTCTGCTGAAACACGTGGTGGCATTAGGAGGAGTTACTGCAGATAATCTGCAAACTCTTATGCAATACAATTTGTATGGAACTGCGATTTTGGGTTACCTCTTCAGCGAAATGAGCATCACAGAATATAAAGAACGATTACATAACATAATTTCTATCATAAAATAATTATGCTACAATTTATAACAAATGCGCCTGACAAAGACAGCGTTATTAAGCAAGTACAACAAGTTTTAGCAGGTGGTTGCAAGTGGATACAATTACGCATGAAGAATGCAGAACACAACGAGATTGTAGAAACATCAAAGGTATTGAAACCAATGTGTGCAGAACAAGAAGCGATTTTTGTCATCGACGACCACGTTGACATCTGTAAAGAATTGGCTCTTGACGGCGTACACTTGGGGAAAAACGATATGGATGTCAAGGAGGCTCGCGAGTTGCTTGGCGAAGGCTGCATTATTGGCGCTACCGCTAACACCCTTGAGGATGTGCTATCTCACTCTCCCGTGTATGTAGATTACATTGGCCTTGGTCCATTTAGGTTTACAACAACAAAACAGAATCTGAGTCCCATCATTGGACTGGATGGTTATCGCAGTATTGCAACCGTTGCAGCAAGCACCGGAAAAAACCTTCCTCTTGTTGCCATTGGCGGAATTGAAGAATCCGACATTGACTCCGTAATGGCAACAGGCGTGGATGGCATTGCCGTATCTGGAGCTCTTATTAATGCCTCCAACACCACAAATGCCACTAAACAAATGATAGAAAAACTTGATTCTATTCTGAATCAACGTCTTTCGCAAAAAGGATTAGAATAAAACAATCATATAAAACAAAACAAATATGGCTTTTGAAAATGACATATTAAAAATAGGTGGTCGTGAATTTACCTCTCGCCTATTTATGGGAACCGGTAAGTTCTCATCAAACGAGTTGATGCTTCAGTCAATTTTGGCGTCAAAATCACAAATGATCACAGTCGCCATGAAGCGTATCAACATGGATAATGAGGCTGAAGATGATATGTTGAACCATATTAATCGCGAAGCTGTGCAATTTTTGCCAAATACTTCTGGCGTTCGCGATGCAGAAGAAGCGATCTTGGCAGCAAAGCTTTCACGCGAATGCTTTGGCACTAATTTCATCAAACTTGAAATTCACCCAAATCCAAAATATCTTCTTCCTGACCCTATCGAGACTCTAAAAGCAACCGAGGAATTAGTAAAACTCGGTTTTGTGGTATTGCCTTACATCCAAGCCGACCCAGTATTGTGCAAGCGACTTGAAGACGTTGGCACTGCTGCTGTGATGCCTTTGGGCGCACCTATTGGCACAAACAAGGGATTAGACACCAAAGAGATGCTCGACATTATCATTGCAGAATCTAATGTTCCTGTTGTTGTAGATGCAGGTATCGGTGCACCTTCTCATGCTGCCGAAGCTATGGAAATGGGTGCCGATGCGGTTCTTGTAAACACCGCAATTGCAATGTCACCAAACCCTGTGGAAATGGCAGATGCATTCCGTATGGCAGTTGTGGCAGGCCGTCAAGCATATCTTGCCGGACTTGGTGCTATATGCGCTCCAGGACAAGCCACAAGTCCATTAACATCTTTCTTGGATTAATAATCATTACAATAATACTTCTATGGAAATAAACACTATTAAGGTTGACTCTTATCCTTCTTCGGAGAAAGTATATCTAAACGGCAAATTATTCCCTATTAAGGTGGGTATGCGTAAGATTTCCCTTACCCCAAACATCAAGTATGAAGGTGATAAGCGAATTGAAACGCCAAACCAACCATTGCTCGTATATGACACAAGTGGCCCATACACCGACCCGGATCAAAAAATCGACATCAATAAGGGCATTAATCGCCTCCGTGAGAATTGGATTATGGAGCGTGGCGATGTGTACCTACTTGACGACATCACATCTAATTATGGCAAGCAACGTCGCGATGACAAATCATTGGACGCTATTCGCTTCCCAATTCAGCACAAGCCACTGAAAGCAAAGGCTGGCAAGAAGATTACACAAATGGCCTATGCCAAAGCAGGCATTATCACTCCAGAAATGGAATATGTGGCTATTCGCGAAAATATGAACAATGCAGAATTGTGCATTGAAAGCCATATCACTCCAGAATTAGTGCGCGATGAGGTTGCTGCCGGCCGTGCAATCATCCCAGCAAACATCAACCACCCAGAATCGGAGCCAATGATTATTGGTAAGCAATTCCTTGTGAAACTCAATACTAATATCGGCAACTCTGCCCTTCTTTCTTCAATCGAAGAAGAAGTGAACAAAGCCGTATGGAGTTGTTATTGGGGCGGAGACACGCTGATGGACCTTTCTACCGGCAACAATATTCACGAAACCCGCGAATGGATTATCCGTAACTGCCCAGTACCAGTAGGAACTGTGCCAATTTATCAAGCTCTTGAGAAAGTAAATGGACAAGTGAAAGACCTCACATGGGAAATCTACCGCGATACACTTATCGAGCAATGCGAACAAGGTGTTGACTACTTCACTATTCATGCCGGCGTATTGAAAGAGCATGCCGATTTGCTTGAAGGCAGATTGACTGGATGTGTGTCACGCGGTGGCAGTATTATGACTGAGTGGTGTGTCCTTCACGACCAGGAAAGTTTCTTGTACACACATTTTGATGAGATTTGCGACATCCTTAGCCAATATGACGTAGCCGTTTCTCTTGGCGATGGCATGCGCCCAGGTAGCATCAACGACGCCAACGACCGCGCACAATTCTTAGAACTTGACGTTCTTGGCGAACTTACACAAAAAGCTTGGGACAAGGATGTGCAAGTGATTATAGAAGGTCCTGGACACGTGCCAATGCAAAAAATAAAAGAAAACATGGAGCGCCAAATTAGTGCCTGCCACGAAGCGCCATTCTACACACTTGGCCCGTTGACCACCGACATAGCCCCTGGCTACGACCACATCACATCTGCCATTGGTGCTGCCCAAATAGCTTGGCTCGGAACAGCAATGATTTGCTATGTTACTCCTAAAGAGCACTTGGCATTGCCTAATTTGGAAGACGTACGTCAAGGTGTTATCGCCTATAAGATTGCCGCCCATGCTGCCGATTTAGCAAAGGGTCACCCAGGCGCACAACTCCGCGACAATGCAATGAGCAAAGCACGTTTTGATTTCCGTTGGAAAGACCAATTCAACATTTCACTTGACCCTGCTCGCGCTCGTGAATACTATGTGCAAAGCCATGGCGAAAATGAAAAATTCTGCACAATGTGTGGTCCTAATTTCTGCGCAATGCGAATTACGCAATCTGTTTGTAAAGAGAAAGGTAAAAAATAATGTTTTCAGAAGAATTAGCAAAGATTGATTGGAATACAACAACCGCTAAAATAAATGCAAAAACTGACCTGGATGTCAGAATAGCATTAGGCAAAGAACGCTTAAACGTGGAAGATTTCATGGCATTGATTTCTCCCGCAGCCGTTCCTTACCTTGAACAAATGGCGCAAAAGTCGCAATATTACACACAAGAGCGTTTTGGCAAGATAATAAGTATGTACATACCTCTATATCTTAGCAATGAATGCTCAAACCACTGCGTATATTGTGGATTTAACTATAACAACAAATTTGAACGAACCACTTTAACCGAAGACCAAATTAAGACCGAATGCGAAGCAATTCGCGAACTTGGCCCTTTTGAAAATCTTCTTATCGTGACTGGCGAATGGCCTTCTGTGGCTGGAGTTGATTATTTGGAACGTGCACTTCACATTGCACGCCCTTATTTCAATAACCTCACTATCGAGGTCATGCCTATGCGTCAAAAAGATTACTATCGATTGACTAAATCAGGTCTTAACGGCGTGGTATGCTTCCAAGAAACCTACAACAAGGCTCGATATAACATATACCACCCAAGAGGCATGAAGTCGCTCTTTGATTGGCGTGTGAACGGATATGATAGAATGGGCGCTGCCGGTGTACATAAAATCGGAATGGGCGTTTTGATTGGTTTGGAAGATTGGCGCACCGATGTAACTATGATGGCTTATCATTTGCGCTATCTTCAGAAAAAATATTGGCGTACCAGATTTTCCGTGAATTTCCCGCGAATGCGACCTGCTGAAGGCGGATATCAACCGAATGTGATTATGACTGAGAAAGAACTGGCACAACTCACATTTGCATTCCGCATCTTCGACCACGATGTGGACATTTCATACTCTACACGCGAAGAGCCAAAATTCCGCGAGAATATGATGAAACTTGGTGTAACATCTATGAGCGCAGGTAGTAAAACAGAGCCTGGTGGCTATGCAAGCACTCCTGATGCACTCGAGCAATTTGAAGTAAGTGATGGACGTAGTCCAAAAGAAGTCTCTCAAGACATTAAACAACTCGGCTATGAGGTGGTTTGGAAAGATTGGGACAAGATTTTCGATTAGACTATAGTGATTCATAAAATATCGGGGGCCGCGCCAATTGGTGCAGCCCCTTTTATATCATCTATCGTGTAACTACTACTTACAGACATTCACTTCTCTAATTCAAAGATTTTAGTCATCAATTGCCATTTGGCCGTTGACTCAGCATTTGGATCACAGCCCTGAAATTTGGCCACATGAGCTTCCCACTCGGCCTGATGAGGCAATTTTGCCAACCTCGCATTGTCTTTCACAAAATCAAAATCATCGGTTGTGTCCATAATCATAAACGCCTGATTTTCAAAAAGGAATATCTGCATATCTAAAATACCCACTTCTCTAATTCCAGCCTGTATTTCAGGCCAAACATGAGCGTGTTCTTCAATATATCCTTTAATCAACTCTTCATCTTTTGGGAGATTTAATACTTGGCAATAACGTTTCATATCATTTGTAATATTTGTTTCTGTAAAAGTACTCACCATTTCCGTATTATCCAAATAATATACAAAAATCAAAACCGATAGCATGGAAAACGAAACCGACTTCATACTATACAAATCTCTGCATCGTATGAAGTCAGTCTTTTTGTGGAGCTGGAGGGAATCGAACCCTCGTCCAAACGTGGAACTAATAAGCTTTCTACATGCTTAGTCTTGACTTGGTTTTCGACTATGGGCAGGCTCGAGACCACCAACACATAGCTTATCTGCTAAATTTCAAACACATTCCGCAGCTTAATGCATTCTATTTCCGAATTACTGAGCACCACCATATCGAAGCGTCTCGGAACCAGACAATCGGGTGATGTCTTGTCTCTGCCACTGTGGCAAAGATTAAGCTAACTTACTATACTTCGGTTAAGCAGCAAGAGCGTAGTTATTTTCGCCATTTGAAATTTTTGATGTCGTAGATTAAAGAGATAGCCATCATCACTCTGCATGCTTACTTACCACCTCTACACGCTGTCAAATCCAGTCAGCCCCATTCTCCTTATGGGTGTACGTATCTCTGCTTAAAGACGGTATGTAATCGAAAAACATTTCTCTACTTTGCTTTTCGGCCAACAAAGTTACAACTTTTATCTTTTGTATCAAATTTTTTTGCGAACTTTACCCCAAACAAAACAATTTGAATGTATGATAACACTTATTGAAGCAATTAAATCTCGGCATTCCGTCAGACGTTATCTCAATCGCTCCCTCTCGGAAGAGATAAAAGCAACCTTGCAAAATAAAATAAATGAGCTTAATTCTCAGTACAATTTAAATATTCAACTGATTTGCAATGAGCCAAAGGCTTTCACTGGCATATTTGCATACGGTAAATTCTCTGGCGTTGAGAATTATTTCGTTATGGCTGGCGTTAAGGACTCTTCCTTTGATGAGCGAGTTGGTTATTGTGGCGAACAGTTGGTACTTCTTGCTCAGCAACTTGGGTTAAACACATGCTGGGCGGGACTTAGCTATCGTCGAATAGCCAACACATATATTCTAAAACCTAACGAGAAGATTGCATGCTACATAGCGCTTGGTTATGGCGAAACACAAGGATGTGACCACAAACGCAAAACTTTCACAGAAGTATGCAACATCAATGACAACTCTCCCGAATGGTTCGTACGAGGAGTTGAGGCGGCTCTTCTCGCCCCTACAGCTATTAATCAACAAAAATTCTATTTTAAACTTCTTCCACAAGTATCGGGGAAACCCGTAGTAGTTGCACAACGAGGTTTGTCGTTGGTGGGATATACTCAAATGGACCTTGGCATAGCAAAACTTCATTTTGAAATTGCTGCAGGAAAAGAGAATTTTCAATGGGATTGATATTATTGTCCGAATTGAATTAAAGCGAGCCAACATTCCTGCTGGCTCGCTTATTATATCTCTAAACGGGGATATTATCGCAAATATACTTTGTACGACGCGCCATCCACTGTAACAATGTAGATACCACTTCCACATTCTATCTCGTTTTTGTCGCTTGCTATCAGTACACCATCCACATTGTATACGCTCGATGTTTTAAACTCTCCCAGTATACAGATAATTCCATCTCTGACGCCAACTCGTGCAACATCCTTGCTGATGGAGTCTTCAGAAGTAAACAGGCTCTTCACCACAGAGATAGGATGTATAACATAATCAGGGCCAGATTTGCCTAAATCACCTATTACTTCTACATAGTTTTCCGTTGTGTCGGGAGTGCTATTGCTATCAAGAACCAAATTGTTGACTAAAACGACTGTTCCGCCTTGATTTAATGTTGTGGTGCCACCAACATTCTTGATAATTCCACCATATATCTTCACCAACTTACCCACATAACTATCGTTAAGTTGCGACAGATAAATACGCGTTGGTGCCAGATAGTTCTGACTAATCACACTTTCGTTATTAACCTCTATGCATAGAATGCCATCAATATCACTGATTGTTCCAGCCACACACGGGTTAATCTTCACGCCAGTTTCAATTGCTTTCAAACCTGACGCAGAATGCAAATACATCACATCTTTTCCGTCTGTAACAAGGGTATACTTGCCATCCTTGCTCTGGGCTTTGCATATAAGTTCACAGTTAAATTTCACATCTCCACCTTGTTCAAATTCCTGAGCCGAGGAAATATTTTCTACCACACAATTAGTTGTTGAAACCTTGATTCGTGCAATTCGAGTATAGTCAGAATTATTTTGTTGCGGATACAAATATTTTACGCAAGTCGATTTTCCCTCCCACAGGCTGTGATCATCATTTGTGAATTTTCCCGTGTCACACGACCATTCTTCTAAGGAGTTCGTCCACGTATCACGGTATTTGGGAAAATATTCCGCTTCTATTTTTGTGATTCTCGATTCATCTGTCGTTTTAAACACTATATTTCCAGCCCCACACATATAACCGAACTCCATATAATATTCAAAAGTCCCATTGTTGTTATACTTTTTTAAAACCGGGCCAAGAACCTCATTTAGATTCGGTTCTGCTGCATTAGGCATAATCTCAAAGGATATTTCTACATTACCTACCGTAAACACTACATCCGATCCAATATAATTACGATTATTAGGCACAGGATATCCGAATATTTTACCCTCCGAATCAGGTGTTGAGAAATCGAAAGTTATAGTCTCACCTTTTGCACATATAGTACTTACAAATAAAAGTATTAATACATTTAATATTTTTCTTAGGTCCATATTTTTAGATGTATCGGTTAATATTATAATGCCACAATATTACAAAAAGCTTTCTATATATACAATAGTTGCCCAAACTTTTTTTGAAAAGATTGGGCAACAATCAGAATTTGACGCAAAATCGCAACTTTGAGCCTATAATAGTATTTCTATTCTCTACGGATCTTTAGCAAAATTGCTTCGCTATGTTTAGTCGCGAAATCAGCGGAGTTTTTTACCACAAGAGCAAGGTATCCACCACCTCCTGCACCAGGCATTTTCCATGCAAGCACATCATCAAGAGCGCTATATGCATCAATGGCTTGCTGGATATAGCTATTATCCGTCTCTGGATGACCAACGTATACAGGCTTTACCATACCAGGGAACATGGCAACTTGTGCCTCAAAACTCGCTCTATATGCCGAAGCAAAAGCCTCAAGATTTCGCGCCTTTATTGCGCACCAACATTCATCGGCTGCTTTAGCCAAAGCCTCCACCTTCACCGGAGTGATATCCTTGTCTTCCACCACACTGCACCCGGCAAGTCGTGGCAGCATAGGTATCATCACCAAATGCTCCTCGAGGAAACGCAGTGTCATCTCGTCGTTGGTGCTTTCTATTTTTGTTGGCCAGAAATTATTGTCATAATAATGACGGCAAAGACCAGGTATGCATATTCCAATAGAGTCTTGGGCTCCCGATATATGCCCACCCTCTCTTTCTGGATTGTTTTCAAAACAGAATACAAGCCTTGCAAGCATCTCATGGTCCATTTTAGGCAATTTTACAGGCCAAATCTTTTGAATCATCTTACGTGTAGATGTCGACAACCCACAGCGCTCACGCACCTCAAAAGTCGGTTCAAGTGATATCGTTATCGCCCACCCCGGATGATATTGGCTTACATATGGCTGGTCAATCCATGTGCCAGCGATATCAAGACGCGTAGGAATGCCCTCGCGTTCATCTGTCACCTGTGTGTTTTCACGTAACGAAGCTTTAAGCGACGATGAACTGCGTGCTTGCAGGCCATCGTGTGGAGTACGCTGTAGTTCTATATACTCTATGCCACGCTCTTCGCAAAGTTTGCGTTTTTCTGCGCTACCGCCTTCGGCATTAACCACAAAAACATCGGGCTTTACTAAATCAAGAGTTGGGAGGAAATCAATTACGCCACTTCCCTGATTGATATAAGCATCTTTCACAGCCTTTATATTTTTAACCATAAACAGACGCTCCTCCTGAGGGAACATTGGTTTACGATGCTTATACTCGAGGTATGTTGCATCGGAACCTATGCCCACATAAAGTTCGCCAAATTGTGAGGCTTGCTGAAAAAACTCAACATGCCCTGAGTGTAAAAGATCATAGCAACCGCTTACAAATACTTTTTTTGCCATATTATATGGTAATGCAAGATTTATTTTACAATTCCTTTTTCAAGATATTCTGCAAGGTTAGTACGCATCACACTTGCCACATGGTCAGCTGCCACCTTCTGCATATCGTGCTGAACCATTATTTGAACCAGCTGTTCAAACGATGTGGCCTGAGGGTTCCATCCAAGTTCTCTTTTGGCCTTGGTCGGGTCGCCCCAAAGGTTTACCACATCTGTAGGTCGGTAAAATGCCTCTGATACAGCAACTACTGTCTTGCCGACCAAGTTTGCTGGTCCTGAGGTCACGATACCTTTTTCATTGATGCCTTCACCTTCCCATCGCAATTCGATACCCGCATAATGAAACGCAAGTGTTGCAAATTCACGAACGGTATGTTGTACGCCAGTAGCAATCACAAAGTCTTCTGGCTTTTGGTGCTGAAGTATAAGCCACATGCATTCCACATAGTCCTTAGCATACCCCCAATCGCGCAACGAATCAAGATTTCCAAGATACAAGCAATCCTGTTTTCCCTGCGCTATACGCGCAGCAGCAAGTGTGATTTTGCGTGTCACAAACGTTTCACCTCGACGTTCCGACTCGTGATTGAAAAGAATTCCCGAACAGCAGAACATATCGTATGCTTCTCGATACTCTTTTATTATCCAAAATCCGTATAATTTAGCCACAGCGTACGGCGAGTAAGGATGAAATGGCGTTTTTTCATTTTGAGGCACTTCTTCTACCTTTCCATATAGTTCTGATGTTGAAGCCTGATATATCTTACACGTCTTTTCGAGGTGATTGGTTCTCACGGCCTCCAAAATTCGCAACACGCCCACAGCATCTACATCTGCGGTAAATTCTGGCGCATCAAAACTCACTTGCACGTGGCTTTGAGCCGCAAGATTATATATTTCGTCAGGCATAACCATTCCTACAAGCTTTACAAGCGACATAGAGTCGCTCATGTCGGCATAATGAAGGTGGAAGTTTGGTGTTCCCTCTAAGTGTGCTATACGTTCACGATAATCTACAGAGGAACGACGAATCGTGCCATGTACTTCATAACCTTTTTCAAGAAGGAACTCCGATAAGTAGCTACCATCTTGTCCGGTAACGCCAGTTATAAGTGCTTTTTTCATTTGATATATTAGTTTGTCTTATTTTATATTTTTGAGTCACAAACAGAGCCCTTAGTCGAACCCTTTTTTTCGGCATGTGCGATATATCGTCTCCAGCTTACTGTTGAATTGATGCTCTATACCAATCAAACAGCTTTTTCACACCGTCTTCTATCTCAACCTTATGCCTCCACCCAAGAGAGTGAAGTTTGCTCACGTCTATGAGTTTACGCATCGTTCCATCAGGCTTTGTGGAATCAAACTCTATAGTACCCGTAAAACCAACGGCTTTAGCCACAAGCTCTGAAAGCGCACGAATGGTGAGCTCTTTTCCTGTTCCCACATTGATGTGACAATTTCTAATTTCGCCAAGAGCGGGAATTGCGCCACCACGACCAGTGGAATGATTGCGGTCGACAACACCATCAGCAGCCACACCATAATGTACCGATGAGTATTTTTCGATGCCGATAATGTCCGAAAAGTTAACGTTTTGCAGCACGTGCACACTGGCATCAGCCATATCCTCGCTCCATAGGAACTCTCGAAGAGGTGTACCAGTGCCCCATAGACCAACGTGATTGTCTCCTATACCATAGAAAGCAAGCACTTTGCGGATTTCGCTTTCCTCTGAGTTGTTATCAATCACATGACGAACAACCTTACCATCCTCTTTAATATTGGCTCCAACAGGGCGAATCTTCAAATCGGCTCTAATTGCAGTCCAATTATTATCATTAATCAACTTTGCGAGATACACTTTACGCATCATCGCTGGCATCACATGCGAGTTCTCAAGGTGAAAATTATCATTCGGGCCATATAGATTTGTAGGCATCACGGCAATATAATTTGTGCCATACTGCAGATTATAACTTTCGCACATCTTCAGTCCTGCAATCTTGGCAATTGCATACTCCTCGTTGGTATACTCCAATTCACTTGTGAGTAAACAATCCTCCCTCATCGGCTGAGGAGCATTTTTGGGATATATGCAAGTTGACCCCAGAAATAGAAGTTTCTCCACACCGTGAGCATAAGCCTCAGAAATCACATTGCACTGAATCTTCATATTCATCATAATGAAATCGGCGCGATAGAGGCTATTTGCCATAATTCCTCCCACAAAGGCAGCCGCCAATACCACAGCATCGGGCTTTTCCTCGTCGAAAAATCTTTTCACAGCATATTGGTCGGTCAAGTCAAGTTCCTCATGGGTACGTCCCACAAGATTGGTATAACCACGTTGGAGCAGGTTATTCCATATAGCCGACCCGACAAGTCCACGATGACCTGCAACATATATTTTGCTATTCTTATCCATGTCACATTTGTCTTAGTTTAAGAATGCGCTTAAACCTATAAATTAAGATTATTAGTTCATTAATCTAATATGAAGCCTTTTCTCAAAGCTTCGCCCTATATGTAACAAAGGTAATGAAAAAAATTTAGAAATACTGACAAATTACCACTCTGTGTTCTTGTATTTTTTCTTTTATGTCAATCTAATACAGTTTCTGTCTGTAGCGCCATAAAACCGAAAGACTCAAAGCAGTAAAAAAACAATCCATTTACGGTCTAAAGACCTATTTGGGTTAAATATAACCTATAGCCGGCGGCGCGACACCGAACGAACATGAGGCGATATGGCATTCTCCACATGCTGTATTTTGAAATTGCCAGGCGTTCCGGTTACAAAAATCACATCAATCTGTATCGACAACTGTTGAATGGCATACCTTCTAAGATAACCCTTGCCAGCCATTATCACTTTTCTGCCTTTAGCTTCAGAGAACACCAAAGCAGGGTTGAAATCATCATTCGTGCGAGTCTTAACCTCCACAAATATCACACCGCCGTTTTTCTCAACCACAAGGTCAAGCTCAAGATGGTTACACTTCCAGTTCCGTTCCCTGATAGTGTATCCTTTACGAATCAGATATTCCATAGCGGCCTCTTCCCCAGCCTTACCAAGATCGTTGTGCCTCGCCATAAATTATTCCTGTTTTAAAGCCCAATTCTGCTTTCGTGCCCGATTTGACCTTCTAAAGCACATATAGAGCCTTAAAAACATTATCAATGCACTTAAAAAAGAAAAGTCACTAAGCAGTAAACAAGCATATCCATTTACAGCCTAATGACAAATTGGGATTAGTTACTACCGATGCAAATATAGCAGATAATCACCACACCTCAAAATCCCCGCCACACTTCCAGGCATAACAAGATGTTATTTCTTAAACATTTCAAGCCTTACCGGTAGCAACAGGAAATAGAATAAGCGATTAACAGACATCTATGCAACCAGCACATAATATCCATTAATCGCTCATCGACCAATTACTTATCTTACAATTGCATCCTTGATACAGTCAACAATGTAGCGTACGTCATCATCTGTCACATACGGACCTGCTGGCAAACAGAAGCCCACCTTAAAGAGGTCTTCTTCAATACCATTGGTATAAACAGGAGCTGCCTCATATACAGGCTGTTTGTGCATTGGCTTCCAAACTGGACGACATTCTATCTTCTTGTCAAGCATGAACACACGCAAAGCCTCTACATTTTCGTTAGGCTGACAGTCGGTTGTAGCAGAGTCAACAGCATGAATTACACCTGCAGCGCCACCTACGGCAGTCTTGATAACCTCCTTATATGCGTTTTCCTGACCTTGAATCTTCACATCCGCATCCAAAGTGGCAGCGCAAAGCCAGAAGTTAGCATCATAGCGTTTGTCAGCAGGTTGCTTGTGAATATGTACACCTGGTATATCCTTCAGCAGTTCCTCATAGAGCGATTGCACATGTTTATGATGGGCAATATGGTCATTGAGCACAGTCATCTGGCCACGACCAATACCTGCACACACGTTCGACATACGATAGTTGTAACCGATAGCCGTATGCTGATAATAAGGATAAGCGTCGCGAGCCTGTGTAGCATACCACATCACCTCGTTGGCATCCTCAGCATTGCGGCAAATCATTGCGCCACCTCCAGAAGTAGTAATCATCTTGTTGCCGTTGAACGACAGCACACCATACTTGCCAAATGTGCCCAGCACTTGACCATCGAAGCGTGAGCCCATACCTTCGGCTGCATCCTCTACCACTGAAATGCCATACTTGTCGGCAATAGCCATAATCTCATCGATGCGGTAAGGCATACCATAGAGAGCCACTGGCACGATAGCCTTAGGATATTTGCCGGTCTTTTCCTTACGGTCAAGTATAGCTTTCTCCAACAGGGCTGGATCCATATTCCAAGTTTCGTCCTCCGAGCCAACAAACACAGGTTTAGCGCCAAGATAGGTGATTGGATGGCTTGAAGCACAGAAAGTGAAACTCTGCACCAACACCTCGTCGCCGGGCTTTACACCACAACCAATCAAAGCCAAATGTACGGCTGCCGTACCAGCCGACAGACAAACCACCTTATGGTCAAGCGGCTCAGTGCCATCGCTCTTACTGTTGGCAAATGCCTCCAAGTCTTTTTCGAAAGCATTCACATTCGGGCCCATAGGCACCACCCAGTTGGTATCGAAAGCCTCCTTCACGTATTTCTGTTCCAAACCAGCCTCACTCATGTGGGCAAGGCACAGATAAATCGTTTTTCTTTCTTCTGACATAATATTTTTATTTTAGTCTATATTTTTCTAAACTTCTTCCCCGGCAAATTTCACCTTGAATCCCAGAACTGTCGCAAATATCATTTCGATATCCTTCCAAAACGAATAGTTACGATAATAGTAGCAATTCAAACGTACTTTGTCTGGATAGATTACCTTGTCGTTATATTCCACAGCAATCTCTTGCATAGGGCGTGTATCTCCTTCTGCTCGTTTTTTTGCCACATATTCAGAAATCATTTCGTCTTCCAATCTGTACTTCAATGTAGCAGGTCCTGTAATGCCAGGACGAAGTTTCAACACATCTCGATCATCGCCCTGCAGCTTATCAGCATATCCTGGCACATCTGGACGAGGACCGACAAAACTCATATTGCCAATCAACACATCCCATAACTCCGGCAGCTCATCAATCTTATAATGTCTCAACTTAGCGCCAAACGGAGTAATACGGCTATCACCAGCCACCGAAACCGACGAACCACTGTGCTTCACCGTCATCGAGCGAAACTTATGACATGTGAATAACTTACCATCCCTACCCACTCTTTTCTGGCAGAAAAAAGCTGGGCCTCCCGGCATCTTCTTGTGAATTAAAAACGCCACTATGGGGAATATCCACCAAATCAAAAGCAGCCCCAATAGGGACGCAACAATGTCAAAAAATCTTTTAAATATCATAAATCACTATTATTTTTTCTCGACATTCGAATATCTGCAATGCCTTTCATCAGCAGACGATGTATTCTTCACATAGTGTACTTTCTTATAGGCTCCACAAACTAAATTCATTCCAGTCCAAAACAAACTTGCCACAGGATTCATATCCATTGCCTCATGCCAAAGTTTATAATGCCAACGTATCAGCGTGGCATATCCATGAGTAGAAACACTTCCTTTTCTGCCTCGGCGATACATAGCCAGACATTCATCAAGCAAATAACAATCAGCTTTTTTTATAACCTTCAACCACATAGCATAATCGTTATTCTTCTTGATGTCAGCAATTTGCAATAAACCTATTTGTTCACGCTCAAACATCACCGTTAGACACCCTGGCCAACAAAAACTAAACATACCCAATTTCTTGAAATGTTTAGGCCCTGTAAACTTAACGCCAGTAGGATTTGAACGCTCATCCATCTCTTCATAATTAGTATATGAAAAATTGTAGCCGTTATCCACCATAAACTTCAGTTGATGCTCCAATTTTTCTGGCATCCACATGTCATCAGAGTCAAGAAAGGCAATCCATTTGCCTTGCGCCCTGCGCAACGCATTATTTCTTGTAATGGCCGCACCCGAATTATGAGGATTACACTCATACTTTATACGCTTATCAGCCTCCAAATAAGGCTTTATTACCTCTAATGTATTATCCATGGAACAGTCATCCTGTATGAGCAGTTCCCATTTCTCATAAGTCTGTGCCAACACACTTTGAATTGATTCGATAATAAATCCTGCACAATTCCATGTTGGCATTATAATTGAAACTAATCCGTAGTCTTGCATAAACTATTTATTTCATTTTTCTTAGTTCCGCCCGATGGTATCGCACCATATCGCTCTATCTGCGACCACTTGTGCGGACGGATATACCATTCTTTAGTTTTATTCAAAACGTATTTTTATAAAACCGCGTTGCTTATGTCTTAACATCCTTTATCTATCACCCTGCAAGGAACTCCCACTGCGGTAGTTCCTGCAGGGACTGATTTATTAACCAATGCCATAGCACCTATCACGGCATTCTCGCCTATTTCAATATCTTGACGTGCTGTTATAGATGTTCGCATCCCTATGTATGCGCCATCCTTAATTATTATTCTGTTATGCTCCTGCTTTCGTCCATGACATGCAAAATAAACTCCATACGAAATTGTCACATTGTCACCTATGACAATCTTGTCAACGCATAGGTCATCCAAATAACATTTCATACCGATAAAACAACCCTTTCCTATTTTAAAACCACATAGGCGATAAAGGGCTATACGTACTGGAGGCAGTACACAATTCGGCGCTATATTTTGACAAATACCCTTGCGGATTAAATGCCAAAGTTCACCGACAATTGATCTTTTAAACCAATATGGAATGTGTTCTTCCGGTACATCAGGATGCGCCCAATGATAGAGGTTTGCTAGAATTCCCCCCCCCCCTCACAAACAGATTTCTCATATATATCTTACAGGAAAAACAGGTGATTATGTGTTTTTTTAAAAATTAAAATACACTTTTTGCCGCTGCCAAAACTCGCGTAAGAAAGAAGTTCAGATTATATCGGCAAGGTGCTTTGAAATAAATTAGTGAATACATTTTTACCAATCTTAATTCATTTACAACAACACTAATCCTATTTCTTTTATTTGTCGTAGCGCTATTTGGTCGATAACGACGATAATAGACTGCATTCTTTGAGGTGAATGACACCTCATTAATTTTATCACTAATCAAAAACATAAACAGAGAATCTTCACCATTTTTAAATCGAACATCATATCTTCTCCCTTGTATGAAACTCATTGGTATGAGTTTCATACAGGGGCCGGAAAAAAATTTCCGCCCCCTGGATGTAAGTTTGTTGCAATTGTGTTCTATACAATACTTGTACGCATCAGTTATACCATACGGCAATTGTTTCTCTATTTCTCCATCATTAAATGCATAAGGATAACACAAAGAAACAGTATATGGTGTAGCTTTGTCATACAACTCCCTTAAATACGATGGCGAAATCAAGTCATCATCATCGATGAAGGTGATGTATTCTCCTTTAGCGGTATCGAGGGCGATGTTACGAGCATTAGATACCCCACCTTCATCTGTTTGGAAAAATTGCACCTGCAAATCGCTGTGCTTACCAAGCCAATCCTTGATCTGCGAGTGAAAAGGCTCATTACACCCATTCAGCACCAGCACTAACTCATAATCCGACTTCGAAAAAGTCTGATTATAAACCGAATCCAAACACTCCCACAAATACCCCTGCGGCTTATAAGTGGGCACAATCACCGATATCTTCATATTTCACGAATTGTAAACTTCTATATATTTTTTTGCAACTTCTGATATTCGATATTTTTTAAACGAGTCCAAACAATGCTCTCTCAATTTGGTTATATCAGAATCAGATAACGACATAAAGTGCTTTAGGGTCTGAAAATAAGCGTCTTCACTTGAATTTTCAGATAAGAAACCGTTGTATCCATTTTTTACTACCTCTGGTATTCCACCAACTGGCGAGCAAATAGGTATACAACCCACAGAAATTGCTTCTAAAAGAGTAACGGGCATCCCTTCCCAAATTGAAGGTAAACAGAACGCGTCGGCTTCAGAAAGCAAGTCTCGAACATCGTTTCGTTCTCCTAAATAAACAATGTGTTTACTTAAATATGGCTCAATCCTTTCCCATATTTGCAAATCCTGCTTCGATCCAGCAATCAACAACACTACATCCAAGCCATCTTTTACCAAACGATCAAAAGCCTTCACCAGTACAACCTGATTCTTCGGAGTGGAAATTCTACCAGGATGTAGGAAAAGCTTTGTTTTATTCGTTAGACGAAATTCCCTTAATTTATCGGTTTTTGCATTTGTAACATACTCAGGAATTCCATTATATATCAGAGTGCTATCCTGCCCGTAAAAAGCGGTAAATGACCTCTTTGATTCCTTAGATATCGTGACAGGATGAATCAAACCATGTCTAAAAGAAAACTTCTTCAATGCTATTAAACGTCTGTCCCAAATAGTATTTTCTTTTGCTGCATCAGAGTGAATAGTGTAAACAAACTTCACCTTTTTATGTAATAGCAATACGGATAGTGCATAATAATAGAAAAAACCATGAATGTGTACTACATCAAAACCGCCATCATTAATCACTTTAAAAATTTTAAAAATCTCATTAATAGAAAAACCCTCTTTCACTTTTCCTAACGAGATGCGATGCACTAAGGGTGATAGTTTTTTTTCAAACACATGATCAGGCGTCGGCTCATAAATTGTGCACACAGTCACATCATGAAATTTCACCATTTCATTGACCAGTCCACAAATCATAGCTTCAATGCCCCCTCCCGCCATAGAAGGGTGAATATGTAATATCTTCATTTCTTATCTAATCTACTTCTAATTAATTTTGATGGATTACCTCCAATAATGGAATATTCTGGGAAATCTTTGCAAAGCAAGCAACACGCGCCTATCACAGAACCCGTTCTCACATGTCGTCCAGGAGTAAAAGTCACATCCCTTCCAATCCAAACATCATCTTCTATTATAGTAGGTCCTTTTTTCACGAAACCTTGTTGATTCATAGGTACAGACAAATCGCTAATTTTATGATTTTGCGAAAGGATATAACAATTTGGCCCCATCATCACATTCTTCCCTATTTTAATATCACTGGGCACTTGGCAATTAATTCCCAAACCACTGTTGTCTCCAAGTTCCACTAAACGCCCAGAACCAAAGCAAGCCCCTCGTTCAACATTCACGTTTTCGCCACAATACTTAAATATTCGTTTGCATAGGAAGCCCCTACATTTCATACTTACCCCCCCACCAGTAGATTATCACTTTTCGGCAGATGACGGGCAATGCCATAATAGAGAGATAAAGATACAATCTGTAAAATACTAAATTCAATTCCTTTTATTTTCATAATGCTGCGTTATAAAATGAGTACAACAATGCATACAAAGTACCGCAAACGGCAATTTGTATAGTTCGTTTTACATACTTATGTCTATAACCACTTTGATACAGATATGCCATAACAATAGTCGTCGGTATGGCTGCAAATCGAAGAAAACGGCCATAAATAGTACTGGTATTTACTCCTAAATCAAAAGCAAATATAGAGGAAATTAATACTAATAATATCTGCAATACTATAAATGCTTTTATATCATTTGGTATAATGATTTTCTTTTGTCTTATTATTCCAAAGCCTAAACATGCTGTTAAATAATAAGGAATTCGTTCAAACATACTTTGTAGTAAAGCACCAATACCTTGAGATGACAAATCTTTTTCCATATATCTCTGTCCCGTAGCCATATATGAAGCCATATCTCCTTCTCCTCCAGTGTCCGACATCATAAAATCAGCAACACCAATCTTAGCACATACAACGCCTACAGGAAAAGTGATTAGAAGGATCCAAATCGCATAACGTGGAAACCTTTTTAACAATAAAGCAAGAGCAACTACACCAATAGCAAAGGTAGCAGACTTATGGAAAAAATATGACGATAAAAGTATTACAACACCTAATAAAGCACTTCTGAAATTGTGGTTATTTTTTATAAAAAGTGAATACCCATAAAATGCCATTGCCATTGCCAAAGTCGCACGAGCATAAGCAAACCATATTATATATATAATGCTAAATAGTAATAATACTAATTCTTTTGAGACAGATAGATTATTAGCTGTTTTTACAAAAAGAAACAAAGCTGTCCCCCACACTACTAATCTAAAAAAAAGATAATCAGGAGATATGTTTTGAACAATCCATACATAGACATTTTCCAAACTAGTGCGATAACCAGCTCTTATAAAAACATATTCTTTTAGATAATGAAACCAGTCTGTTCCCCAAAATGAGAACAAACAAAACAACAAACACAATATCCATCCAATATTATATTTTGCCTTAGAAACTTTAAATGGATATTTTAGAGTGTCTTTTAAGACGCAGTAATTGCAAAGAACAATAAGGATGTTAAAAAAAACCATCCAAGCTGTTTGGTGAATATTATTAGCAATAATGAACATTTCAATATAACTTTAACTATTAACAATTGCCTCATAAACACGTTGACAATTCTTGTCATCTCGCATTTCAAAGAGTTTATCTGCATATTCTATATATTTATAATCTTGAGTCATGCCATTCTCAAGCAACTCATACAAGACTTCAAATAATTTCTCTTGAGTTATACATTTATATCCTAAATTCTCCTCTCTAAGATAACCTCGCTGATAGTGTTTTCTGCGAAATTCTTCTTCATCAAATTGATAAAAAATAATAGGTTTTCTCATATAAGCAATATCGAAATACACACTCGAATAATCTGTAATAAGCATACAAGATTCTTTTAGTAACGTTTGGACATCAAAATTAAAATCTGCAATTTTAACGCAAGGATTCAAATCAAGAGATAAAAAAGAAGTTATATACTTTTGAATTTCATAATGCGGATAGAATACCAATTCATATTCAAATTTCTCTAAATAGTTGTGCAGCTGATCGCTTTTCAAGAAGCTAGACCAATAATGATAATATTTTGTTGTTATAAAATCTTTACCTCGCTCATACATTCTCCATGTTGGCATAACCAATATTTGTCTTTTCGATTTAAAATTATTTAGGTTATCATACCTACACAATCCTGTATACTTTACGATTTGTTTTGAATGCCCAAAATTTGCAAGAATATAATCATATTCAGGCTTTGCACCACAACAGAATAAATCAACATTTATAGCCCCCTTCATCAAACCTGGAAGATAATCTTTGATTATCCCATGCTGCAAAAATATTTGTTTACGATGTCGAAAAATTCTAAATTTTCTATCTAATTTCACAAAAAATTCCATAAATGGAGTATAACCCATTATATGAGTACTTACCAAAGTTGATGATTTGCATAGACTCTTGTAATGTTCAAATGATCCAAATCTTACAGTAGAATTTGGGTATTTATTAAACTTATAAAAGTCTTTGCTATTAGGATTAATCACATATTTTACATTTAAATATGTATGGTTTTTCTTTAAATATTCAAAGAAAACAAAACCATTATCCCTAGCTTCGCAACCTCGCTCGGAAATTAACCATACATTTTTTCTAGAATGGCAACCTGTAACCAACCAAGCAATTAACAACTTAATTAAAACATATAATTCAGTAATTCTTATTTTTATCTTAGGCATAATATCAATTTTAAAGATAGCGATGTTAATACGTCAAATAATTTATATTGATGATTTATATAAAATGAGATTAAGTATTTTTTTATTGGAGACAAATTTGCATAGCATAACATTGCCTGCTCAATCTTAGAAAAATCATTTTGCAGATGTAACAATCGGTCTTTTTTTCTGCAATTACCATAATATAAGGAGAATATAGTTTCTGCCATTTGATTGCCTCTTTGTTGCAATCTTAATTTACAATCGTCTATTCCTATATTATATCTATTTATATATGAAATGGTAGACTTGTACAAATGGCGAAAGGAATGTAGTTCCGTTTCATATTTTACTTTTCGTTTAGATCTTGTTGCAGAACAAATATTGTCAATTCTATAACAATACCCTTTTTCTTCAACAAAAGCATATCTTTTTACAGACAATAGATAATCCATAGTAAACGCCATGTCTTCTGCTATCTTCATCTTTTCATCAAAGCGCAGCGGACGACCGTCGACACTATGGTTGACGGTCTCTAAACTGAATAGTTTAGAGACCGTCAACCCACGGAACATCCTAAAGACATATCCAAGATTATCTCCTATATAGTTATCATACGACTGGTTAACACTTACAATCTCGCCATTCTTAACATTACAGCATCCTCCATGCACAAAATCAACACACTCACCTTCCTCAATTGGCTTATACAAACCTTTGATAAAGTCTGGCAATATATAATCATCTGCATCAATGAATGTGACCCATTCACCTTCAGCGTTGTCCAAACCTAAATTACGAGCAGAACTAACCCCTCCGTTTTTTTTATGAAATACTCGTATACGAGTGTCCTTTTTAGCATACTCGTCACAAATATTACCACTTCGATCTGATGAACCATCATCAATTAACAGCAACTCCCAATCAGTTAATGTTTGGGTAAGAATGCTGCCAATGCAACAATGAAGGTAGTGTTCCACATTATATACTGGAATAATTATTGAAATTTTAGGTCGACTCATTTTAATCTCGTGATAATTTTATTAACAAACTGATTAACCAATATTTTCTCTGTTTGGTCTAAACAAATAATATATGAATACGAAATTATAGCTACAACACTTACAATAATAACGACTAAGAGATCCAATACTATATTAGATATGAAATAATGTGGTATTACAGTCGTTAATACAGACAAAACAATAACACAAACTAACGGAATGGCTACATTATGTATGTATTTTTTTATAGAAAATGACGTGAGCCGCTTTAACGATATTAATCCTGCTATATGATTGGTAAACATTGTTACCAATAAAGCATAAAAAACGTATTCAGGTACAGAATCTATGCACAAAAAAATATATGCCAACGGAACAGACATTAAATTTGAAGCACTTGAAATTGTTTGATAAAACTTCATCTTACCTGTAGCATGTACGATTGCAGATATGGGAGCAACCAAACTTCCCCATGTGTTTGTTATAAGCATAATAATAACAAAAGAAGATGTGTGCTCTGGAACATTTCCTCCTAACCACATATTTAATATCGGGGAAATCAATAAACATACAGGTAACGACATCAAGAGAAATACTATACATGATAGTTTACTAACACTATTCATAAGATGAAAAGAACGATCATATTCACCTTTTGCATAAGATTGCACTATCTGTGGTCTTGCAGGGGTTAGGATATTACTCGTAAAACCTTGTAAAGCGCCATTTACCTGATTTGCAACACCTCTGGCAGCATTTACAATTGGACCAAAGAAGGCATTTAACAACAGATTAATACCTTGGTCACGCATCATATAAGCAAAAGATCCAAACAAGTTCCAACCTGCGAATTCAAGCATTTCCTTTAAATAAGCCTTGCAAGATTGTATGCCGAAACGAAGATTCTTAAAATGTTTTTTTGCATACATCCGATAGGCGAAATAATCAAATATAGTAATAGCCATAAAAAGGGCACCATACAATATTAGCCTATCACCATCAGATATATACAAAGCAAACACTATTATTAACTTCAATACTGCATCAATTATGCCTATATATGCATAATAGTTCATACGTTCATAAGCCATTATTGCTGAGATATAAGGCACATTCACTATATTTAGGAACATTGACACCACACTAAACTGGAATATCCAAAATGCAGCAGACATTCTTGTTTCTGGAACAACCAATTTATTCTCTAAATACCATAGGCCTCCAACCTCCGTAAATACAATAATAATAATAGCTAAAAGCCAATGTATCAAAATAGATGCATTATATACCTTTTGTACTCCTAATTCACCATTTTTGCCTAATTCATAGTTATAGTATCTTTGAGTAGCACTTGCTATAGAGTTGTTGAGAAATGAGAACATGGAAACAAATCCACATACTACATTATATATTCCATAGTCTTCAATACCCAAGACCTTAAGAACTGCTCGTGTTGTATATAATGAAATAAACAATACAACAACCATACGAATACTCATGTATAAGCTGTTCTTCGCTATTCGTTTATTATTTGCTGATTGATCAGACATTAATTTTAAAAAAGCAAAATTTACAATGTCGATTTTATGTCTTTTAATCTCTTCTAAAAATATCTCTTGTATATACTTTATCTTCTACATCTTTCAAACAGTCGTCAAAGCGGTTGGCTATAATGGCTTTGCTTTGAGCCTTGAATTCATCAAGGTCATTTACCACCTTGCTTCCGAAGAATGTAGTGCCATCTTCAAGTGTTGGCTCATAGATGATGACTTCTGCACCTTTAGCCTTGATGCGCTTCATAATGCCTTGGATGGCAGACTGGCGGAAGTTGTCGGAATTAGACTTCATAGTCAAGCGGTAAACGCCAATCACACATTCGCCCACCTCTGCGCCATATTGATTATTGCTCGAATAATCATACCATCCAGCTTTGCGCAAAACAGCATCTGCAATGTAGTCCTTGCGTGTGCGGTTGCTCTCTACGATTGCCTCAATCAGGTTTTCTGGCACATCCTGATAGTTAGCCAGAAGTTGCTTGGTATCCTTTGGCAGGCAATAACCGCCGTAACCGAATGAAGGGTTGTTATAATGCGAGCCGATACGTGGATCAAGGCCAACACCTTCTATGATTGCCTTGCTGTCCAGGCCTTTCATTTCGGCATAAGTATCAAGTTCGTTGAAGTAGCTTACACGAAGAGCGAGGTAAGTGTTGGCAAAAAGCTTAACAGCTTCTGCTTCCTTCATTCCCATAAAGAGGGTGTCGATGCTTTCCTTAATGGCTCCTTCCTGCAAAAGAGCAGCGAAAGTCTTTGCAGCATCTTTCAACATCTCCACGTTGGTAACAGACTCGATAGCCTTATTCTCAGCTTCGAATTCTGGGTTATTAATAATCTTAGGATAACCTACGATGATCCGGCTTGGATAAAGATTGTCATACAAAGCCTTACTCTCGCGCAAGAATTCTGGCGAGAAGAGAAGATTGAACTTCTTAACTCCCTTCTGTGCGTATTTCAAATAAAGGCTACGAGTATAGCCAACAGGTATGGTACTCTTTATTACCATAATGGCATCAGGATTTACTTCCAACACCAAGTCGATAACCTCCTCCACATGTGTGGTGTCGAAGTAATTCTTAACAGGATCGTAGTTGGTTGGTGCCGAAATCACCACAAAGTCGGCATCGGCATAAGCCGACTTGCCATCGAGAGTGGCCACAAGATTGAGAGGCTTTTCAGCCAAAAACTTTTCAATGTAATCATCCTGAATAGGAGAAATCTTGTTATTCAACTTTTCCACCTTCTCAGGAATCACATCTACTGCTGTTACATGATGATGTTGCGATAGCAATGTAGCTATACTTAGTCCCACGTAGCCAGTACCAGCCACTGCGACCTTAATGTCTTTAAAATCACGCATATTTTTGTTGGATTTGGATTTGCATATTAATAAGTCCCTTTAAATTCGGACTTTTTCAATTATTGATATTAAGATATAGTATCTAAAACATCGCAATATGAATCAATGCCATGCAACAGGTTGGAATTAAGCAGCATTTCCCCAGTTTTACAACACCATTACAGCGTTTTCAAAAATGTTTTTTAGGCAATATAAATTTTCTCGAATCAAGCCGCCGCCCAATTCAGAAAAAAACTATCTTTAAAAATTCTTTGTTTCTAAAGTTCCGAAAAACATTTTGTCGGATGTAGAAAAAGAACATGCGCAATCCTGCTTCATAACCTCTCCTCTACTTTATGTCTGCTGCGATGGCCATCATTTCCCAAAATGATTGCACCAGTCTTTCCACAACATAATTCATATAAACACGATGTTGACTTCGCCAACTTACGCAATTGAATAGCACTAAGCAGCCAGATGTTTCCTGAGCTATAATTCCTATCCATTACTTGTTTGGCTTTGTGTCCCTAACAATCTTTTCAGGATTTAAATAATAAATCCTTATTTTTTCGACCACAAAGATACTACATTTTTTGCATTTATTATCATTTTTCGTATAAAACAATCTGACAATCTGCATTTTTAACATACAACATCCACTACTTGAAGTCAAATTCATAAGTTTCGCAAGCTATGACGTATAAAAATCTCAGAAAAACAACTACGTCCGCCACAAAATATTTCACCCGACGCCATAGCAAACAAAGGATTTTTTCATAATCTTGCCACGGCTTGTACTAAAGCACGAAAAATATTAAAAAAATATTTATTTCATAGTCCGTTCATTTTTAACTATTTGTGATTTTTGTACTAAATTTCTTAAAAAATTCATGCTCAAAAAATTTGCATAGTCCAAAAATAGTTCGTACCTTTGCACACGTCAAAAACAACACAGGTTGTTAAGACAACAATGGAGAGATGGCTGAGTGGTCGATAGCGGCGGTCTTGAAAACCGTTGAGGGTCACACCTCCGGGGGTTCGAATCCCTCTCTCTCCGCTCAAAAGTCCTGTAAGTCGAAAGATTTACAGGACTTTTTCTTTTGTGTTTTTTAAGTAGCCCACCCTTTCCTTTCAAGCACAAAGGTAATTCCGGTTTTTACAAGTTAAGGATAAACCGTTTGACGGCACCGGGGAGAAATCTCCACACTCACAAGGTAATATTTCTCCCCATGTCCTTGCCCTCATGGTAAGGGCCGTGCATTGGACGCGCCTCTTGAAACAAAGATTATATGCTCCAGCATAACACCATTAAAATTTAGCTTATGAATACAGAAAACGCTTACATTCCGGTCGAACCGGCAAGAGGACGAGGAGGAATCCCTTTATAAATCTCCATTCCAAGATCGCCTATCAGTCAATTTCATGATATAATTGCATTTTCTTTTTCAGGCATTCATCTTTGCCGATAAAATTTTGAGAGCCTATAGCTCCTCCGGCATATTCAAACACTACGAAAGGTGAGTAAACAATAGAGGCCTCAGATTCATTGATTTTCTTTTGTTCATCAGAGGAGAGCGGTATATGATATATCTGATAGTAATACTTTCCCATACCGATGCGACGGAATCCGATACCAAAAGGAGCGTCAGGAATAGCCTGCAAGGAAATAGAAATACAGCCTATTTCATCCAACTCTTTCTTCAGCCATATTAACGAATTTCTGTCGAGACCACTTTGGATTAGTAATGAATCTATCTTTTCCTCGCTCGGAGCCCAATTGGATTTCATCTCACCACTGCTGTTTGAGAAATGGAAGATAGAAACATCGCCATACTCAAATTCAATATCTACGGAACATCCGGGAGTCATTTTATTGTAAAGATTACGATATATCTGCTCCATGCGTCTGCCATATTCTGTATAATGACTTTCCATAATATCGGCATCACATCTGGTGAACGGATTGAGAAATATGAACGAAATCAAAAGAATATTTACACCATTCAACCCCAACAATATTTTCTTATGTTTGCTATTGCACCTTAGCGAACAGACAAATGATATGCAGGCAACAATAAATGCAGGAATGAATAACCAAAAGAACATGGCAATCACCCATACGAATATAAAATCGCTTACAATGAGTCCTAAAAGACACACGGAAAGGAACAATACACAAATGTATTGTATTGTTATCCATAATGTTTTATCGGTCAGTTTCATAGTTCAAAAAAATATAAGATTGCGAATGAATAGATATAGAGTGTAACTACGAAAATCCACATGCCGATTTTCCATCTAAGTCTTGTTTTATCGGGCAAATTCCCGAAACGGATATAATATCGTTCACTCCGTTTTTCAAAGTCCATGAACCACTCGCATATAAAATAAACTGCAAGTGTAATCCACGCCAACGTACAATTATGCCAATGGAATATGATTGAAAAGCATAATGCCATCACAATGCCACCATCCAAAAGCCTGATATCATAAACGCTGGGAAGGGTGTCTTTCTTGTTGTTTCTACCCAGAGCCATCAATGCGTATGCACGTATCTGAACAATGTTGTTGAAAATGTATGCAAATACATTTCTTATTCGAATGGTTACTTGTTCACGGTTGCACCAACGGCGGATATATGTGTAGCTATCGCTAAACATTCCGCTCTGAAAAATACATCTATGTTTATTCTTGCGAGCTTCTTTTATAATTGCCAAAGCATCTTCCTCTTTGCCATTATGAATAAGAGTCATAAGATATAGCAGTCGGTCGGGGTCATAATCCATTTTTGACTCGTCAGGGAAAAATGAGTCTGCATTAGGATTGGCAATTATGAATTTTGATATTGCATCCGTTGCATTTTTGAACATTCCATCAATTCTATCAGTGAGTTCCTCTTTGTCTGTAGCTTTCGTTATCTCGTCTGAAGTTAGGATTTGCCCTGATAGAGAGTAAGCTCCTGTTCCACGCAAGCTCAAAGGTTCTTTCTTGTTATCCGGGGCTTCCCATATATTCCACCACAAATCATCGGCATACATAGGCTTGACAGTAAGCCGGGCTTCATCGGAAAGAAAATAAAGACAGAAAAAATAGTCGCACTCAACCTTGAAGTTGATATAAGAACTTTGGCGAAAACCATATTTACGGCTCACGCTACGCCTGGCATCGGCTATCATTTTCTGGTATTCTTTGTCGGTCATCTCACTATCAATCCAGTTCTTATCCACAAAATTAATACAATTTTCGCTAAAGCCGTTACGTTACCATACGTAAAGTGTTTGAACTGAGTGGAAAACATGAAATCCTATCCCTCTTTTATGTGATTCTGCGGTTTCAGCCTCATTTCCCTGCTTTTCCTTCTGTTTTGGCTACTATTTTATGTAGTTTGTGTCTCTTACATTGTACGAATATCATTATCAAGTTCTTTTCTCCATACTATAATTCCTATAGTCGGAAAAATAATCGTGAAAAGTAAAGCGGCTTGAGCATAACCAATAGGCAAGTAATCATCTTCAAAAAAGAGATAATCTGTTTTTGAAGAATAATACAGCTTAGGTATTTCTCCTGTCTTTATTTTGTCCAATATCCGATCTCCTGTATGTAATGTATATTGTTTAGAGTTGTATGTTATATAAATTTGATTTGAACTTTTATAGTGTCTCTTTTCCAAATATCCATTATATGTATAGTCAGTAATAGGATTTTGAGTTTGTTCTATATATCTGCCATATAAATTGAACAGATATAGAACAAGAGATAAAACAAAGCCGAAGCAATATGATATTTTAAAAAAAGATCTAATCTTCATATCTTACATAGTTTATTTTGTTCGGTAAGACCTCCCTCCTCAATTTATAAATAGAGCAACTAATGCCTTTGCAGAGTCTTTCAGAAATAAAATTAAGGCGTTTAGAACTGCTTTAAGTGAAGTAACGGATATTAAATTCTTTCTTTTCAGACTTACAAAACTATATGCTTAATCCCCTAGATATATCGGGTGAGCCGTCAAACCTTATTTGCGGGGGAATACCTAAAGATACAAAAAGCTAACTAATACGCAACATTTTGTCTATGAATTAGTTGGCTAATTTTATACTATTTACTGAATGTTCCTTTTTAAAATGAATGGCGGAGGGGTTATGCCCTCTCCGCCATGAGAACTTTCCTAACCGTCCCCTACTTGCAGGCCCACTTGTTCCCTTTCTCCACTCCTTTCTCACACAAAACCTTAACATTGCACAATCTGTCACAAAGATCAAAGCAAAGCGGAAAAAAGAGTTGGCATCTACTCAGGATTCTTTCACATATGTATCCTCTTATGATGTGCTTGACCTGCCGAATGCTTGTCGCTCAAACCACACTTAGTCGTAGCTTGACAACGACTCGCTATCATCACCCATCGTAATGGGCACTATAAAGATAGTTCATTTTTTACAAAAAAGCAACTTTTTACCATTAATTTTCAAACATTTATGTAAAATAATCATTTAATTGGGTCTTCCAACGTATCGAAGGCCAATCCAGAGTTTGCCTGCATATTATCCAGGCGCTTTTCGATACCTAACCAATTATATACTTTCCCATTAAACCAACGTGCACGCTGGTAATTTTTAATAAGTTTTGTTCCAGTCTGAAGTATCTCTTCTTCAGCAATATACATCGGAGTTTCTTTTATCTTTCCTGTGCCAGATGCAACTATTCCATTAAGCAACCTGCTTATCGGGCGAACAGCATAATACTGGCCATCGTTTTTCATCTCGTCGTAGATAAAGAACGGCATCTTCCCTCTTCTAAAAGCAATCTCTTGGTATTGCCCAGGAATTTGCTGAGGAACAAAAGGAATCCAATTGAGCGGAACATCTGTACGCAGAAGATAACGGAAATCTGATTGCTTAGATCTCTTGATATCAACCTCTCCCCTAACCGGTTCACTAACAGTAACCTTTCCTGGAGTTTGGCGCATATCATTGACATCATTAATACGGTTCGCAACAGCGTTTGCCAGTTTTTCCGCATCAATCACTCCACCACAGCCATCCTGAACCTTGGTTTCTATTCCCCATATCATATTTGCCATCTCGTCGCGAACATACATCACTTCCTCAACAGCATCACCTTCTACCGTTGATGGCAACACCGGAGGCAATAGCAATCCTTTCATATCCATTTTCGAAACATTATCTGCTGGAGTATGTGTAAACAACTGCCACTTAACATCATCCGAAACCGGCTTCTCATTAGCATTCTGGTTATTTATCGTGTTGCGAAAGCCAAAAGTATCCCATACCGTAAGTTCTTGCACATCAATATAATCACCAATCTCTACCGAAAGAGGCATTATCATCCAGTCATTGCTATACATCGTGGCATATTGCATCAATACGATATTTGCCTGCGACTGCATTTCTTTTGAATCACCCAAATAAACCTTGTGGTCCTCAAACTCCCACAAACGTTTATTCGGTGCGCCATTATATGTGGCTAACGAAGGGATTCCCACATACTCATGCACTTTCGAATCAGAATTTTTACTTACAATAGTATTATTTGTAACTACTTCGTCGAAACTATACCACGACAACCTTCCTCCAGGATAATCCTTACACTTAAGGGAATTATTGCCAATATTGAAATCACATTTATAGCGCATTGTTTTAGTATCCCAATAGTTTTTACTACGAATGCCATAGTTATTACAAAACCAATCAACATACTTTTTATCGTAACTATGCACGCATCCTTTGACACTTAAATATTCAAATAGTTTTACACCATCAAACGCTTTCCCTACAAACGCATTAGCAAAACTTGCCAACTGGCAATTCTGTTTCTTTGAGTAGTCTACAACATCCTTTAATGCCGTCGTCACGCCCATTGGCTGATTATCAAAACTGGTAGCACCATACTCACAATTGAGAGGATATCGTTTTCTTAGTTCTGACAGTTTGCCGGCTATTTCATTTTTCCTCAACTCTTTCTTGAGAAGTGAGATATAGTGCATCGCCGACTCCACACGAACCAATGGAGTCATTTCATGCTTAATGCCTTCTATCTGAGGTTCGAGTGGATCTTGCCATAAATCACCCGTCTTATTATTCACGCCGTTTGTAAACGATCTCATTTTCGTTTGCTTCACCCTGCATTTCACAGCAACAGCAGAGCCCGCATCATTTCCTTGAAACTCACCCAATTGCCACTGACGTGTAAGCATCCATAATGGGTCATGGATGCGGAATCGTAGAGCTTCTGTGACACTGCCATTACGTGTACGCCCTTCCAAACGTGTGCTTACGCGAGTTGATATCACGCCATTGTTATCTATGTTTTCCATAATACTTTAATCATTTAGGGTTTGAAAAGAGAGAATTTGTGGTTGAGACGACGCCCACTTATTTCTGAGCAAATCATCTGGTTCGATGGCTCGCATTTTCACTAATTCAAGCGCACTTTTCACTGTGCTGATTAGTTCACGATAGCTCCATTTCGGATTTCGTGCACGCCATGAATTAAAATGAGGATTTACAGCATAAAGAATTGTATGAGGAGGCTCAGCATCAGGCTGGTCGTAACCAAAGGTTATTGCGGCAGTCTGTTCTTTGAGCGGAATTTTCTCCACCCAGAAATCCATAACCAACCCAGCTGCGTTTCTTCCATTCCTTAAATCGCTTGCAATAGCGCCAGAATTAATCACCACATAAGAATTGGCATCACATACACTGTTTTCGTCTACTTCAACGCCAATCCACTGAGGCTTTTCTCTATCGCGTATTGGCATCTGCATAGCCCCCATATCCAGATTTTTGCAATCATTAAAGAATGAGAACAGATTTACATGATGCAGCAACGACACTTGCTTTCTTACTCGTGCCACTTGTTCAAGATATTCATCAAACGTATCTTGTTTAACGTTCCCAAAGTACTGCTTATCCTTACTTAATTGTATGGCAAGACTTCTGGTATCAAGGTGTTTTGTATCCAACGAGAAATGTGGCACAACTACCACCTCGCTGCTCAGCATATCTTTAATCGCTTTGTGACAATCTTCTGCCGTAGAATTATTACTTATTTCTTTAGCCGAAGACAAAGCCTGACTCAACGACTTAACAATCTGACGCACATCCTCGCACAACGCTTCTTCTGGACTTTCAAGCAACTTAAGAGCCGTATGATTGCCCAACGAAGCCAACTGCTTCAATATAATAGTAATATCAACAACCGACACTACGCATTCATCCTCATTTGCAGATTCATCACCAATGATTGCGTTAACGTCAGCAAGAACCTTCTCAACCACCATTGCGACTTTATCTACACGTTGACGCAACTCTTTGACATCAAGATAACTCTCGCAATCGTCAGCAGAAGTGTGTTCCAATTCATCATGGCGCAACGGATGAGCATTACCGAGAAGTTCGCGCAATGAGTTGAGCATAAGCTGATACCCCATCAATTCGCCGTCATATTTATGTCCCATAAAAGTTTTAAGTCCATTCATATTCTGCGACATATATACGAGAGCCGATGCTGATAGAACATGACGATTCACAACTGTCATGCCCGACAATAACCCAGCAAGCCAGTTTTCTATAGCCGGATCGGCATACTGAAACGCGCAGCCATAATCCGACAACCGCTCTACCACAGACATCGCATCAAGACCAACAATTACCCGTTGTTCTATTCGAGCACAAGATATTGGCTGCTCAATAAACTCTGGAATTGGGAAATTCGTCTCGTTTTGCAGGCTCTTCATAATTGCATCAACAGCTGCAGTGTTGCCTTCGCATAATTTATAGATACTCTCCGACATAACAACATCAGTCAGTGCATCATAACTATCAGCCATTTCCAAGACATGCTTCCTAAGCTTAGTTTTACTTGTGAGGTCAAGGCTTTTAAATCCATCATAGTTACCAAGAAACCTCATCCATTCGTTGATATTATGCGAGAAATACTGACGCAACGTAAGACGATTATCCAAATCACTCTTAATCTTTATATCATTCAGAGCCTTTATCAACTTTGAGCCATTAACAACAGCCAATGCATAATTCCTCGAATCTTTTTTGTCATCACCAGTAGATAAACTACCTGAAGAAGAAGTTCCATCTGTATTCAAGCGAGACGACACCAAAGTAAAGGCTTTTCTCAATGGTAATATACACACATCAAGCATCTCTTCGTGAAGACTACGCTCCAAGTCAGCCCCAAGGATAGCGCCAATAGACAAACCGCTTCTAACCCCTGTAATTATTCTCTTTGCAATGCGTACTCTTCGCGCCGACAGATTAACTGCCAGAGTATTATTATCTACATCCTCACGATTATCGCCCCTTTGACTCTTTGTGTAAGCGCTGCGCAACACTGCTGCCGTCTTGGCATGAGTAATTGATGGGGCAATAATATACTCATCTGATAGGGGTTCCGCCTTATCCTCCTTTAAGTCAAGCACCCAGCCATACGCTCCAAGCACAAAATTCTGTCCTTTTCTTATCAGCGAATTTGCAATTCCTGTAATCCAGGCATCTAAACGATAACTGAATAAATCACAGAACTCAACAATCAATCCATACAACTCATCATCGCTGATATTCAACGCCTTCACTTCCGGAAGATCTTTGATTTCCTCAGCAATGGTTATCAGAGGGTTGTTTGAATCATCAACCATTTCCACTCCCGTTTCGCCATTGACAGGCACATCCACAGAATCGACATTACTACCAGGAGCGATATTATCCATCGTAACGATTTGACGGCTAACAAAAGATGTACTCTTAGGCGTCATACTCAGTATCTTCAAATACTTCTGATACGAATCGCCAGTGATTCCAGTCATTGTCTTTTCAGAAAGAAAATTCCAGTTCATAACAGTATTTATGGCACGATATGTTTTCTCCCAAGTATTATAGTCGCCATATATACATCCACCCAAATCACTCTGATTCTCTTGCACGCGGTCAATAAGCATACATTTAAAATACCTTCTAATATCAACTATAGGAAGTATTCCAAATGGTTGCGTCCCCACACGAATAACGGGATATGCGCCTCGAGAAAAGATATTCTGACTTAGGTTGTTTTTGAGGAAAGCAGAAAAAGACGGTTTGAACTTATTATCCTTTGGGAAAACATATTGAGACAACAGACTCAATATTCGATGATTAAATATCTCCGAATTAAATTGAACCACATTAGATTTTTCCAATATAGCTTTATTTACCACTTGGGCCTTATAGATTTCCATATTGTCAGAATCGGCAGCAAACGTCAAGGGACTACTATAATCATCAAATTTAAATAATGAATTTAATCGGATATAATCTGCCCCCTGTGAAGGCCACTTTAGTTTTAGATATTCCCCATCATTACCCAGCCTAACTTTATAGCCTTGCTGGAATGTGATGCTATCACTTACCAGCTCTAAGCTCTTATCAATCATATTAGCCTCTGAGCTATCATAGTCAGAACTATCATCATCGGCAAAAATATTTGTTGGTGTGCCATTCTTGAGGAATTTCAGTCCACAATCTTTATATCTATATGATTTAAGCATACCATGCAATTCTTTCTTCGACTTACTTCCTTTCTTATCGTCGTCAAGAACTCCACTAACAACAATCTGATCAAACTCATACGAACGAAGCATTTCCTTATTTTTATTTAGCAAATTATTATTCTCCCTAATGGTTTTGCGACGATGCATAAATTCATCAAGGGGAATAGTCATTGCCATACCCACACGTTCAGCCTCTTCAAAATCCGTCATCCAAGCGAGTCCCTTATTAAACTTTAATCTGCCATAATTGGTTTGAGAATACATTTCATTTCCTGAATTTGCTATCTCAAACAGATTGAATCCTACCTGCAGTTCTTCGGGCACACGACGCCCAACGAAAGAGAACTCATGGCTACGTCGAACATCAAGCTTAAGTCTTGCATCCAGGATAAAACGATCTGGCAACATACGTGTAACAGGGGTTACATCCGGGAGACCATGCCCATCACCTTCTTTAAAATTAAGCGGATTAAAATTCGGAACAGAAGCCTGAGCCACTATCCAAGCACAACGCAATGCTCCATACTTCTGACAAAAATACCGCCACTCTCCCTTTATCCTTGCCCATGGAATGCGCTGAAGATCACTAAATCTTCGATAAACACTCAGGAAATCCACCATCTTTTTTCCGTCAACCGCTTCATCTCGTGTTAGAGGTGGCTGCATTTGGGTAATTGCTAGAGTATCAGGGTAGAATCTTACCAAAAGACATTTTTTCGCTATACGTTCATACTTTATCTTGCGTTTTTTCAGGAAGCAAAACTTTCTACCTTGTTTTAATAAACAGTAATGCTTCTCGCCAATGATTCCTTTTAGCCATTCCATCTCTTGATGATAATCGAAATAAGTATTCTCCAAGACATAAAGAAAACGAGAATCATATATGTCGTTTTTCGCCTTCGCAAGTTTATTCTTAATCAGGAGCGTCGCAGGATATGTATAACGATATCCCACGCGTGTCTTGCTCTTCAAGGTTTTATATAGCCTTGGCAAATCAAAAGAATTAGCCACTTCCATTATCTTCTTTGTAGACGCAAGAAATTCCAACCATGATTCTCTGGCTTTATCATTATCTCTTAGTAATTGGTCTTGCAAATATCGAAGTTCAATCGGAGAGTACGAATAAGTGACCTCCTGCATAATTCCGTCTTTGTTTTTCACCGTTTCCTTCTTTCCCGTTGAATACTTTATGATGTGTCTCACGTATTCACAGATTCTATTAACCTGGGGTTTAGAGAAATATGGAATAGCGTCAATTTCGTCAAAAATTTCCTCAAGAAACTTTCGGGCATTATCAACATGCTTTTGCATTCTGCGACATCTAATCGACGACGAAAAAGCCTTATCGCCCTTGTTTCGAGCAATGCCACAAAACGACTTTGCAGCCTTTACCTCTATAATGCGACGGTCGATTTGTTTCACCTTATCTACAAACAAAGTTGCACGGTTTGGAGTTGTACGCTTAGTATGAGAATATCTCTCAACGACAGAAATCATTTCCGTCTTTAGCCTATTAATTTCATCATCTTGATTCGATACAAATATCGAACCAATAATGTCTTTTAGATAATGGCAATCTTGTGCATACACCACATCCAATTCCGACATCTTTCTCAGAATGCTTTGCATCCGTTCTATAGTGACACCGCTGTTTGCCATCTCCCAAAATTCTCTAAACACAAAGAATACAGAGTCTGGCTGATTATGTACAACCACCCTCCTGTTTTCAGCAAAGCGCGTCTCTATACGAAGTGGCAAAAGCATCATCGCATTTTCTGCCATGTTTTTTCTTATCTGAATCTCAAAGCATTTCTTGAGAATATCTTGATTGTTCATTGCTTCACAATTTTAAAGGTACTACTTCTTAATAATCTTCCATACAGGCAATCCATAGATTGTCACCTCCACACGACGATTCTTAGCATATGTTCCGCCATTTTCATTAGCATTAGTTTGAATCGTTTTCATCCTATTACTAAAGCGCAATGTGCGGTCAAACTCCTCAAAAGTAAGATAATAATTCATTACCTCTCTTTCGTCTTGCACATCAAAACCTACGAGATATGTATTATCTCTAAGCCATCCACACACACTTGGTTCGATGCATGGCTTCAATACTCCACCGTTATATGATGATAGATAGACTGTTGTGTTTGGATAAACACGCAATAAATCGCCATTAGTAACAAAAACCAGTCGATTAGTATCCGATTGATGATTCTTCCCTAAACGATTATGCCATTTGTGTAGCTCCTTGACATCAAAATACTTTTCATCAATTCGCTCCGTTTCTTGAGGAACGTCCCAGAACTTACGAAAATATGAGCCACGTTCATCCGTAGGATACTCCCTCCACAACAGTTCTTTTCCCATCTCGGTATTCATTCCTGCTAAATACGCTTCCTCAAAAGCGGGATTTGCATAGAAACATGAAATAGTATTATTCTTCAAGCATTCAACGGATGGCAACATAAAACGCGCCGACTGTTCCGTCAAATAGAAATATGACGGATCGGGTAAAACAGGATATGCTAAGACTGGGAATTTCTCTGAAATTCTTACGTCAAGATCTTTTGAAGATATTCCATATTGATCAACAATCTCTTCACGTACAGATTGGGAAGAATACTTCTTGGCGATAGCTCGTCCTCTCTTGAAAGAGAAAGGCTTCAAGCCCCTCAATCCTCTCAAATTTTCTATTGAGGATCTTGCGTTGAGGTATTCCTTCTGACGTTGTAGTATCCATGAGCCATACCCTCTCACCCAATCATCCCCTCCAGCAAGAGACCATGCGCTTACAAAGCACTTCCCACCATCAATCAAGTTTTTACTGATCATGATATCCACATTTGTTGGCAACCAAAAATTATCATTTATGATCGATGCGTTCTCAATAATCGCCGCACCCCCCTTTTGTGATGCATTCCTTAACAAACTCGTCCAACCCGGCAGACCCTTTATCGGATTCTCGGAATTAACCGTTATCACCTCTTTCTCATATCTGCTCGCATTATTTAAGCTTAATGTTTCAACACTTACCAAGCCTCCTTTTGACGTACAAAAACGCTTTGTTCGAGAATTATAACTAAGTGGAATATTACCCATCGTGAACTTTGCACCATATTGCACTAAATTGTTTAATGTAGTCACTACAAGATTAGAGTCCACTTTATCAATTCTGACTTTTACAAAAACAAATTTTCCTGACGCACCCGAATCTCTCAAAAATTGATTATACATATCGTCACGAAGCACAATACCTGGGTATTGCCCATCAACCTTTAAGAATATTGGAAGTCTATATTTTATCGGATTTGTCGATGTAGTATCAGTTTTCGGGTTATAAAAATCTTTATAGTGATTTACATTGACCAACAATGCATTTAGCAGAGTAGGCATATCCGACTGCGATACTTGGCTTTTTAAAATCTTATAGAAATTAACGCCTCCATTCACCTTTATTCCCGCCTTTGACTCTGTCAGATAGTCGTATGCTTCCTTCTCAATAGTGAAAGACAACCCCTGACCATTTTTCTTCATAGCAGTTTTAGAGAACTCTAGCCCGCACTTTGCACAGTAAGGATATCTCGCAAATACTCATACCCTTTAAACACATCAAAATAGTTAGCCTTGCCTGATGCTACCCTAACCAACGGATGCTTACGACCTAAATTCTTTTGTAATGTTTCTATACTCTCATATTCAACTTTGCGCTTCAGGGCATCTTTGGTCATACCGTTCTTTGCATCCACCCTTCCAAGAATATCTTTCTCAATAGTGGGCACCTTTTCGATAAGACTATCAACATTGACACTATTCTTATAGGCCCTTGATTGATTAGTAACTCTCAACGCAACATCGGATAGAAGACCCTCGAATCGAGAATCTTCTATCGGATTTTGCTGCTCTTGATATCGGCTTCTACCACTACGCATTCCATCTGCAGTAGTGTTAACTTGTTCCATTTGATATGCCTCACGTATCCTTTGGTTTGCTTCAAGAACCGGTTCAACTTGTTGCCAAGCCCGATTCGCAAACTCTTCTTGATTATTACGTACAGCCTGAGCTCCCAAACCAGCCACAATACGATTACGAAGTGGCAGATTAAGTTCTTTCACCACATCATCGCTACCAATGTTCAATGCCAGTTTGTGGCGAGCGCCATATACGGGTGGAACTACCCAAGGATCCTCTTCATCAACAGACGAAGCGCCATAGATTTGATTGGCATTTTGCGCAAACACCGGGCTCTTCTGGAGCAAATCACGCAATTCTTTCTTCACTTCTATACTCTCAAATCTCGATGGTTCATTCGCATCTAACGGAATTAATGCTGCGGGCATATCAATAATAGAATTTCCGCTTTTGTCTCCTGCAATCCAAGACTCTTTTGTGTTCATCACCCCACATCCTTCAATATCTACATTCAAGAAAGCCTGTAGATTCCTATAGTCTGAATCTGTTATTGGCCCTAGTCTTCTTGCAAGAGTAAGAAAACCCGCATCTCCCGTCGTAAACGTCCACTTGAAATACACTGGGAGTTCAAGGCTTGTGATATTTTCAGGATTATCCCAAGCAGCCTTCTGCACAGGCACACATTCATAACTCTTTCCAAGAGCTGACAGGCGCCCCTGCTCAAACGTTGGCACAACAAACGCTGTGTATTCAGTGTCTGGTTCCAATTGGCGATTGCATAGCAGACGCGCAACGCCCCTTTCAGGATATTTCTCAAGAAATTTGCCAAGATCTTTGTTAAGCCCCTTGTTGTATTCCTCCAACCTTTTTTCGTCGAAGTTTACCTGAACGTGTGCAAGTTCATACAATCTTGTTGGTTCTGGAATAAGACCTTTCAAACCGCTTGACGATGAAATCACAATATATTGCTGTTTCTTGTAGGTCTGCTTCAACTCAAATTCTTCTGATTTAAGGGCGAGAAGGGTAAGCCACGGACGCAATTTGCCTTGACTTGTTGCCTTAAGAGGAGTATAACGCCATGGGAAGTCTTCATCAGCCAATTCAATGAACGGCATATACTCCATACTCAACTTCACAGCGCCCTCCTTTGGCGAATAATCAACAATTTGATTAAAATCCAAGTTCGTGATTTCGCCAGATCCTGCGATGATAAATTCCTTATCTATTGAGACCGTTTCTTCTTGATTATTATCGAGCGCACTTTTAGTATCAAATTCCACACGAAATTTAATCGACGTTGATGTCTTGCTACCATTAATTGGTTTGCCAAGATTATCCTCTTCCACTATATATCTACTATACCCCTTTCTTAGATACGGTATAAAAAGCATCTTGTTTGCCATAGCTATTAATATTTATCAACTACCACTTTGTTACCCAAATTCTCAACATAGCGTTTAAACGAAGCCTTGTTGTGACGCAAGTGTAAAACAGATTTCGATTTACGATTACCGCTGTGTGCCTTATCATCATCCCAAACAAAGAATCGGCTTTCTGCCTCAGTGAAATCAGCATCACCAAACGGCATCACCATAATTTCTTTCTTATTCTTTGCCTCAAAGCCGCTGGTTTCGCTTTGATATGATGGCAGACTCAGTCGATCTTCTTCACTTAAGTCTTGATACAGCGAAGGCGCGAAATCGTTTTTCAACTCTACAGTATCAAGAATGAATTCCTTATTGTCTACTACAGCCGACACTTTCTTCAAAGAGAACTGTGTATAATCGGTCGGTACGGAATCATTACATATTTCCATTTCATAATCAAACGGAATTGCGCACTGGTTGAACTCTAAAGTATCGTCAGGTTGAAGAATTATCTCATCATATTTCGCATTATTGTTTCCATTCTGACCGCTTGATTCCATTGTCGATGTTATCCAGTTATTATCCTTTTGAAGTTCTGGCAACAGCACTTCGCTCCAGACAGCAATCGTTGATTCTCTTTGCTCCTTTGGTTTTTTACCCCAGGCCAAACTAAAATCACAATCATGCGTAAAGAATAATATCGTAAATTTCGCCTTTCCAGAAACACGCCACTTTGCAGGGCCTTCAACATGCAGAGCCAGGTCCACGCTTAGCAGCTTTAAATCACCCATCTTAACGGCAACTCCTACTTGCACATCAAACACAAAACGGAATGGCTTGAAGACAAACAATGCATCAAAACTTGCATAACCATATAGGCCAAATTCCTTCCATCCAACCGCCAAATCTATGCCTGCTCCGATTTGGAAACTATTTGAGGTGATGGCAAGGTATGTTGTCAAGTTTATCCTTACAATCTCATAGTTTAGCTTCAACGACAATCTACGCATACCGGGTAAAAACTTCAGCCCCTCTTCCGGCTTGTAAGCAGGATGGAATCCACCTATCGAAAGGCCAAAGCCCTTGCAAGGTCCACCCCAGAAAAGTCGGAATGCCAAATCACCCTCAAGTTTCATACCCACGATCTCAGAATCAACAATAGAGGCATCAAAGCGCATCCCCTTGTCAAAGTCGATATCGCCAAAGAAGTAAACATTTATCTTTACAAGATTCGTATCACCAACTCTCACTTTAAGTGCACCAACAATGCCTACACTAAATGGATCTGGTGCTTGTAAGAGCAATCCAAATTCACATGTTATCACCGGATCAAAGCATATCTTAGCAAGCACACCTAAGAAGAACTGCTTTTCCTTCACAGGGAAATAGGACCTTACCGCAGTTTTCATCTCAGTGAGATGATTCATCACATTGTCAACGAAGAACACACTGCCAAAAACGCCACTGCGCACCCCTGTGCTTATAGCCTCCGAATCATACATTCTATTTAAACCAAGGCAGCCACCTACTCCATTCAACGTGAATCCCATCCCTATTGGTATCCCCGGACTGAAAGACGTTGATATTAAAGCCACAAGGCTAAAGATATGTCCATCCACAATGCCTAAGTCGGCATCAAGAATACTCCCAACTGTGAATTTTTTCAGCACATCGAGCGATAAGGCTGAAAACAGAGTTCCTTCAAGTTTATTATAATTGATAATTCCCGCGCCCTTAACTATAGGTGTGTCAATACTAATACCAATACCATCTGGGAACTGGAACAAACAAGAGAAATCGTAATCGCCAATGCTACCGTCCGGCTTCAGGAAGTTCACATCAAACCCTATTCCAAGATTTTCAAACGACATGGTAAGTTTGCAGAAATCCAATGCAAACGATGATCCGAGTGTCAATCCAAGATTTCCAAAGTTTCCCGACAGTTGCCCAAGGTCAACAGACAATTTGTCGAACTTCACTGGTCCAATATCCAGTTTGCTTATATCAAAATCGAGATGAAACTTAGCACCACCATCAATTTTAAGTCCATTCTGCATATCATACAGCAACGCTGTGCTCACCATCACTGCAGGGTCATCCTTTAGGAACTTCTGGAAGAATGCATTTGAAGACAATTTCATCTTCAATTCAAGGTCTTCTATACCTCCATAATAACCAAGAGTGAGACCTTTATCCCCATCGTCTATTTTATTTGAGCCACAACCATATTTTGCAGGCTCCGACGGTTTATGGTTATAACCAACATAAAAGAGCTGAGGATAGTTGCGAATACCGAAATCAACATACTTGGTCTCAAGGAACGTTGTCACTTCGGCTGCTTCTTTTCTGTCAAATCGCACATATAACAGGCCTCCCATATTTTCTACATCAAGCAGCCCGTGGAAAGTTCCGTTTTTGGTCAGACAGAAGCCTAACGCCTGCCCTTTGGTGTAATCTTGTTCTGCGTCTTCATTTCTCTCTTTATCGTTTAGGTTAGTCTCTTGTCCCACTTTACCTCTTGCCCCAAGCCTTAGAACATGCTTTTTGCCTATTGGCACTTGGAAATCGGCTGAAGCATTGAGCGCAGAACAAAAATACAATGCTGGCAATGGGTCTTCATCATCATTTTCGGAATAACTACCCACAAACATCAACAACTGCAACCTGCATGAAGCTTCTATAGATTTATTATTATCGTCAGCAGTTTTCACATCGAGCAATGTAAAACATGACACACGATTATCTAAATCATACTGAGTATCAATGCTCTTCACATAATTTTTCAAGCCTTCATTGATATGGATATCAGGCAAAGACGGCAGTAAATCAGCAATATCATTTTTCACATCTTGCGGAATTGACCTATACAGCGTGATAACATAATTTACAATATCCTGACGTGAACGATTCGAAGAAGTGAAACATATCGTTGCCTCCAACACTTCCCTAATCCAAAGCACATAAGTCAACGGCACATCAATTTCCAAATCGCCAACCGCATCACTCATCTGTTGTATACCCTGATTAATCCTCAACTTAATCTGTTTTTCTGCATTTGTCCTGAGCATGTCTGGCGACTTCAAGTCGTCAAGCGACAAGCCAAGTCGTTCTATCTGTTCCAGAGCATTAGAAATATTATTCAACGCAGGAAAACTTTCGGATAGTTTCTTCGTAGCATCATTAATCAACCTGAGCAATTTATTGACTATCTGCTTCCTGACAATCTCCAAAAGGATTTTCTTTAAGTTGTTGATTATCGGCTCAAGAATCTTACTCTTAATATTCTTCCACAAAGAGTCAACAAACCTCTTTACAATCTTTTCTACATCAACATCCTTGACATTTTCCTTCAACGATTTTACGGCCTTCTCCACAATCGCATGAATGCTTGAATAGTACGCCTTTGGATTTGGGATAACAACGTCACTGACAATTGAATGAATAATATTAATGTAGTCATTTATATCAAATTCATTCTTCAAGTCCTTGAGCACCATTCCATGATTAGTAAGCAGTTGTCTTGCCCCAACTTTCGACACCTTAGCGTTGACCTTCATTATGTCGCTCTTAAACTCCTTCTGCAAATCAGTGAAGGCAATAGCAAGACGCTGCTCCCAACTACTTGGATTGACAAAACCTACAACGCTTGCCATTACGCCATAAGCCCACTTGCCAAGGTCTACCTTCATTGCATTTAGCACCTTGTCTACTTCTGCAGCATTTCCCTCAAGATCAACCAAAAGAGTTGCATCATAGGCTGGCATCAAGACTAATTCATTAAATCTATCTTGCTTACCGAGAATGCCAAACACTTGATTTATTGCCTTTGCAGCTTGGATTTCGATGTTCCTTATATCCTTGTCAACAGCGCTATACAACTGATTTCCAGCATCACTAAGAGAGTCGCCAAAATCATTTATATCCTTTTTAGCGTCGTTTATAATACTGATTGCATTATGCTCCACGACGTCTGCCATAGACTTAGCAGTGTCTTCAAGCCTCTTTATCTCATTTTCAATCTCATTGCTTGCCTCATTCAGACCCGCTTTGACAACATTATACACCTCACCAAAAGTCTTCGACAAATCGTTGTACACCCCGTCAATAATTGTTTCCAACTCTTCCTTCAGACGCAATGCCAATTCCTTAAGCATCTGTATAATCTGCTTTACGGTGGCAATGACAGGACGCACCTTTTCCCATATCTCTTTAGCAACCTCTTTGCCTTTATCCTTTAGGAAATTAACAACACGCCGTTCGAGGTTCTTAAGCAAATCATCAAGCATATTGCGTAGAGTTGAGAAGTCTGGGATTCTTGGGTTTATCATATGTGCAATATCCAAGATGCGCGTCATTACATCTTGGGCATCATCAAAATCATCTATCGGATACAACTCCTTAAAATAGTCTATCGGCTTACTGAAAAGATCTTCAATTGAGCTCCATCGAATAGTCTTATATTTATATGTATAAGAGTAGTCATTCAGATAGTTTAATGCGTTTTCACTACTGTTCACCGCATTATCCATCACGCTATTCACTTGAGCAAGCATCACATAGTTGCCCGAAGTCAAATCCAACTGTTCAAGATTGATTGGAAACTCTTTTTCCAATTCCTGATAAATACGGCTCGCTTCTATGGCATCTTTTGCTTTGACAGCAACGTCTGAAACACGTTTTATTTGGCTATTTATCTCGTCATCGGCACATTTAGTAGCATCCTTTACATTCCTAACAGTCTGTGCAAATCGGTCGTGAATTTTCTTGTATTCCTGCTTTATCTTTTCAGGAATTTTTATCTCTATCTCCTCCTCGCCAATAACACCAAGAAAATCAAGCACAGCATAGCTACAATTGATTATCCTATAAAACTTCAACAAAGTTTTGCGATTATCCGGAGTCAATAAATTGTTTGTCTGTACTTTTATATTATCCTCTATCTGACGAAATTCACTTAGTGCGTCACCAAAAAACATGTCAATCTCCTTCTTGGCTAATCCAATATCACTCTGCAACTGCTTTTCAAGGGTTTGAACAGTCGTAACAGTATCTGAGACGAGATTTTCCAGATAATCAATTTCATCTTTAAAAACTTCTCTGGCGTTCTTCAACAGAGCAATAATGATGTGATCAAAGAGTTTGCGGAGAGTTTTAAGATTAAACGTTTCCTTTGCATCAGAGATAACCTTATCCGTCACCTCCTGCACCTCAATGCGTTCGATTTCACAATTTTTGAAGTCTTTATAATAACCCAGGACCTTTTTCCCCAGTCCCGAAGCCTCAGCCAGCAATTTAACTACACTTTCGCCCTTGAAATCTTCCTTTATGGCTTCATTGTATGCCGAAGCCACTTCGTCCATTTTATCAGCACAATTAAGAAAGCCCTCCACTATATTCTTTAATGTGCCAACGTTCTTGTATTGCGAGAGGTCATAGCCCAACTGGGTAAAGATGGCATCGACCATCTTACCGATTTCATTAAACTGTTCTTCACGAGTTTTCGCATTATTAGTGGCATCTGCTCCTTCAAGAAAAGCAGTACGAATACATCCAAACTCTCTTTCGACATCCGCTACAAGGGTTTCCTTCGTCTTTTTAAGGAGTTGGTCTAACTTTATTATTACAATTTCGCCCGGAGTCATAACAATAATTTTTTAACCTTGAATCCTGTCAGAGAAAACTCTGTCTTCCCGTTTAGTTTTAGGTATATTAGTAACTTAGTAATTTCTGATTGATACATTAAGTGCTGTAAAGATAAACAAAAATTTTGATTTTCAAAATCCTTTACTTATTTTTTTGCAAAAACTCTATCAATATATTGCAAATGTAGAGTCCTGTAGAGTCCAACAGCAAAGGCAAAATTGCTAACCGCATTCTCTCACATCACAATCTCCTCGCTTCATTTTATTCTTTTTTCCACAGATTACCATTAATTCTGCAATAGGCAACGCATCAAGTTATCCTCCGTCCGCTTTATGCGGACACACGAGGAAGGCGACAGATGCGTTGTTTTTCCTCAAGCAACAATATTATAAAGCATAAAAAAATCCGCAGATAACCTAGGGACATTCAGTAAATGTCCCCAAAAATAAGATGGCATATGAAGTGATTATGG
>ERZ780141.49-NODE-49-length-86100-cov-7.277157_pt1 | contig 86100 bp, 69 predicted proteins | sample MGYA00433080_ERZ780141 | MGnify/ENA primary metagenome ERZ780141 (study PRJEB29588, sample SAMEA2154047) | human gut metagenome | biome: human gut; feature: human-associated habitat; material: faeces | place: Denmark | collected 2008/2010 ... | reverse complement strand
CCGGCGGCGGTTATTTATCAAATAGAGGTGAAATGTGGTTAAATTAGTGGTTCAATATTGTTTATGTGATGATTTCGTACTCATCAAATTGCTACTGAGCCAAAAAATACGTAATTTTGTAGATGTATAATTTTATAATGAATTGATGTATAAGAACAAACTATATATAACGTTGAGCCTTTGCATAAGTGTTTTTCTTTTGACGGGCTGTTTCACTGGTGTGGAAGGAACTAAGAAAATCACTGATAAAGATGTGAAAAAGCTTGTGGAGGCAACTTCGCAGGAAGAAAAAGAGGCTAATTCGTTGGCTATTCCCGTGGATTCGTTTGCTAATTGGAAGGTTGGTAAGCGATTTTATGCATGCGACAATAATGTGGCGCTGATTTTTGCGCCAAGTAGCGAGTATAATTCAGATACACTCAAGCTTAAAGGCGTGACATTGCGTTATATCGGTTATCATTTGGGCAGCGTGCTCGATAATCGAAAAACGGTGAATATGAATTTCACTGATGGCAAGCACAAATATGTTTACTCAACTGATAAGACCGTTGATGAGATTAAGAGCGATTATTCTATACCTTTTTTGATTGATATGGACGAAGTAAACTATGTGGACGAAAAGCTTCGCGGGTGCAAATGCTATGTGAAGACGTCGATATGGTATGACTCTCAGGAACAAATGATTGCAGGCAGAAAATTTGTGCCTGTAACGATTGATAGCGTACTTCCTGGCAATAAAGTTTTCCCAATAAAGGTGGTTTTTACAGATATTGAGAAGTCGAAGCAAGCGATGGTGTGGATGACAACAGGTGGAACGGTGATGAAAAACCGTTCGTTCGATGCGCTGTTTTCGTACACAGACATACGCAAACGCTACCCTGATATTGCCGACGATGTTTGGGTATGTATCGTGGAAGGCAAGGTGAAAAATGGTATGACAAAAGAGGAAGTCAGATTGTCGTTTGGCAACCCTATGCGCACCAATCAGCGACCGACACACGAAGGCATAAAGGAATATTGGTATTACTCTGATGGCAAGTATCTTTATTTTGAAGATGGCGTGCTGATGATGCGATAAAAAAGAAGATATTGGATTATGGAATTGGAGTTTTTAGGCACAGGCACTTCGGTTGGAGTGCCGCAAATAGGATGTAATTGTGAGGTTTGCACTTCGCATGACAAGCATGACAAGCGCTTGCGCGCGTCAGTGATTGTGCGTACGCGTGGCAAATCGATACTTATAGATTGCGGACCAGACTTTCGCACCCAGATACTCCGTGCTACAGACCACCGCTTGGATGCATTGATCATAACCCATACTCACTACGACCACACAGGCGGGATAGATGATTTGCGTCCGTATTGCCATCGCGATCCGAGATTTCCGTTGTATGCGCGTGCCGAAGTGCTGCGAGATTTGTATAGCCGAATGTCGTATAGTTTTAGCGAACATCCTTATCCGGGCGCGCCAGTATTCGACACGTATGAAATCGCCGATAAGCCATTTGATTGCCTTGGCATCAAGGTTACGCCGTTGCCAGTGTATCATGGCAAATTGCTTATAAATGGCTACCGCATTGGTGATTTGGCTTATATCACTGATGCAAAGTATATCCCAGAGGAGACATTAGCATTGATGCGAGGAGTGAAAGTGTTGGTATTGAATGCGTTGCGATACAGCGAGCATGCGTCGCACCTCACTGTGGATGCGGCGTTGCATATAGTGAATTTGGTGAAGCCGCAGCGCACCTATTTCACACACATGTGCCACCAGATAGGGCTTCACAATGAGGTTAATCGCCGATTGCCACACGGAGTGGAACTTGCTCATGACGGGCAGATAATAAGAGTGTAAGAGAGATATTGAAATAAACATAATTGTAAATCATAGAAAAACAGAAAGGATGATTAAGAAGATTATTTACGTTGTTGTGGCATTAATGTCATATTTGTCGGCTAATGCTTTGACGTTTGAAAAAGGAGGTATCTACTATCGCAGCGTGGCTGGAGGTTGGGAAGTAACGTATAAGGGACAAGCGTGGAATGTGGTAGATGAATACCGAGGATATGTGGTAATCCCAAGTAGAGTGAAAACCTATGATGCAGTGGGAAATGAACTTGATTTTCAAGTTGTGTCGATAGGTGAGAGCGCATTTGCAGGGTCGTCGATTACAAGAGTTTCGATACCTGCCACAGTTAAGACTATTGGGCAAGGCGCATTTGCAAAATGCGAAAATCTTACGGAACTTGAGATTCCAAGCTCGGTGGCATCGATAGGAACTTATATCTGTGATTCTTCAACTGCTTTGGAAAAAGTGACACTCAGTCAGCAGTTGAGTGAGATTCCCGATTGTTCTTTTTCAGGGTGTAAAAAACTGAAAGAAATCACACTTGATGGAATAAAGAGAATTGGTGGTTATGCGTTTAGTGGTTGTGAAGGCCTCAAAATGCTCACATTGCCTGCTTCGCTGGAATATGTTGGACCATACGCGTTCCAGAGGTGTAAAAATCTGAAGACATTGAATTATAATGCCGTAAATTGCACATTTGATGCAGCTTATGGCAAACCAACGTTTGAAAACTCTGGTATAGAGCGTTTGCTTGTTGGCGATGGTGTAACAGTGATATCGAGCAATGCTTTTCAATTCTGTTCAAGTATCAAAGCTTTGCGACTGCCAGAAACATTGGTAAACATAGGAAGCCGAGCATTTGCCTATTGCACAGGATTGCGAGCAGTGGTGTTTCCTTCGTCGTTGAAATCTATAGATGCCTTGGCTTTTATGCATTGTGAGAATCTATATTGTGTGACATCGAAGGCACTTACTCCACCGGCAGCAAATAGCAATACATTCAGTGTTATACAAGATGGCGCCGTGCTTTATGTTGATCGCAAAAGTGTAGATTTGTATGCTAATTCATCAGGTTGGGACACATTCTATAAGATAAGAAAATGTAGCAAGAAAGATGCTTTTGTGTATGAATTAGAGGGAAATGGCGAGGGTACTGTCTCGCTGGTTGATTATGATGATTATTTGGCTGAAACCGTAGTTGTGCCTTCGAGCGTGATGGTAGATGGCCAGAATTATAAAGTGTGTTCTTTGGCGTCGCCATTTGTGGGCTGTAGCAATGTGCGTAGTCTCACGTTGCCATCGTCGTTGCAGTCAGGTGGCAGATACGACGGATTGACCAACCTTGAAGTGCTTATTTGTGAGCGCAATTATCCTCCTACAGTGGTGGAATGGGCATTTAACGACCTTCCAGAGAATTGTGTGCTACAAGTGCCAGCGGGTTGCACCTCAGTGTATGCTGCCGCAGAAGGATGGTCGAGATTCACAAAGATCTTAGGAGTGGATAATGTAAAGGCCAACAATCAAGGCATAAAGGTTACAGCCAACGGAGTTGTGGTTGAATCAGAATGCGATTGGGTGGAAATATACAGCGTTTCGGGTAAGCTTGAGAAAAAGATTAGTAATCCGGCTGCTGGCTCAGCCATTAATATAGATAATGCTGGCGTGTATATAGTGCGAACACCAATTGCTGTGGCAAAGGTGGTGATAAGATAATCCGCCGGAAACTTGGAGAATAAGCGAGCAAGGTTGTGCGATAGTGATTTAGCACAGCCTTGCTTTCGTTGTTTGCGCAAAATTTCGTAATTTTGCAGTATATTGCCTTAGTGCGATTTTTTGAAACGATAAAAACACTACAAAGATATATGAAACATATAAGAAATTTTTGCATTATCGCGCATATCGATCATGGTAAAAGTACACTTGCCGACCGTCTGCTTGAGTTCACCAAAACGGTAGAAGCGAAAGACCTACAGGCGCAGGTGCTCGATAATATGGACCTTGAGCGAGAACGTGGTATCACAATCAAAAGTCACGCCATACAGATGAAATACAACTATAAGGGCGAGGAATATATCCTTAACCTTATTGACACTCCGGGACACGTTGACTTCTCTTACGAGGTGTCGCGCTCTATTGCAGCGTGCGAGGGAGCATTGCTTGTGGTGGATGCCTCGCAAGGTATTCAGGCACAGACTATTTCAAACCTCTATATGGCCATCGACCACAATCTGGAGATCATACCAGTGCTCAATAAGGTAGACCTTGACAGCGCTAATCCAGATGAAGTGGAAGACCAACTTGTGGAATTTTTGGGATGTGAGCCAGAGAGCGTGTTGCGTGCCAGCGGCAAGACCGGTTTGGGCGTGCAAGAAGTGCTCGACGCGATAGTAGAGCGAGTGCCAGCGCCCTCAGGCGACCCAGAGGCTCCGTTGCAAGCATTGATTTTCGACTCTGTTTTCAACCCATTCCGCGGTATCATCGCATACTTTAAGATAGAAAACGGAAGAATCCGCAAAGATGACTTCGTGAAATTTGTAAACACCGAGAAGCAATATCACGCTGATGAGATAGGCGTGCTGAAGCTCGATCTATCGCCATGCGATGAATTATCGGCAGGTAATGTGGGTTATATCATATCAGGTATCAAGACATCGAAAGAGGTGAAGGTGGGTGATACCATCACACACGTAAATAATCCGTGCGAACGTGCCATCGAAGGATTCCAAGAAGTGAAGCCAATGGTGTTTGCCGGTGTATATCCAATCGATGCCGAGGATTTTGAAAACCTTCGTGCGTCGCTTGAAAAGCTTCAGCTCAACGATGCGTCGCTTACGTTCCAACCAGAATCGTCGGTGGCATTGGGCTTTGGTTTCCGATGCGGATTCTTGGGATTGCTCCACATGGAGATTATCCAAGAACGCTTGAGCCGCGAGTTTAATATGGACGTTATCACCACCGTACCAAACGTATCATATTATGTATATGATAAAAAAGGCAACAAGACCGAGGTGCACAACTCAGCAGGATTGCCCGACCCAACACTGATAGAGCGTATCGAAGAGCCATATATCCGTGCCACAATCATCACCGTGACAGACTATATTGGCCCGATTATGACATTGTGCCTTGGCAAACGCGGCGAACTTGTGAAGCAGGATTTCATCACCGGCAATCGTGTGGAAATATTCTTCGATTTGCCACTCGGTGAGATTGTGATAGACTTCTACGACAAGCTGAAGAGTATCTCGAAGGGATATGCGTCGTTTGACTATTATATACACGACTTCCGCGAATCGAAGTTGGTGAAGCTCGACATTATGCTAAATGGCGAGCCTGTGGATGCGCTCAGCACGCTCACACACTTTGATAATGCAGTGCCGTTTGGCCGCAGAATGTGTGAGAAGCTAAAGGAACTGATTCCACGCCAGCAATTCGATATCGCTGTGCAAGCCGCTATCGGTGCAAAGATTATTGCACGCGAGACCATCAAGGCAGTGCGTAAAGACGTTACTGCAAAGTGTTATGGTGGCGACGTGAGCCGTAAGCGCAAATTGCTTGAGAAGCAAAAGGCCGGTAAGAAGCGTATGAAGCAAATCGGTACTGTGCAAGTGCCACAAAAGGCATTCTTGGCAGTATTAAAATTGGATTAATATTTACACATGATAGAAGGAAAGATTGTCAGTGAAATGGAGAACGAGCGAGCAGTGCTTGTTGGCTTGATAACTCCTACACAAAACGAGGCAAAAGCTAATGAATACCTCGACGAATTGGCGTTTCTTGCCGACACTGCAGGCGCGGTGACGGTGAAGAAATTCTTGCAGCGATGCGATGCACCAAACCGCACATCATTTGTGGGAAAGGGTAAACTCGAAGAGATTGCTAAATACATCGAAGACAATGATATAGCACTTGCCATATTTGATGATGACCTCACCACCAAGCAGGTGACGTTTATAGAAAAAGAAGTGAAGGCGAAAGTGCTCGACCGCACCTCGCTAATCCTCGACATATTTGCTGCTCGCGCCAAGACAGCCAATGCGCGCATGCAGGTGGAATTGGCACAATATCAATATCTGTTGCCTCGCCTCACTCGCATGTGGACCCACCTTGAGCGCCAACGAGGTGGTATCGGTATGCGCGGACCTGGTGAAACGCAGATTGAGACCGACCGCCGTATAATCCTCGATAAGATATCTTTGCTTAAGGAACGCCTGCGCGACCTTGACAAGCAAAAAACCATACAGCGCAAAAACCGCGGCAAACTCACACGCATAGCACTTGTGGGCTATACCAACGTGGGAAAATCTACGCTGATGAATCTCTTGAGCAAGAGCGATGTGTTTGCCGAAAACAAACTGTTTGCTACGCTTGATACTACTGTGCGCAAAGTGATTATCGACAACTTGCCATTCTTGCTCACCGACACAGTGGGATTTATCCGCAAGTTGCCTACAAAGTTGATTGAATCGTTTAAATCGACCCTCGACGAGGTGCGCGATGCCGACATTCTGGTTCATGTGGTGGATATAAGCCATCCTCAGTTTGACGAGCAGATAGAGATTGTGAACCGCACTTTACAAGAGGTGTGCGACTCGAGCAACAAGGAGATGATAATGGTGTTTAACAAAATCGACAATTTCTCGTATGTGGAAAAAGACGAGGACGACCTCACACCACGTGGCCGCGAAAACATTTCGCTCGACGAACTCAAAGCCACATGGATGGCCAAGATGAACGACAACTGCGTGTTTATCTCGGCTAAGGAGCGCACCAATATCGAAGAACTGAAGACTATGCTCTATGAGAAAGCCAAGATTATACACATGAATCGTTTCCCATACAACGACTTCTTGTTTCAAAAATATGATGATTTGGGCGAGACCCAAGACTAAACTAACTGCGATAGTAACATAAAACTAATCTAAATATTTCGTGAAAATGAACAGAAAACGATTGGGCTTTATCGCCCTATTGCTGATTGTAGCTATGAGTGCAACAGCTTCGCTTAAGGAGACTGTTGAAAAAGACTTTCAGGCTCGTGGGGCTGAAAAGTCGGTGAAGAGTATTATTGGAAATGTGGCAAAGATGAAGATGAGTGCCGACGAGCAGTTGGCAATGAGATTTCTATATTCATATATGCCATTGCCCGATATGACCGATTATTCGGTGGATTTCTATAAAATGAATGTTGACTATGCTTTGCGCGCACGCAAGGAGATGGCGTGGGGCAATCAGGTGCCAGATAGAGAATTCTATCACTTTGTGTTGCCAGTGCGCATCAACAACGAGAACCTCGACGAAAGCCGCCGTGTGTTCTTCGAAGAACTCAAGCAAAGAGTGAAGGGCATGTCGATGCGCGACGCTGCTCTTGAGGTGAATCACTGGTGCCATGAGAAGGTGACATATCGCCCAAGCGATTCGCGCACCAGCTCGCCATTGGCATCAATTAAGACAGCATTTGGCCGCTGCGGTGAGGAATCAACATTCGGTGTGGCAGCAATGCGCGCCATAGGTATTCCCGCACGTCAAGTTTACACTCCACGTTGGGCACATACCGACGACAACCACGCGTGGGTGGAAGTGTGGATTGACGGCAAGTGGCAATTCCTCGGTGCATGCGAACCAGAACCAGTGCTCAATCTTGGATGGTTTAACGCGCCAGCTTCGCGAGGCATGATGATGCACACCAAGGTGTTTGGTCATTACGAAGGCCCAGAAGACGTGATGAGCAAAAACAATTGCTTCACAGAGATCAACGTCACCGAAAACTATGCCCCTACTGCAAAGACCGTTGTTAAGGTGGTAGACGAAAATGGCGCTCCAGTATCTGCACAAGTAGATTTCAAGGTATACAACTATTCAGAACTCTACACCGTATGCCGTAAGAAAAGCGATGCAAATGGTTTTACCTACGTCACTAGCGGTCTTGGCGACTTGGTGGCTTGGGCATCTAAGGACAATCGATTTGGATTTGAGAAATGTTCGGTAGGTAAGCAAGACACAGTGACCGTGACACTTGACAAAACCGTTGGATATGTTGGCGTAGCCGACCTCGATTTGGTGCCACCAGTAGAGCGCAACACAGTGCCACCATTGACAAAGGAGCAAATCGAAAACAATCAGAAGCGCTTTGTGCACGAAGACTCTATCCGTGCAGCCTACGAAGCCACATTTGTGAGCGAAGCAAAGGCGCAAGAATTGGCTAAGACATGGGGCTTGCCAGCCGACAAGGTGGTGCATTTCCTCATTGGTTCGCGTGGCAATTACGACACTTTGATTAAGTTTATCGGCGAAGCTAAGGACAAAGCTCGTGCTTTGAATCTGCTTGGAGTGATAAGCGACAAAGACCTTCGCGACGTGTCGCTCGCAGTGCTTAACGACCATTTCTACAACACTCCAGACCTCGGTGACGATTCACAATTCTACTTTGAGAACGTGATGAATCCTCGCATCGACAACGAGATGATTGAGCCATATAAGGCATATTTGCAAAAGGCATTCACTAAACTCGATTGCAAGGCATTTAAGGCCGACCCATATAAGTGGGCTGATTGGGTGAAGAAAAACATCACATTGGTTAAGGGCTGGAATCCTCAAAATCTGCGAATGATGCCTACAAAGGTGTGGAAATATAGATGCAGCGATGTCGACAGCCGTGATATGTTCTTCGTGGCAGGTGCTCGTGCTATGGGCATATATGCTCGCAAGGACATTGTGACAGGCAAGGTGCAATGGGCTACTGCAAAGGGCGACTGGCACGATGTGCAATTTGAAGTGGCAGAGCAGGTGAATAGCGCGCAAGGTACACTCTTGACCGACTATGTGAAATCTGGTCGCATGGAAGATCCTAAATACTACTTCCACTTCACCATCTCTAAGATAGAAAATGGCAAACCGGTGCTTCTCAACTATCCAGAGGAAGGCTACGAAAAGATTTTGAAGAATGGTACAAAACTCGATGAGGGCAGCTATGTGCTCACATCAGGCACACGCCTCGGCGATGGTAGCGTATTGGCACGTCTTAATTTCTTCAACATCGATACCGACAAGACTACTAAGACCGATCTCACTTATCGCACATCAGACACCGAGGTGCAAGTGATAGGCAATTTTAATAGCGAAGACAAATATTATGATTTCGCTACCAAGTCGGAGAAATCACTGCTTTCTACCACAGGTCGTGGATATTATATCATAGGTCTTATCAATCCTAACCACGAGCCAACCAATCACGCATTGCACGATATCGAGACATACGCGGCAGAATATGAGAAGTGGGGTCAGAAGATAGTCCTTCTCTTTGCCGACGAAGATGCTTCGAAGCGCCATAAATGGGCAGAGTTTAAGAAATTGCCAAACAATGTGGAGTATGGTGCTGACTTGAACGGTGCAATCGCTGCGGAGATTAAGGCTGCGCTCAATCTTGAGTCAGACAACCGACCAATCTTCTTGATTGCCGATACATTCAATCGCGTATTGTTTGTTTCGCAAGGTTACACTATCGGTCTTGGCGAACAAATGATAAAGGTGATAGACAAGCTCAACGAAAAGAAGTAAAAAACTTGCTCCGTAGCAAATACGGTGATAAATATAAGAGATAGAGGTGCGGCGCAAATCCGCATCTCTATTTTGATAAAATAAGATGTGGAAATAATTGAGAGAAAAAGCGAGTGGATGAAGAATAATTGCTAATTTTGTACTTTAATAGTAAAATGAACAAAATTTTTTAAAGCAGTGGAAACAAAGTACATTTTTGTGACTGGCGGTGTGGTATCTTCATTGGGAAAGGGTATAATATCATCGTCGTTGGCGCGACTGCTTCTCTCGCGTGGTTATAGGGTGACAATACAGAAGTTTGACCCGTATATCAACATCGATCCTGGAACGCTAAATCCGTATGAACATGGCGAATGCTACGTTACTGAGGATGGTCAGGAAACCGACCTTGACTTGGGTCACTATGAGCGTTTCACGAACATACACACTACTCGGGCTAACAACATCACCACAGGGCGAATCTATCAGAATGTGATAGACAAGGAGCGCAGAGGTGATTACTTGGGTAAGACGGTGCAAATCGTTCCTCACATAACAGACGAGATAAAGAGAAACGTGAAGTTGCTTGGCAACACTGGCAAATTTGACTTTGTGATAACAGAAATTGGTGGAACGGTGGGCGATATTGAGTCGCTGCCATTTTTGGAAGCAGTGCGCCAATTGCGTTGGGAATTGCCCGACGATAGCCTATGCATACATTTAACGTATGTGCCTTTTATAAATGCTGCAAAGGAATTGAAGACCAAACCAACACAGCACTCTGTAAAGAATCTGCAAGAGTTGGGTATTCAGCCAGACGTGTTGGTGCTACGCACCGAGCACGACATTCCTGCAAGCATGCGCCGCAAGGTGGCACAATTTTGCAATGTGAGCATCGACGCAGTGATACAGTCGCTTGATGCTAAGTCGATTTACGAAGTGCCATTGAATATGCAGAAGGAAGGGCTCGACACTGCGGTATTGAGCAAACTGGGTTGTTCGGTTGCTGGTGAGCCAGATCTCAAGCAGTGGAACGGCTTCTTAAATAAGATGTATAACGCCACCAAGGAAGTGAAAATCGGTCTTGTGGGCAAATACGTGGAATTGCAAGATGCTTATAAGAGCATCGACGAGGCATTGATACAGTGTGCTGCTTATCAAGATGCCAAGGTGAAGATAAAATACATCAGCAGCGAAAAGTTGCACGATGGCAACGTCAATGAGATGCTTAGTGGCCTGGATGGCGTGATTGTGGCACCTGGATTCGGTCAGCGAGGCATCGAGGGAAAATTCGTGGCATTGAAGTGGTGCCGTGAGAAAGATATTCCTACGTTTGGCATCTGTCTGGGCATGCAATGTATGGTCATTGAGTTTGCCCGCAACGTGCTGGGTATGGCAGAGGCAAACAGCACAGAGATGAACCCAAGCACTCCATACAACGTGATAGACTTGATGGAGGAGCAAAAGACGATCTCCAACCTCGGAGGCACAATGCGTCTTGGCGCGTATGCTTGTCATCTCAAGGAAGGCTCGATTGTGGCAAAGGCTTACGGCAAGCTTGATGTTGAGGAACGTCATCGCCACCGCTTTGAGTTTAACAACGACTTCCGCGAGCAGTTTGAAAAGGCTGGCATGGAGTGTGTGGGCGAAAACCCCGATGCACACTTGGTGGAAGTGGTGGAATTGCCTGCAAAGAAGTGGTATGTGGGAACACAATATCACCCAGAGTATAGCAGCACGGTGCTCAACCCGCATCCTTTGTTTATGAGTTTTATCAAGGCTGCTCTTGAAAATAAGAAGAGTGAAGCATAAATTAGAAGAGAGAAAATAAATAAAAAAAGTATATAATTAACAACAAAAAAACAACACAACACAAGCCGATGGATAAGAATACGATTATCGGACTTTGTCTGATGTTTCTTGTGATTTTGGGTTTCAACTGGATGAATCAGCCAAGTGAGGAAGAATTGGCTGCAGCTAAGGCCCAACAAGAACTGCTCGACAAATCTACTAAGAATGAAAAGACTACCGACAACACACCGACTGTGGCAGACACACTCTCTGCTGACGAAATGAATCGATTGAAATCATCGATTCTGCTTTATGGTCGCCAGAGCGAAGGCTCAGAGAACTATACACTCGTGAGCAACGATGCTAACCTTGTGCTTGCAGGCGACAAGGTGAGTGGCACCATCAAGGTGAATGGCAAGGAAGTGGATTTTGAGACAATTAATTCTACTAACGACCTACGTGCTCGCAACAATGCGATTGCTGCCCTGCGTGAAGCCGTGGCATCATACGCAAAGAGTGGCGATTTTGCAAAATGCCTCTCTGGTGAGAGCAAAACCGTGTCTTTGAAAAACAATTTGCTCAAGTTGGACATCAACACCAAGGGTGGTGCTATCACTGCAGCTACGCTTTTGGAGTATGACTCATATCGTGGCGATGCCGTGAAATTGTTTGATGAAAAGACCAATCAATTTGGCTTCATCTTCAACACCGATGCTCAGCGCTTCAACACCGCTGACTACTACTTCACTCCAGTGGCACAGACCGACTCTACTGTGACAATGCAACTCAATCTTGGCAACGATGTGAATTTCGCTATTCGCTACTCGTTGGAGAAGGATAGCTATATGGTGAAGATGGAAGTGCTCCAGAAGAATATGAACCGTATTATTCCTGAGAACATACCAACACTCGACATCTATTGGAGCCAACGCATGCTTCGTCAAGAGAAGGGTAAGATGTTTGAGGAGCGCAATAGCGCCGTTTACTACAAGTATTCACACGGTAGTGTAGAAAACTTGAGCGAAGGCAGCAACGATGATGTGGAAACAACCAACGATGTGAAGTGGATAAGCTTTAAAAACCAATTCTTCTCATCAGTGCTCATTGCCGACAAGTGCTTTACTGGCGCAAAGATGGAGAGCAAAGCCATCGATAAGAACAGCGCATTCTATAGCGATTACTTGAAGGATATGTCGGTTGAGACTGCTATCGACTATAAGTCGACTGATAGCAATCCTGCCAACTTCCAGATTTATTTTGGTCCTAACAAGTTCCAATTGCTGAAGAGCTACAATAAATATTGCGACACTGAGGATCTTGATTTATACCGCCTCGTATCGCTTGGCTGGGCATTGTTCCGTTGGGTGAACACTTACATCGTGATTCCGGTGTTCGACTGGTTGAGCGTCATCTGTGGCAATATGGGTATCACAATCCTTGTGCTCACAATCTTGCTCAAGTTGGTGCTTTTCCCATTGTCAAACAAGAGCTATGTGTCACAAGCCAAGATGCGCTTGTTGGCTCCAGACGTTAAGAAAATCGATGAGAAATATCAAGGTCAAGAAAATGCCATGAAGGCACAGCAGAAGAAGATGGAACTCTACAGCATGGCTGGAGCAAGTCCATTCGGAGGTTGCTTGCCAATGTTGCTTCAGATGCCATTCTTGATTGCGATGTTTACATTCTTCCCATCGTCAATCGAGCTTCGCGGACAGTCGTTCCTCTGGGCACAAGACCTTTCGGCTCCTGATGCCATCTTCACTTGGGATGTTCAAATTCCATTTATCAGCAGTTATTTTGGCAACCACTTGAGCCTCTTCTGCTTGTTGATGACCGTTACAAACATTATCTACACTAAGATAACAATGCAGTCGCAACAAAACAGCCAGATGAAGGGTATGCAATGGATGATGTATCTGATGCCAGTGATGTTCTTGGTGTTCTTCAACAACTATGCATCAGGTCTTAGCTACTACTACTTCCTATCGTTGCTCTTCACAATCATCCAAAGCTATGCTACTCGCTACTTCGTGAGCGAAGAAAAGATGCGTGCACGCATGGCTGAGGCTGCAAAGAATCCTAAGAAGAAGAGCGGCTTTATGGCTCGTCTTGAGGAAGCACAACGTCAACAACAACAAATGCTTGCTCAACAACAAAAACGTAACAACAATGGCAAGGGACGTCATTAATCCTTAGCCGTTATTATAAAATATATGCGCCGGGCGTTTCAACTGCGAAATGCCCGGTGTTTTTTTAAACCCAATTCGGTCATTGGGGCTTGGATAGATTTCGGAGTTTTAGAAGCACAGATTTTGATTGTTTTTAATTTATTGCTGTTCGCTAAAAGTTTTCGACCGATATAAATTAGGGCTGGATTCCTCGCTTGGAATTCAGCCCTTTAAGTTACTTTTGTTTTTGCAAAATATAATTCCAGTAACTATGAACAAAGGTACACATTTTATTTCAACAAGTGATGACCCAAAGGCGGTGCTGAAGATGTTTGCTAACAGACAGGTAAGGCGCAAGAACAACGAAACCGATGTCCTGTTTGTCATAAAAGGCAAAACAGGACATCGGATAAGTGAGTTCTCAAAGTTCCCCGAACAGCGAGAATTGCTATTCGACAAGGGTATGCACTTAAAGTTTGAAAGTGTAAGAGAAGCCCGAAATGGTCAAATCATTTTTGAATTAACCGAGATTTAGAAGACTGCGACTTGGCATTGGTCACAGGGTCACAATCAGTCCAATCTTCCCAAAGCCGAGAGTCTTTTGATTTCTTAGCTTCTTCCTTTTTCTCTTCCGCTGATAATGAGTTCCACCATTTATCAACTTCTTCTTCGGCTTCTTCAATCTTAGCCAAATTCTTATCCATTTCTTCGTCTGTCATATCCTTCTTGATTTATTCACCATGCAAAGGTAATCAAAATATGGCTTATTTGCTCGTCATAAAAAGTTAGTAAAAGACCTTGCAGTTTCGTGTTATCATTGCGTTCAGAAGGGTTTAGCAGATTTTTTCTTAAAAAACGTGTTTGTGGTGCAACTTTTTGCGGTGTTTTTGCGTCTAATATACAAAAACTCAATTCGGTTATTTGAACGAAAGAAATTAAATAGAAATATTATGGTAAAATATCAATGTCCAAATTGTGGACGAATTGTCTTAATTGAGAATGATCAAAACATAGTGAAATGTCCGTTTTGCGGTAAGGAATTTTCGCCAGTTTACGCTAATGGCTATCAGAAAGGCTATCAGCAGGGCTACAACACGGCAAAAAACTATGGCTTTGAACGTGGCGTGTTTGACAACGGACCTTCGGGTCGTAGCCGTGGTGTGGCTGCACTGCTTGCCATATTTCTAGGTGTCTTTGGCGCACATTATTTTTATATGGGTAAAAACACGGCAGGAATTGTGTTTCTTTTGATTTCGGTGTGCACGTGTTTCATTCTTGGCACTGTGATTTCGATTATAGCTTTGATACAAGGCATTATATTTTTCACTCTCACTGAGGAGCAGTTTGAACGCAACTTTATTTATACCAATAAATCTATCCCTTTGTTTTAGCGGAGAGGATTGTCGAGAATAGTAATCCGAGGTGCATGGCAATGGCTTTTCCTTGCATCTTGGGTGTGTGTTTTTCTCAGTCTTGGTTGTGCAAAATTGCAGTGCAAATTATGCCTGAATCGTTTGGGGCAAACCAAAGGTTTTGACTAACTTTGCACCATATGACACAGAAGAATGTAAGGCGGACAAAGAAAAAGAAAAAAAACAGTAAAGCTGACCGCTTTGTGCGGTATGTTATTGTTTGTGGCGTAGTGGGGCTTATTGCAATAGGCTCTGCCATATATTATTTGTTGTGCCATCATCCTAATGTTGTGATTGACAGAGAGACTCACCCTATAGTGGGCATCGACATATCGAAGCACAATGGCGATGTTGACTTCAATCAGCTTGCAGCCGATAGCATCAGTTTTGTGTTTATAAAAGCCACCGAAGGCAACGAGTATGTCGACCCAAAGTTTGAGAGCAATTTCGCTGCTGCTAAGCAGGCAAACCTTAAAGTGGGCGTCTACCACTATTTCCGTTTGGCAAAGAACGGTACGGTGCAGGCTTATAATTTCTTGAAGTCGGTGAAGGGCAAAGATGTTGACTTGCCGCTGGTGATAGATGTTGAGGAGTGGGGCAACGACCTGCTTGTAGATAGCGACGAAGCCGTAAACCGCCTGGTGAAGATGATAGAATGCATTGAGGCTAACAATTATAAGGTGATGATCTATACCAACAAAGACGGGTATAAGAAGTTTATAAGTGAACGCCTATCCGACAAGATGCTGTGGATATGCTCCTTTCAACAGCCCGACAAAGTGGTGAACTACAACTGGACTATGTTGCAATATAGCCATTGGGGCGAGGTGGAAGGAATAGAAGGTGATGTTGACCTCGATGTGTATAATGGCGACAGGCTGGCTTGGCAACGATGGTTGCAGTCGCTGTAATCACTGGATTAAGAAATCTTTAAACTAAGGAAATATGAAAAGCCTTAAAAGAATATACGCGATAGCCGTGATGATGATACTATCGGCAATGGCATCTACTGCGGTGAATGCCTCGGTGCTGACGTGGTCGATACACAACCTCACGTTTGAGGTGCCCGATGGTGGAACGGTAACGTATAATAGCCCTACTCACTTCGAGATAATGTGGCAAGATTTGGCTCTCGTGATAGACATCTATGGCAAGGAGGGCGCTCTTGACGACATCGTGAAAAACAATCTTCTGCGCCGAGCCAACGGATATAATATGTATGACACTCAGGTGGGTAAACTGAAGGTAAAGGGATTTAAATGCCATACGCTCACGGGCACTATGCCCGATGGCACACACACGCTGCTTGCCAATCTCGTTTGTAACAAGAAAGACCTGCTTGTGTCGGTGACGGTGAATTACTTGCTCGGAAATATTGAGGAAGCCGAAGATATAGTGAAAAGCTTCACGATAGGCAAACAAAAATTGAAAAAAGAAAAGAAGCAGAAGATACAGAGCGAAGAAGACGCCATTGCAAAAGAAAAGGAGCGTGAGCGCGATAAGAAGAAAGAAAAAGAACAGTCAACACACGAAATATTCGATATCTGATTGCGTGTCGTGACAGAGGCGATGGCTTCGACAGGAAAAAATAATAACACCCGATTTAGCTTGCTAAGTCGGGTGTCGTGTTTGTTAGTGTGTGAGAATGTGCTTATGCAATGTGGTTGATTGCATTGAGTATTGCGCTCACCTTTTTGGCGCTTGTGCCACGGCGAGTGTTTTCATCGGCGTCTTTTGCCCCCATATACACATCGTTGCGTGTGAATTGCATTAGGCTTGCAATGTCGGTGCTTGCCGATGCGTGGATTTCCTTTGCTCCGGTGTATGTGAGGATTTCAGCAGCATTGTCGGCGTTGACGCCGCAGCCAGGCATAATGATGATTCTGTCGTTGGCTTGATTTACAAGTTGCTTAATCATTTCCTTGCCTTCAAGAGCCGTTGCTGCTTGTCCGGAAGTGAGCAAGCGATGACAGCCAAGCGCAATGATTTGTTCAAGGGCCTTCAGTGGTTGTCGGCAGCGGTCGAAAGCGCGATGAAAGGTGATGCTCATGCCTTGTGCGGCGTCAACCAGTTGTTGACAAGCCTCCACGTCGATGTCGCCGTCTTTGGTGAGGCAGCCAATCACAACACCGTCGATGCCTAATTGCTTCAGCATCTTGATGTCGGTGGCCATAGTGCGCACTTCAGCAGGAGTGTAAAGGAAATCACCGCCGCGAGGACGAATGAGAGCATGCACTGTCATGCCTAATTCTGCGGCTTCGGCAGCCAAACCAGCTGAAGGGGTAATGCCACCTTCGCTAAGCGCACTGCACAATTCTATGCGTTGTGCTCCGCCATTGCGTGCAGCCATAGCGCTTTCGATGTCGCCTGCACATACTTCGAGTGTATATTTTGCCATAATAGAATGTTATTTTCCTTTGTTGTAGTAGACTCTCACTTCTCCCACCGAAACGCTGCCTTTAAGCATCAGTGGGATGTGGGCATCGTCGGTTGAAATCCAGCAATGAATGTCGTCAGATGATTTTGTCTGTCCGTCTTGGGTGAATGTGAAAGTGATATGGTAACTATCGTGTACGCTCTTGTCGCGAAGTTTTACCGATTCCTGAGCGATATATTTCACTGTGAGTTTCTCCTTCTTTCTGCCAGAAAACACAGTAGTGTGGATTTTGCCCACATTGCGAAATTGATCGTAGTCGATAGCGCGCAAATAGTAAAACACGCTGAGCATATCATAAGCTTGACCTTGAGTCTTGAGCGAGATGTGCTGAGTGTCTTTGTTTTTGCGGTTGACGGTGCAATTGGCTATTGACGAGTCGCCCACATAGGTATATTTCACCACATCCTTGCCATAGTGCTTGCCCTCATGCGATGTTTTCACATAGAGTTGAGGCTTCAGCCCGTCCTTTTTGATTTTGCAGGTGAGAGTGTCGCGCACGCGATATAGTTTGTCGGCCCACGACACGGTGCGGGCTTGCAGCGAAGTGTAGTAGTATTCGCCGTTGTTGCTGATGCTCAGTGTGGCAGAAGCCGCATGTTTCCATATCAGCCCCCAGTGATAAACGATATCGAAATTAAAGCTCTCGTCGGCAAACTTGTGCGAAGTGTTTACCGTAGCTGAAGCCGAAGCGCAGCCAAGGCAAATGGTGAGAGCTACAAATAATGCTATTCTATTAGAAATCTTCATATCTTAGTCAAAAATTTTATGTGCAATACTTAATCCCAAATCGGTCATTAGACCGTAAATGTAGTGATTTTTCTACTGCTTGGAGTCTTTCGGCTTTTATAAGGTATCTTTTGCTTGTTTTCAACTCGCAATAGCTTGCTATTACTCATTAAAAAGCAATCAAAATCTGCACTTCTAAAACTCCGAAATCTTACCAAGCCCTAATTACCGAATTGGGTTTAATATTCACTCTGTCACTTTTGACTCAAAATTGCCCTCGGGGTTTAATTCTTTCTTCATAATTACCCCTCTGTAATGGGAGAAGAAAGGGCTGCAGCGGTGTGAACTGCAGCCCTTATTGGATATGGGGTGTTGCCCCGAAAGATTATTTGCAGGGAGAAATTATTTCTCTGGCTCTACCACTTTGAGGTTTTCTGCGGCTTTAGTGTCGCTGATGATTGCTTTGTAGTATTCTTGTGGGTAGCCAGGAAAGGCTGGAGATACAGGATAGCCAGTCTTGCTGCGCTCAAACTTGCCGTCTTTTTCGCGTTTCATATTACCGTCGAGGTATTTCACGAGCAGATATTGTGCGAGGTTGAGGTAGCGAGCAGTGGCTTTTTGAGCCTCGTTGTTGCTATATTCGTTGAGCATAGCCACAGCCTTTGCGGGTTCTTGCTTGTAGAGAGCGAGGGCTTCTGCTTCAAGCGATGCTTGGCGATTAGCAAACGAATCTTCAATCTCGTTTTGCACTTTGCGAATATCCTTGATCATATATGAGTAGCGGCTGTAGGCTTGGTTTGCCACCCAGTTGTTTACCCAGAATGCCGATTCGGTAGAGAAGTTGTAGAGGTCGGCTGTTTCAAAAGAGTAGCTCTTTGGGATAGTGGTCATGCAGCAATACATTGGCACGAACACAGCAGTGTTGGCATCGTCAACGCCAAACCAGTGGATACCACCGATTGCGTCAGGCAACCAAGAGCGCATTTGCGATACGAGCACAAAGCCGGTTTGTTGTGTGGCAATAGCGCGTTCGTTGGTGTATTCCACGCCGTCGACCTTGAATGTCATTGGACGCCAACGGTAAGGCACATCGTAAAGAATCTTTGCGCCTGGGTCTTTTGTCATATCGAATGGTGTGCCTTCAAAGTGGTCGCGCATCATGTTTTGCACGTCGCGAACGCTCACTTTGCGGTCAGGGCGAACGTATAGAGGCATTACTTCAGCATCCTTCTTGCCATAGAGGAATGGTAAATATTTGTCCATGCCTGATTTGTAGCGGTTGAACCACGACCATACACGAGCATCGCAGCCGCGCAATCCGCCGAAGTCAGCAGGGTTGTAGGCATTGGCAAAACTAAATTCAGAATCTTTGCCGCTGAAGTAACCCATCTTGCGAGCAAAAGTGATCACGTCTTTTGAGTAGATGCAATTTTCCTTGTCGTTGAGAGGGAAAGTGTGGATGCGTGATTGGTTGGCGTGACCAGAGATGCAATCGTCAGGGATGCGGATAGCCACCCAAACAGCGCCCTTGCTTTTGCCGCCCTTGCCGATCAATTCCATTACCCAGATTTCGTTAGGGTCGGCGATAGAGAACGATTCGCCACTGCTGCAATAGCCGTAGTTAGCCACGAGGTCGGTCATCACCTTGATTGCTTCGCGTGCAGTGCGCGCACGTTGCAAAGTGATGTAGATGAGCGAACCGTAGTCCATAATGCCAGTGGTGTCGACGAGTTCGCTGCGGCCGCCAAATGTGGATTCGGTGATAGAGAGCTGATGCTCATTCATGTTGCCAATCACTGAGTAGGTGTGAGCTACTTCAGGGATTTGACCATGATATGTGCCATCGTCCCAATCGCGAATTTCGCGCATAGAGCCTGGCTTATGGTCGGCAGCTGGTTGATGGGCAAGAGCGCCATATAATACATGTGAGTCGGCAGCATAACTGATGAAAGTAGAGCCGTCGGTTGAGGCTTTTTTGCCCACAAGCAGCGATGTGCAAGCGATAGCCGAGGTGTAAACACCAGCAGCAGCAATCGCTAATGCCGCGAAGAATAATCTCTTTAATGTTTTGGTTTTGTTCATAATGTATATGTTTTATATTATTTTTGTTTTTCTGACACTAAGGTCATGGTATAGTCGTTGTCGCTATGTGTGGTGGCGAGGAATTCTCGCTCATGGTAGTGGCATGCGTAATGATGGCAGTGCGAAGCTATCGCTTTTGCATCAATCGCGGGGTCGTTGGCAAAGTCGATGCCCGAAACGCCGATTGCCTTATATAATGCTTCTTTGGCAGTCCACGCTGCTACGTTGAGTTCAACGTTGGTTTCAGCTATATCCTCCCTCTCTTTGTTGCTGAGGAAACGGCTTCTTACACCAAGCACCTTTGGTGTGTGTTGCTCTATATCGATGCCAATATTGTCATTGCACAGAGCCACAGCAACGTATTGCTTGGTGTGGCTTATGCTGATGTTGCGATGCAGATTTTCAATGTAGGGTGCGCCCGAAGGGAGATGGAAAACCACGTGGGTGCATTTGAGCAGGTGATGCAGAAGCAGCTGCTCGCAAAGCGCCTCGATGCGGCGTTTGGCAGTGCGCATTTGCTGAATGCCGTCTAAGTCAACGCCAATATTGTCGCACATGTTCATAAGCGATTGCTCCGATTCGGCTATGTGCCAAATCGCGATGTCGGCGTTGGTTTGCGAGAATATTTCAGGTGTTTGTATAATAGGCATTGCAGGTAAACGATTTTTGGTTGTTTAGACGCACTGTTTATTTAGGAATTATTGATACTCTCACCTTCTCGATGCGGTGTTTCACTACATCAAGCACAAGAAACTTGCAGCGGCCATAGGCAATAGGTTCTTTCTCTTTCGGGAAATCGCCCTTGATATTGAGTAGCAAGCCGGCAAGCGTCTCGATGTTTTCGGCATTTTCACCAAACTCTTCTTCCTCTACGCCAGTCACGCGATAGAAGTTGCCGAGCAGCGTTTTGCCGTCGAAAACGTAGGTGTTGTCAGATATTTTAGTGTAGAATTTTTCTTCGGTGTCGTATTCGTCGTCGATGTCGCCAACGATTTCTTCAAGCACGTCTTCAAGTGTGGCAATACCTTGAGTACAGCCAAACTCGTCGACCACAATGGCAAAGTGTACGCTCTTCTTTCTGAAGTCCTCCAGCAAATCGTCGATCATACGTGTTTCAGGCACGAAGAATGCTTCGCGCAGAAGTCGTTGCCAATTGAAGTCGTTGCCTTGTTTGCCGATGTATGGGAGAAGGTCTTTGGCATAGAGGATGCCTTTCACGTTGTCGGGCGTGTCTTGAAACACCGGTATGCGAGAGTATCCGCTCTCAATCACGGTTTTCACCACCTCGTTGAATGGGGCAGAATAGTCGAGGTCAACAACGTCGATGCGAGGACGCATAATTTCGCTCACTTCTTTGCCTCCGAATGTGAGAATGCCCTTCAGCAATTCTTTTTCGTCCTTGGCTTTCACATCGCTGATTTCGAGAGCCTTTGAGAGGTCGTCCATCGAGATGTCCTCGGTGTGCTTAGTCACCATCTTGTTTACGATAAACGTGCTTTTCTCCATTATGCTCGACAATGGATTGAGTATGCGTTGGATGGTGTTGAGTGTGCTGATAGCCATAGTGGCGAATTGTGTATTGTAGTTGTTGGCATACAACTTCGGCAGGATTTCACCAAAAAGGAGGATGAGGAAGGTGAGTATTACCGTCTGTATGAGGAAACTCAATATGCCATTGTTGAATTGCACCATCTGCGCCATGGCAAATGTGCTGAGCACAACTATCATCACATTCACAAGGTTGTTGCCAATCAAGATGGTGGCGAGCAATTTCTCTGGATTAGAGAGAATGTGCTCTATCTGTGAACGTTTATTTTCGTCGTCGATGTCTTCGATTTGTTGCTCGGTGAGCGAGAAGAAAGCTATTTCGGAGCCAGACATAAAAGCTGACATGAGTAGCCCAAAAATTGCCACACATCCTGCAATGATGCTGCTAAGTGTGGGTTGGTTAAACTGAATTAACGGAACTGCCATTTCGTTGGCAGTGTTGATGAGTGCAAAGATGCACGTAAGAGGGTCTATATCCAATTTCTGTTGTTGTGTTGGTTAAGTGATTACAAAGATAATGTTAAAGTCTGATATGAAAAAATTCCCACATCGTTTTCTTGCCCACTTTTGTGAGGAAAACGTAGTTTGGCATCAGTAACACATCAGTTGTTGTGAAAAAACGTCACGAAGCGAATGGCAAACCGCCATTCGCTTCGTGATTATAGTGTGTGCGCCAATCGTGGCACAGATTGTTATTTCGATACAGAGAATCTGCGAGAAGTGAGGCGATAGTTGTCAGCAAAGATTTCCACTGTGTAATCGCCAGGAGTGAGCGCTGTGTTCACGTTCCAGTAGATGGTGATTCCAGCCAATTCTTGACCGGTGTATTCCACGGTCTTCTTTTCGGTGAATGGAATGCTTCCGCCCTCAAAACTGAATGCGCCATGACCGCCGAGCAAAGTGCCCTCTGGGCTTGTTATGCGCACATATAGAGTCTTTTCACCCACAGGAGTAGAGTTGTTTTGTGGAATGGTGAAAGTCACCTTGAGTTGCTTAGCCTTCTTGATATTCTTCTCTTTTTTGCCGTTACCCTTGATAGGAGTGAAAGTCACGCCAGTGACATTGAGCTTTTCGGCAAGAATCATGCGCTTAGTGAGGTTGGCGTTCTTTTCAGTCACGTCGTTCACTCTGCTTGACAATTGCTCGTTTTGATTGCGGATTTCCAAGTTTTCGGCGCGCAGGCCAGCGTTTTCTTTTCCGAGAGAGTCAATCACCGACACATAGTGGCGCATGATGCCTTTAAGTGTCTTGATTTCGTTTTGCAATTCGTTGATGCGCTTTTGGCTTGAAATCTTTTGGCTCTTCAGTTCGGCAAGGAGTTTTTCCACTTTGTCCTTAGCCTCGGTATATTTTGTGAGGATAGAGTCGTTTTGTAAGAAACGTGTTTGGCCCTCCATGCTTTGGAATTGAGAGTTAAGTTGCTCATATTCACCAGCAAGTTGAAATTGGTCACGTTGCAGTTTAATTTCTTCCTTTTCGGCTTCTACTTTCTCAAGTTTAGTCTTAGTATCATTCATAGTGTAGAGTAGGAAGCCAATAACGGCGATAAGCACAGCCATAAGTATGCCGCCGATGATAGATAGTTGCTTGTTATTGAGTGCCATTTTTCTATATAATTAATAATTTTGCCCACAAAGTTAGTGCAAACCGAGGGCAATACAAAATGAATGCATTCATTTTTATTGCCGAGGTGCCGCCTAAGTTATCCAACGTTAGTGCAAACCTGTGGGGCGTGTGTGGGAGAAATGGCTGTGGAGTGGAATTTGGAGGGTTCTTTTTCGTGGAGTTGATAGAAGAAAGGCAAAAATATATTATATTTGCACTAATTAATAAAAATTTAATCTTTGCGTGATATCGGTGCGCTTTTATGCATTTTGTTGCAGTTGAACGGGCGTAAGCGATGTCAGATTCAGACCTTATAACTCGTTTTATGATAGAAATTCGATGCAAGAACAACAATCTGACGAAAAGTTTTCCAGAGGGTAGCACTCTTCTGGACGTGTTTAATGGTTTCCCAGACCTCGACTTTGAGTATCCTCCAGTGTCGGCTAGAGTCAACAACTCGTCGCAGGGATTGAAATTTAGGGTATATCAAAGCCGCGATGTGGAGTTTCTCGATGTGCGAACATCGGGCGGTATGCGTGCTTATGTCAGGTCGTTGTGTTTTGTGCTCTACAAAGCAAGTCAAGAGGTTTTCCCTGGCAGTCGCTTGTATATGGAACACCCTATATCGCTTGGCTACTTCTGTAATTTTCGCAAGGCAGATGGACAGATTGCCGAACGCCCTGATGTGGAGCTGATAGCAAAGCGCATGCGTGAGATAATCGATGCCGATATGCCATTCAGTCGCAGAGAAGCGGTCACCGAAGACGCGATAGAGATTTTCCGCAAGCAAGGCATGGGCGACAAGGTGCGCCTGTTGGAAACCAGCGGACAGTCATATTGCGACTATTATATGCTTGGCGATACGGTTGACTATTATTATGGTCCGCTTGTGCCATCAACCGGCTATCTCAAGGTGTTTGGTCTTGAAAAGTATTACAATGGTATGCTGCTACGCATCCCCGATCGCAAGAACCCTAACGCGGTGCTGAATGTAGTGCCTATGCCAAAGACATTTGGTGTGTTTGCCGAGAATGTGCGTTGGAATGTAATTATGGGTCTGCCAAACGTTGGCGCTGTGAATCGCGCCTGCCAAAAGGGACTTGCCAGCGAATTGATACAAGTGAGCGAGGCTTTGCAGGAAAAGAAGATTGTGCAGATTGCCGAAGATATCTACAATAGATATTACGATGAGGTAAAACCTGTGAGAATGGTTTTGATCACAGGTCCGTCGAGTTCGGGTAAAAGCACTTTCTGCAAGCGTCTGTCGGTGCAACTCAAGGCTTGTGGCTTGCGTCCGCTCTCGTTCTCTACTGATGATTATTTCGTAAACCGTGAGGATACGCCAAAATTGCCTGATGGCAGCTATGACTTCGATAATATCAGGGCCGTGGATTGCGAGGCAATGGAGCGTGACTTGATAGAGTTGCTCGCAGGCAAGAAGGTGGAAATTCCGGAGTATAATTTCACCACAGGTAAGCGCGAGTATAATGGCAAACGATTGCAGCTTGGTGAGGGCAGGGTGTTGCTCATTGAGGGTATACATGCGCTCAACCCGTTACTCACATCGCGTGTGCCTGATGATAACAAGTATAAGGTGTATATCTCTACGCTAACAAGTATTTCGCTCGACGACCACAATTGGATACCAACGCGCGACAACCGATTGTTGCGCCGCATCATACGAGACTACAACAAGGGCGCATTCACGGCTCAGGAAACCATTCGCCAATGGCCGGCAGTGTGCGAGGCAGAGGAGCAATGGATATATCCGTATCAAGAAACTGCCGATGCTATGTTTAACTCGGCGCTCAATATTGAGTTTGCTGTGCTCAGATTGCACGCCGAACCTATTTTGGCGAGTGTCCCAAAGAATTGTCCAGAGTATGCCGAGGCACATAGGTTGATGAAGTTTATACACTATTTTGTGCCAGTGCCTGACAAGGAAATTCCGCCAACGTCGATTATGCGTGAGTTTGTCGGAGGCTCAAGTTTCAAGTATTAACCATTAAGCAAACCCAGCCTGGATGCGATAGCAAAGCCGAGTTGGGTTTGTTGCATTTAGTCAAATAAAACTGGGGTATGCAGATTGTGTGTTAATATCCGATTGCGATACCGATAGTGAAAGTCTTCATTTCAGGGCCCATATTCGTTTTAAACATTTTGCATGGTGCATAGTTGAAGTAAAGGCCAATTGCTTCTTCCCACATGATGGCGCCGCAAATTTCGGCAGTCACCACACGTTGGTTGAGGTGCTTAAATGAGTCGGTATATTTGATATCGTCGTAGGAGTATTTGCTGTGAGCGTTAGCGCCAACATTGAAGCAGGCTTTGGCACCGGCATAAATCTCGAAGTGCTTGCCTAAAGGCTGGATAATCATCAATGGCACGGTGAGGCTATATGTGTTGAGACGCGAATTGCGATCGTAGTATTTGTCGTCCCATGCGCCGTATGTGATGTGGCGAGTGTCGTCGCTGCGCATCCATCGCATATTGTCGAGTGTGATGTGTCGCCATTGCATACCGAACCCGAGCATATAGTGAGTGCGATTTGAACCTTGTGGGTAATATTTCACATTGATCATGTGATCGAGGTTGAGTTCGAGCGAGTGGTTCATTTGTGTCTTTAGGTCGGCAGTCGCGCCAGATGTGGCAACCCAACCAAGACCGCCAAGGTTGACACCGAAGCTGAAGCGGCTGCGGCGAGTCTTCACGATGTCGTCGCTGTTGTTGTCGCGGTCAACAAAAGGAATGCGAAAACCGATGTTTTTGTTTTCCTCCTTCACGATGGTTTCTCCGCCTTTGCTCATAGTGCGACTATAGGTATATTCGGGATTTCCCTCCAAGCCCTTCACTTCAAGGCTGATTTTGCCGTCTTTCTCTACGATAATCACGTTTTTAGCATTTGCAATGCTTATGCTGTCGGTGTTGGCAGCTTCGTTGGCCCATACGTTTGCTGTAAGGCAAAGGGCTGAGATGAGCAAGATGAAATGTTTGTTCATAAGAGTATGTTTTATTGTTGTTTATATACTGATTGAAATTGTTATTTAAACATTTGCTTGAGTTCTGACAGGGTGGCTTTGCCCTCCATATACACAAGCGTCACGTCGGAGATTGACGATTTGCCGGGATTGTTGTTGCGGTAGAATATGTAGCGATATTTCTTGCCTGACTTGCGGAAGACGTAGAATCCGTATTGAAGCACGCCATTTTTCACGCCTTCTTCGCGGTCGTTTGCCAATGAGGCATCGTGAGCCACGCACTTGCGCACCCATGTGGCAAGATGCTGATTGTCGGTGATGGTGATGCTGCGAAACGTAGATAGTTTGTAGGCATCCAATCGTTCGCCTTTCACCTTCACTGCGGTGACGCATTTGTTGTCAAGGATATTGTCGCTGAAACAATCGTTGACATGTAGGTCTTGAGCCGAAGCAATCAAAACGCTAATTGTGCAGAGTATTATAAAAATTAATCGTTTCATCGTTGATTAGTTTATGGTGTTGAATATCTCATGAAGTTCGTTTTCTACGGCGGCGTCGTTGTGGTTAATGTCCACGCTGTGCATAGTAGAGAGCATTTGTTGCATCACTTCGTCGCCGTCGGTGATTTTTTCTCCGGCTATGTAGGCTATTGCCGAAGATTGGCTTTCGTGGAAGATTGACAGCGATGCTGTGGCAATTAGTGCTGCGATGCAAGCGGCAGCCGCACACTGCCAAAGTGCGCCGTGTCGATGGATTCGCTTGACAGAGCGGTGCTTTTTGCCATAAGCGCAAAATCCCATTACCGCTTTTATTTCGTTAAGCCGCGGATCGTCGTTGTTGGTTAGGCCCTGCTTCAACAAGAGCTCTTCGCTTTCGTTAAGCGTGGCGTTGAAGTATCGTTCGGCCATAGCCAACAGGCTCTCGGTGGATATGTTGCTGTTATGATTCATAGTCGGTATTTATTAATCTTGATGTATTGTTCTCTGATAGTTTGTCGTGAACGCGACAGCGCCTTGCGCACAGCATCTTGCGATATGCCGAGTCGGGTGGCAATTTCTTCGGTAGAAAGTCCGTCGTATTCCTTCATTGTAAACACGGCACGCTCTCGCTCGCTAAGATTGTGCATTACGGCATGTTCTATTTCTTCGAAAGTCTCTTTTGCGTTGAGGTCTTCGTAGACGTGTGAGTAAGCACCGTCGGAGTTGGTTTCGCTTAGGGCCACCACATTGCGTGCTTGGCTTTGTCGGTGGGCATCAATTGATGCGTGTTTCACCATTGTTACCGCCAGGGCTTGCATGTGTGTGGTGTCGTTGATTTTGTCGCGATTGGCCCATAGCTTACAGAAACTGTCTTGCAATGTGTCGTCGGCGTCATCGTTGTTGCCAAGCACTGATTGTGCGTAGCGGCGAAGTCGCTGTTGAAGCGATAGCCATACCGATGTTATTTGCTGTTCGTCCATTGTAGTTGATTTCTGTTTTTTCTTGTTTCTGTAATGTTAAACGGACCATTTGATGAAGTGTGACAAGAAAAATGATGTTTTTTTTGAAAAAGTGTTTTGGCAAGGTATAAAAAGCAAAAGAGAGAAACCATCGCTGATTTCTCTCTTTGAAGTAGCGGGATCGAGAATTGAACTCGAGACCTCCGGGTTATGAATCCGACGCTCTAACCAACTGAGCTATCCCGCCATCCTGCAGTCCTTTCGGATTTGCGAGTGCAAAGTTAGCGCTTATTTTTTTAATATGCAATACCTGCTGAGAATTTTTGTTATTAAAATTGGGCTTGATATGTGCAAATGCCACAGTCACAGAGAGTAATAATAATCATTGCGAGGCGATATTTCTATGCGAAGTGTGGCGCGGATGGTTAGGAGAAGCCTAAATCGGTCATTATCCTAATGCGCGAATCGGGCTAAAAGAAAAGGGTTGCGCCATGGTGACGCAACCCCTGTTTTAAACCAAAATCGGTTATTGGGCCGTTAATGAGAATTATTTGATGACTTTCAAAGTCTTGTTGCCAGCCTTCACGATATATACGCCAGCGTCAAGACTCTTGAGGCTAACAGAAGTGGCTTCTTTGGCGGTAATCATTGCTATGCCGGCTGCAGAGTAGACTGTCACGTCGGTAGCCTTGTTCAGGGTCACAGTTTGTGATGCTGCGTCGTATAGGATGGCGTTGTCGGCATTCACATCATTGAGGCCGGATGACTGGTAAAGGACAGAGTTTGATTCTGATGATTCCACGCCTTTGTCAACATAAGTGACGGTGTAAGAGCCTGTCTCTGCATCTTTCACAGTGTAGGTCTTTTCGGCAATATTCGATTGCTTGAGCGCACCGTTGCAGTAAACATTATAGTAGCTTTCTGACGCGAGGTCGAGATTGGCTGATTCGGTAGGTGTCACTGACACGCTTTCTTTCTGGCAAATGGCTTCAACCATAAAGTTGTTGTTGAATTTGTACTTTTTGAGAAGAGAATACCAATATCCATCAGAAGCTGACGCCGAAATCAAATCTCCGTAACCCGAAATTGCGGGGCCGCTATCGAGAGTGCAAGGCTTAATACCCTTGTCGTAAGTGATGTGGTAACCAAATGCCACGTCAGTGCCTTCTGGAATGGCGACTGGTTGATCCAATCTGATGTTGTTCCATCCTAAGTTGAGGCTTGTAACGGCAACTGGTTGCTCATAAATGATGCTACCGTTGTGCATAACGAATACTGAAGAAGTCTTAATGTCGGTAGAAGAGAGGTGGAATCTCACGTATGTGATATTTTCACCTACTTTATTGGCGTCTTTCAATTCCTTGGCAGTGAACTTGGCAGCATGGTAGCCCACAGGATTTGTCGATGTCATACCGATGGTGATGCTGACGGTGCCATTGTGCTTTTTGAGCAGTGAGGCCTCAGCTTGAGTGTCTTCCCAAGTGAGAACCAGGTCGTTGCCGCTGGCGGTGCCAGTGAGTGCGTATGGCGCTTCAGGAACTTGAGGTGCACCATAGTTGACCGAGAATGGGTCGGTGGTGTCAGATTCCCAACCGTTTGAATACACGTTGCTCACGGCGTAGGTGTAAGTGCCGTAGTCGGCGAGCGTTTCAGTAAATGTTCCGGTTGTGCTTTCTTCTATCAATTCGCTGTTGCGATAGATGCGTTGACCCACCACGGTTGGCTTAGTGTCGGGTTCTGCAGTAGCAGGAGCCATTTCTCTGATGTCGCTTTCGATGCCGAGAGGCTGAAGCGGAGTGATTTCACCGTTGCTATTTAGCTTAACAGACTTCGTTGCAGTAGCTGTTGCTCGTGGGGCTTTCGCATTGTTTGGTATGATGGTTGCGCCAATCACGATGTTGTAGTCGTTGTAGTCTTGCGAGATTGTGCCGAGTTTCAGCCAAGTGAAACCATTGTTGTAGCTAATCATTGCACCGTTTGCCACAGCCGGTCCGCCGTCGAGGATTATAGGACTCTTGCCAGAAGGCAGGGTGGCATTGTAAACAATATAGATGTCCTTGTCGGCAGGGATGGTGATATCTTCATCCAGCGAAAGTGTGTACAAGTTCATTGGAGTAACACCGCCTTGTGGAATGGTGTATGAGAAAATAGCTTGCTTGTCGGCATATATTTCTACCTTGAATTCGCCAATTTCGTCGCCGATGCCGAATGTGATTTTGCTGAACTTGTATCCAACGTATGGCTTCATTTCTTCTTTGGTGAATTTTGTGCCATAGAGTAAAGGCATATCCTCGTTGAAACCGATGATATAAGTTGGTTTGTTGTAGCGCTTAAGGTCAATTACGTCGTTTGACCAAGCAAGTGACACCTTCTTAGTGTCGGCATCGAAGTTTGATGCTGTGATTTGTGGAGGAATTATGCTTGCAGGGTTGGAGTAAACCACAAAGATGTTTTTAGGATTTGAAACTTTGCCCGAAGCAGTCTTTGCCACAACCGAATATTGCGATATTCCAAGGTCGGTGACTACGTCGCTGAAAGAGTTGGCAGTGGTGTTTTCAGCCACCAATTCGCCGTTGCGGTAGACGTCGTAAGCGGCAGTAGCTTCTGCTGGAGAAACTTCGCCCACTGCTTCGATATCGGCGGTAAGCATAAAGTTACCCGCGATTTTGCCACTTGTCAGTGTCTTCCAAGATGGCTTAGTTTTATTGAAATCGCTGCTTGAAGGCGAAGATACAGAGAAAGTGTTGCCCTTGTTTTCTACTGCAGACGAGTTGTCTACACCCACAGGGTGAGCCTTAGCAGTGTGTGTATAGTAGCATCCAAATGCATAGGTGTTGCCAGCCTCAAATTTATAAGGGGTGGTGAGAGTGAATTTTGCCCAAGCATTGGCTGTGATGCCGCTTACGTCGGCTATTGGTTGCGAATAGTCAATCACGCCATTCTTGATTACAAATACTGTCACCGAATTGATGGCTTTCTCAGTGATATAGGCATTGATGGCAGTAATCTGGTGGTTAGGGTAAGCCACGAGGTCGTTGGCGTCGAATTCCTGCTTGATCCACACCTTAGGGGCGGTGGCGCTTGTACCGCCGATGCTCGCGCTCGCCTGCTTGTTGCTCCAAGTGATTTCGTTGCTGCGCGAAAGAGGTGCAGTCCATGAGATGGTGCCGTTGATGCCGTCCTTAACGGTGGCTGTTATTGAAGAAACGGCTGCCGTCATATTGCTGATTTGAGTGGTGGTGGCATTTACGCTGTAAGATTTCACCTCGTCAGCCCCATAGATTGCCGATACAACAAATGAGTGAGAACCGTCGGTATTGTCACTCACGGTGTAGCTATTATTGGTGATTGCTTCGGTGTTTACCTTAGCGCCATCGCGATATACATTGTATCCGTCGGGTTGTCCGGTGGATGGGTTGCTCACCACGGCAGTGATAAGGTAGTCGCCCGAACCTGTTGATTTCCACGTTTTGCCATCATCGTAAGAAATCATATTTCCCTTGCCTACTGTGGCGCTGCGGTCGCAGATGGCTGTGAGTTCTTGATTATAACCGTATACGTATTTTATAGCAAACATTATCTCCTTGCCGGCAGGAATGGTGTAAGGCTTTTGGAGAGTGGTTTTGCGCCATGAATTCTTCTTGTAGTTAGATAAATCGGCTTTCTGCTCATAGGCAAGTTTGCCGTCCTCGTAGATGCGAATGTATGCTTCAAACACATTGCGATACTCGAAATAGTTGATTTCTTGCACTGTGCTACCCGCATACTGCTTGATGTCGTCGGCAGAGAATTTTGCCGCGGTGGTCACTTGTATAGAGCCATCGGGCTTTTTCTTGCCATCGTCGCCATTGTAGTCCTCGCCGTCGTGCCATTTAAGCTCGATGGCATCGGTAGGCGCGCTCCACGATAGCGCCACTTTGTCGAATTGCGACTTTGCAACAATAGAGTGTGGAGAATTGCTTGTGTATTGTGCCGACATTGTGAAAGCGCCTGCACAAAGTAACAAAGTGAATAAATTTTTTTTCATAGCTTCTGATTTTATAATACTGAGTTAGAAAAAGATGATATTTCTACAAAAATAGTGAATTTTGGTAAAGAAAATGAAGTAAAATGGCAAAAAATACATAAATGTATTAATAGTATTAACAAAGATTAACTTTGATGGATTTGAGGTGAAAGTCAGAGCCGTTGAGAATATAATGAGAGCGGCGAAAAAATGAATTAATAAGCAGTTGTCTGTTGGTGAATAGTTGTTATCTTTGCAATAATGAAAGAAAATAATAGTAATAAATTACCTTATAAGTGGTATAGGCTTTTGTTGCCGGTAGTGATAGGTTTGGGTGTCACATGGTGGATTTTCGCTGATCAACTTGGCGATTTTCATTGGGAGGAAATAGTGATGACGCCAAGGGCTTGGTTTGGAGTGGCATTGGCAGTATTGTTGCTGTGCGGACGAGAACTTGGCTATGTGTGGCGATACCGACTGATCACTAATGGCGACCTCACGTGGGCACAAGCATTCAAGGTGTGTGTGATGTGCGAGTTTTCATCGGCAGTCACACCGAGTTCTGTAGGCGGCAGTGGTCTGTCGATGGTGTTTATGCACCGCTATGGCATTTCCATGGGTCGTGGCACAACGTTGATGCTCAGCACTGTGATATTTGATGGAGTCTTCTGCGTGATGAGCCGTCCGCTGGTGCTATTGTTTTCTTCGTGGCACGATTTGGTGAGTCCGCTGAATGTGCAGTGGATGATGGACCCAGGTCTTTTGATAGGCCTGATATATTTTTCGGTGGTTGCCGGCACGGTGCTGATGTTTCTTGGCGTGGTGGTGTGGCCCCAATGGATATATATGTTGCTCGACAAGACATTCTCGCTGTGGGGTTTGCGTCGCTGGCATGATAAGGCGATAGGACTCGGAAGTAATATGGTGAATGCCTCGAAGGAATTACGCGCGCATCCGCTATCGTGGTGGTTGAAGTGTATTGGCGTTACCACAATGTCGTGGCTATGCCGATTTATGATAATAAATGCGTTGATGTATGCATTTATCGACAATCTTGACCAACTGCTCGTCTTTGCCCGTCAAACGGTGGTGTGGCTTGTGCTGATAGCGTGTCCAACACCTGGCGGTAGCGGAGTGGGTGAGTGGCTATTCAGCGATTTCTATGGCGATATGATAGCCTCGGGCTCGTTGGCGCTGGTGCTGGCGTTGCTATGGCGCATTTTCAGCTACTATGTGTTCTTGGTGATGGGCGCAGTGGTGGCACCGTTATGGCTAAAGGGTGATAAGGAAAAGGAAAACCAAAACTGATAAAAAACTTAATGTCATGAAAAGAACTGCTCTGATGTTGATTGCCACTGTTGTGGCTATTCTCTCGATGGCTGCAACAAAAAAGACTGTGGCTGTGATTCCGATTGATACGGAGATAGGAAGTGCTTCGTGGAGATATTTGCAGAAAGGATTCCAACAGGCTGCTGAGAATAACGCCGACGTGGTGATTCTTCACATCAACACCTATGGCGGCACTACTGAGCATGCCGATAGCATGCGCACCATGATATTGCAGAGCAAGATGCCAGTGGTGGCATATATCGACAATAATGCGGCTTCGGCGGGGGCGCTGGTTTCGATAGCATGCGATAGTATATATATGTGTAAGGGCGCAAATATTGGTGCTGCTACCGTGGTGAACGACACGGGAGAGGCGTTGCCCGACAAATATCAATCGTATATGCGCTCTATGATGCGCAGCACGGCGCAGGCTCATGGCAAGGTGATGCGAGTGAATGCCAAGGGCGACACGGTGAAGCAATGGTTTCGCAATCCGCTGCTTGCCGAGGCTATGGTGGACCCTCGCACCTCGGTGCCCGAAATTGGCGACGACAGCACACGCGTGGTGACATTCACTACCGCCGAAGCGCTGAAGTTTCACTATTGCGAAGGCGTGGAGGAATCGATTGACGGCGTGATAAAAAACCGTCTGAAAATCGCATCGTATGATGTGATCACTTACACACCTACTTTCGTTGACGAACTCATAGGATTCTTTGGTAGCGGCGCTGTTCAGGCGATACTGATAATGATAATCATTGGCGGTATATACTTTGAGTTGCAGACACCAGGCATGGGATTCCCGTCGCTTGCGGCTGTGGTGGCAGCGGTGCTCTATTTCTCGCCGCTATATATCGACGGCCTTGCGCAGAGTTGGGAAATCATAGCATTTGCTGTGGGCGTGATACTCATAATGCTGGAGATATTTGTTGTGCCGGGATTTGGCGTTACGGGCATATCGGGCATCGTGCTTGTGTTTGGTTCGCTATTCTTGGCGCTGGTCAACAATGTTTCTCCTATCGACTTAGGTTATTCAACAAACAGTGATATTATGTGGGCAATGATAGTGGTAATGGCAGGATTTCTGCTTGGCGTGGTGTTGATATTATATATCACGCATAAGATTGGCGACAGGGGCATTATGAGCAAGTCGGCATTGCAACTTGAGCAGCGCGTGGAAGATGGCTACATAGGTGTGCCTACCGACATCAGCGCATACGTTGGCTGCGAGGCTGTGGCTCGCACCGTGCTTCGCCCAGCCGGCAAGGTGAAGATGGCTGATGGCGAGGTGGTGGATGCTGTCTCAACAGGCGACTTTATCGACGCTGGTGAGAAAGTAAAAGTGGTGAAATATGAAAACACTCAACTCTATGTTGAGAAAATCTGACAATAAATATTGAGAAAATGGGACAATTGAAATTTATAGGAATCATTCCTGCCAGATATGCCTCTACACGATTTCCGGGCAAACCGTTGGCAACGCTTGGCGGAATGTATATGATACAGCGTGTGTGGAATCAGGTGAGCAAGGTGCTCGACAGTGTGCTGGTGGCTACCGACGATGAGCGCATCTATAATGCTGTGCAGGAATTTGGCGGACGTGCCGTGATGACGAGCACAGAGCATCGTAGTGGCACCGACCGCTGCTACGAGGCTTATTTGAAAGCAGGCAATGGCGAAGACGTGATCATTAACATTCAGGGCGATGAGCCATTTATCCAGCCAGAGCAGTTGCGCGCTATCATGCAGTGTTTCGACGATGAAGAGGCACAAATAGCCACATTGGTGCGCCCGTTTGATAAGAGCCGTTCGTTTGATCAATTGCAAAATCCCAACACGCCAAAGGTTGTGGTTGACAAAAACAGCAACGCATGCCTTTTCTCGCGCTCGGTGATACCATACGTGCGTGGCGTGGAACCAGAAAAATGGGCTGAAAAGACTCAATACTATACACACATAGGCATGTATGCCTACAAGGCAGATGTGCTTGCGCAAATCACACGCTTGCCACAATCTCCGCTTGAGTTGGCTGAGTCGCTTGAGCAGTTGCGCTGGATAGAGAATGGCTACAAGATTAAGGTGGGATATAGCGATTGTGCCACAATCGGCATTGACACTCCTGCCGACTTGGAAAACGCCGAACGACTTTTGAAAGAGAATGAGATTTGATTGGATGGTAGATAGAACAAAAGCGCCTGTGCTTAACGAGTATGGCGAGTTGTCGCTCACTTTGCCAGGATGGCGCACATTGCCCAACGGGCTGCAGCTGTGTGTGGTGAATGGCGGAGAAGTGGAAGTAAACCGCGTGGATGTGTATGTTGGTGGCGGATTGTTTGAGCAGCCAAAGCGCTATGTGGCGCAGTTGCTCAACTATATGCTCGCCAAGGGTACAAGCCAGTATTCGGCAGAAGAAATCGCAGAGCAGATGGACTTCTATGGAGCCATTTCTTCAGGCTCTACGAGCGACCACAATATGAAGATATCGTTGCGCAGCACTAATGATAATTTGGGTAAATTGCTGCCAATTTTCTTTGATATGCTCACCACGCCGCAATTTCCGCAGATAGAGTTTGACAAACTTGTGGATAGGCTTGTGGCAAATGTCACGGTGAGAATGCAGCGTGTGTCGGCGATAGCGGGAGGCAAATTGAGTCAGATGTGTTTTGGCGAGGATTCGCCTTTGGCGCAGGAGAAGAGCGCAGACGTGATAAGAGAAGTGACCATCGACGATTTGCGTCGCTTCCACGAGACTCGTTTCGCACCTGGAAACTGCCGTGTGGTGCTGTCGGGCAAGATTGACGACGATGTGCTTGCGTTGGTGGAAAAATACTTCGGCGGCTGGCAGGACAGAGAGTTTGAGCCCCTTGTAGGCTGGCATATTGAGCCACAGAACGAGATGTATGCTGTGGTAGACAAGCCCGATGCGCTGCAGACGGCTGTGGCTATCGCGATAGATGCAATTGGCCGTGAGCATCCCGATTATATAGCGCTGCGTATACTCGTAACGGCGTTTGGCGGATATTTTGGCAGTCGATTGATGAGCAACATCCGCGAGGATAAGGGCTACACTTATGGAATCCAGGCATATCTTATCGGGCGAAAGGAGCACGGACACGTGGGCATATCCACCGAATGCGCTTCGCAATACACGCAGAGCGTGATAGATGAGATAAAGCACGAGATGGCGCGATTGCGTGAAGAAAAAATTGGCAATGAAGAATTGCAGATGGTGCGCAACCATATGCTGAGCGATTTGGTGAAGACGCTCGACACCCCATTTGCGCTTGCCGGTTATGTCGATTCCACGATAAGTTATGGCGTAGACCCTGATTATTTCAATCGTCAGTATAGAGAAATTCGTAGTATCACGCCAGCACGCTTGCATGAAATGGCGAAGAAATATCTTGTGGAAGATAAAATGCGCATTGCTTTAGCAGGAGATGCAAAAAATATGATTTGAAAGAATATACAGAACGCGCATTCTGTTGATTTGTGGTACAAACCACTAAAATAAAGTAAATTATATCGTAAAAATGTTGTTAAAGTGATAAATTTTTACGAAATTTGCGAGGAAAATTTGAGAAAGTTTAAACTACAATAAATTAAGAAGAAAAAATGGCAAAAAAAAGTGCATTGCAAATTGCTCGTTCTCAGTATCAGCCAAAATTGCCTTCATCATTGTGGGGCGCAGTGACAGCTGTTAAGGGAGAACCAACTCAGTCAGTAGCCAACCAAGAAGAAATCAAGGCTTTATTCCCTAATACTTACGGCCTTCCAGAGTTGACATTCGAGAAGAATCCAAAACAATCTAAGTTGGGCGGCTCACAATTTAATGTAGGTGTTATTTTGTCAGGCGGTCAAGCTCCTGGTGGACATAATGTAATCTGTGGTTTGTTTGATGGTATTAAGGCAATCAACAAGGCAAATCGTCTTTACGGCTTCCTTATGGGTCCTGGCGGTTTGGTTGATCACGAATATGTAGAACTTACAGCCGACATCATCGACGAATATCGCAACACTGGTGGTTTCGACATCATTGGTTCTGGCCGTACTAAGCTTGAAAAACCAGAGCAATTTGAAAAGGGACTTGTAATTCTTAAAGAACTAAATATCAAGGCAGTAGTAATTATTGGTGGTGACGACTCAAACACCAATGCATGTGTGCTTGCTGAATACTACAAGGCAAAGAACGCTGGCGTTCAAGTGATTGGTTGCCCTAAGACTATCGACGGTGACTTGAAGAACGAAATGATTGAAACTTCTTTCGGTTTCGACACTGCCACTAAGGTATACTCTGAAGTTATCGGTAATATCCAACGTGACTGCAACTCTGCCAAGAAATACTGGCACTTCATCAAGTTGATGGGCCGTTCGGCTTCTCACATCGCTCTTGAATGTGCTTTGCAGACACAACCTAACTATTGCATCATTTCAGAAGAAGTTGAAGCTAAGAACTTGACTCTTGATGAAATCGTTGCTGATATCGCAAATGTCGTTGCTAAGCGTGCTGCTAATGGCGACAACTTCGGTACAGTGCTCATCCCAGAAGGCCTTATCGAATTTATCCCAGCTATGAAGTCGCTTATCGCAGAACTTAACGACCTTCTTGCTGCTCATCCTGAATTTGCAGAACTCGAAGCTGCTGCACAACGCGAATTTGTATTCGCAAACTTGTCGGCTGCAAACGCTGCTACATTCAAGAGCCTTCCTGTAGGTGTTGCTCGTCAGCTTACTCTCGACCGCGACCCTCACGGAAACGTGCAAGTATCGCTCATCGAAACAGAGAAGTTGCTTAGCGAAATGGTTGGTAACAAGTTGAAGGAAATGAAGGCTGAGGGCAACTACGTAGGTAAGTTCTCTCCAATTCACCACTTCTTTGGTTACGAAGGCCGTTGCGCAGCTCCATCAAACTTCGATGCTGACTACTGCTACGCGTTGGGTTACAATGCAGCACAATTGGTTGACTGCGGTGCTACTGGCTATATGTCATCAGTACGCAATCTTACTAAGCCATCTGTTCAATGGATCGCTGGTGGTATTCCTATCACTATGATGATGAATATGGAACGTCGTAATGGCGAAATGAAGCCTGTTATCCAAAAGGCCCTTGTTGACCTTGAAGGCAAGCCATTCAGCAAATTTGCTGAAAAGCGCGAAGAATGGGCTATGAACACTTGCTACTTGTATCCTGGCCCAATCCAATACTTTGGTCCAGCAGAAGTGTGCGATCAAACTTCTCGCACTCTCTTCTATGAACATAGCGGTAAGTAGTCAAATCGAGTAGAAACTATCATTCCGCCTGCTTGATGGGCAAGGAATGATTATATAACCTAACTCACAGCTTGCAATCCCTGGCATAACGTTGGGGATTTTTTTTGTGCCAATAGGTTTTGTTGATAGGTTATGGGGTTATTCGGCGCGTTTGCCGATGAGGGAGGCGATTAGTTTCACCACAGGGGTGGGGCAAATTGCCGCTGCCCAAAAAGCGAGGCGTGCAGCGGCAGAGTATTGCTTGGCTACCTTGGTGATCATTCGGTTAGTGTCGGGATAGGTGTTTTTCCAACGGCTGATTTCTACCACGTCGCCACGCAGCATCTTTATTTTTGCCACAAATTTCAGGCGTTGCAGGAAATCGATGTGCTTGTTGTGTAAATCATCGCCTTGCTTGGTAAACCACTCCTCAAGGAAATCAACATACTTCAGATGGTCGCGAAGAATTGCTTTATGGTTGGCTGAGGAGAGCGATTCCTGCCCCGATTTGCGGTAGTGGTATAGTGGGGTGTTGAGAATCACGTTGCGCTTTGCAAGTGCAATGGCGCGTGATGTAACGGATAGATCCTCCCAGCAGTTCACGCTGTCGCAAGCCGATAGTTTATTGTCTACAATCAGGCTGCGAAGAATGATTTTGTTGCACAGCGAGAAGTGCAGAACATCGTTTGGCGCAGAGTTGATGTCGAGCTCCCGTTCTGATTCATTATAGAGCATCACTTGCTGCTCTGTGGGAGTGTTGATGTAGAAAGCCGAAGTCACAGTGTCGGCGTCGTAGGTGATGGCCTCGTTGAGCAGCGTTTCTGCCATATTCGGCTCAATCCAATCGTCGGAATCTACAAACATCAAGTATTTTCCCTCGGCATGCTTAATGCCGGTGTTGCGTGTGGTTGCCGACCCGCTGTTTTTTTGGTTTGATATTACTACAATATTGAGAAAAGGATGTTTTGCCTTATGTTTTTGTAGTAGCTGGAGGCTGCAGTCGGTGCTTGCGTCGTTGATGAATACGTATTGTATACGTTGTGCAATGGTTTGCGAGAACAATGAGTCAATACATTCCTTGAGAAACTTTGACGTGTTGTAGACCGGAATGATTATTGAAATGTCGATATTTGACGCGCGATTGTCTGTCATAGATTAGATGTATTTTGCGTAGGCAATCACTTTGGTAGGCAAGCCGTTGAGGTATTCGTAGGCTTGGCCGTTAAACTCTATGTCGCTATATTCTTCGCCGTTGTCGCTAAGCACTTTCAGCTGCATATTGAAGCAGTCGATTTCTTGGCGGCGCACTTTGTCTAATATCTTATTTACGTCGGCTTTTTGGCTCGGATGCACGAGGCGCAGGAACGTCTCCTTAGATGTTTCTCTTGCGCCATCATATTTCCACGATAGGATGTATAATTTGTCGGTAGTGCAATTATAGTCATACACCCATATTTTTGATGCTTTGATGATTGCATGCACCTTGTTTCTTACACCGTATAGGTTTGACTCGGTGGTGTAATGGTCGCTAACATCGCAAGAGATGCCGATGATTTCGGATATTTCTCCTGTTTCGGTGCGCATTGGCACGGCATATAACTCAAATACGCTATCCGGGGAAATCTTGCGCACCGTGATGTGCATAGCGTCAATGTCGCCGCTCGATAGCTTGTCGAAAAGGTTTTTGTATTTGTTCCTGTCTTCTGGATGGATGCAGGCAACGGCATCTTTAAACGATTTTGATATGTTGATGCCAGGAGCAGCATTCTTGAAAGTTTGTTTGTCGATCATATATCGCCACGACACCATATGGGCAATGTCCATTGCCTTTGATTGTATCAAGCGAATGGCTTCGAGTTCGATAATCTTTTCTTGGTTTTCGGTTACGTTGCGAATGGTTTGCAGTATTCGCACCACATTGCCGCTCACGTCTGTCATGCCGTAGGTGAATGTTTCTACATAGAAGTAGGCGCCGGCCTCGTTAGAGTACATCTTATATCGGCGTCGGTCGGTGGCTATGTCGCCATTCTTTATTTTCAAGAACATCTCTATGTATTGGCTTCGATGCAAAGGAGAGATGTGGTTGAACACGTCGGTTGCGTTGAGGTTGCATGGATTGATTGTCGGACCTTTGAATTTGTAGTATCGGTCTTCGTGCACATCGTAGATATAAGCCGAAATTCCACTCAGCTGTAGACTGTCGCGAAGGAGCAACGAATATTCCTCGGCGGTTTGTCGTTGGGTGTATTCGTCTGTTATGTCGTTGATGGCAAGAATGTAATTGGCTATATTACCGTGGATATCGTGTATGGTCTGGATACTGTATTTTATCACCTGCTTGCTGCTGGTGGACTTGCCCAAAATCCCCGATACGTCGTCGGTGTAGTTGAGAAATGCCACATCGCGGATGTTTTTGCCACTTTTGATGGTGTGCTGGTTTTCGGGAGAAAGTATCTTCGTGTCAAACAGGTTGGATACAGGCTGGTCGGCTGCCAGACCGAACATTGTGCGGCAATGGTTGTTGATATACGTGCAATTGCCGGCAACGTCATATATCACGATTGCAGAAGGAATGGCTTCGGTGAGCCGTTTACAAGTGTCGCTGTTGAGGTTGAGATTGTCTTCGTAAGAAAGATTTATCGAGGCGCGTATTTTCCTTGCTTTGTGAGCAATGAAATGGAAGATGAGTACCACCGAAAACACAAACAGCGCGAAGATGGTTGACACTACAATCAGAAATGCCGAGGTGTCAATATTTATCACAAAACCCAGAAGTGGTGATGCTGATGCCAGTATGTTAAGTGTGGCGTACATATATGCAGCTAAAAGATAATTATTTGGGTTAGAAATTGTAGTTCATGTTTTCCGATAATACAAAAATAAAGCAATTTGGGTAAATTGGCAAATGTTCGGGCTTTTTTTATTACTTTTGTAGGTTAATTAATGCATTAGAAACAGATAAGAAAAAAAACGACAATATTCATGAACTACGGATTCATACGAACCGCCTCGGTGGTGCCTGCGGTGAATGTGGCTGATTGCGAAGCCAATGTGCAACATATTATCAAGTGGATTGATGAGGCATATAGCAAGCAGGTGCAACTTGTGGTGTTCCCGGAATTGTGTATAACAGGATATACTTGCGGCGATTTGTTTACTCAAAACACCCTTTTGCGCGGCGCGATTCAAGGCATTGAGAAGATTGCCGAATCGATGCGTGGCAAGGAAATGGTGGCTGTGGTGGGCGCTCCGATAATGCATGAGGGCCGCCTGTATAATTGTGCCGTGGTGATAAATTGTGGCATTGTAGCAGGTGTGATAGCCAAAAGATATATCCCTAACTATAAAGAATTTTACGAAAAGCGTTGGTTCTCGTCAGACTGGATGATAAAATCAGACGCTGTGATACAGATAGGCGAAAACGATGCGGTGCCGTTTGGCAACGATGTGCTATTCAGATTTGGCGATGTGAAATTCGCTTGCGAGATATGCGAGGACCTTTGGGCTCCGGTGCCAACCAGTTCGTTGGCGGCAATCAATGGTGCTAATGTGATAGTGAATCTATCAGCCACAAATGAGTTGGTGGGTAAGCACGACCGCTTGATGTCGCTCATTCGCCATCAGTCGCAAAGTTGCTTGTGCGCTTATGTATATTCGTCGTGCGGATATGGCGAATCTACCACCGACCTCGTGTTTGCCGGCAATGCCATTGCCGCAGAGTTGGGCGATGTGCTTTGTCAGGGCGAGCGCTTCAGTGTGAAAGAACAGATGCAGATAGCCGACGTGGATATTGAGCGCATCAACAATGCTCGTATCACCAATAGCAGTTTTGCATCGTCGCTGCATGCTCATTGTTACTCTTATCGTGAGGTGGAATTGTATGTCAAAGAGTTGGAGAATATCGACACGCTTTATCGCAGCGTTGACAAGAACCCATTTGTGCCAGCCGATAATGAAAAACTCAATAGCCGTTGCGAAGAGATTTTCAATATACAGACCGAAGCGCTTATGCGCCGAATGCAGTTTGTGCATGCCAAGTCGTTGGTTATCGGCGTGTCGGGCGGATTGGACTCTACTCTCGCATTGCTTATTGCAGAGCGCGCGTTTGACCGTCTTGGCTTAGATAAGAGCAACATCATTGGCATCACTATGCCTGGATTTGGCACAAGCGACCGCACTCTCACCAATGCTCTTAGTCTAATGAAGGATATGGGCATTACTATCAAGGAGATACCTATTGGCGATGCTGTGACACTTCATTTCCGTGATATTGGGCATGACGCAAACGTTCACGATGCCACATACGAAAACTCTCAGGCTCGCGAACGCACTCAGATACTTATGGATTGTGCCAACAAGTATAATGGCATGGTGCTTGGCACTGGCGATTTGTCGGAATTGGCTCTTGGTTGGGCCACATATAATGGCGACCACATGTCGATGTATGGCGTGAATGCCAGCATCGCCAAGACGCTTGTGAAATGCCTGGTGCGCTGGATTGCCGACAATGTGGCTGTAGAAGCATGGGGAGCGCAGACTCGCTTGACTCTGCTTGACATCGTGGATACCCCGATAAGCCCAGAACTTACGCCTACAGATGATGAGGGAAAAATCCAGCAAAAAACTGAAGACCTTGTGGGTCCATACGAATTGCATGATTTCTTTATCTATAATATGCTTGCCTACGGATTCTCGCCAAAGAAAATCTATTTTCTTGCTTGCGAGGCATTTGCTGGCGAATATGATCGCGATGTGATAAAGAAGTGGCTCACCACGTTCTGCCGCCGATTCTTTACACAGCAGTATAAGCGCTCGTGTTTGCCAGACGGACCAAAAGTGGGAGCAGTGAGCCTTTCGCCACGAGGCGATTGGCGCATGCCAAGCGATGCCTGCTCGGCATTGTGGTTGAAAGAATGCGAAAATTTAGATTGATAGATTTGAGAAACCAATATTCTATTGCTCAAGCAGAATGAGAAAGTCGGTAATGAGAATATATAAAGCGCTGCGTATGGTGGTAGTGGCATTTCTGAGTGCCGCTGTTCTGCTGTTTGCTGCCTTGTATGTTGTGTTGTCTCTCCCGTCGGTGCAAAAAGAGATATGTAGCGAGGGCGAAAAAGAACTTTCTAAGTTGCTTGGAGCGGATGTGAACATCGGGTCGATAAATATCTCGCCATTTCACGATTTGGTGTTGCACGAAGTGTTCGTGCCCGATCAGAAAGGTGATTCGTTGCTCTATGTAGACAAGTTGGGTGCAGGAGTGAGTATCTACAACCTGATAGCAAACAAGCGATTGGTTTTCACTTACGGTGAAATTATCGGTATGAAGGGTAGGGTGACAAAGGCCACGCCCGATACGCCTACAAACTTGCAGTTTATCATAGATGCTCTGTCGAAGAAAGACGAGAAGAAGCAGCCAACTAAATTTGACGTTAAGATATACAACTTGGTGATTCGCAGAAGTGAATTGACCTACGATGTGCTCAGTGAGCCTCGCCGTAACGACAAGTTTGATAAAAACCACATCAGCATTGCCAATCTGCGAGCCGATGTGTCGTTGCCTCGATTGAAAAATGACGATTTCGTGGTGGATGTGAAGCGCGTGTCGTTTGACGAGCATTGTGGCTTTGTGCTAAAAGATTTTGCGTCGAGTGTTGTGATAAACAACAATCAATTGGCGCTTGTGGGCACTCGCGTGGAGTTGCAGAACTCACTTATCACTAATGATTCTATAGGCGTGAAAATCAATGGCCTTGCCAATTTGAAGCAAGACATCATGTCGTCGCCAATAGATTTGACGCTCGCCAATGTGTATGTCACACCGAGCGACTTGAGCGGCTTTGTGCCAGCGCTTGCCAAGTTTGATGAGCCGATATATTTGACGTTGCAAGCCAGTGGAAATGTAGATTCGCTCAATGTGTCTACATTGTCGGCTTACACTGAGAACAAGAAATTGATGGTTAATCTGCGAGGTAAGTTGCGAGATCTTTCAAATGCGAAGCACCTATCGTATGATGTGCCTCACATCGCGGTGGATGCCAATGCAAGCGAAGTGGTAAAAATCACTTCTTCGTTATCGCGATTGAGCGGTGGTGCTGCTAAGATTATAGCGAAATGCGGCAATATTAGCATTGATGGTTCGGCAAAGGGCGACACTCGAAATGTGCGCTTCGATGGCGATATCTCCACCTCAATCGGGCATGTGGCTGTGAATGGCAATGTGAGTGACATTCAGCCTGGCAAGCTTGATTTTGTAGGAAAGGTATCAACAAACAAGGTGAAGCTCGGACGATTGCTCAGCAAGGAGCCTCTACTTGGCGATGTGGCGCTTGATGCCCAGATTGAAGCCAAGGTGAAGCGAGGCCGTGTGGATGGTAGCCTAAAAGGCTCTGTGCCGTTTATTGATTTCAAGGGATATAGATACAGCAATATAAATGCCGATGTAATGGTGGATGGCGACGCCCTCGACGGATTAGTGTCGGTGGATGACCCTAACTGCCAAGCAAGCATAAACGGTCTGCTGAAGAAGGCAGGAACGCAATCAGAAGTGGATGCCGGTCTTGAAGTGCGACACGCCAATCTTGAGGCGCTTCATCTGATGAAGGGTAATGATAAGTGTAACCTGTCGCTTGAGGCGAGTGCAAGTTTCTATGGCAATAAGATAGATAATGCCACTGGCGATATAGAAGTGCGCAATTTGGCGTTAGTAGATGGCGAGGATAAGGGATTGCATATCAAATCGTTCTTGCTTGAGGCAAACAATGAGAATGTGCCACAGAGCATCACTGTCACTTCTGATTTCCTGAATGGTAATGTGTCGGGCTCGTATGATTTCGTGAGCCTTGTGCCTGTGATGCAGAATGTGTTGTCGCAGTCGTTGCCATCGCTGATAAAGCAAAACGACAAGGAGCTGAACAATCGCAGAGAAAACGACTTTAAGTTTGATTTCACACTTGAGCCACAGCCTGAATTACAGCCGATGTTTAAGTTGCCGGTGAATGTGATCTATAAGACCACAATCAACGGTTATGTTAATGAGTCGGATGGCAGTTTTGCAGTTTCGCTCAACGCGCCATATCTGCAACAAGGCAATAAGGTGATAGAATCGACCTACGTTGAGGCTATGAAGCGCTCAAATGAAGATAATGTGAAGCTGAAAGCGCAAACCATATTCCCATTGAAGCGAGGCAAGACTCGTGTGGAACTCAACGGAAATGCGGTGAACGACCGCTTAGACACCGATGTGTCGTGGCGAGTGATGACCGATAGAACCATAAAGGGTACTATTGACCTGAGTGCGCTATTCCGCAGAGCGAGCGACGATGCCCTTGCTGTGAACATCAACGTTAACCCTACAGAACTGGTGTTTAACGATACCGTATGGCAGGTGAAGCCAGCATCTGTGCAGATTGACGGCGGAGTGATAGCCGTGAACGGCCTTTGCGGTGTGTGCGACAATCAGCGAGTGCTTATTGATGGTAAGGTGTCGAAAAATCCTGCCGATGTGCTTTCGGTGGATTTGAATCATATGAGTCTCGACTATGTGTTTGAAACACTTGCTATAGATAACGTTATGTTTGGTGGTGTTGCCACCGGACGATTCTTCGCGTCGAATCTGTTGTCTGGAGCTCCGATACTTGAGACGCCAAATCTGCATGTCGACCGCATCTCATATAATAAATGTGTGATGGGCGATGCCGACATACGCAGCAATTGGGATAACGAAACAAAGGCAATCAACATACATGCCGATATCGACCAAGACAACGACTTGCGTTCGGTGATCTATGGCGAGATTTATCCTACGCGCGACTCGCTGAGCATCAACTTTGATGCGCACAAGGCGCAGCTCGGATTCTTGCAGCCGTTTATGGCCGCCATCACATCGTCAATTCAAGGCGAGGTGTCGGGAAAAGCGTGCTTGTATGGCGATTTCCATAATATCAATCTCTATGGCGACATTTTTGCCGATGAATTGAAATTCAAGGTGGATTACACCAATGTCTACTACACGGCAAGCGATTCGGTGCATATAGTGCCGGGCTTGATAGAATTTAATGGTATTACTATTCACGATAGAGAGGGCAATACGGCACGGGTTGATGGATGGCTGAAACACGACAATTTCCACCGGCCAGTGTTTGACTTCAATATCACCGAGGCGAAGAATTTCTTGTGCTACGACGTTACGCCAGCGCTTAGCCCCGATTGGTATGGCGTGGTGTATGGCAACGGATCGGCGTATGTGAAGGGCGGTCCAGGCATCTGCACCATAGGCGTGAATATGGAGACTTGCGACCGAAGCAAATTCACATTTGTGCTTAGCGACGATCTTGCTGCCAGTGAATACACGTTCATAACATTCCGCGACCGTGGCAAGAAAGAAGCTGTAGAGGAGAATGACGGTATTCCATCGATAGTAAAGGAACTCACCAAGAAGAAAGAGGAAGAGGCTTCGAAGCCATCGATATTTAAGATTGATATTCAGGCCGATATTACAAACGAGGCACAGCTTGTGGTGGTGATGGACCCTGTGGGCGGCGATAAGATTCGTGGTAACGGTAATGGCAATTTGCGCCTGACCTACGATAGCACCGACGAAAGTCTGGGCATGTATGGAAAATATGAGTTGGAGAAGGGTAATTACAACTTCACATTGCAAGATGTGATTATCAAGGACTTTAAGATAAACGAGGGCAGCAAGATTAGTTTTAATGGCGACCCATATAGCGCCGACCTTGACATTAAGGCGACATATTCGCTAAATGCCAACCTGCTCGACCTTGATGAATCGTTTGCATCAGACCGTGAACTCAACCGCACCAGTGTGCCTGTGAACGCAGTGTTGATAGCGCGTGGCGATATGCGTCAGCCCGATATTTCGTTTGATCTTGACTTCCCTACCATCAGCACCGATGCTGCACGCAAGGTGAAGAGTATTGTGAGCACCGATGATATGATGAATCGCCAGATACTCTATCTGCTGGCATTGAACCGATTCTATACACCGGAATATATGGGCAACGCTAACCGTGGTAATGAATTGACGTCGGTGGCATCATCTACGTTGTCGAGCCAGTTGGCAAATATACTCGGACAATTGAGCGACAATTGGAGCATTGCTCCTAATCTGCGAAGCGACAAGGGCGATTTCAGTGATGTTGAGGTAGACTTTGCGTTGTCGAGCCAGTTGCTCAACAATCGATTGCTGTTTAATGGTAATTTCGGTTATCGCGACAATTCGATGAATACACGAAATAGTAATTTCATCGGTGACTTTGATATCGAGTATTTGCTTAATAACAGAGGTACTGTGCGATTGAAGGCATACAATCACTTTAATGACCAAAACTACCTTGTGCGTAGTGCGCTCACAACGCAAGGCGTGGGTGTGGAATTTAAATTTGATTTCGAGAATCCATTCTCTCGCAAGCGCACGGCGATAAAGGCAAAGCCTGATAGTGTAGCCGTGAAACAAAAAGAAGAAAAAGTGGATTCTGTGGGTAGCAAATGAGCAGGTTGTTTGGCATATTAATGATGGCGGTGCTTGCTATAGGCACGATGCAAGCGCAGGATGTGGATGTCCCGTTGGCGCCAACCGATAGCATAGACTTTGCCGACGTGAGAGAAGCCGATAGCGTGGTGCAGGAGAAAGTGCAATCGCGTGGTGGCGACTACTGGAAGCAGCAGTTGCGTAAGGGTAAACTCGATCTGAATGACGAAACAATAGAATATCCGTCGTTTCTGCAATTGTGTGTCAACATCTATCGCTGGGGCGACCGCACATTTAATAGCTACGACCCAGAATATGTGGTGGGCACAGGACATAGATGTAAGGCATTTGCCAAAAACGAGGAATGGATGGATAGTTATGCCATGCGTTTCCCAGGCAGAAAAGACATAGTGATGATATCTAATGTGTCGGCCAACCTCGGAGCCTACGTTTCGTATATGGCAGTATCGCTTGGCTATACGGGCGAAGTGAATAGGTGGTTTGGCGGTCATGGTACGGGGCAAAAAAAGCTGGAATTTCAGTTCACTTGCGCGCTTCTTGCTGCAGAAGCGTATTATAGCAAGAACTCTGGAGGCACAAACATTAAGCGATTTGGCGATTATGATAATGGCAAATGGTTGTCGGTGAGATTTCCGGGGCTGATACGAGAGTCGTATGGCGTTGATGCCTATTACTTCTTCAACCATAAAAAATATTCGCAAGGAGCGGCTTACAGCTTCTCGAAATATCAGCGCAAGAGTGCGGGATCGATGATTGCCGGCATCACCGTGTCGCACCAGAATGTGGGTCTCGACTTTATGCAATTGCCTGAGGATATGCGTCCACAGTTGCCGTTCGACAAGATGGTGTATCGTTTTAAGTACAACGACTATTGCTTCTTGCTTGGCTATGGTTATAATTGGGTGTTTAAGCCCAATTGGTTGTTTAATATATCGGTGCTACCATCAATTGGCTTTAAGCACTGCTTTAGAGATAATATCGACGGGTATGGCAACATATTCTCGGTGAACATAAAAGGGAAAATGGGCGTGGTGTATAACCATAGTCGCTTTTTCTATGGACTTGCCATGAAGATGGACGGGCATTGGTATAAGAGCAGGAACTATAGCTTCTTCAACTCTATAGAGAGTGCGGCGTTCACTGTTGGCTATAGGTTCGACATATTTTAGTGAAGATAATAAAAACATCGTGTAATGCGAATAATATATAAGGAAAGACTATGAGCGTAGTAATACTTGGAATAGAATCGTCGTGCGACGATACGTCGGCAGCTGTGCTGCGTGATGGTGTGCTGCTAAGCAATGTGATTGCAAGTCAGAAGGTGCATGAAGCATATGGTGGCGTGGTGCCAGAATTGGCATCGCGTGCTCACCAGCAGAATATAGTGCCAGTGGTGAGCGAAGCCATTCGTCAAGCTGGTATCGACAAGAAAGATATTGATGCGATAGCGTTTACTCGCGGGCCGGGTCTTATGGGCTCGTTGCTCGTTGGCACCTCGTTTGCCAAGGGGCTTGCTTTGTCGCTTGGAGTGCCATTGGTCGACGTCAATCACCTTCATGGCCATGTGCTTGCGCATTTCGTTAAGGAAGACGAGAATACTGAAGTGCCAGAGTTCCCATATCTTTGCTTGCTTGTGTCGGGCGGCAACTCGCAGATTATCCGTGTGAATGCGCCAAACAAGATGGAGGTGCTCGGACAGACAATCGACGATGCTGCAGGTGAGGCATTCGACAAGTGCGCCAAAGTGATGGGATTGCCTTACCCAGGCGGACCGATTATCGACCGTTTGGCTCAAGAAGGCGATGCTGAGAAATTTAAGTTCAGCAAGCCTCACATCCCAGGTTTGGATTATAGTTTCAGTGGATTGAAGACATCGTTCCTCTACACGTTGCGTGATGCGTTGAAGGAGAATCCTAACTTCATCGAGGAAAACCGCGCCGACTTGGCAGCCTCGTTGCAGAAAACCATCATCGACATACTGATGGACAAGTTTGGCAAGGCGATTAAGCAAACCGGAATTAAGACTGTGGCTATCGGCGGAGGCGTTTCGGCCAACTCAGGCGTGCGCAATGCCGTGCAAGTGTATTGCGAACGACGCGGCATAAAGGCGTTTATCCCAAAGCGCTCGTTCACTACCGACAATGCTGCTATGATAGCCATTGCGGGGTATTATAAATATCTTGACAAACAATATTGTGACATCACACTTCCTCCATTTGCGAGAGTAACAGTGTGATGTGCGAGATTTTATATTGACGAAAGGAGACAGATAAAATGAAGTATTCGATTATCGTCGTAGGCGACGAATTGCTTATTGGACAGGTTATAGACACCAACTCGGGGTGGATTGCACGTCATTTAAGTCCATACGGATGGGCTGTGCAAAGCGTTAAGGTGGTGTCGGACGATGCTGAGGAAATCACAAAAGCCATTGAACAGGCTTTCGTGCAGACCGATGTGGTGCTGATGACCGGAGGTCTTGGCCCTACTAAAGACGATATCACAAAAGCCACCTTGTGCCGATATTTCGGCGGAGAGTTGCGTCTTGATGAGCCTACACTACGCAATGTGGAGGAGGTGCTAAGCAAGCGCGGCCTGCAGATGAACGAACTCAATCATGCTCAGGCGATGGTGCCATCGTCGTGCGAGGTGATACAAAATAAGGTGGGCACTGCGCCATTGATGTGGTTTGAGAAGGAAGGCAAGGTACTGGTGTCGATGCCAGGCGTGCCATTCGAAACCGAAACCATGATGCAGACAGCCGTTATGCCTAAGTTGATAAGCCATTTCATGAGCGATGTTGAGATTGTGTATCGCACATTTGTGGTGATAGACTATTCTGAAAGCGTGTTGGCGATTACGCTTAACGACTTCGAGAACGCGATGCCAGACTACGTTCATCTGGCATACCTTCCAAAGCCAGGCATTGTTCGACTTCGTTTGTCGGGCGTTCATGCCGATAAGCAAATGTTGAGCGAAACCATGCAACGCTTGGAAGAGCAATTGTATGCAGTGCTTGGCAAAAACATTATAGCAAACGAAGATAAGATGCCAGCCGAAATACTCGGAGACCTCTTGCGCAAGCATCATATGAAGATGTCTACCGCAGAAAGTTGCACTGGAGGAAACGTTGCGCACATGATTACAGAGGTTGCTGGAAGTTCGGAATACTTTGCGGGCTCGGTGGTGTCGTATTGCAATGAGGTGAAGCACAATGTGCTTGGCGTAGACCAGCAGGTGCTCGACACCGTGGGCGCAGTGAGCGAACCTACAGTGAAGCAAATGTCGGAAGGTGTGAGCCGACTGATGCACACCGAGTGTGCAGTAGCCACATCGGGCATAGCGGGTCCTGGAGGAGCCGAGCCTGGTAAGCCAGTGGGCACAGTGTGGATGTCGGCAAAATGTGGCGACAAAATCGTTACGGAATGTCGCAGATTCCCTGGAAGCCGCGACCGCGTGATAGACCGAGCCACCACCCATGTGACGCTGATGCTCATCAAGATGCTGCTTAGTTTAGACTGACAAGCCAGCGAAAAACGAAGAAAACGTGAAGAGAAGGTCAAAAATGTTGATTGATAGGTTGGTGGAATGAAAAATAATTGCTATCTTTGCACCACATTTCGGGACAGCAGTACAACGACTACATTCCTATAGTCATGTTCTGTGACTCTAATCGTTGAAACTTCGTTGTAGGGAGATGATGCTTAAAACCCTGCAAAAAGCGTAGGACGGTATTGTAACGGGTGAAAAATCACCTTATGAATATTGGCGCTACTGCGAAGAAAGTAGCAGTTAAGATGAGTAGCCGGGTGAACGGACTCTCACACTGATTGTATACTTTGCACTCTGTTTACGAAATGAATAATTAGAAACAAATAAAAAATATAAAGTAAATAGCCATGTCAAAAGTTTGTCAAATTACAGGCAAGAAGGCGATTACAGGTAATAATGTGTCGCACTCTAAAAGAAGAACAAAGCGTAAGTTCAATGTGAACGTATCGAACAGAAAATTTTTCTGGGTAGAACAACAACAATGGATTTCATTGACAGTATCAACTTCTGGTCTTCGTCTAATCAACAAGATTGGTTTGGACGCTGCTCTTAAGAAGGCTGCTCAAGATGGTAACTTAACAAGTATTAAAATCGCAGAAAAGTAAGAATCAAGATGGCAAAGAAAGCAAAAGGTAATAGAGTTCAAGTTATCCTTGAATGTACCGAACAAAAGGCAAGCGGAGTACCAGGAATGTCACGTTACATCACCACTAAGAACCGCAAGAACACAACAGAACGTTTGGAATTGAAGAAATACAATCCATATCTTAAGAGAGTAACAGTACATAAAGAAATTAAATAATAGTTGAGTCATGGCAAAAAAAGTTGTAGCAACTCTTCAAAAAGGTGAGGGTCGTACCTATAGCAAAGTTATCAAAATGGTGAAGTCACCAAAGACTGGCGCTTACGTCTTCTTGGAAGAAATGGTTCCAAACGATCAAGTGCAAGAAACCCTCAAGAAGTAATTGAGAAATATATAGTATAAAATTCTATATCGGGCAGGCTTTACATTCAATTGTGAAGCCTGCTTTTTTTGTTTGTATAGGGTTCGGCTTGAGATGGGCGAGCCGAGGGGCATATATGATAATATTGATTCTATGGCTGGTGGTTAAGATGGTGGTGGTGATGGAAAGCTGAGTCGTAGAAAATTGATGGATTTTTTTGCGAAAATGTGAGTGTGGTACAATATTTTATGTAAATTTGTGGTTGTGATCATTAACCCCAAATCGGGCATTTGGAGAAGTTGTAAAATTTCTGCTATAGTTTGGAGGTTTTCGTGTTTTTATATGGCATCTTTAGTTTGATTTAATTCGAAATAGCATTATGCTGTTTGTCATTAAAATGTATTCAAAATCTGGACTGCTAAAATCCTGCCATTATGTAACGGCCGAATGGGGTGATGTCATACAATAGTAATTAACTGATAGTACGACCTGAATTATGGAAGAAGACGATAAGCGAAGGGAAGACGACAAACGTAAAGACATGCAGTCGCGGCGCGAATTTTTTAAGAATGCAGCCAGAGGAATACTGCCTATTCTTGGTGCTTTGATGGTGCCAGGATTGATAGTGAAAGCCAAGGCTGAGGCTCCGCAGGGTTGTATGTACGGGTGCTCGTACTCGTGTTACTATTCTTGTTATGGCACATGCAATAATAATTGTATGGGCTCGTGTGTCAATACGTGCTACACGAGCTGCACGGGTTCGTGCTATTATCAGTGTACCAACACTTGCAAGACGACGTGCCAGAATTTCTGTCTTGGCGGATGTAGCAATACATGCAATACCACATGCCAAAATGGTTGCTATAGTAGTTGTTATTCAGGGTGTCAAGGCTCATGTAAGAGCGGATGCTATGGTACGTGTACCTCGGGATGTCAAGGGTCGTGCAAGGGCGGATGCAGCACTGGTTGCACCACTGGATGTAAGGGCTCAGCCAAAGCAAGCTCGTCGGGAAATAGACGTGGCGGTGGCTACAATGGTGGCAGTAATGGTGGGTACAACGGTGGCTATAATGGCGGTTACTCAGGTTGTGCCAATTGCGCTTCGTCTTGCTCGGCAAGTTGCGCAGCAAGTTGTTCGAGCTCATGTTCGGGCCATTGCTATGGTGCTTGCACATCATCGTGCTCAAGCTCTTGCTCAATGTCGTGTAGAGGTAGTTGCAGCGGTAGCTGTAAGTCTGCATGCACCAGTGGTTGTTCGCTTCAGTGTACTGGATATTCTGGATGATAGATGGATGAACAGATAAAAACCAACGAAGGAGTTTGGCAAGAGGGGTTGAGTAAAAACATCACCTTTATAGTCACCAAGGATTGCCAATTGGCTTGCAAGTATTGCTATCTTGTGGGCAAAAACACAAAGGAGCGTATGACCTTTGATATTGCTCGCAAGGCGGTTGATTATATTCTGTCGGATCGCGAGATGTTTTCTGAACAATCGGTTGTATGGGATTTTATCGGAGGCGAGCCCTTTATAGAGATTGATCTTATCGATAGCATTTGCGACTATATAAAGACTGAAATGTATAGGCTTGAGCATCCGTGGTTCAACGCCTACCGCTTTAGCTTCTCAACAAATGGTATAAACTATCACACTGAGAACGTGCAGCGTTTTATTATGAAAAATCAAACGCACCTCAGTGTGGGCATCACCATAGATGGCACCCGCCGCAAGCACGACCTTAATCGCGTGTATAAAGGCAGCGAGAAGGGTAGTTATGACGACGTGGTGAAGAATATACCCTTGTGGCTTAGCCAATTCCCTAACGGCGGCACAAAGGTGACGATATCGAGTGCCGATATTCCATACATCAAGGAGAGCGTGATGCACTTGTTTGCGCTTGGCATACATCAGGTGAACATCAATTGTGTGTTTGAAGATGTGTGGCGCGAAGGCGACGACGCATTGTTTGAGGAACAATTGCTTCAGCTTGCCGATGAGATAATAGATGGCGAGTGGTATAAGGATTATGTTTGCTCGTTTTTCTCGGAAACGATAGGAAAGCCCATTGACCTTGAATATGAAAATCAAAACTGGTGTGGCGCAGGGCGGATGCTCTCGATAGATGCTGCCGGTAATTTCTATCCGTGCACGCGATTTGCTGCATATTCGTTGCGAAGCAAGAAGCCTATCATAATAGGTAATGTAGATGAGGGTATCAATCAGAACCTGTTACGTCCGTTTCTAACGCTTGATTTGGTGACGCAGTCGCCTCGCAAATGTCTTGAATGCGATGTGGCAAGCGGTTGTGCGTGGTGTCAGGGTGAAAATTATGATGCGGCGCTTACCGACACCATATATCAGCGGAGCACTGCTATCTGCAAGATGCATAAGGCGCGAGTGCGAGCCAATAATTATTATTGGCGCCGTCTCTACCATAAGATAGATATGCAGGGTGGCACTATTCGTTGCAAAGGATGTTGTGACTGCTAAAAAAGGAGATAGACTATAGCATGATAAAATATTTAATCATATTACTTGACCGTAAGTCGGTGTCGTTTTGCCATTATCCTGAGCCTGCTGGTGATCAGAGGCTTATAGATTGTGACACACTGCACAGGGCCATAAGATTTGCGATGACGCGAAATCTGTCGGTGCAGGTGGTGTATCCGCACTACGAGGTGCCAGACGAGCTAAAGGCATTGATAGAGACAGTGGATAGTTGCCGCATCGTGCCGGTGGATATCGCTGATGGCAGTGCCGATGTGGTGGTGGTAGACGGTTGGGATTTTGATAAAGCAAAACAACTGTGCAAACCCACTACTGTGAGGCTGGGTAAGAAAGATTTCTTTGCTCGCAGCGCAGAGTTGATGCCACTGCTTGAGGCTGTTCCGAGGGTGAATGTGGTGATTACCGATGTGCATACGTTCACCGACAATGATTTTAAGGCTTATGAGCAAGCCCTTAGAGTGCTCGGCAAGATGGTGGCTGAAGCGTTTTTGAAGGGAGTGCAAGTGTCTTGCAATCTGCTTACCGACCGTATGATGCTGAAGAAGATGAATAATTGCGGAGCGGGAGATGAATCAATTACCCTATCGCCAGAAGGCAAGTTTTATGTGTGTCCGGCGTTTTATTATGACGATGAGAGTCAAAGCGTGGGTAGCATAGAGGATGGTGAGGTGAACATACGGAATGCCTATCTCTTTTCGCTGAAACATGCTCCGATATGCCAGCACTGTGATGCTTGGCAATGCAAGCGTTGCGTGTGGCTTAATAGGTTGACAACAAGAGAAGTAAATACTCCTGGTCATGAGCAATGCGTGGCTTCGCATATCGAGCGTGAGGCGACGCGCCAGGTGCTTGAGGTGCTTAATGACCAAGGTGATTTCGCATTTCAGAGCGAGATTCCGAAATTAGATTATAATGACCCTTTTGAAAATAGAAAAGCATGGTAACAAAGAAAAAAGTGGGCACTGTGACGCCCGATGAATGCGGCGAAATAAAATATTTGTTTGAGCGTCGCAACGGCTTAGTGGAATTGTCGAAGATACTCACTGCCGACAATAAAGAACTTTATGATAAACTGGTGATGGATTTAGGCGAAACGAGTACTAAATTCCAGAATTGGTGGACTGAAAAGTCGGTTAAATACGGATGGGAAGCAGCGATGAATGGCAACTGGGAGGTTGACTTTGACACCTGCGACATCTATCTCGTGGTGGACGAATAGTCTATATCTGTATGTGACTATTGCGTTCTGCTGCGATCTTTTTTGGGGATCTGACCACAGTGTATGCAAGTCGGAATCATTGCTATGCTGTGTTTTTGCCGGTTATGATAACGCTAAATGAGGGTTCGTCAAAGTTTTTTTGATGTGCCCTTGTTGGTTTTAGCGAGTGGATGTTGATGAGCGGTGGAATAAGTAATCGCTTAAATTTCAGCGAAGAAAACCGTATAAATTTGCCAAAAACATAATTATTTCGTACTTTTGTATGTTTTATAACATTATTCTACAACACAAATGGTAAAAAAGAGTCAGTTTGAGGTTTTGGCGAAAGAGAGCCTTTCGGAATTATGGGATGCCCTTACACCAGAGGAGAAGCGAGTGGTAACAAGCAATTTCTCGGTGGTTAAGTTTCGAAAAGGTCAAATAATCTATGCTGAGCATGACGAGCCTGAATATCTATATTGCTTGCTAAACGGCAAAGCAAAAATGTATAAAGACGGAGTTGGCGGTCGCCAACAGATACTTCGCCTCTATCGTCCAACACAATACTTTGGCTATCGGGCTTATTTCGCTGGCGAACCATACGTGTCGAGTGTGGCTGCCGTAGAAGCTTCGGAAGTGGGAATGATTCACATGGACATTGTGAAAGATTTCATCAATGAGAATGTGAAGCTCGCGTGGTTTTTCATTCACGAATTGTCGCACAACCTTGGTGGATCAGATACAAAGATTGTAAACCTCACGCAGAAGCACATTCGTGGGCGATTGGCAGAAACTCTGGTGATGCTTATCGACAGTTATGGTCTTGAAGATGATGGCGAGACACTAAATATATATCTTGCCCGTGAGGATATAGCAAATATCTCAAACATGACCACATCAAACGCAATTCGCACGCTTTCGGCGTTCCAAAACGAGAAGATTCTCACCGTTGACGGCCGAAGAATTAAGGTGCTTGATTACAACACTCTCAAGAAAATCAGCAAATTCGGATAACACAACAGAGCAACGTATAACCTGAAGATATTATGTTTATAGCACGACAAAAACGCAAAGAGAATATAGCAGAATATTTGCTATATATGTGGCAGATGGAAGATCTTATTAGGTCGTTTAAGTGCGACATCGAAGCGATTGACAAATATATAATCTCGCAATTTCCAGAGGCACAACGCGCTGAGGAACGTGAGTGGATAGAGGGGCTGATAACCATGATGCAACTCGAAAACAAGAAAGAGGGTGGCCATTTGCAAGTGCACAACAACGCACTGCTTCTGCTTGCCGAATTGCATCAGCAATTGCTCAAGTCTGACAAATTCCCTGAATATGCTGCTGAGTTTTATCGCACGTTGCCAATTATTGTTGACCTTCGCTCTCGTTCGCAAGGCTCGCAAGTGGGCGAACTTGAAACATGCTTCAATGCGCTTTATGGCACGTTGCTGCTGAAATTGCAGGGTAAAACCATTAGCGAAGGTACACAGAAGGCTATGTTGCAAGTGTCGAAGTTTATTGCTATGCTCGCCGCATTGTTTAAGAAAAACGAAGAAGAACCTTTGTTTAAGGACGACGAAGTGTAAAAACAGCCTCTATATCTCAAAACAAGAAAAAAAAATATTTTTTCAAAACAACATATCATTTCAAGCCGTGGCAAATTTAGAAAACGAAATATTAAAGCGACGCACTTTTGCAATCATCTCGCACCCTGATGCTGGTAAGACCACCCTTACTGAAAAACTGCTTTTGTTTGGTGGCGCAATCCATGTGGCAGGTGCCGTGAAATCAAATAAAATTCGTAAGACCGCTACTTCCGACTGGATGGAAATCGAGAAGCAGCGTGGTATCTCAGTGGCAACATCAGTGATGGGTTTCAACTATGGCGATTATAAAATCAACATCCTTGACACTCCTGGTCACCAAGACTTTGCCGAGGACACCTACCGCACACTCACCGCTGTTGATAGCGTAATCATCGTTGTCGACGTGGCAAAAGGTGTGGAGCAACAGACACGCAAACTGATGGAAGTGTGCCGTATGCGCAACACTCCGGTGATCATCTTCGTCAACAAGCTTGACCGCGAAGGTCGCGACCCATTTGATATTCTTGATGAGCTTGAAACTGAATTGAAAATCAACGTGCGCCCATTGAGTTGGCCAATCAATATTGGCGCGAAGTTTAAGGGCGTTTACAACATATATGAGCACGGTCTCGACCTTTTCCAGCCTGACAAGCAGAAGGTGACAGAGCGTGTTGAAATCAAAGACATCAACGATCCGCTCATCGATGCTACGATAGGCGATGTGGATGCTCAGAAATTGCGCGACGACCTCGAATTGATAGAGGGCGTTTATCCAGAATTTGATGTGCAGACCTACCTTGACGCTAAGGTAGCGCCAGTGTTCTTTGGTTCGGCGCTCAACACATTCGGTGTTAAGGAGTTGCTCGACTGTTTTGTGCGCATAGCACCATCTCCAAGACCAATTCAGGCAGTGGAGCGAGTGGTGAAGCCAGAGGAAGAGACATTCTCGGGATTTGTGTTTAAGATTCACGCCAATATGGACCCTAACCACCGTAGCTGTATCGCGTTTGTGAAGGTTTGCTCAGGTGTGTTCCGTCGCAATTTCAACTATAAGCACATGCGCAGCGGCAAGATGATGAAATTCTCGGCACCAACCGCATTCATGGCACAAAAGAAGGACGTGGTGGATGAGGCTTATCCAGGCGATATCATCGGTATTCCAGATACTGGCAACTTCAAGATTGGTGACACCCTCACCGAAGGCGAGGATTTGCACTACAAGGGCTTGCCAAGCTTCTCTCCAGAGATGTTTAAGTATATCGAGAATACCGACCCAATGAAGACGAAGCAACTCAATAAGGGTATTGAGCAGCTTATGGACGAAGGTGTGGCACAGTTGTTTGTCAACCAATTTAATGGTCGCAAAATCATTGGCACAGTGGGTCAGTTGCAGTTTGAGGTTATCCAATACCGTCTATTGCACGAATATGGCGCACAATGTCACTGGGAACCACTGCGCCTCTACAAGGCATGCTGGATAGAAAGCGACGACGACGAAGCACTCAAGGCATTCAAGAGCCGCAAGCATCAATATATGGCGCTCGACCACGATGGTCGCGACGTGTTCCTTGCCGACTCGGGATATGTGTTGCAAATGGCGCAATCAGATTTCCCTAAGATTCGATTCCACTTTACGAGCGAATTTTAAGCAGAATATTTGATATAGCCAGAGGCTTGAGTTATCTTTGTATAATCACATAGAATATCAAAGAAATGAATCAAGAAGTTTTAAAAAAATTATATACGCAGACAGTAGGTGTAGAGCCAACAGAAGTCATAGAATTGCCTTCGTCGGGTTCTAACAGACACTATTACCGTCTCAAAAGCGAAGGAAAATCGCTAATCGGTGCCATTGGTACCAACCTCTGTGAGAACGAGGCTTTCCTATATATGGATGAGCATTTCTGTGAAAAGGGGTTGAATGTGCCAAAGGTGGTGGCAGTGAGCGAAGATCGCTTCTGCTACTTGCAGGAAGATCTTGGCGACTTGTCGCTATTCGCTGCAATCGAGAAGGGCCGTCTTACTCGCGTGTTTAGCGAAGAGGAGAAGCAACTTATCACTAAGACCGTTCGTATGCTTCCTGAGATTCAATTCAACGGAGCTGATTCGATGGATTTCTCGAAGTGCTTCCCGGCAAGCGAGTTTAATAGCCGCTCTATTCTTTGGGACCTCAATTACTTCAAATACTGCTTTCTCAAAGCCACTGGCCTCGAGTTTGACGAAGACAAGTTGGAGGACGATTTCCATACAATGACTGAGGTGCTTTTGCGCAGCAGTTCGGCAACATTTATGTATCGTGATTTCCAGTCGCGCAATGTGATGATAAAGGACGGCGAACCTTGGTTTATCGATTTTCAAGGTGGCAGAAAGGGCCCGTTCTACTATGATGTGGCATCGTTTCTATGGCAAGCGAAGGCTAATTTTCCAAATAGTCTGCGCGAGGAATTTGTGAATGAATACATCGATGCATTGCGCAAATTCAAGCCAGTAGATGCAGATTATTTCAAGGCACAATTGCGCCACTTCGTGCTTTTCCGCACATTGCAAGTGCTTGGTGCATACGGATTCCGAGGTTACTTTGAGAAGAAACCTCACTTTATGCAAAGTGTGCCGTTTGCCATAGCTAATCTGCGCGACCTCATTAGCAATCCTTACACAGAATATCCATATCTCACAAAAGTATTAAACGAATTAGTGAATATGAAGCAATTCACCGACGAATTAGAGAAACGCACTCTCACTGTGAAAGTGATGAGTTTCGCATATAAAAAGGGTATTCCTAACGATACCACCGGCAATGGCGGCGGATTTGTTTTCGATTGTCGTGCCGTGAACAATCCTGGTAAATACGACCGTTATAAGCCATATACCGGGCTCGACGACAAGGTGATAAAATTCCTTGAGACGGAGAGCGAGGTGGGTAGCTTCTTGGAACATGCCTATGCGCTTGTAGATGCTTCGGTGAAGCGCTATATCGAGCGTGGATTTACCAATTTGATGGTATGCTTTGGCTGTACTGGTGGCCAGCACCGCTCGGTGTATTGCGCACAACACATGGCAGAACATATCAATAAGAAATTTAATGTAAAGGTTGAGCTTGTGCATTGCGAGCAAAACATCGAACAAGTGTTTCACGCTAAGTAATCATAATTGTTGAGAGAGTATGAAAGCAATGGTATTCGCAGCCGGTTTAGGCACTCGACTACGTCCGCTCACCAATGACATGCCAAAAGCATTGGTGCCTCTGGATGGTGTGCCCATGCTTCAACGCGTGATATGCAACATTCGCGATATTGGCATCACCGACATTGTGGTGAACATACACCACTTTGGCGAAAAGATTATCGATTTCCTAAAGGAAAATGATAATTTCGGCGTGAATATCACGATAAGCGATGAGCGCGACATGCTGCTTGATACTGGTGGTGGCATACTCAAGGCTAAGGCTTTGCTTGATGGCGATGAACCCTTTCTCGTGCATAACGCCGACATTTTCACCGACCTCAATCTGCAAAGTATAATCGATTTTCATAATCACGCTGGAGCCGACGTTACGCTTCTGACTAAGCAACGCGACACTCAGCGATACCTTGTGCTTGACAGCGACAACCGAATGATGGGCTGGACCAATATAGCAACCGGCGAAGTGAAGCCCGCTGACCTTGATCTGAGCGTTCCTCATGAGAAATTGGCATTCGGTGGCATACATGTGATTTCACCACGCATCTTCAAATCGTTGGAGAATTACAGCGAAGAGCCTAAATTTTCCATTACGCCGTATTATATAGCATCGTGCAGAGAAATCAAGATTTATGGATATAATCCTTCGGGCTATAACTGGTTTGATATCGGAAAACTCGAAACGCTGAAAAAGGCAGAAGATTTTATCCACAACAAGTAAGAAACATTTCATACAATATTATATATGGGATTATTCAGTTTTTTCTCAAAAGAAAAGAAAGAAACCTTAGATAAAGGTCTCGAGAAAACCAAACAAGGTTTTTTCAGTAAAATCACGCGTGCTATTGCAGGAAAATCGACAATCGATGATGATGTTCTCGACGAACTTGAGGAAGTATTTATCACATCGGATGTCGGTGTTGAAACCACGCTGAAGATTATTGACCGCATTCGCGACCGAGTGGCTCGCGACAAATACGTTAACTCGACGGAGCTCAATGAATTGCTCTGCGATGAAATCACCCAAATGCTTGCTGAAAGCACGGGCACAACGTCCGACGATTTTCAAGTGCCAGCAGGAGTAGCCAAGCCATATGTGATAATGGTGGTGGGTGTGAATGGCGTGGGTAAGACCACTACTATCGGTAAATTGGCTTATCAGTTTAAGAAAGCCGGCAACAAGGTAGTGCTTGGTGCTGCCGACACATTCCGTGCAGCAGCCATTGAGCAACTTGAAATCTGGGGTAAGCGCGTGGATGTGCCTGTGATTAAGCAACAAATGGGTTCTGACCCTGCATCGGTGGCTTATGACACAGTTGCATCAGCCAAGGCTCAAGGCGCCGATGTGGTGATCATTGACACCGCAGGCCGCTTGCACAACAAGGTGGGCTTGATGAATGAGCTTACTAAGATAAAGAACGTGATGAAGAAGGTTGTGCCAGATGCTCCAAACGAAGTGCTTTTGGTGCTCGACGGCTCTACCGGACAGAATGCCTTTGAACAAGCCAAGCAGTTTGTAGTTGCTACGGAAGTCAACGAATTGGCAATAACAAAACTCGATGGTACAGCCAAGGGTGGTGTGGTGATTGGCATCAGCGACCAATTTAAGATTCCTGTAAAATATATTGGATTGGGCGAAGGAATGGAACACCTGCAAGTGTTCCGCAAAGCAGAATTTGTAAAATCACTTTTCGGTAAATAAGCAAGTATTATTCACATAGATAATGCGTAAGAACAAGATTGACATTATATCGCTGGGTTGCTCAAAGAATCTGGTTGATTCGGAGCACCTCATGCGCCAGTTTTCAGAATACGGCTATACACTTGAGCATAATCCAAGTGAGGTGAACGGAGAAATCGTGGTGGTGAACACTTGCGGTTTCATTCAAGATGCGCAAGAGGAATCTATAGAGATGATTCTTCGCCTCGTCGACGCTAAGCGTGAAGGCAAAATCAAGCGCCTTTATGTGATGGGCTGTCTTGCAGAGCGCTTTCTCGCTGACTTGCAAAACGAGCCAGAGTTTGCCGATGTTGACCATTTCTATGGTAAATTCTCTTGGACAGAAATGCTCGCCGACCTTGGCAAGGCATATAAGCAAGATATTGCCAACGAACGTGTGCTCACAACTCCACGACACTATGCCTACGTGAAGATTTCTGAAGGCTGCAATCGTTTCTGCGCATTTTGCGCTATTCCACTCATTACAGGCCGTCATAAGTCTGTGCCAATGGAGGATGTTCTCGCTGAGGTGACGCATCTTGTGGAATGTGGCGTGAAGGAATTTAATATCATTGCACAAGACTTGTCGTCGTATGGTCTTGACCTATATGGCGAAATGCGCCTGCCAGAACTTATCGATCGTATGGCAGGAATTCCTGGGGTGGAGTGGATTCGCCTGCATTATGCTTATCCAACTCAATTCCCATACGAGATATTGCCAGTGATGGCTCGCCATGCCAACGTGTGCAAGTATCTTGACATCGCATTGCAGCATATCAGCGACAAGGTGCTTGAGAATATGCGCCGTCACATCACCAAAGAAGAGACTATCGCTCTTGTTAAGCGTTTGCGCGACGAGGTGCCTGGCATCCACATCCGCACCACGCTTATGGTGGGATTCCCGGGAGAGGGCGAGGAAGAGTTTGAAGAACTGAAGCAATTTGTGAAGGAAGCCAAGTTTGACCGTATGGGTGCTTTTGCTTACTCTGAGGAAGAGGGTACTTATGGTGCAAAGCACTACGAAGACGTTATCAGCGATGAGGTGAAGCAAAGCCGTTTGGAAGAACTTATGGACATCCAGCAAGAGATTGCGCTCCAACTCAACGAAGCTAAAGTTGGCACCGTGCAGCGCGTAATCATTGATGATGAGGATGCCGACTACTATATCGGTCGTACGCAATACGACTCTCCTGAAGTTGACCCTGAAGTACTTATCACTAAGGATAAGCCTCTTGAAATTGGCGAATTTTACGATGTCACCATCACAGAGGCTTTGCCGTATGAGTTGATGGGAGAAGTAAAATGACGGAAACACAACTACAAACCACATTACAAGCCATAAATCTTGCCATACAGAAAGGCGCAACTTTTTTTGCATATCGCCTGCCGCTGACCGACGAGATTCGGTTTGGTGTGCAAAATAGTGCGGAATCAGCGCCATCACGAGGATTCGTGGTTCATCCGTTTGCGGTAGACGGCGATTGCCAGCCCACGATGATTGTTCCACACCTTTCGGCGGAGCAGTATGTCATGCAAGAGCAATGTGATTCACATCCTTTGTTGCCAATCGTGCAGCAAAGCACATCGCAAAGCGAATATCTCGCATTGGTGGAGCGGAGCATTGTTGCGATGCAGAGCGGAGATATGCGTAAGGTGGTGATTTCAAAAGTAATCGTTAAGCCTCATAATGTGGGGGATTGGGGCAAATGTTTCGTCAGCCTTGCCCAAAGCAACCCTAATGCTTTGGCATTTATATATAATCATCCTCGCACGGGAGCATGGATGGGTGCAAGCCCCGAAGTTTTGCTTTCGGCACATGATGGTGTGTGCCATACGATGGCCCTTGCTGCCACAAAGCCAAGCGATTCTGCCCGCGAATGGACGCCCAAGGAAATAGAGGAGCAGGGCATTGTGAGCGCGTTTATATCAAACACATTAGATAATCTGGGTATATCGTATAGCAAGAGTGCTACCTACAATCGCAAGGCGGCTGGAGTGCAACATCTATGCACCGAATTTGATGCGAAGTGTGATGCCGCACATCTTGATGCTCTCACATCAGCGCTTCATCCCACGCCAGCGCTTTCGGGTATGCCAAAGGCGCAAGCCATAGATTTTATTATAGCCAATGAGGCACATCAACGCCGCTACTATGGTGGATATCTTGGTCCGTATGATAGCAATGGCGATTTTCGATATTTCGTAAACTTGCGCTCGATGCAGTTTGACGAACACCAATGCTGTATCTATGCTGGCGGAGGACTCACCGCTGACAGCAATCCGCTTGATGAGTGGAACGAAACCGAATTGAAATCGCAACTTCTCCTCTCATTACTGAAATAGCAGTGGAATATTCAGGGAATGGAATTGTTGAAGCATGCCGCTGGGCTTCTCTTTGGGGATATGCCAGCGACAAATTAGGCTATGTGGCAATAATTCACTAAATTTGAAGTATGAATGAAACGGAACACAATCAATCAGAAAATACTATACACAAAACGTGTCGACGTTTAGTGGAATTGCTCGTGCATCATGGTGCGGAATATGCTGTGTGCTGCCCAGGATCGCGCAACGCACCGTTGCTGATGGCGCTGGCACGTTGCAAGCAATTGCGCAAGGTGGTGATTACCGACGAGCGTAGTGCTGGCTTTGCAGCCATAGGCCTCGCCCAGCAGACCCAACGATTGGTGGCAGTGGTGTGTACTTCTGGCTCGGCTTTGCTAAATCTTGCTCCAGCGGCGGCAGAGGCATATTATGCACATTTGCCTTTGATGATTGTCTCAGCCGATCGTCCAAAAGAGTGGATTGACCAAAACGATAGTCAGACCATGCGTCAGCCTGAAGCCCTTGCTTCGGTGACGAAATGGCGCCGCTCGTTGCCATCATTGCCTGCCAGCGACGCAGAGTCGTGGTGGGTGAATAGAATGCTCAATGAGGCATTTGCGCACGCCTTGCAGAAACCTTTTGCTCCGATTCATATCAACATACACATTGGCGAACCAATTTGCGATACCGATAACGAACCATCGGGATTGCATGTTATAGAGCATACCACTGCAATGCCGCGCCTTGGCGATGGCGAACGTGCGGTGCTTGCAAAGCAGATAGCCTGTGAGCGCAAGGTGATGATTGTAGCTGGGTTTATGCCAGAGAACGACACTCTTGCACAATCGCTTATAGCACTTGCAAAGCGAAGCAATGTGGTGGTGCTGAGTGAGCAACTTGCCAATGTGAAGGGCTTGGGTATTATCACACAAACCGATGTGGTGTTGAGTGAAATGCTTGAAAGCGAGCGAGATGATTATGCTCCAGACTTATTGATATACGCAGGAGGCGCCATAGTGTCGAAGAACTTAAAGATGTTCTTGCGCAAGCATGCCCAGTGCCAGCAATGGCGAGTGGGAGTTGATCGTTGCATTATCGACACAATGCAGCATTGCACTCGCACAATCGGTGTAGATGCGGCAGACTTCTTCAAAGATATATTATCACAGCCGGTAGATAATGCCATTGAAAGTGAGTATTCGCACATGTGGCACAGCCTTGCTCAGCGTGCTGCGCAGAGTCACCATAGATATGTGGCCGATGCTCCGTGGTGCAATCTCTCTGCGATGCATACGATATGCCAAAACATCCCACCCGAAACTATTTTACATCTTTCAAACGGTCTTTCGGTGCGATTGGCACAACTATTTGCTTTGCCGCAGGTGAAACAATGGTGGTGCAACCGAGGTATTTCGGGTATCGATGGATGCACGTCTACTGCCTTAGGTGCTTCTATTGCTGCGAAAGATAAAGATGTGTTGCTAATCACCGGAGATATGAGTTTCGGTTATGATGTGAATGGTTTGAGTTCGCAATACAACACGTCGCGATTTAAGGTGATAGTGCTGTGCAACAGTGGTGGTGGAATTTTCCGTTTTATTGGTGGAACGTCGTCGCTACCCGAACTGGAAGAATATTTTGAGGTTAGACGTGATATGCCGGTAGATAAATACGCGGCAGCGTTTGGCTTCAACTTCTACAGCGCAGCTTCGGCTTCTGACCTACTGACTGAATTGACAAAATTTTTCGCAGATAATCATCCAGCGATACTTGCAGTGGACACTGATAGCGCAGTGGATGCTGAGGTGCTGCGGGGCTATTATCGCAGAAATAAGAAGAACAATAAATAAAAACTAAATATTATACTATTATGGCAAACAGAGAATGGAAACCAATAAAGCAATACACTGATATTCTTTTTGAACAATACAAAGGAATTGCAAAGATCACTATCAACCGTCCGGAGGTTTACAATGCATTCCGTCCGCTCACTAATAGCGAAATGCTCGATGCGTTTGATATTTGTCGAGAACGTAGCGATATACGCGTGATTATCCTTACCGGCATCGGTGACAAAGCTTTTTGTTCGGGTGGCGACCAAAACTATAAGACAATCGGTGGTTATAAAGACACCGAAGGAACTCCTCGCCTGAATGTGCTCGACCTTCACAAGGTGATTCGCTCGATACCAAAGCCTGTTATCGCGATGGTAAACGGCTACGCAGTGGGAGGCGGTAATGTGCTCAATGTGGTGTGTGACTTGTCTATTGCATCAGACAATGCCAAGTTTGGTCAAACGGGTCCGAAGGTGGGTAGTTTCGACGGAGGATTCGGAAGCTCTTATTTGGCACGTTGCGTTGGTCAGAAGAAGGCACGTGAAATCTGGTATCTTTGTCGTCTTTACACCGCTGCAGAAGCATTGGAAATGGGCTTGGTAAACAAGGTGGTGCCTCTTAGCCAACTCGAAGACGAGACTGTGGAATGGTGTGAAACCATAATGATGCGCAGTCCGTTTGCTATCAGAATGGTGAAGCGTTGCTTGAATGCCGAACTTGATGGTCAACGTGGCTTGATGGAATTGGCTGGCGATGCCACGCTGATGTATTATACAATGGAAGAGGCTCAAGAAGGCAAGAATGCATTCTTGGAAAAGCGTGACCCCGATTTTGAAAAGTTCCCTAAATTCCCAGGTTGATGAGAGCCGCTTACGCACCATATCGCCTGCAGTTTATCACCCCTGGTGGCACATCGCGTGGCGTGCTATACCACAAGGACACATATTTCCTGAAAATATGGGATGAGAGCAACCCTGAGGTTTTTGGACTCGGCGAGTGCGCTTTGTTTCGCGGACTGTCGGCGGAAGACCACGATGAATATGAGAAAAAGTTGCAGGAATTGTGCCGCAATATAGCAGAAGGCGTGCCAACAGATTTAGATGAGTATTCGTCGATCACGTTTGGCTTTGAAACTGCTTTACGCGATTTTTCGTCAGGCGGTAGACGACTGATATTCCAGTCGCCATTCACCGACGGCAAACAGAATGTTCCTATCAACGGACTTGTGTGGATGGGAAGCAGGGACGAGATGATTGAGCGCATCAAGCAGAAAATTGAAGCTGGATTTCGCACCATCAAATTGAAAATTGGCGCAATTGATTTTGACAGCGAATTGGAGATGGTGAAATATATCCGCACAAGATTTTCGGCAGACGATCTCACCATACGAGTTGATGCTAATGGCGGTTTCTCTCCGGAAAATGCTTTGCAAAGACTTCAGCATCTGTCGGAATATCACATACACTCGTGTGAGCAGCCGATTAAGCAGGGACAGTGGCAAGAGATGGCAGAATTGTGCGCCAAGTCGCCGATTCATATTGCCCTCGACGAAGAATTGATAGGCATTACCAATCCTCTCACCATGATGTCGCTATTGCGCACCATTCGTCCGCAATATATCATCCTCAAACCATCGCTTATGGGAGGAATGTCGGGCTCTACCGAATGGCTTAAGATGGCATCGCTGATGAATATTGGCGGATGGATAACGTCGGCATTGGAATCGAATGTGGGATTGAATGCGCTCGCACAGTGGGTGGCAACATTGCAGCCACGCATACCACAAGGCCTTGGTACGGGAGCGTTGTTCTCAAACAACATCACCTCGCCACTTGAGCAGCATGCCGACTATTTGGCGCTGAATCCACAGAAAGGATGGGTAATCCCAGAATTTGATTGGAAAGAATAAGGAAATGGAAATTACGATAAATAACATACATTGCACCACGCTTGACGATGTACACAATGCGGCATCGCCTGCAGTGAGTGCGTTTATTGAGGAGTATTTGAGCGATGAGCCATACGTGGTGGCTCATACATCGGGTTCAACAGGGGCTCCGAAGGAAATACATCTACTGAAAACCGATATGGAGGCATCGGCACGACTCACCAACGAATTTTTCTCGCTGAATGCCGATTCGCTATTCTACTTAAGTCTCTCGCCTCGTTATATTGCTGGCAAGATGATGATTGTTAGGGCGTTGCAATTGGGCGCGAGCATCATAGAAGAAACTCCTTCGAACACGCCACTTGCCGACTATGATGGGTCTCGCCGAATTTCGCTTGCAGCATTTGTTCCGTCGCAGATACAATATCTGCTCAATAATCCAGAGAAACTTGCGCTGATTGATGCGATGATTATAGGTGGCGGAAAACTTGCGCTAAGACTTGAGCATTGGCTTGCGGAGTATGGTGTGAACGCCTATCTCACCTATGGTATGACAGAAACGTGCAGCCATGTGGCACTTGCTCCTGTAAGCAAGTTGGAAAAGCCGTTTAAGGCATTGGGCGATATTGTATTTGGTGTTGACGATAGAAATTGTCTGGTGATAGATGCCCCACATCTTTCTACTAAGCACTATGTCACTAACGACGTGGTGGATCTCTTGGATAGCAGAAATTTTCTTTGGCGAGGACGATTTGATAACGTTATCAACACTGGAGGCATCAAGATTTTTCCAGAAGAGATAGAGCAGAAATTGGCTTCGCTGTTTCCGTCGATTAGATTTTTTATCACTTCGCAGCCGTCGGAGAAGTGGGGCGAAGAGCCGGTGATAGCGCTGGAGTATTCATCTTTGCCAGAAGGTATGGTGAAGCGCGGTGATGTGCAGCCGGCACTTATCGAAAAGATGCGACAATTATTGCCAGCGCATTCCATTCCGCGCAAATATGTGGCAGTGCATCACTTCAGCGAAACCACTACAAATAAGATTATCCGCAAGATATAACCATAAATCCCAGATGCACGAATTGGGCACCAAATTCCTAATTCCCGAATTGAGCTAAAGGTGCAAAAGACCGTCGTCTTTGTGCATCAAATTGTGAAAATTTTTATCAAATGCCACTTTTTCTATGATGGGATTAGCGGCATTCTTTTGGTTTAGTGTCAGCCTACTAAGGGTGTGTTTTATACTTTTGCTACTGCAAAAACCTATGCGTAAACACACAAACCTTAATGATACTTAACATCCTTTAATAGTCAGTATTTCAATAATTTTCGTTGTTATATGACGTTTATTTTATTAATTGTTTATATCTTTATACCAGAATACTAAACTACTATAATACTTTGAAAATTATTTTTATTTAAATGTCATGAGAAGAAAAACTTTAACCATTCTGTTCACCATTCTGGCTGTAGCTTCGGCTTGGGCTGGCGAATGGATTAGAATCAACCAATTGGGCTATTTGCCAAAGGCTACAAAGGTGGCGGTGCTTCTATGTAATGAAGCCCGCGATGTGAAATCGTTTCAGTTGATTGATGCATTCACCGGCGAAGTGGCTTTTACTGGCAATACTGTTAAGCCTACTGCCCCTTATGGTAAGATGAAATCTACTTATCGCCTCGATTTCTCAAAATTTACAAATCAAGGTACATATTACGTTAAGGTGGGAGATACCCGCTCACAAGCATTTGCCATCAATGGCGCTGTATATAATGGTACTGCAGATTTTGTGCTCCGTTATATGCGTCAGCAACGTTGTGGCTACAACCCATTCTTGGGCGACAGCTGTCACCAAAAAGACGGATACATTGTATATCACCCTACAAAGACTGGTCAATTCCTCGATGTGAGAGGTGGTTGGCACGATGCCAGCGACTGCTTGCAATACACCACCACTACAGCCAATGCCATCTATCAGATGATGTTTGCTTATCAGCAAAATCCATCGGCATTCGGCGACTATCATCAAGCAAATGGCGAACCAGGAGCCAATGGTATTCCTGACATTATAGACGAAATCTATTGGGGTATGGATTGGCTCAATCGCATGAATCCTGAAAAGGGTGAACTCTACAATCAGCTCGCCGACGACCGCGACCACGTGGGTATGAAATTGCCAAAGGACGACCCTGCCGATTATGGTTATGGCAAGAATAACGGTCGCCCAGTGTATTTCTGTACAGGTGAAAAGCAACAACGTGGCAAATTCCTTAATGCCACTATGGGAGTGGCAAGCACGGCTGGTAAGTTTGCATCAGACTTTGCCCTTGGTTCTAAGATCTTGAAGCCATTCTATCCAGAATTCGCAGCGCTTATCGGTTCGAAAGCCGCTGATGCTTATCAAGTGGGCCTCGACAAGCCTGGTAATTGCCAAACTGCTTCGGTGGTTTCTCCATATATCTATGAGGAAGACAACTGGGTGGATGATATGGAACTCGGTGCTATAGAGCTCTATCACGCTACTGGTGACAAGAAATATTTCACACAAGCGCTTGAGTATGGCCGTCGCGAACCTATCACTCCATGGATGGGAGCCGACAGTGTGAAGCACTATCAGATATATCCATTTATGAATATGGGTCACTATCAGATTGCTAACACCGGTGATGCTCGTGTGAAGAAGGAATTTATCCGCAATTTGCGTTCGGGCATTCAACGCGTGATGGACCGTGCTAAGGAATTGGATTCTCCATTCCTCAATGGTATACCAAGCGTGTGGTGTTCAAACAACCTCACCACTGCTATGCTCACACAATGTATCCTTTATCGTCAACTCACTGGCGACACTCAATTTGAGGAAATGGAAGGCTCGTTGCGCGACTGGCTCTTTGGCTGTAACCCTTGGGGCGTAAGTATGATTGTGGAATTGCCAATGGGTGGCAACTATCCTAAGCAACCACACTCTTGCCTCGTATTTCAAGAGGTGGGCAACACAACAGGCGGTTTGGTTGACGGCCCTGTATATCGCTCAATCTTTGAGAGCTTGCGTGGTGTGAACCTTGTTGGTGACGTGAAAAATGGTCAAGCCCCTAACAACTACGATGATTTCCAAATGAATTATATGGTCTTCCACGACAATATGCACGACTATTCTACCAACGAGCCAACTATGGACGGCACTGCATCGCTCACATTCCCACTTTCTACTTATCAAGAAGAAGGCCGTATGCAAAGCGAAGCAGCAACCGACAAGAATGTATATCGCGATGGTGGTATAGTACGCACCGATCCTTCAAAGAAAAACATCAGCCTCGTGTTCACAGCACACAATCGTGCTGATGGCGCTGAGAAGATTATCTCTACATTGAAGAAGTATGGCGTGAAGGGTTCGTTCTTCTTTACAGGCACATTCATTGAGATGTATCCAGATGTTGTGAAGCGCCTCCGCGCCGATGGCCACTACATCAGCACACACAGCAATGGCCACTTGCTGTATATGCCTTGGGAAAACAAGGATTCTCTTCTCGTAAGCAAGGATGAATTTGTTGCCGACATTCAGAAGGGATTCGAAGCACTTCGTAGCATGGGCATCAGCAAGAGCGAAGCACCTTATTTCATTCCTCCATACGAGTACTACAATTCTACTGTAGCATCTTGGGCAAAGGAAATGGGTCTGCAAGTGATTAACTTCACTCCTGGCACTGGCACAAGCGACGACTACACCACACCAGATATGCCTAAGTATCGCTCAAGTAAGCAACTTTGGAATCAATTGATGAAGTGCGAACGCAAGGAAACTCTTAACGGACAAATCTTGATGGTGCATTTTGGCACAGAACCATCGCGCACCGATAAGTTCTATGATATGTTGCCAAAACTTATTTCAACCTTGAAGAAGAAGGGTTACGACTTCACAAGCGTTGATGAAGCAATCGGTCTCAACATAAAATAATCGACGTAATATAGTTTAATAAATACAGGGCTCCCATTCTGCATTAGGATGGGAGCCCTTTGGGGTTTATTCTGGTTTGGAAAATCGGGGGAAATGAGTAACTTTGTGTAGTAAGGCTATGATATAGCATGTTATATCTAAGATAGATTAGGACAGAAAAATACAGGCTGATATGAAGAATTTGTTTGCAAAATGGCGTAAGAGGTCATCGGTGGACGCTGAGGGGCAGGATTTGGAGAAAGTTCGACGCGAGGTCGACTCGAACTACCGTGTGACTCCTAATATGATCACGATGTTGAAGCCCGGAGAGGTGTTTGTGTTCGGTTCGAATGCCGATGGGATGCATTATGGCGGTGCGGCGCTTACGGCAATGAGAAAATTTGGTGCAAAGTTGGGCCAAGGACATGGCATGCAAGGCGATAGTTATGCTATCGACACGATGAGTGGCATCGATGAGATGCGAAGGGATGTGGACGACTTTGTCGCTTATGCGAAAGAGCATCCTGAGAGAAGATTTTTGGTGACTCTCGTTGGTTGTGGCATAGCTGGCATGACACCAGAAGAGGTGGCGCCAATGTTTGCGAAGTGTGCCGATATTCAGAATGTGTGTTTGCCCGCAGAGTTTTGGTCGATTATTGGAAAGCCGGAGAAGTATGATTTGCAACGATTCGTCGATGCGCAGGATGAAGTGTATGAGATGGTGCTTGACGAACTGCGCTCGGGAAGAAAACGCAATCATTGGGTATGGTTTATCTTTCCGCAGCAGAAAGGTTTGGGATATAGCTACTATTCGCAATACTATGGATTGGATGGCGAAAAGGAAGCTAAAGCATATCTTGCCAATGATAAACTTGCGCATCGCTTGCGCGAATGCTGCGAAGCGTTGCTCAGCCATAGGAAGGATGATATTGAGCAAATCATGGGCAGTGAGATTGATGCCGTGAAGTTGCGCTCCTCAATGCGATTGTTCGATTGTGTGTTGCCAAACGATGTATTTGCCAAAGTGCTGAAAGCGTTTTATAAGAACTAAAAAATCGGGACTGAAAAGCCCCGATTTTTTTATATTGCGTAAATTGATTTCCTTTGCAGAATTACTTAACCAAGTATTGTGAACTAATAGATTGGTTGTTGTGAACGCGAGTGATAGTTTCAGCAAACATAGCAGCGATAGAAATGATAGTGACTTTTTCGCAACCTTTAGTGTAAGGAATTGAGTTAGAGAAAATCATTTCTTCGAGAGAGCTTGCAGTAACGCGTTCGGTAGCAGGGTCGCTCATGATAGCGTGAGAAGCCAAAGCGCGCACCGAGCGAGCGCCGTTTTCCTTCATGAGGTTGGCAGCCTTGCAGATAGTGCCTGCAGTATCCACCATGTCGTCGATAAGGATAACGTCTTTATTCTCCACTTCACCGATGATTGTCATGCTTTCCACTACATTTGCTTTAGCGCGTTGCTTGTGGCAGAGTACCAATGGAGCGCCGAGGAATTTAGCGTAGCTATTAGCACGTTTTGCACCACCAACGTCTGGCGAAGCAATCACCAAATCCTTGAGTTTGAGTGATTGGATGTAAGGAATAAACACAGAAGAAGCGTAAAGGTGGTCAACAGGGATGTTGAAGAAGCCTTGAATCTGATCGGCGTGAAGGTCCATGGTGATGATGCGGTTTACACCAGCAGCCACGAGAAGGTCAGCAACAAGCTTTGCTGCGATAGAGACACGTGGTTTGTCCTTACGGTCTTGACGAGCCCATCCGAAATAAGGGATTACGGCAACAACTGACTTAGCAGAAGCGCGCTTAGCAGCATCAATCATAAGGAGAAGTTCCATCAAATTGTCGCTGTTAGGGAATGTAGACTGCACGATGAATACCTCGCAGCCACGGATTGGCTCTTCAAAACAAACTTCAAACTCGCCGTCGGCGAAGTATTGAATGTTCATTTTACCTAATTCTACACCAAGATTCTTTGCGATTTCCTCTGCAAGATAACGGGATCTTGTTCCTGAAACAATCTTAAAAGGAGTGTTACTATTCATAAGTTTTATGGGGCTAATTAAATTCTATGCAAAGTTATACAATTTTACTATATCGTAATATTATTTCGATGACTTTTTTCTTTTGAGTTTGATGATTACGCCATTTTGAGCCTCAATGCTGAGCGATATAGGTTGGTCGTGCATGAGGGTGTAGGCTTTTGTCTTGCCGGAAATCAGGTCTTTTCCGGAGTATTCGCCTTCTTTGAAGCCGATGCAATCAAAAGCGTGGCTTGGTATCACCACATTGATATCGGCAGCCTCTGAGTCGAAATTTGCTACAATAAGCAGTAGGTCGCCCTCGTGGTGGCGAAGGTAGCAATATTGCTTATTGGCGTTGAGTGTGCCATAGTTGACATACATCAAGTCGAAGAAACCGCCTTGGCTGATAGCTTTCTCCTTGTTGCAGACAGAAAGCACGGTGCCATAAAGTTTTCTTAGGCTCTTCTCTTCGGCGGTTGATTTGCGGCCGTCGCATTTTCCATTGTTATACCAGCGGCGCACAGATGGAATGCTCCAATAGTCGAATATGGTGGTGCGACCATCGAGTCCGCTAAATCCTTCGGCATCAGCGGCTGGTTCGCCAAGTTCTTGTCCTTGATAGATGAGAAATGGGCCGGTAGACATTGTGGCACTCACAATTAGGGCAGGGATACCTTTTCGGGCATCTCCGGCAAATTGAGGCGAAGCAATGCGTTGCTCGTCGTGGTTCTCAAGGAAGTTGAGCATCTTGTGACCGATGCCGTCTACCACGTGCCAGCATTGCGACAGGCGTGATGCAGAGTCGAATCCGCACATCACAGCGCGCAGAGTGTCGTAGAGGTTCACTTTGTCGTATAGGTAGTCGAAGTGTCCGTCGAACAGGAATTGACGGTAGATGTGAGTGTCGTAGAGTTCGGCGATGAATATCACATTAGGATATTCTTTTTTGATCTTGGGAATCATCCAATTCCAAAACTCCACAGGGACCATGAATGCCATATCGCAACGAAAACCGTCTACGCCCATCGCTGCCCAATACGAGATAATTTTGAGCATCTTTTGCCAAGTGTCTGGGATAGGAGAGAAGTGCCAGTTGTTGTTTGAGTAGTCGATGCCATAGTTGAGCTTCACGGTCTCATACCAATCGCACATGCCTGGGTGAGCCGAGAAGCAATTGTTGCCAGTGGCTTTAGCAGGATTCTCTTCATATCGGTCTTTTCCCTCGCCAAGGCTGAAGTGAGGGGCAAAGGGTTCGTTGATATAGTAGAAATTGTTGTTTGGGTTGAACCATTGTGTGGTATCGTCGTCTTCACCGAAATCGTGCTCGCCATTAGGGCGCACGTCGGAATGGTAGCGACGAGCCACGTGGTTGGGAACGAAGTCGATAATCGCTTTCATTCCTGCTTTATGTGTGCGATCAACGAGGGACTTAAATTCGCCGATGCGGTTTGGTACATCTTCGGCGATGTCGGGGTCGATGTCGTAGTAGTCTTTTATAGCGTATGGACTGCCAGCTTTGCCTTTTATCACGTTCACATTGTCAGGTTCGATGCCCGGATATGTGGTGGCTTGTGCATGCTCTATCACCCCGGTGTACCAAACGTGGGTAACGCCGAGCGATTTAATTGATTGCAGTACTTTGGGGTCGATTTGATTCATTTTGCCAACTCCGTTTTGGGAGATGGTGCCATTAGGGGTGCAGTTATCGCAGGTGTTGGTGAAGAGTCGTGGAAATAATTGGTATATTATTGGCTTGGAGTTTTCCATCAAGCAAGTGTGATAATTATTGTTTTAATTGTTTATGACTATGTTTTGTTTGTCCCATTTATGGGCCGCTAATGCTCAATAAATTTTTTGTGGCTATGGCAATTTTTCTGGTCGATTATATCACGTCAAATACTCGCTTTTAATTTATTGATGAAATCAAAAGCCAAGCAAAACGTGGTTATGAAGGAAAAAACTTGCACGCCCCAACGATATTATCGCAAATCGGGCAATAGGTTAATGGCTGATTTGGTAATATTGGGCTTAACGCAGTGCAAAGTTACGAAAATATTATACCTTTAGAAAATCTTTTGTATCCGATTTGAATGGTGTTTGATAATAAAAAAGCAGACATATCGCATTGATATGTCTGCCGTATAATAAATGATAGGGTTTTATAAAATATTATCCCAAGAAACCGAGGAGTACACCGGCAGCAACTGCAGAACCGATAACACCTGCAACGTTAGGACCCATAGCGTGCATCAACAAGTAGTTTGAAGGATCGTACTTCAAGCCCATGTTGTTTGAGATGCGGGCTGCCATTGGCACTGCCGATACGCCGGCGTTACCGATGAGTGGGTTGATCTTCTGACCCTTAGGCAAGAACAGATTGAAGAACTTAACGAATAGCACACCAGCCGAAGAGGCGATGATGAATGCCATAGCACCAAGTGCAAAAATCTTAATTGTGTCGAGGGTAAGGAATTCAGAAGCTTGAGTAGAAGCACCCACGGTGAGACCAAGAAGCATAGTTATAATGTCGGTAAGAGCGTTGCTTGCGGTCTTGGCAAGGCGTGTGGTGACACCACTTTCGCGAAGCAAGTTGCCGAAGAACAGCATACCCAACAATGGAATTGCCGATGGCACGAAGAAGCAAGTGAGAATCAAGCCGAAGATAGGGAAGATAATCTTCTCTGATTGGCTGACGGTGCGAGCAGGCTTCATGCGGATGAGGCGTTCCTTCTTGGTGGTGAACAAACGCATGATAGGTGGCTGGATAAGTGGCACGAGAGCCATATAAGAGTAAGCCGACACAGCGATTGCGCCCATCATATTAGGTGCGAGTTTTGAAGAAAGGAAGATGGCAGTAGGACCATCGGCACCACCGATGATAGCAATACCGGCAGCTTGGTCAGGAGCGAATCCCAAGGCAAGAGCCACCATATATGCACCGAAGATACCAAATTGGGCAGCAGCACCTACAAGCATAAGTTTTGGGTTAGCCAGTAGGGCAGAGAAGTCGGTCATAGCACCGATGCCCAAGAATATAAGAGGTGGATACCAACCTGCGCTCACACCGCTATAGAGGATGTTGAGAACAGAACCTTCTTCGTAAATACCTATTTCGTTTCCGAGTTGGAATGGAATATTACCAACCAAGATACCAAAGCCGATTGGCACAAGCAGCATAGGTTCGAATTCGTGCTTAATAGCAAGATAAATGAAGAACAAACCTACAAGCAGCATTATGAGATGCGGCCCTGTTACATTGTAAAATCCGGTGAATTCCCAGAATTGTTGGAAATTCTTGCCGAAAAATGCTAATAATTCGTTCATTTTATTATTCGATTACTAAGATGTCTGCACCTTCGAGTACAGAATCTCCCTTGTTAACACTGATGGCTTTCACCATGCCAGCACGGCCGGCATTGATGTTGTTTTCCATTTTCATTGCTTCAAGCACAGCTACTACAGTGGTTGGCTCAACCTTGTCGCCTACGTTCACCTTGATGTCGACGATAACGCCAGGAAGTGGCGATTTCACAGCGCCAGGACCAGCACTTGGAGCAGCGGCAGCCTTAGGAGCGGCAGCAGGAGCGCTTGGTGTTGGAGCTACTGTAGCAACTACAGGAGCGGGAGTTTCTGTTTTTTCAAGTTCTACTGAATACGATACGCCGTTTACTTTGACATCTACGGTGTTGTCGTCGATGTCGCCGATAGCTACTGTGTATTCAGTGCCATTGATTTTATAGTTGTATTCTTTCATAAAAAGTCTTTATTTTATGTTTATGCGGGTTTGTTAATTGGTTGGTTTAACGTCGGCTTGAGAGCTCAGTGAGAGTAGCGATACGCGAGTTCCAGTCGGTGTGGTGATTGCGCTTGAAAGTAAGCACATTACTTTCTTCGTCGTGCGCATTGAGGTGCTCATAGAGAGCCATAGCGATAGCTGCGATTACTTCATCGTTGGCTTCGCTTTGAGCTGTGGTCTCAACAACTTCGCCCTTAGCAGCCGATTTAGCCTTCTTCTCTTTGTCGGCGATACGCTTGTTGATCGAACCGAACATAAAGAAGCAGATGCTGAGCAGAATTAGCGCGCTGAACACGATTGCCATAGCGCTAATGGTGAGGATAACACCAGTTGAGTCGTTTTTCTCGAATTGCTCTATTTTTTCGTTAGCTCCAATAACATAGTTGTTTTCGCCAGGAGTGATTTCGCTGCCTGATTTGCCAGTGCGGATGCTCCATGCAGATGCGTCGAAGTTGTTACCCTCGATTTTGTTGAGGTCTTCGATTTTAGTTTCGCGAGCGAAAGATTCTCCAGCCTTAAGGTTGGCCGGGATAATCACTTCGTCGAGCTTAGAGATACCGTCGGCATCATAGACTGCGATGTAGTTTTCTACACCAGGTGTAAGAGTGATGCTTGTGTGGAAAGTGCCAAGTTGAGGCTTGCCGTCGGCAAAGAATACTGCCGCTGCCAAGTGTGACACTTTGGTGCGGTGGTCGCCGCGTGGCACAAGATACATTTTGCTGCGGTCGGGCACTTGTCCCTCAGCCACGCGTTGAGTGGTGAGGTAGATGCTTGAGAAATTCATTGCACGACGAGTGGTGTTGTACAATTCTACCCAAGCGGAACATTTGCCATATTCGTCCACATAGTTGCTGTCGTTTTGAACCATCACCTCGTTAATGCGCAAGCCTTTGTGGCTTTGCGCACTAACGCTGATGGTGCAAACAACGGCAAGTAGAAATAATAATATTCCTTTCTTGTTCATTGTTTATAGTAGAAGTTCAATTAAATTACAAAGGTATGTTGCCGTGCTTTCTTGCAGGATTTACAACCTTTTTGTTTTCAAGTTGTTGCAAAGCTCTGATCACGCGGAAACGAGTGTTGCGTGGCTCGATAACGTCGTCGATATAGCCATACTTGGCAGCATTGTAAGGGTTGCAGAAGAGCTTGTTGTATTCATCAAGTTTCTCTTGATGGAATTTCTTGTAGTCTTCCATAATTTGAGCAGCCTTAGCTTCGTCGCCAGCCTCCTTAGCGGCCTTAGCGGCTTCGCGGGCAGTCTTAGCTTCCTTAGCATAAAGCACTTCAGCAGCACCCGATGCACCCATAACTGCGATTTCAGCAGTTGGCCATGCATAGTTCATGTCGCCGCGGAGTTGCTTACAACTCATCACGATGTGGCTACCACCGTAGCTCTTGCGCAATGTAACAGTAACCTTAGGTACAGTAGCTTCACCATAAGCGTAAAGCAACTTAGCACCGTGAAGGATAACTGCGTTGTATTCTTGACCTGTACCAGGAAGGAATCCAGGAACATCAACGAGAGTTACCAATGGGATGTTGAATGCGTCGCAGAAACGTACGAAGCGGGCACCCTTGCGAGATGCGTTGCAGTCGAGTACGCCAGCGAGGTATTTAGGTTGGTTAGCCACGATACCAACAGATTGACCGTTGAAACGAGCGAAACCTACGATGATGTTCTTAGCATAGTTGGCAGCAACTTCAAGGAATTCACCGTTGTCGACGATAGCAGAGATTACTTCGTACATGTTGTAAGGCATGTTAGCGCTTTCTGGGATAATCTCGTTAAGTCTGTCTTCAAGACGGTTGATTGGATCGTTGCATTCTACGCGTGGAGCAACCTCGAGGTTGTTTTGTGGAATGTAACTGAAAAGTTTGCGGATGATGTTGATAGCGTCTTCGTCAGATTCAGCAGCAAAGTGAGCAACACCTGATTTAGAAGCGTGTACTTCAGCACCACCGAGAGCTTCTTGTGTAACGTCTTCGCCAGTAACTGTCTTTACAACCTTAGGACCGGTAAGGAACATGTAAGATGTGCCTTTAGCCATGATTGTGAAGTCGGTAAGAGCTGGAGAATATACTGCACCACCGGCGCAAGGGCCAAGGATAGCAGAGATTTGTGGAATAACACCAGAAGCGTTGATATTGCGTTGGAAGATTTCGGCATAGCCAGCAAGAGCGTTGATACCTTCTTGAATACGAGCACCACCTGAGTCGTTTAGACCGATAACTGGAGCACCGTTTTTCATAGCCATATCCATGATCTTGCAAATCTTGAGCGCGAGAGTTTCAGAGAGTGAACCTGCTGAAACGGTGAAGTCTTGAGCAAAGATATACACAAGGCGTCCTTCGATTGTTCCGTAACCAGTCACAACGCCGTCGCCGAGGTAGTGCTTCTTGTCCATACCGAAGTTGGTGCAACGGTGGGTAACGAACATGTCGAGTTCTTCAAAGCTGCCTTCGTCGAGCAACATCTTGATTCTTTCGCGAGCGGTGTATTTGCCTTTGGCGTGTTGCTTTTCAATGGCCTTAACGCCACCACCGATACGAGCTTCTTCACGTTTAGAGATTAACTCTTGAATTTTTTCAATTTGACTACTCATTTTTAATAAGTATTTTTAAGTGTTTTTTGGATGTTCTGTGTGGAGTATTACTTGTTAGGGTTTTCGCAAAGTTCAACAAGGGTACCTGCAGAAGTTTTTGGGTGAAGGAATGCGATGTTGAGACCTTCAGCGCCTTTGCGAGGAGCTTTGTCGATTACTCTGCCGCCTTTGCTTTCTACTTCAGCGAGAGCATTTGCTACGCCGTCTTCAACAGCGAATGCGATGTGTTGGATGCCTCCACGGCCGCCGTTGTTGGCGATAAACTTGGCGATTGCGCTGTCTTCAGCAGTAGCTTCAAGAAGCTCAATCTTAGTTTGGCCAACCTTGAAGAACGCAGTGCGTACCTTTTGATCAGCAACTTCTTCGATAGCGAAGCATTTGAAACCCAACATTTTTTCATAAAATGGAATAGCCTCGTCAAGAGAAGTAACGGCTATACCTACATGTTCGATATGAGAAATATCCATAAAGTGTAGTTTTATAAGTGTTTATAATAATGTTAATAATTCGTATTTATTGCTGAACTATACCTTCTCTGGCAAGTTCGCTACAAATTTACGAATTATTCTCATAATCCCACCTTGTTTTGCTATTAAAATGCCCCAATATTCACATTAATTAATTATTGGAATTTTTATTTATGAAATACCGTTGCCTATGCTGACAGAAAGTCAGTAGGGTGTAATGCTTGACATAAAAGAGCACCAATGTTTTTTTTGTGTATGTGTGTTTTGGCACACCATTTGCATAAAGTAAAAGTGTGACGCTCGAAAGCGATGAATGAGCCGGGTGAGCGACACATATAATAAACATTGATTAATAACAAAAACAATTATAAAATGGGAAAGATTATCGGTATAGATTTGGGTACTACCAACTCATGTGTTGCAGTACTTGAAGGAAATGACCCAGTGGTTATTCCTAACAGCGAAGGTCGTAACACTACACCTTCAATTGTAGCATTCGTTGACGGTGGCGAGCGTAAGGTGGGCGATCCTGCTAAGCGTCAAGCTATCACAAACCCTACAAGAACAGTGTTCTCAATCAAGCGTTTCATGGGTGAATCATTCGATCAGGTTTCTAACGAAATCAAGCGTGTGCCTTACACTGTGACAAATGTTAATGGTCAACCTCGCGTGAAGATTGATGATCGTGAATATACTCCACAAGAAATCTCTGCAATGGTGCTTCAAAAGATGAAGAAAACCGCTGAAGATTATCTTGGACAGAGCGTTACAGAAGCAGTTATCACAGTGCCTGCTTACTTCAACGACTCTCAACGTCAAGCAACTAAGGAAGCCGGTGAAATCGCAGGTCTTACAGTGCGCCGTATTGTGAACGAACCTACTGCTGCCGCTCTTGCTTATGGCCTTGACAAATCAGACTCTGATAAGAAAATCGCTGTATTCGACCTCGGTGGCGGTACATTCGATATCTCTATCCTTGAGTTGGGCGATGGCGTGTTTGAAGTGAAATCAACCAACGGTGATACTCACCTTGGTGGTGATGATTTCGACCACTGCATTATCGACTGGCTTGCTGACGAATTCCAAAAGGAAGAGGGAGTAGACCTTCGTCAAGACCCTATGGCATTGCAACGCCTTAAGGAAGCTGCAGAAAAGGCTAAGATTGAGCTCTCAAGCACTACTACTTCAGAAATCAACTTGCCATATATTATGCCAGTAAATGGTATTCCAAAGCACTTGGTAAAGACTCTTACTCGTGCTAAGTTTGAGCAATTGTGCGATGGCTTGATACAAGCTACTATCGAACCTTGCCGCAGAGCATTGCAAGATGCTGGCCTTACTGCATCAGAAATCGATGAAGTGATCCTCGTGGGTGGTTCAACTCGTATCCCAGCCGTACAAGAAGTTGTTAAGAAATTCTTCGGCAAGGCTCCTTCTAAGGGTGTTAACCCTGACGAAGTGGTTGCAGTGGGTGCTGCTATCCAAGGCGGTGTGTTGAGCGGTGATGTGAAAGACGTTCTTTTGCTTGATGTTGTGCCATTGTCAGTAGGTATTGAAACTCTCGGTGGCGTGATGACTAAGTTGATCGACGCTAACACTACTATCCCTACTCGCAAGAGCGAAACATTCTCTACTGCTGCTGATAACCAGCCTTCTGTTGAAATCCACGTGCTTCAAGGCGAACGCCCAATGGCTAAGGACGACAAGACTCTTGGTAAGTTCCACCTCGATGGCATTGCTCCAGCTCCACGTGGCATACCTCAAATCGAAGTTACATTTGAAGTCGATGCTAACGGTATCTTGAATGTATCGGCTAAGGATAAGGCTACAGGCAAGGAACAAAGCATCCGTATTGAGGCTTCAAGTGGTCTTTCTGACGAAGAAATCAAGCGTATGAGGGATGAAGCTGCTGCTAATGCTGCTGCCGATGCTAAGGAAAAGGAACGTATCGACAAGATTAACAAGGCCGACTCTATGATTTTCCAAGTAGAAAAGAGCCTTAAGGATCTTGGTGACAAGATTCCTGCTGACAAGAAGTCGCAAATCGAAGGAGCTTTGGCTAAGCTTAAAGATGCTCACGCAAAGCAAGACATCGATGGTATCGATGCTTCGATGAAGGAATTGGAAACTGTATTCCATGCGGCAAGCCAAGATATCTACAACGCTCAGCAACAAGCTGGTGCTCAACCAGGCGCACAACAAGGTCCTAACACTGGTGCAACTGCTGGCGATGCTCAACAAGGTGGCAACAATGGTGACAATGTTACCGATGTTCCATTTGAGGAAGTGTAAATCTCACAGAAATGTAAGCCCTCTGAAAAATGAGGATTAGATAAAATCCGGGAAGCTCCAAAAGCCTCTCGGATTTTTTTGTATATATCGCAAAACTTTGTTTTATGGTGATTCAGTTTGGGTGTTGTTTCAGTCCTCGCGATGAGCGGTGTAAATCGCTATATTTCAGATTGCTTTTTTATTGTGGTGACTTATAGACAGTGATTTTGTCTTGACAGTTGATTTTTTTGTTGTCATTTTTTCTTTTTTACTATGCATTTTGCGCTATGAGCTGTAAAAGGTTTTGTTAATTAACTAAAATCAAATATCTTTGTGAATGAAATACCAAACGAAAAAATATATATTTTATGAATCCTATTGTCGACTTAAAAACCTTACCAGAAAGACTACGTTCATTAGGAAAACGTGTGGTTGTGGCTATTGCATCGCCTGCCGACTCACACACCGAAGAGGTGATCGAACGAAGCATCAATGAAGGAATTGCAGACTTTATTCTCACTGTAGTAGATGGCAAACAAGCCATTGCCGAACAACTTGCAACTAAACATCCTCAACAAATCAAGATTATCAACGCTTCTGACGATGATGATGCTGCGCGCAAAGCCGTGTCGGAGGTGCGTGAAGGTCGCGCCGATGTACTTATGAAGGGCACGCTCAATACCGACAATCTGCTGCGCGCTGTGCTCAATAAGGAGCATGGAATACTTGTGAAAGGAAGTGTGCTCACTCACATTGCCGTTGCAGAAATACCTGGAATGAATCGCCTGTTGCTTTTCTCGGATGCTGCCGTTATTCCGTTCCCTACCACCGAGCAACTCGATGCTGTGATGACATACATCACTAAGATTTGGCGAAGCCTCACCGGTGGCGCTTGTCCGCGCGTTGCGCTGACGCACTGCACCGAAAAGGTGAGCGAAAAGTTTCCAATAACCATTGCTTATCAAGCTATTAAGCAATATGCTGAAGAAGGAGGATACGGCGAAGTGTGTGTTGACGGACCTATGGATGTGAAGACTGCATGCGATGCCGAGAGTGGCGCCCTGAAGGGTATTAGTTCGCCTGTAGTGGGAAATGCCGACATCTTGATATTCCCAGACATCGAAGCCGGAAATACGTTCTACAAGACTATCACATTCTTTGCCAATGCAAATGTGGCAGGAATGCTCGATGGCACATCGGCTCCTGTGGTTGTAGCATCAAGAGCTGACTCTGCCGAATCAAAATTCTTCTCGCTCGCAGTGGCGTGTATGAAGGCTGCAAACAAGTGAAATACGTAAAAATAGATAAGAGTATAATCCAATAACTATGAAAAGAATTTTCGTCATTAACCCTGGCTGCACCTCAACCAAGGTGGCAGTGTACGAGGACGACAAAGCGGTGTGGACCGACGACGGGCTGCACCCACAAGAAGAGATTGAAAAGTTTGACACTGTCGACGACCAGTATGAATATCGCAAGAACTTCATATTGGATTTGTTGAACAAGGCTGGTATTCCACTGAAGTTTGATGCCGTAATCGGTCGTGGTGGTTTGTTGAAGCCATTGCATGGTGGTGTATACGCAGTCAACGAGCAGATGAAGTATGACCTTCATCACGCTCTTCATCAGCACGTATGCAATCTCGGCTCGATTATCGCCGACGAAATAGCCCAAGAGTGTGGTTGTCCGGCTTTTATGGCCGACCCTGTTGTTGTCGACGAGATGATGACACGTGCCCGCTACACCGGTTTGCCACAAATTAAGCGTGAGTCTATTTTCCATGCCCTCAATGCAAAGGCAGCAGCACGTCGCTATGCCAAGACCTGCGGTAAGGTATATGAGGAAATGAACCTCATCGTAGCTCACCTCGGTGGGGGCATTTGCATTTCGGCTCATCATCTGGGTAATGTTATCGATGTGAACAATGCACTCAATGGCGAGGGTCCTATCGCTCCCGAACGTGCAGGTTCTTTGCCAGCCGATCAACTCGTTCGCTTATGCTTTTCTGGTAAGTATACACAGGAGCAGTTGATTAAGATGCTTGCGGGTAATGGTGGTTGCCAAGCTTTGTTGGGTATCAAGGATATGAAGGAGATTTCGCGTCGCGCCGAGGCGGGCGAGGAGCCATATCACGAAGTGCTTGAGGCTATGCTTTACACTGTGTCGAAGCAAATTGGTGCTATGGCTGTTGCTCTTTGGGGTAAGGCTGAAGTTATCATTCTCACTGGCGGAATTGCATATAGCAAATATTGCGTTGAGGAAATCAAGAAGCAGGTTGGCTTCCTTGCGCCAGTAGTGGTGTTGCCTGGCGAAGGCGAGATGGAATCGCTTGCATTCAATGCGCTCGGAGCTCTCAACGGCGAACTTCCGATACACGAGTATAGGTAGACCCATTTATTTTTACCATAATTTCCATCTGAGACGTGTGCAGAATATTTCCTGTAGCGTATCGGATGGAAATTTTTGTTTGATGTCGGTATTATGTTGTAAAGTTTATAAACCCAAATCGGTCATTAGGACGTATATGTGAAGATTATTTCTACTGCTTGGGGTCTTTCGGTTTTTATAAGGCATCTTTTGCTTGTTTTTAA